>ERZ808240.2558-NODE-2558-length-19530-cov-27.128472_pt1 | contig 19530 bp, 12 predicted proteins | sample MGYA00521084_ERZ808240 | MGnify/ENA primary metagenome ERZ808240 (study PRJEB31516, sample SAMN03275571) | gut metagenome | biome: mammalia-associated habitat; material: feces | host: Papio cynocephalus | place: Kenya | collected 2012-08-06 ...
ACAAAATGTGGAACATATTAGCAATAAACATATTAGCAACTACATATAGCTTATAAGGAAACTGCTCCGCCCCCGGAGGGGGAGGCGGGGGAGGGGAAGATATAAACGAAAGTTTAGAATGTTATTATCTATAACACAGAAATATGAACTTCCGATAATATACCTATGAATTATATAGGATAGAGCCGCTGTTATAAAAACTCTAACAAGATGTAACAAATTTCCCTTGATAATTTACAGTTTTTGTTGTAAATATACCCTTTAATTACTATTTTAGTTAAAATTTTGAGTAAAACATGCTTTTTATGCCCATTTGTTTTGCAAGAAATAGAAATAATAGCTAATTTTGCAAAAACGTAACAAAATTATAATTTATTCATTCATTAATTTAGGGAAGAGAGTATTTATGGAAAAAAGACTAACGATGTTGTTAGCCTCGCTATTCCTTTGCATTGGAATGGCGATGGCTCAGACAGAAGTCTCGGGTACCGTGATATCTCAGGAAGATGGTGAACCTGTTATAGGTGCTACCATCATGGTCAAAGGCACACAGACAGGTGTCGTGACGGATATTGACGGTAAATTCACTCTGAACTCCACTACACCTAACCCAACAATTACGGTTAGATACCTTGGTATGGAGACTCAGACACTGAAAGGAAAAAAAGGTATGAAGATTGTACTTAAGCCTGAAGATGCACACCAGATTCAGGAAGTCGTCGTTACCGGTATCATGAAGCAGGATAAACGTTTATTTACTGGTGCTACGACAAAAATCGATGCCGACAAAACCAAACTTGATGGTGTTGCCGATCTTACTCGTGGGCTTGAGGGTCGTGTTGCCGGAGTGCAGCTCGAGAACGTGTCTGGTACCTTTGGTACAGCGCCTAAGATTCGTGTGCGTGGTGCTTCTTCTATCTATGGTTCGTCAAGCCCGTTGTGGGTTGTCGACGGTGTAATCATGGAGGATGCCGTGAATGTAAGTTCTGATGATCTTTCTTCAGGTGATGCCCAGACTCTTATCGCCAATGCTATCGCAGGTCTTAACCCGGATGATATCGAGAGCTTCCAGGTGTTGAAGGATGGTTCTGCAACTTCTATCTATGGTGCCCGCGCCATGTCTGGTGTGGTTGTCGTTACTACAAAGAAGGGTAAGGCAGGAAAAAGCTCTATCAACTATACAGGTGAGTTCTCTTATCGCTTGAAGCCAAGCTATAGCAACTACAACATCTCTAACTCTCAAGAGCAGATGGGTATCTATAAGGAAATGGCTGCCAAGGGATGGTTGGAGCTTGCTTCACTTGCCAACAGCTCTACGTCTGGTCTTTATGGAAAGATGTACAACCTTATCACTCAGTATAATGAGTCAAACGGACAGTTTGGATTGCCTTACACACAGGCTGCAATGAATGGATATCTGCAGCAGGCTGAGTATCGCAACACTGACTGGTTTGATTTGTTGTTCCACAACAACCTTACTCAGAACCACTCGGTGAGCGTGTCTACTGGTACTGACAAGGCTAATCTTTATGCATCTGTATCTGTTTACGATGATCCGGGATGGACTGACCGTAGCGAGGTGCAGCGTTATACTGGCGTGATGAACGCAACTTTCAATCTTAGCAAGAAACTGAGCGTTACTCTTCGTACTAATGCCAGCTATCGTAAGCAGCAGGCTCCTGGTACTTTGAATCAGAGTGTTGACCCTGTAAGTGGTGCCGTTAGCCGCGACTTCGATATCAACCCATTTAGCTATGCGTTGAATACATCACGTACTTTGGATCCAAACCAAACATACACTCGTAACTATGCTGCATTCAATATCTTTGATGAATTGCAGAATAACTATATTGACATTAATGTGCATGATATCAAATTCCAGGGTGAAGTTGCTTGGAAACCTATCAAGCATGTTGAGGTGAACCTCCTCGGTGACTATCGTACGATGCGTTCTTCACGTGAGCATATCGTAATGAACAACTCTAACCAGGCTGAGGCTTATCGTGCAGGTGTTGATAATCCGAACATCATGTACAACAATACTTATTTGTACACTGATCCGGATGTAAAGAATGCACTGCCTATTTCTGTAATGCCTACTGGTGGTATCAACATTATGGATGAGAACTCTGTAACTCAGCTCGACTTCCGTGGAACTGTTCGTTACGACAATACTTGGAACAATACTCACATTTTCAATGCCCTCGCCGGTATGGAGGCTAACCGCGCTGATTATGACGCTCGTCACGATGAGGAGTATGGTATCGATTATAACAACAGCCGTTTGCAGTCTCTGCCTTATCAGTTCTACAAGCAGGCTAAGGAGGAAGGTCTTGAGCGTGTACAGTATTCTAAGTCTTGGAACCGCCGTCTTGCTTACTTCGCTTTCTTGAGCTACTCTTACAAGGGACGCTATACTGCAAGTGTTACTGGCCGTTATGATGGTTCAAACCAGTTGGGACGCTCTACAAGTTCTCGTTGGTTGCCTACATGGAATATCTCTGGTGCATGGAATGCACACGAAGAGGAATGGTTCCAGAAATGGGCTATGGCACATAAGAACTGGTTGTCTCATGCTACTCTCCGTATGAGTTACTCACTCGTAGGTGAGCAGACTACAGCTTCAAATGCTCTCGCCGTGTTCCGTTCTGGAATTATGTGGCGTCCGCAAGGTGATCAGCAGGAAAGTTATATCTACCTTTCCCAGCTTGCCAACTCTAATTTGACTTACGAGAAGAAAAAGGAGTTTAACGTAGGTGTTGACCTCGGTTTCTTGAATAACCGCTTGAATTTGACTTCCGATTTCTACTGGCGTAACAACTACGACTTGATGGGGTATGTAAATACTCCTGGTGCCGGCGGTGAGATACGCAAGTTCGCCAATGTGGCATCTATGAAGTCTCATGGTCTTGAGGCTACAATCTCTTCACAGAATATTAGAACGAAGAACTTTGACTGGTCTACCGACTTGACATATGCTTATACCAAGACTGAGATTACTGATGTGCTCTCGCAGGCTAACGTTATTGGTCTTGTATACAACTCTGGTTCTAACATACGCACGGGCTATCCGCATCGTTCGTTGTTCTCAATTCCGTTCGTAGGTCTTAACGACGAGGGTATTCCTCAGATTATCAACGAGAAGGGTGAGATTACTACAACCGATATTAACTTCCAAGAGTATCAGAACCTTGGCTTTTTGAAGTATGAAGGACCGACAGAACCAACAATGAATGGTGGTCTTAACAATACTTTGAGATACAAGAACTGGCGTCTGAATATCTTCGTTACTTATTCTTTCGGTAACAAGATTCGTCTTGACCAGGTGTTCTCTTCAAGCTACTCTGATATGTCGGCTATGCCTAAGGAGTTTAAAAACCGTTGGGTTATGCCGGGTGATGAGAAGATTACTTCTATCCCTGCTATCGCCAGTGTGCGCCAGTACTACAACGACACACAGTTGAGCTATGCTTATAATGCATACAACTACTCTACAGCGCGTGTTGCTGATGGTGGATTTATCCGTTTGAAGGATGTATCGTTGACATACGATGTTCCACGTTCATTCCTTGCAAAGATTGGCTTGTCTACTGCTGCTATCAAGCTCGATGCTACAAACCTCTGTTTGCTGTATGCTGACGACAAGTTGAATGGGCAGGATCCTGAGTTCGTAAACTCTGGTGGTGTGGCAACTCCTTTGTCAAAGCAGTTCACACTTACCGTTCGTCTTGGACTTTAATTGTGTGAGACAAAATTTTGTTTAGATTCAAAAAATAGAAGGATTAAATATGAAATCATATAAATATAAGGTAGTAGCTCTTGGCGTAGCTCTTGCAGGACTGGCTTCGTGCAGCGACAGCTTTCTTGACAAAGTGCCTGATGAGCGTACCGAAATCAATACTGAAGACAAGGTTATAAGCTTGCTCGTGTCGGCTTATCCTGAATCTTCTCCATCTTGGGTCGGCGAGATTTCTGGCGACAACTTGATTGACAACCTCTCGCCGCACCTCCCGACAAGTCCGGATGACAAGCAGACCCTGTCTCACTATAACTATGGGTCATACACAAAGTGGGATGACGAGATGTTCAAATTTGAACCTGCTTCCAACGCAACTTACAGTGCACAGGACTCTCCTGGTGCTTTATGGGGCAGTTATTACAGCTCTATTGCAACAGTAAATCAGGCTCTTGCCGGCGTAGACAGAGTTGCACCAGACGGAAACTATTCAGAAAAGTTGAAGGCTGCTAAGGGTGAGGCTCTTCTACTTCGTGCATACGACCACTTTATGCTTGTTAATATTTTCTCTCAGGCATACAAAAACGAAGAGGCAAGCAAAAAGGATGTTGGTGTGCCGTATGTTACAGAGATTGAGGATGTTGTTTCCAAGAAATACGACCGTATCAATGTGGACAGCGTATATAAACTGATTGGCAAAGATCTTGAGGAAGGTCTATCGCTCATAAGCGATGTGAACTTCACTACTGCGCCTAAATATCATTTCAATACAAATGCTGCTCATGCTTTTGCAGCTCGCTATTATCTCTACAAGCGTGATTACAATAAGGTTATCGAGCATGCCAATGCTGTTCTTGGTACTGACTCAATGAGTGTTCAGTCGATGATTATGGATATGTCGCAGTTTGACGGATGTTCTTCTGTAAAGGATTATGCCCTTATATGGTGCAGTCCTGACCAGAACTCTAACTTGATGCTTCTCAACACTTATTCGTTGATGGCGCGTCGTGCATTTGGTTACCGCTATTCTTTGGCTGGTCCTAAAGCAAGTCAGGTTATGATGTATTCCCGCAGTAGTCAGCTTTGGAGTGGTTATCCTTGCCCTGCTCAGGCAATGGTGAGCGGTCAGTTGCTTTCATCAAGCTCTCACGACTACGGAATCTTCTCTGCCAAGGCTTACGAGCAGTTCCAGTACACTGATAAGGTTTCTGGTATTGGATATGTCCATGTGATAGAGCGCCCGTTCACGGCAAACCGCCTGTTGTTGGAGCGTGCCGAGGCTGAAACAATGCTCGGCAGATATGAAGCTGCGTCAAATGATTTGCGTTGGTACTGGAACTGTACTCTTAACTCGCTTGACAAAAAGTCGTATAGTTTGTATGTTACTACAGGATACACAAAGTTCCTGACTGATGCTCTGTTGAAGAGGTATTTCACTTATGCAGAGGATAACGAGGGTAATATTTCTACAAGCGTAAGTCCGAACTGTCAGAAGGACTGGAACTTCACCCAGAATATGAGTCCTGACTATATCGTTCCGGCAGAAGCTGTGCCTTACATGAACTGTATCAATACTTTCCGTCGCTACGAGATGGCATTCGAGGGTGTTCGTTTCTTCGACCTCAAGCGTTGGGGTATGGAATACACTCACGAGGTTGGTATAAATTCTGACAAGTATACTTTGAAGTGGAACGACAAGCGCCGTGCCATTGAGGTGCCTTGGGAGGCTTTGTCTGCTGGTATGGACACTTCTCGCCCGGAGGAGAGCGCAAGTGGTGCAAATGCCAACCTCTCTATCTCAAAGGATTGCTATGTAATTAAATAATTGGAGGAGGATATGAATATGAAGTTTAATTTAAAAACATTATTGTTTGCTGTTGTTGCCATTGTTGCTGCTGGATTTTCTTCCTGCTCCGACGATGACTTTACAAGCACGATTTTTGATACTGATCCTCGTCAGGATTATTTGGACAAGACTCAGTTTACTTTCCCTCTCGACACTTTCGTGAAGAAGGAATTTCTCGAGCCTTATAATGTGAAATTCAACTATAAGTTCGAGGATAAGGCTTCTGATATGCAGAAGAACCTTACTCCGGCGTCTTATGACAAGAGTGTTGACCTCGCTGTATTGACGAAATATCTGTGGTATGACGTTTACAAGGATTTGGCTGGTGAGGCTTTCTTGAAGAAAAACAGTCCGCGTATCATCAATATTACTGGTTCGAAGAACTATAATGTGTCTCAGGGTACTGAAACTCTCGGTGATGCAAGCTCTGGTGTAAAGATTAACCTTTACAATGTGAATAACCTTGATGTGAATAATATCGATGTTATGAATGAGTATTGCTTCAAGACAATGCACCATGAGTTTGCGCATATTCTTGACCAGAAGCATCTGCATTACCAGAAGTTCAATGTTATTTCTGCAAGTCTGTATGATGCCACAGGTTGGAGCGATGCTGCCGACTCTTTGAAGGCAGGTTCCGGTTTTGTTACTCCTTATGCTTCAAGTGCCGTTAATGAGGACTGGGCAGAGTCGTTTGCAAACTATGTTACAATGGATTCCCTAAAATGGAAGCAAAAACTTGCCTCTGCAGAATACGAGTGGGAAGAGATTGACTGTAATTCAGAGAATGATTATAAAAAATTGCTGACTCCGGGTTGTAATATGGATACTATCGGTTACTTCAAGGCTCCAAAGTCTGGTAGCAACTACAAAATTTACCGTCGTGTATGCCTTCGTGATGCAAATGGATATGTCATTCTTGATGCCAACGGACAACCGCAGTGGCAGCATGTATCTGGTGTGAACGGACGTGAGATTATACTGCAGAAGGTTGATCTTGTGCGCCAGTATTTGAAGGAGTATTACAATATTGACCTCGATGCTCTGCGCAAGATGGTTCAGTCTCGTACGTATGTAACGGATGCTGACGGCAAATTTATACTTAACAATGGTAGTTTGGTCAACAAGCTGACTTCTGTTCAGGAGTCTGGCAAGACTTTGATTGACGAGCTTCGTGATGAGGTAAATAAATATAAGGAACTTCAGGAAACAAAATAACGAATAAATTATGAATAAGATATTATCATTAGCTCTCCTTTGCTCTGCGGCACTCTCTTTTACAGCTTGTGTCAATGAGGAGGATGACTTGTTCGACAAAAGTGCAGCCGAACGCTTGAACGAGGCGAGTGCTCTTTACTCGCAGCGCTTGATGGCTTCGCCTAACGGATGGGCAATGCAGCTCTATCCTACGACACAGGATGAGGCTCCTTTTGGAAATGGCTATCTCTTGATGTTGCGTTTCAACAAGGATAAGTCGGTGGACGCTTCGATGAATAACTTTATGTCTGGTAACAAATATCTCTCTTCCAAATCATCATGGGATGTAATTACCGACAACGGTCCGGTTTTGTCTTTCAATACCTATAGCCCTGTTATTCATGCTTTCTCTAATCCAGAGAATATTCCTTCTTCAGGAACAGGAACCTCTACAGGCGGTTCTAAAGACGATAATAAATCTGAAGACGTAACAGGTACTGGTATCGGCGGCGACTATGAATTTGTAATTGTGGATGCCCCAGAGGATGCTTCGTATATGATGCTGAAGGGTAAGAAGCGTGGAACTTACAACTTGCTTACTCCTGTTGCAGAGGGCATTGACTATGAAGATTATCTGGCAGACGTAAAGGCGTTCCAGAACAGGATGTTCTCAACATCCAACCCTTCTAACGATTACTATCACAGAGGCGACAGCGTGTTTGTGTTTGCCGACGGAAACACAGGTGTGCCGGCTATCTATCCTTATGGTACAGACCGCGTGGTTTCTTCGTTCTTCAATCCGTTCTTGATAACAAAGCGCGGCGAGGACTATTATCTGCGCTTCCGCGATGCTTATACTGAGAATGACGCTACGGTACAGGACTTCAAGTATGACAAGGAGAAGGACGTGTTCCAGAGTGTAGAAAACGAGAACTATTATATCTGTGGTGATACCGCTTCGCTTTTCTTCAACAAGGCATTGCTGACGGATGGAAGACAATGGAAAATGAGTACCAGAAAATCGCAAATGTCTGATAAGATGTATATGATATTCAACTCAATGAAAAAAGATTTCCAGTCTAAAGGCTTTAATTTTAGTGCTGCTCGATTTATGCGTAAGAGCACGGATGCAGGTTCTTCGGAAGTGTCGTTGTTTATTGACTATAAAGCTGGAAGTACAACCAGTACTGCGACGTTTAGTTTTACACTTAATTCAGACAGTGAGAATTGTAACTTTACTTATACAGGGTGTGACGGTAATGTACAGAATTTGCTTAATACTATGCCTGCACTGCAAACATTCATTGATGTAGTGTCAAGTATGAAGGCTTCGGCAAATGTTACTCTGTTCGACTTGTCTTCAATGAAGTTTACTCTGAACTCCGACAATGATGTTTGGTATATCGTATCTCTGTAATAATAACTTGTTGCTCATATCAAGAGATTGATTTATAAAATTTAGGATATTGTTTCACTATAAAAAAATTATTATGAAGAAAAATGTTTTATTTACTTCAGCAATGGCATTTGCTTGCACAGGTGCATTCGCTCAGTCTGCAGACTTGCAGGCAAACAAAATGGTGAAGTTTGACTTTCAGAAGAATTTGCAAGTATCTTCGAATGTATTAGGTGATAGCAAGATAGCAAAGGCTCCTATGCGTTCTTCTGTAGACGGTGTTAGATATACTCGTCCTGAAGGTTCGTTTTGGTTGGGACTGACATCAGATTTGATGGGATATAACGTAAGTGTTGCTATTGTTCCTGCATATCGTGACGTTATGTTCAAGAATGTATCAACTGTGTCTGGAACCAAGTGGTATGCTCAAGGCAACTCTGGACTCACAGATGCTTCTAAATATGCTGACGAGAATAACAATTATTGGACGTCCTATCCTGTTAGTTTCACACAGAATGCTTGGTACTATGCTCCTGTCTTGGCTTCAGCTGACGGCAAGACTCAGTTCTCTTTGGGAGAATGGAATACTAACGGTGCAGCTGTAGGTACTGCGAATATTGGTCCTTTGAGCGCCACAGATCATAATGGTGATGGATACGTTTTCGCTCAGAGTGGATTCGGTGACAGCAATTATTTCTTGGGAACTGGTAGCATGAAGAGTGGAAGCTTTGCAGGATATTCTCTTACGGGTCTTATGAATTATTATCCAGCTCCTGCGGCACCGCTATATGTAGAAGATGTTCATCTTTCTGTATATTCATCTGTATCAACTCCAATAAAGGATGGTCAGACTCTGACTATTACCTTCTATGGCGTAACTACAGACGAGGAAGGAAACAATCAGGTAGATGCAAATAATGTTATCGGCAAAATGACTGCAACTGCAACTGATTATAAATTTGTTGAGCAAAGTACATCTCAGTATACTTCTACTGGTAATATCTATATTGGTGGTCTTACGTTTACAGCCAAGGGTACTGATGTATTCGGTAATCCTACAACCGAGCCTATCGTGCTCAACCAACCATATTGTATCGTGATGGATGGTCTTAATCAGGAAGGTCTTGATGTGGCATTCACTGGTTATGAAGAAAACACAGAGGATGTTGAATCTTCTAATACCGGTATGGTAGTGTCAAATGCAGCAGGCGATGTAACTACCATCTCATATAAGGGTGGTAATGTTCTTATGAACTACAACTTCACAGCAGGTTTCGATTATATCGAACCTATTGAAACTGCTTATTTCACTGATGGCAGTACAGCGAAGGATGTTAATGTGTTGAAAGTTTCTGCTGATGGTAAGACTGTTACTAATGTTGGTTATGAGTCTGCTAACTATGCTATCTTGAACACTGCTTTCGAGTGGTATGACGAGAATCAGACTGAGCAGTATAGCGTTTCTATGCCTGATTGGATAGAGTCTTATAACGTAGAAGCTGTTGAGAATGTTGATGGCGAGTATATGTTGACTCCAGAGTGTGAGCCTTTACCTGATGGCGTTAAAGGTCGTGCAGTAAAGGTCTATATGTCAGGTAAGGGGTATGGCTCAGAGACTCCTCTCTATATTCTTCAGGGTGATGCAACCAAAGATGAAGCTGTTGATGGAATCAAGGGTGTTGAGAACGTGAAGACTGTAAACAATAGTCGCATTTTCAATCTCGCAGGTCAGCAGGTTGGCAAGGACTTCAAGGGCATTGTTGTTAAGAATGGCAAGAAGTTCCTTAAAAAGTAATTTTTATACTTTTTGACTGAGTGCTTGTACTTCTTGCACTTCGTCAATAAAATAGAGTTAGTCGCAATTTCATTTAGGAAATTGCGACTTTTCTTTTTCTTATATGTTTGGTTTCTAAAACTTTGATAAATATTTGTCGTAAATGGTGTGAGGTAAAATAAATGTTCGTATATTTGCAATGTGTATTTATGACAATCTGAAAAGTGTTTATGTTTTTTGAATAATATATAAATAAAAGAAATATGAAAAAGACGATCATTATGGCAATGGCAGCGCTGACATTTGGCATGTCTGCACATGCTATCCGTGCCGTCCATGAACTCTTCCCCCAAAAGCAGAGCGACGGGACAACAGTTATGCTTTATACGAATGGAGACGGTCACCTTGCTTTTTACTCTACAGCAGATGACCATGTAGTAATCCGCAATGCTGAAGGCACACTTTGTTATGCTGCATTGAAAGACGGAAGACTTGTGGCAACAAGTGTTAAAGTGCATAATTTAGGCGAGCGTACAGCAGAAGAAACTGCTTTTCTTGCTTCTAATCAACTGAAGGCAACAGACAGAGCTCTCGTTCCATTTCTTGCGAATAACATTACCGAAACATCCGAGCGTGATCTGCACAGAGTAATTTCTCCTTCAACTGCAGATGGACTTGGCACCTACGGGCAGAGCGCCCTTGGTTCAATTCCTTCGGTAGGAAATATTACTCTGCCGGTGATTATGGTGGAGTTTAGCGACAAGAAATTTCAGGATGCCATGACGATAGACAAGTATTCCCGCTTTATGAACGAAGAGGGGTATCACGAAGACAGCGAAGAGCAGGTTGGTTCCGTGCGCGATTATTTCGTTTCGCAGAGCCGTGGAATGTTTGCGCCGCAGTTTGATGTGGTGGCAAAGGTTTCTCTCAACCAACCGTATTCTTATTATGGAGCCCATAGCAGTAGTGGTTCACATGATGTGAGGTCGCTGCAGCTATTCCAGGATGCTGTGAAGGCTGCCATAACTCAGGGCGTAGATTTCAGTAAATATGAAGTGAAATATGTCATACCAAATGTTATAATCCTTTATGCGGGATATGGCGAGGCCACAGGTGGAGATGAAAATACGGTATGGCCACACGAGCGTGATTTATATTACCCTTATAATAGCGTAGGAAGTTATAACTTCGGTTCTTATTTTATGGGAAATGAGTTGTATGGCGGTTCCGGAAATGTGGTAATGGGAATGGGTGTTATGGTTCACGAGTTGTCTCATGCACTCGGTTTGCCTGATATATATGATATTTATTATTCATATCAAAATGATTCCCCGATGGGAAGTTGGTCGGTGATGGATAATGGAGCATACTGTCCTTCAAGCACGTCGTATGCCCCAATGGGCTATAATGCTTACGAGCGCAGCTATATGGGATGGCTTAATATCCGAGAGCTGAGCGATGCTCAGGAGGTAGTGCTCGGCAACCAATCTGACAGCGACAGTGAGTTTGCCGTGATGTACCGCAATCCGTCAGACTCTAAAGAATATTTTATTTTTGAGAACCATGCAGCAGGAACTTGGTATAACCAAAAGTATGGCACAGGTTTACTTGTAACCCGCTATGCTTATAACCAATCTGTTTGGAAAAATAATCAGGTTAATGTCAATCAAAAACAGAAGCGTGCGATGGTCGTTACGGCAAGCGGTAGGAGTATATCGTCTAACGCGGCAGAAACAGACCTTTTTGGTAATGGCACAAACAGCAAGGAAGGTTTCTCTTTCTTGCTTGGTGCTACTGCAGATGCCAACATATACAAGGTGTTGAAGAATTCAGATGGTACGCTGACCTTCAATTTCAACGACAGAAACATCAATACTTCGTATGCCGTGAGCAATGAAGACGTGTATGAGAAGATAACGGATGCAAACAGTCTGGCGACTGGCGACAAAGTAATCTTTGTGAGTGAGGCCGACGGCGTTGCAATGTCAGTCAGTCAGCAGAGTGCAGGACGTGGAGCCGTTGCTGTGAAATTCAATGACAACAAGGTGTATGGCAACGACTATGTTTTGCCTTTGACATTGATGAAAACTCCATCGGGTGATTGGGGCTTTAGAACAGATGGTAATGCATATCTCAGTGCAGGTAATTCTGGACTGAAGGTCGTTTCAAAAGTAGACAACAGTTGTCTTTCCTCTATTTCCATTGTAGATGGAAATGTGTCTGTACTGTTCAATGGAACTGTCAAGAACAGGAATATGGGATATAGTATTGATAATGTTAATTTCACAACCTTCTCCGATGCGCAGTCTAACATCCAGATTTACCGCAAGGTAGCTGCTTCGGGCATCAACAGCGTGAAGAATGACAGCGAGAGCAAGAATGGTCGTGTGTTCAATCTCGCCGGCCAGCAAGTGGGCAATGACTACAAGGGCATCGTGATTGTCAACGGCAAGAAGATGATAAGGAAATGATATTTTTACAATTATAAAAATTATAAATGCATTGTTGTTTTCTGTTTTATAAACAACAATGCATTTCTGCTTTTTCAAAGCATATACATTCTATTTGTAATTGCTAAATTATGTGGAATAATTCTTTTTTATAAATTATTTTGGTAAAAGTAGAAAAATTACTACCTTTGCGCTGTAATAATGGAAAGATGAAATATAAAGAATTTCACGCTAAAATAAGAAAGGCTGGTGTGGAAATACCATCATGCAGAAGGTAGCCACTACTTTTATATTAAAGACGGAAAGTTGTCGCAACCAGTACCATATCATGGGGCAAAGGAAATTCCTGAGCCTTTAAGGAAAAAAATTGCAAAGAAATTAGGAATATGACCTAAAATTTCCTTATAATATATTTATTTAGTTGTAGTTTACTTTTAAAAAGATACTGTCATGGAGAAAATAATAATGAAAATATGTGCAAGTGAGGATTCTTTTGGTGCATATTCAGAAAACTGTGATGGAATATGGGCTGCCGGAGATACCGTAGAGGCTTGCAAGGCTGATGTAGAAGAAGCAATAAGACTTATTAAGAAGAATCTGCCGGAGTCGCAGTGGCCAGAGCAGATTAAGGGTGATTACGAAATAGAATGGCAGTATGATACAGAAAGCTTTATGTATTATTACGGCGGTCTTATTTCTTTGTCTGGCATGGAGCGTATTACTGGAATCAATCAAAAGCAGCTGTGGGCATATATGCATGGACGTAAGAAACCACGTCAGGCACAGAAAGAAAAAATTGTCAACTCTTTGCATAAGTTTGCTCACGATTTGGCATCTGCCGTTATGTTTTAAAATTTGATATCGGCACGCTTGTATGCTGGGTTAAGGGGCAAAGAATTCCGCATGTATAACCTCTCCGGTCAGCAGGTGGGCGACGGCTACAAGGGCATTGTGATTGTCAATGGCAAGAAGGTGATAAGGAAATGATAAACAGTAAATACTGACAGAAATAAACGAAGCGCAACTCCGGGGTGGGGCTGCGCTTCGTTGCTTTTTCAGCAATTAAAGAGGTCGTCCATCGTTACCTCACTCTGTACGATACTCGAATGTTGGTTCTTCCTTGTTCCGTAGGTAGTAATCATAGTTGTAATAATCCCTTTGCTGATAGCGGTTTCAGATGTAAAATCGGCAATTCTGTTTCGTATTTTCATTTCTTCCTCCTTTGTCATGGAATATTGCGCCTGCGAATATTTTATCTCACACAGATTGACGAGGTTGTCGTCGCGTTCGATAATAAGGTCAATTTGTGCTGCCGGCATGGAAGTCTTGCTCCTCCAGGAATAGTATTCCGTATGTATTCTGTCAATGCCCAGAGCCTGTTTTATTTGTTCTATGTGAAGCATACAGATACGTTCAAAGGCAAGGCCATACCATGTGTTTTGTTTAGGCTTGCCCATGAGGTGCGACCAGAAAGCATTGTCGGTAGTGCCGTTTTTACAGAAAGTCATATAGAACATCGTGTATAGGTCAGTTATCTGATACAGCATGTCTTTCTGTTTGATTCTCTTTTCTCTTGTTCTGTATCCTCTTATGAATTCACAGCTTGTCAGTTCTTTCAGAATTTTAGTGAGAGTACCTCCAGAAGGCCTATTCAGCTTGTTTGCAAGTTCTTTTCTCGTCATGCCTTTCTTGCATGCCGACAAAGCTTCAATTGCCTTCATATAAGTTTCAGAATTTTTGAAAAGCGATGAATACAGTCTGCTGTATTCCCTTTTCAGTTCGCCGAATTCAGAGAAAAAGAGTTTGTCAACGTTTCCCTCCACTCCCATTCCGTTGTCAAGCAGGTTGAGGTAATATGGAACTCCCCCCATGATGGAGTAAATTTGCAGAATAGATATCCTTGGCCATACAATGCCCTTTTCCTGCAACATTTCTTCAGTTTCCCCGAGTGAGAATGGTGCGAGATGAATTTCGTGTGTAATTCTGTTGTGTAATCCTCCGTGTGAGTCAATGAGGTTTTCAATCATCCATGATGTTGCACTGCCGCAAACGACAAGCATTATCTCCTGTTGGTTGCCGGCCCATCCGTTCCAGAAATGTTCAAACGCCTGTTTAAATCCAGATTTCGCAATGTCAAGACACGGTAGCTCATCGATAAATATCACTATTCTTTTACCGTTGAGCATCGGCTGTATCTCATGTCTGAGCATGTTGAAAGCCTCGTTCCAGTTTTTAGGCATACTTATATTGTTGTTTCCCAAATCTTTCAGCGCATACCAGAAGTTGGAAAGTTGAACCTCTGTCGAACCGTCGATAGAGCCGGTCATGTCAAAACACAGCTTGTCTTTGAACGTGTTTCTTACAAGAAAGGTTTTGCCTATGCGTCTTCTTCCGTAAACGGCTATAAATTCCGGCTTACCGGAATTGTAATATTCTGTAAGAGCCTGTATTTCTTTTTTGCGTCCTATAATCTTTTCCATTTTCCTGTTGCTTTAATGAGTTTGTTCGTTATTTTCGAAATGCAGCTTATGCAAAGATAGTATATATATATGTACACAACAAGGATTTTACAGCCAAATCGATTGATTTTTTTTCGATTTGGCTGTAAAATCATTGATTGTTGAGCCAAATCGATTGATTTTTCTTCGATTTGGCTGAAGAAAGCGATAGTAATTCAGTCTCGCTTAGTTATATAATTTTTATGTATGAACCACTTTATGACTATTAATCACTTATAGCCTTGATTTCTTCTTCGGTGAGTCCCGTCGCCTTAATAATGGTGCCAATTGGAATATCCAGTGCGAGCAGATTACGTGCCGTTTCGACTTTGCCTTCCGTCCGTCCTTCAGCTCTACCTTCCGCCCTGCCTTCAGCTCTACCTTCCGCTCTTCCTTTCTCTTCAGCCGAATCGATAGAGTTCTTTATGTCGCGGTAAGCCTTCAGACTATCCTCGTATTCCTTTAGTTCAGTCTTTGAGAACCTTGCCATCTTAGCTTCAGCAAATAGTTTATTAAATACCTTTTCCTGTAGCTCCTTTGGTTGTTTGTCTAGCCGCGAAAGGTTTTTCAATACATATAGCCATTTGTCGTTAAGTGAGACCAATTCTTCCGGCTTCTTGTTGAAATTAGCTATTTCCACATATTTAAATCTCAGCTTCCCGTTAAACTCCCGGTGAGTTTTCGTTTCCATCAACCCCACGTTGTGAACAATATCCTGTTTGTCGAAAGCCTCGTCTTTCATATCGAAGTTGAGCAATGCCACGACATATACAGTTTTGAGCTTAAAGTTCCAGTCCGCCCCTTTGGGTGCCTGTTCCCTGATGGGGAAAGTGGCATAGAAGAGCGAGCGGTCTTTAAAGTAAGTCTGGTATGCGTTCTGCATCTCCACTATAAACTTCTCTCCCTGTTCATTCTCGCAGTACACATCGAAGATAGCCTTGCGGTCAGTGTACACGTCTCCCACGTTCTCGCTGTTCAAGAACGTCACCTTCTTAATTACCTGTTCCCCCTCAAACAGAGAGTTGAGGAAGTTTACGAGCAGGTCCTGATTAGGTACCGTACCGAAAATGCGTTTAAAACCGAAATCGGTAAGCAGACTGATATATCTTTCTTCTGATTCTCTCATATTGTTGAAATTTTGTGCTAAGTTACGATATAATAGTAAAAAAAGCAAGCTATAGAGAGAAAAAATCAAAGTTTTCTGACAGATAAATGACATCTGTGCTTGTGCAGTCGTGGAAAAGTATTACTTTTGTGTGGAATAAACAGAATAGCAGAATAAACAAGATAAATATATGTACAACAATATAGACATCATATCCGTAGCCAGTACAAAGCAGAAGTATCACGGACCGTCGATAGACGACGACCTTCTGCTATTTCCCGAGTTCGGCGATCTGCCGATAGTCCCCGATGTGCCGCGGCGTATGGGGTGTCTTCTTGTTGGGCTGTGTCTGCGTGGCGAGGCGCGCTATACGGTAGATACCGAGGAACGGGTGGTGAAGCCCAACGACGTGATAATAATCAGCGAGGGGCAGGTGGTAAACAACAGCCATCTCAGTAGCGACCTCAGTGGGATAGCCATCATGATGTCGGAGAATTTCTTCAACGAAGTGATGCAGGGAGTCCACGACCTGTCATCGCTGTTCCTGTTTTCGAGGAGCCATCCCGTTTTTGGGCTCCGGGTAGACGAAGTGGAAAACATCATCACTTATTTCCGTATGATACAGCAAAAGGTGGAGACGGTAAGCCATAACTTCCGCCGCGACGTGGTTCGTTCGCTGATGGCAGCAATGATTTATGACATCAGCCATGTGATGTATGACGTGCGCCAGGGGACTACCCGCAAGCAGACACGAGCCGAGTCGATATTCACCGACTTCATTATGCTTGTGGAACAGAATTTCCGTACGGAGCGCCGCGTGTCGTGGTATGGCGAACAGCTGTGTATCACTCCGAAATATCTTTCAGAAACGGTAAAGGCGGTAAGCCGGCGCACTCCGAACGAGTGGATAGACAAGTATGTAACGCTCGAACTGAGGGTTCAGCTCAAGAATACGGCAAAGAGTATAAAGGAGATTGCCGAGGATTTGAATTTCCCCAATCAGTCGTTCCTTGGCAAGTATTTCAAGGAACATGTGGGCATGTCGCCGTCGAAATTCCGCAAGAGTTGAGGAAAATTGTTATAGATTGATGTTGCGAGCCATCTCCTCCAGTTCTCCGTACCATTCCTCTCCGAAACGTCTTGTCAGCGGACCTTTCAGGAATTTGTATACAGGAAGCTTCAGCTCGCGTCCTTTCTTCACGGCATCCCGACAAACGTCCCATCGATTGTAGTTCAGTCCGACAAATCCGTTGCTGAGTTTCTTTTCACGAATAGGATAGAGCGCACAACTGATAGGCTTGCAGAAATCTTTCAGTCTGCCGCTGCGCCAAGCCCTTTCCAGGGCACACAGGCAGCAACCGTCTTCATAGCAAGTAAAGACGCAGTCCTTGCCTCCCACGATACTCGTAACGAGGTCGCCGTCGCGGTCGGCATACGCCACGCCCTGTTTGTCGATTACCGCCTGAGCCGATGCCGACAGCTCATCCCAAACAGTATCCACAGAGTCTTCAATTTGGGCAATCTCGTCGAGCGTAACGGGAGCCCCGGCGTCGCCCTCCACGCAGCAGATGCCGTGGCAGGCGTCGAGGTCGCAGCAGAAACATTCAGTAATAATGTCGGGCGATAGGAGAACGTTGCCGACTTGAAGGATGGGGAGATATTTTTTTTCCATTTTTTCTTTTGTTTTGGGAGTTTTGGGAGTATTGGGAGAACTGGGAGTTTTGGGAGAATTGGGAATTCTGTTTCTTTTCACCATTCAATCGGTGTCATTCCGTTTTTCTCGAGATATTCGTTGCATCGCGAGAAGTGGTGGTTGCCGAACCATCCGCCGCGGTTAGCCGACAGCGGCGACGGGTGAACCGACTGCAGAACGAGATGCTTGCTCGTGTCGATAAGCTGTGCCTTGCTCCTGGCGTATCCGCCCCAGAGTATAAACACCAGATGCTCGCGCTCGGCGCTGAGAGCCTTTATCGCAGCGTCGGTAAACTGCTCCCAGCCCCGGCGCTGATGGCTTGCTGCCTGATGCGCCCTGACGGTAAGAGTGGCATTCAGCAGCAACACGCCCTGTTCCGCCCATCGGGTAAGATTGCCGGAGCGGGGGATAGGTTTGCCGAGATCCATCTGAATCTCCTTAAAGATATTCATGAGTGATGGCGGAAAGGGAACGCCGTCGCATACGGAGAAGCTCAGTCCGTGGGCCTGTCCCGGTTCATGATACGGGTCCTGTCCGATGATAACCACCTTTACCCTGTCGAAGGGACAGAGGTTAAAGGCATTGAAAATCTGGTTGCCGGGAGGATAGCACGTGTTGTGCATGTATTCCTGCCTTACAAAGTTCGTCAGGTCAACGAAATACTGCTTTTCGAATTCCGCTCCTATATGCTCCTTCCAGGATTGCTCAATCTTAACGTCCATGATATAGTGTGTAGAGAATTATAAATTTCATACAAAAGTACGAATAATTCTTTCCTTTTCCAAGAAGGAAAGCTAAAAGCAGGTGTAAATTAGAAAAAAGTTTTTTGGCGTTTTTACCCTCACACCCTCACCAATAGCCCCGAAAACCCCTGTTTATCGGCATTTCGGTGGTGAGGGTAAGTGTGAGGGGTGGTGAGGGTAAACATTGTATTTCCCCGTTTTCCTTTGCGTTTTCACGGAAAATCCATAACTTTGCGGAAAATCATAAAAACGGATAATATAATCGTCAGGTTATGGCAGAGAATACAGAGAACGAGAAAAGATACCCCAAGCGTATCCCTTATGGCATGATGAACTTCGTTAATGTAAGGGAGAGAGACTGTTATTATGTCGACAAGACAAGATTTATCGAAAAGATAGAAGACTCCAACATGTTCTTCTTCTTTATCCGTCCGCGTCGTTTCGGCAAGAGCCTGACGATGTCTATGCTCCAACATTACTACGACATCAACGATGCCGACAAGTTCGACATGCTCTACAAGGGACTGTATATCGGCGACCATCCAACGCCGGAACATAACAAGTATCTCGTGATAACCCTAAACTTCGCAGTTGTAAATGCCGAACTCGACAACTACCGCAAGGCTCTCGATGCACATTGCAATATACAGTTCGACTATTTCTGTGATGTATATTCGCAGTATCTACCCAATGGGATGAAAGAGGGGTTGAACAAGAAAAACGGAGCTGTTGATCAGCTGGATTATATCTGTACGGAATGTAAAAGGTCTGGTCAGAAAATATATCTCTTCATCGATGAGTACGACCACTTCACAAACAAGATACTTGCCGAGCCCGGCTGTCTCGACGACTACCGTTCCGAGACCCACGGTACGGGCTACCTCCGCAATTTCTTCGACACGATAAAGGCAGGCACATATTCCTCTATAGAGCGCGTCTTCGTTACCGGCGTAAGTCCCGTAATGATGGATGACCTGACGAGCGGCTTCAACATCGGCACCAACTATACACTAAACTACGAGTTCAACGAGATGGTTGGTTTCACGGAAGCTGAAGTTCGCGCCATGCTGACCTACTATACCGATTTCTGCA
>ERZ808240.2560-NODE-2560-length-19522-cov-14.788925_pt1 | contig 19522 bp, 18 predicted proteins | sample MGYA00521084_ERZ808240 | MGnify/ENA primary metagenome ERZ808240 (study PRJEB31516, sample SAMN03275571) | gut metagenome | biome: mammalia-associated habitat; material: feces | host: Papio cynocephalus | place: Kenya | collected 2012-08-06 ...
ATTAGACTTCATTGCCATTTGTTCTGTTTTTAAAAAATTTTTATTTAAACGAATTGCAAAATTTACTTCTTCATTAATAAAATGATACATAGTTGCAAGAGAAAAATATCCTCTATCCATAACATAGATTACAGGAAAATACTCTGATATATAACTAGTATTTTTTATGTTCTTGATAGCTAAATCCATTTCCCAATGCTTATATTCCGCTATTTCTGTATCTAATACATAACCATTTATAACATCATAGCAATTTGACAATTTTATTCTTGCAACTCGTTCTTCATCTTTAGAATTTATTGATTTATATCTTTCTCTTGTTTCTTTAGTATTAGGAACTTCACAATCTGAACCATCTATTGCTCCTAAAACATATCCTTTATATGTTTTTACTTCTTGTGGAAATTCACCATAAAATCTAATTAATGATTCTTTACTAAGTTCTCTAAAAATATCTTCATTTAATTTTTCACGTTGTTTTAATAATGCCGGTGTACTAACATTTTCAATATTATATTCTTGTATAAAATCATATAGTTCCATTTTTGTTGTTTTACCTCTATTATTAAGTGTATATAATATTAAATCTTTAGGTGTCAGTTTACGATTTCTTGAAAAATGTTTTTCAAGTTTTCTACATCTAATATTTAAATTATCACAATTAATACTTTCTTTTACTTTTATTATATTATACATCAAATAATTCATTTTTTTAATCTCTTTATTCTTTTTATATTATTATAACCTAAAAAGGTACAGATTCAAAATCTGTATCCTTAAGTTAATGACATTGAATTATCTTCTCCTTTTTTGATTGCCATCTCCATTTTCTCCTGTGGGCTTATATTATAACATTTTTGATCAAAATTGCAATTATTTTTTGCGTTGTTTTAATTTTTTATAGTTTATTTCATATGAATTCATTACCATATTAATAATTTCTTCTTGTAACATGCTATAGTTTGTACTAAAATTATAACCTTCTTTGAAGAATTTCTGAAGATGTGGTTTGGAAGATGTAAGATAATATCCTAATTCAAAGGTTTGATTTTGTTTTTCTTCATATATTAAATAATCTTCTGTAGTGTTTCCAAATTCTGCTTGTTTATGTAATTCTTCATAACTTTGAGTTGCAATAAAATCTAGGGGGTAATCTTCTTTTTTTAATACTATGAATGTTACTTCTTGGTCATTATTATTTGTTTTTGTAAAGTAATCTAAGTTCCATTTTTCATCTGTTTCAGTTTCTAATCTTTCTAATAGTCTTTTCAATATGTTGTAATTATTATTTTTAAATGTGCATTCTTTTATTGTTATAAATAATGCTTCTTTCATTACTAGCATACTTTTACCTATAGATAATAATAATTCTAAATACTCTTCATTATAGCTTTTTTCTTTCATTATTATTTCTAATAAATCAATGTAAGTTTTTTTTAGAGTTTCTTGTTTTTTTAAATATTCTTTGTACATCTTTTTATTCTCCTACTACTTTTTATTAAATTCTGTTATTTTATTATATATGTCTAATATATTTTTTCTGTCTTTATCTTCTTTTAGATAATCATTTATTATTAGGATTAATAATTCTTGATCTTTTATTTTTTTATCTTTTGTATATTTTAGATATATTCTTTCTAATTTCTTTATTCCTATATTGATACTTTCTTCATCTGTTATTTGTTTTTTGGATGTTATTTGCATTATACCTAGCGGTCTTGGAACATTGTCTATTCTAAATTTTATTAAATCTATTTTTCTTTCTATTTTTGATTTCTTAGAGTTATTATATATTAAAATGGAATATGTTAAATCTATTAGTAGTTTATTTTTTGTTTTTATTATTTCACTATATTCATTTTTTATTTTTGCGTATGATATCAATATATATTCTTTATTAATTTTATTTATTGTATTTTCTTTTTTTACATTTTTTACTTTTATGCAGTTATTTATATATGTATATAAAAATACTATTATGAATAACCATAGTATAATTCTAAACTCACTTACTGTTAAAAATATTGTATCAGTTTTATTTATAAAATATGCATTTAGTAGATAGCCTAAGAAGAATGTTAATATATATTCTTTTAATATTGATGTATTTTCTTTGAAGAAATCTTTTTCTTCTACATAATTTGTATAAAATAATCTTATTAAAAATTCAAATATTAATATTAAGAAAATAAAACTGTTATCTTTTATTAATCCACTTAGTAATACTATGTATATTAATGATATTACTATCCTATTTATTTCTTTATTTTCATTGTATTTAGATAAATAGTTTAATAAGAAAAATAAGATTAGACTAAATATTATATATGTTGATATTGTAACTATTGTCATATTTGCACCCCCAGAAATTAGTTTTATTATATATTTTATTTTGAGATTTGACAAGATATTTTATTAAATATATTAAATTAAAAAGAAGAAATTTTTGTTTCTTCTTAAAATTTATAATCATCAAAATAATCTTCATCATCACCAAAATAATCTTCATCATCAAAATAGCTATCGTAATCATTACTTGTATCTGTTGCTGATGATGTTGTCATTTTAGAGAAATCTGTTAGTAAGTTTGTTATTCCTTTACTTTTTAAGATATTAGAATAGATTTTTGATGTATCTTCATCAGTTAAATCTTTATAATCTATACTTTCATCTATACTTTTTTTACTTATTTCTTTATTATATTGAGTGCTAGTTGTTACTGTTACTTCATATGACATATTAGTGCTATCTTTTACTGAAAATGATACAGTAGTATTTTCATTTTGTTTAGTTACTTTTATTGTTCCAGAATAAGTTTCATTATTTGAAGTGATACTATAATTATATACGTCATCACTTTCTTTTGTTATTTCTATTGTATCACTCTCTTGTTTTAATTCTAATTTAACAAACTTATTGCCTTCTGTATATAGTGTTAATGTTGCTCCACTACCTTCTACTTTTGTATCTATTTCGTTTTGAATATTTTCTTTTATTTCATCTTCTGTTTTTTCAGTTATTGTAGCAGTACTTTTTAAAAACTCACTATCTTCTAATAGAGACTTTAGAATATCATTCTTTAAAGTTTCTTGATTTTCAGTGCTTAAATTTAATTTTGTTTTTGTTAATTTTTTACCATCTACTGTTTCTTTTGATGTTTCAAAGTAATCATTTTTTAAAGAATTAGTAATGGCTTTATTCATACTTTTTAATATTACTTTATAATCTTCTTTATTAGTTTTCTTAAATAGGTCATCATAATTTTCTATATCTGTTTTTATATATTTATCATATATATCTTCTAGATAAACGTATCCTATTCCATTTTCTGCATATAAATTCAAGTTTAATAATTTTTCTTTATCATAGTTTGATTTTAGATCTAATGATATTAACTTATTATCTAAATCAACTCCATAAGTTCCTTCTAAATCTATTTTATTTAACATTGCAAATATTTCATTAGCATCATTGTCAGTGCTATTACCATTTACTTTTAAGGCAAATGTTCCTGATACTTTGGAATAATCTTTTATGTTACCTTCTAAATATTCGAAGGCATTTGTTACTAGTGCTTTGACAGGATTTTGATTTTCAAAAATAAACTTGGTTGCTATAACTCCTATTAATGCTAATACTAGAATTAATAGTATTGCTATTAGTACTCCTACTTTTGAACTCCCTTTCTTTTTTTCTTGTGTTGGGGATGCTTGATAACTATTTTGATTATTATTCATATAATTTTCTCTAGTTGGTGCATTGCTTATATTTTGTTGATTATTTGGGGTAGTATTGTTTTCTAATTCGTTCATATTTTTTTTACTCCTTTACTATATAATTGTAGATACTCTACTATATTTAGTATAGTAAATTTTTGAATAAAAGTAAATAATTTTGTAGAAATTTGTTTCAATATTAAGAAAACTATTTTGATATTTTTTACAAAAATTTTCTATTGTTTGCTTGTTATGTAAAAATTTATATAGTATAATTTTGTAGGGAAACTTAACTGTTGAGTGCTTGCCTCCAACTAAATAAGGAAGGAGGCTGATAGTTTTGCATAAGAAAGATTTTTTAATCTCTTCTTTAATCATCATTATCTTCTTACTAATAGCCTTACTTTTTACTTTAGTAAAGTAGTAAACTATATAAGAAAAATAGCACTCAATCTAGCATAGATTAAGTGCTTTACCATAAATATGGGCAAGTACTCAACTCGGCAAAGTTAAGTATTCCCTTTTTATTTTATGCGAATTTCTTTGACATATTCATAATAACATATTTATTAAGCTTTGTCAAAAATTGGTCTATTACTTTTTTAATCATTTGTTTCAATATTAAGAAATTATTTTGATATTTTTTGTTAATATTAGCGAAAAAATGCACAATATTTTCAAAATATTGTGCATTTTGGTATTTTTAGATAGTGGTTTTGCACAATGACTGTGCATTTTTTATATTTCATCTTTTCCTACAAAAACATTATAAATTTTTTTATATCTGTAACTTAATTTTGCATAATTTGAATCTGCAACTAAAATATCAAGTTCAACTAACTTATCAATTAAAACTGAAACTGTATTTCTTGAAACGCCTGACTCTTCTTCTATTTCCCTTTTAGTAAAAACAATTTGTTTCATTATAGCTGGCATAATTCTATAAACAGCATTACTTTTTAAAACAGCTATTTTATTCATGTCCTTAGTATATATTTGCTTTATTCTATTTATTTTGGCAATATTATTATTGCATTGTTCTATTATACATTGTAAAAAGAACTTTATATATCCAATCATATTACCTTTTCTACTTTCATTTAAAAATTTATGATAGCTAGGTTTATACATCTCTATTACTTCTGATAAAAATAATATTGGTTCATCTTCTGTTAGATTTGCTAATTGAATTGGTATAAGTGCTCTTCCTAATCTTCCATTACCATCTCGATATGCATGTATTGTTTCAAATTGGGAATGGGATATTGCAATATTTATAAATAATGGGTCAATATAAGCATTATTCATATATTCAAATAAATTATCTAATAATATAGGAACTTCTTCTGGTATTGGTGGGGCAAAGATCGCTTCTTCAATAGTACATCCTTTAGGTCCTATCCAATTTTGAATGTTTCTAATTTTACCTGGCTCTTTTTCATTTCCACGAACGCTATCAAGTAATATTTTGTGAATGTTATTTAGAAATTTTATATCAAGTTTGTTATTTTCTTTTAAATAACTTTTTGAATATTCGATTACTTTTTTTAAATTTTGAATTTCAAGATTATCATCTGTTTTAGGCATATATTTTAAATAATACATATCATCTTGTGATATTTGAGTACCTTCTATTTGAGTCGATTTTATACTTTCACTTAAAATTATGGAATTTAAAAAATATTTTGAATCAAATTCACTATTTTTTAGATTTGATTTATATTCACCATATTTTAAATTTGCTTCTGATATTAAACTTAATAATTCTTTATCAATGGTGTATTCAATAGGAAGTTTGTTAACTTTTATTGGCTTCAATTTTATCACCTCAATAAAATTCTATCATAACTCATATCTAATGTAAATATAAAAATGCACAATAATTTCAAAATATTGTGCATTTTAATGATTTTAGATGGGGTTTTTGCACAATGACTGTGCATTTTTTATTTTTTCTCAAAATATTTGAGTAATATTTATATGGTGCCACAAGTAGGAATCGGACCTACGTTAGAGCCTTACCATGGCCCCGTAATACCATTATACTATTGTGGCATTTATGGTTCTTTTAGAACCATATTAATTTTATATATACTATTATTGCTATTATTACTCTATAGAAAGCAAATACTGAGAAGTCATGCTTTTTAATATAGTTAAGCAAGAATTTAATACTAATTACTCCTACTATAAATGAGGTAGTCATTCCTATTATTACTTCTTTTGAAATTGCTAAATCTGGTAATTTTAATACTGTAGCACCTGCTATAATTGGAACTGATAATAGAAATGTAAATTTTGTTATTGCTTCTTTGTTTATTCCTAATAATCTTCCTGTTAGAATAGTTGTTCCACTTCTTGAAAATCCTGGTAATACTGCTAAGGCTTGAGAACATCCTACTATGAATGCTTGTTTAAATGTAATATCTTCAAACTTTGTTTCTTTATTTTTATAATGTTTAGATGCCCATCTATCTCCAGCATAAATCAAGATTCCCATTATTGCTAGGAATAGTGCTATTAACCAAATTTGTTTTCTAAATACTCCTTCAATTATATCATCTAAGAACAATCCTGCTAGGGCTCCTGGTATTGTTGCTGCTACTAAATACCAAAACATTCTGTTATTTAATGAATCTTTACCTTTAAATACTTTATTGCAAGCACCAGTAAATAAATTCCACCATTCTTTGAAATATATTACTAATACTGCTAATAATGTTCCAAAGTGAAGGGCTATATCAAATGCTAAGCCGCTTTCTTTCCAACCAAATAAAAATGGTACTAATATTAAATGTGCAGATGATGATATTGGTAGAAACTCTCCTATTCCTTGCACTATTCCTAATATTATACTTTGAATTACTGACATATATTTCCTCCTTGCTATTTCTTTTTAATTATAACAAATTATATATGATAAGTAAATATAATCTATGTACTTTACTTTTTATATACACTACGTAATGTTTAAATTCTATTATGATATATAATATGATTAATAAATTAAATATAGCAACGATTTGATATTAAAAACTTTATTTATCTTAATTTATTACTTTGTTATATTTTACATCTAGATATTGTCTTTTAACAAATTCTAAGAACCTGTACTACTATAATGCTTAAGTCCTATTTTAAATGCTAGGAAGCAAGGAATTAAATATACTATTGTTAATAATGGTGATAATAAATATAGTATATTATCTGTTCTTCCTAATAAATAGAGTAAAGGATAATAATTAACTGAGGCATAAGGTATTATGAAACTAAAAATGAAAATGAATCCTTTTTTAAATATACCTATTGGATACTGTGCCATATTCTTTCCACCATCAGTTAAAACATTTTTAACTTCTAATCCATTTACTGTAATAAAACAATATGATGCCATTAGTAAAAATAAACCAAAAAATAATATTATTGATGAAATAAACATTAAAATTATTATTAAAACATTTGTAAAGTTAAAGGCAATATTTAATTTGTTGATAGCAATTATAAATATTATTATCGCTTGAATTAATCTGGATAATTTAATGAAATCCATTTCAGAACATATAACTTGAAACAATACACTTCTTGGCCTTAATAATAATCTGTCTAAGGAACCATCAATAATAAATTTTTCAAATTTATCTATACCTTTAAAGAATACTTCATTAAAGGCAAAACCAAAATGAATGATAGAAAAGCATAATAATACTTCATATAAAGAAAAGCCTTTAATATTGTTAAATTTTTGAAATAAAGCAATGGTAGCAAAATAATATGTAAAAAATACTCCAAACTGACTTATAAAAGTTAAGATGAATGATAGTCTATATTCTAGTTGTGATTTTAATTGTAATTTCATACTTTCTATATAAACTTTAACCACCTTGAATCACCGCCTTTTTAAGGGCACATTTAGAAATAATATGTCCTACAAATATTGTTATAATTATCCATATAAATGATGATAATAACATATTATATCCTTCATTAAGTGATATACTACCTGAATAAATTCTAAATGGAAAGTCTCCAATAAATCTAAATGGTAGAAGATATGCTATTTTTTGTAACCATAATGGAAAGAACGGTATTGGGACGATTGCTCCCATAAATAGCTCTGCTATGACTGAGTATATTGTCATTGTTCCTTTTTCATCTAATGTAAACATGATAAGAATATGTATGCATAGATTTAATGATGTGGTGAGAAAAAGTGCTAAAAACAAAGCAACTATAAATATTATAAAACTTTCTATTGAGATAGGAGCAGATAAATGAAATGGATATGGCAAAATAATTCCAAGAATAATTACGGGGCTAAATCTAAGTAAAGTGGCAACTAATTTTTTTGCTAGCATTTTTATATACCACTTAAAATAAAAATCTTGTGGTCTAATTAATTCATAGGCTAGATTACCATTTTTAATCATTTTAAGTAATTCATTGTCTTTTTCATATGGATAAATCAGGGCAAAAAATGCTTGACTTAACCATAAATAAGAAACTAATTCTTGGTAATTCATTGGAAGATTTTCTCCTCCACTTTCATAAAATGCTAAATAGATCATAATAGATATTAAGGCAAAAAACACTTGAGTAGTTATACCTGCAATAGCGTCCATTCTATATTGTAAGTTAGTAATTAATCTAATTCTAAAATAACTTATATATGATTTCATAGTTTATAATCCTCATATAATTTTAGTATAACCTCATCAATATTTTCATTTTCTATTTCTATATCATCTATATTATATTTTTTAGTTAAATTATTTAAAAAGTTGGAAACACTTATAATATTGGAATCTATGACAAAATTATAACTATCTTCTGATTTGTTTTTTTTAATTATTCCTTTTAATTTAATATCTGTTATCTTATCTTTAGTAAATAATTTAATATTTTTATAACTTCCATATTTATTTTTTAGTTTTTTTATTTCTCCATCATATAATATTCTACCATTGCCTATTAAGATAATTCTTTTAGCAAGGGCTTCAATATCACTCATATCATGGGTAGTTAGTATAATAGTTACTTTATTTTCTTTGTTAATCTTTTTAATAAAATTTCTAACTATTTTTTTACTGATTGCATCAAGTCCAATTGTTGGTTCATCTAAAAATAATATTTTAGGTTTATGGAGTAAGGATGCTGCTATTTCACATCTCATTCTTTCTCCTAAACTTAAGGTTCTAACTGGTTTTTTTATAATTTCTCCAATATTAAGAAGTTTGACTAAATAATCTTTTGTTTTTTGATATTCAATGTTGTCTATTTTGTAAATATCTCTTAATAAATCGAATGTATCTTCTGATGGTATATCCCAGGTGAGTTGACTTTTTTGTCCGAATACTACACCTATTCTAGATACATATTCACGTCTATTTTTTGTTGGGTTAAGTCCATCAACTGTAATGCTACCACTAGTGGGAACTAATATACCGCTAAGCATCTTTATTGTTGTACTTTTACCAGCACCATTGGGGCCAATATAGCCCACTATTTCTCCTTCTTCAATTTCAAAAGAAATATCTTTTACGGCATCAATATACTGATATTTTCTTTTAAAGAATGATTTTATTGCTTCAGATAATCCACTATTTCTAAGGGATGATTTAAATGTTTTTGTTATATTAGATACATTAATTAACGACATTACTATTCACTTCCTTTCTAATCTTTGTCAATTAATCATAAATGTTAATTTCTATTATAAACAATTAATCTATGTTGGCTTCTAGTACAGGATACATAAAATAAGTTTCTTTCTTTTTCAGAGTATTTATTATCTATGTTATTATAAACTATTACTGAATCAAATTCTAAGCCTTTGGAGATATATGATGGTATTACTACTAATTTTCTGTCATATTTGGTAGTAGATGAGTCTATTTTAATTATTTGGGTATCACTTTTTAATAATTCATATATTTTGTTTACTTCTTCTTCTGTTTTACAAATAATAGCAATGGATTTTGAGGAGGTAGATAAATCTTTTAAATCTTCTAATAACTGTTCTTTTAGGTTATTAGTTTCATGTTTTTCTAATACTTTAAAACTGCTTTCTCTTCTTATAGCACTTACATGATCTAGATTTAATATAGTATTTGTATATTCTATTATTTCTTTTGATGATCTATAGGTTTTATTTAATTCTATATAATATGAATTAGGAAATACTTCTTTTAATATATCTAGAGATTTATATTTATAGAATGGATTTATTGTTTGATTTATATCTCCTAGAATAGTGTATTTAGCATTTCTAAATAATTTATTTAGTAATATATATTGCATTTTTGTATAGTCTTGGGCTTCATCTATTACTATTTGTCTTATACTAGTATTGTAATCAAAGCCTTCTAATAAACTTTTTAGGTATACAAATATAGTAGCGTCTTCATATAATATTTCTTTTTTGTTTAAGATAGTTGGTACTTTATATTTAGAAAAAATACTAGTAAAGAAGTTTTGATATATTTCTATGTAGTTTTTATTTATATTTAAATTATCATATAATAACTTTAGTATTGTTTTCTTTTTAGTTAGTTTTCCTTCAAAGAATTTATCACATATTTTTTCTGCTATAAAATCTACTCTTTTAAATAATGGGAAGTGATTATATCTTTTTAATAAAGAGTTTAATTCTTGTTTGGTGTAATCAAAGTCTCTTGTTATTATATCGTTTTGGAAAAGTGTATTAATATTTATATTATTTACATAATCTTCTATATCTTTTATTATTTCATCTGATTGTTTATATTCTATTATGTTATTATCTTCATTTTTATATTGATAATATCTTTGAATAAAGCTGGTGAAGCTTTCTACATTTTTGAACTCTTTTAAGTATGTTTTTAGAAAGTCATTCATAGTAGTTTGCATTGTGTTTTTTTCTCCTAGTTCTGGTAATACGTTTGATATGTATTCAGAGAATATTTGGTTTGGAGAAAATATTAATACATTATCTGAGGATAGATAGTCTATTTTATATAGAAGAAATGCTATACGGTGTAAGGCTACTGAAGTTTTACCTGATCCTGCTATACCTTGAACTATTAGGTTATCATGTTCTATATCTCTTATTACTTTGTTTTGTTCTTGTTGGATAGTATTAACGATATTTTTCATTTTGTCATCAGATTCTGTTGCTAATACTTCTTGTAATAATTCATCATCTATATTAATATCATTATCAAATACGTGTATTAGTTTTCCGTCTTCTATTGTATATTGCCTTTTTCTAATAATTTCTCCTGTTATTTCTCTTTGAGGAGATATATAGGAAGCATTACCCTTTTCATAGTCATAAAATAGGCTACATATTGGACTTCTCCAATCGTGTATTAGATATTTGTAGTTATCTTCTAGATGGGTTATTCCTATGTATATATTATCTATTGTATTAGTGTCATTACTTTTAAATAATATATTACCAAAGTATGGTTTATTTTGAATTTTAAATAGTTTTTGTAAGTATTCTCCTTTTTTCATCATTAAGGATATTTCTAAATCATTATCACTCATCATTGTTTTTAATTCTCCTGGATCTAGTTCTGTATGAGAATCCCACATGAATTTTTTAAATTCTAAGGTTTTTTCATCTCTTTCTATTAGTTCTTCTCCTAGATTAGATATTTTGCTTCTTATTACTTTTATAGTATTATTTAAGTATTCTCTTTCTTTAGATAATTCTTTGTCTGATATTTTCATTATTACTACCTCCTAATCTACTTTAATATACGACAAAAAGCGTCTTTTTTATAAAAGAGCGCATATTCTTTGAAAACTTAAATTATATTATCTTTGAAAAAACGTCAATTAAAAGATAACATATTATTTAATAAAAGTAAAGTGTTTTTTGTATTTACAATACATAATTATATATATTTATATTAATATATAGAAATAATAATGTTAATATTGCTGTTTATTCAATCTATTTTTCATGATTACCATACTTATTTATTTTCTAAGGTAAATATAAGAAAATAGTAAGAATCAATCTATCTATATTCTTACTATTTTTATAATTTTATTTCTACTATAGTACATCCTACATTTAAATTATCTACTTTATATGATGATACATTTTTATTTTTAGATAAAGTATTATGAACGCTTTCTTTTACTTTACCAGTTCCTATTCCATGTATTATTACTACTTTAGGATATTTCATTTTTAGTGCTTCATCTATAAAATCATTTGTTGCTACTCTTGCACTTTCTATATCATATCCATGTAAATCTATCTTTGGTAGTATATCTAAAAATATATTATAACTCTGCATAAAATCACCATATTAATTATAGCATATATTTTGGTAATTTTATAGTTACTTTGGTATAGACATTTTCAACTGAGTCATATATTAATTCTCCATTATGAGATTTTATTATTTCATTAGATAGTGTTACTCCTAATCCTGTTCCATTTCTTTTAGTGGTAAAGAACATTTCTTTTATTTTAGATAAGGTATATTCATTCATTCCAATTCCATTATCTTTTATTGTTATATAGTAATATTTATTGTCTTCTTTGGATGATATTTCTATTAATCCTTCTTCTTTTATTGCTTCTATACTATTTTTCAACATATTTATAAGTACTTGTTTTAATCTATTATAATCTCCTTCTATATATCTTTCATCTTCATTTTGATTATATATATATTTTATATTTTTATTTATTATTAATATTTTTAAGGAATCACTTATATCATCTAATAACATATTTATATCTATTATTTCTTTTGCTATTTTTATTTTACTAAACTCCATAAAGTCATTCATTATATTTAAGCTTCTTTCTAATTCTTGTTTAATAATGGTTATATATTTACTAGTCTGTTCTTGTTTAGAGGGATCTATCATTTCTAAATATCCTTTACATACTGCTATTGGATTTTTTACTTCGTGGGTTATTTTAAATAATGAATTTTTTACTTGTTTTTCTTTTTCTAAGTTAGATATAGTTTGATATAAGTTAGTAATATTATTAGTTAGATTAAATAAATATAATAAAATAAATGGTACTATATAAAAGATTATCATAATTACTACTAATTCTACTAGTGATAATACACTTGTTATTTTAAAGTTATAATAATATTCAAATGATATAAAGAATGCTTGTATTATTGATATTATTAGTATAAATTTATTTTCCTTTATGTTTTTTTTCCTAGATATTAAATATATAATGAAGTAACAGATAAATTTAATTATCATTAAATACACTTCATGATGATAAATATATTTAGTATACCATATTGTTATTATTGATAATATTATGGCGGTTTTAGGTTCTTTTTTTAGATATGCTAATAAGATTGGCATACTAGCAAAAAATATTATTTTACTTATATCTTTTCCTCCATATTTAAAGCAAAAATATAATGAAGTAAATAATGAGAGATTTAGTAGAATATTATTATATTTTTCACATTTTAGTTCTCTATAACAGTTATATATAAAATATATTAATATTGGAAATGTTATTAAGATTAAATTTAAAATTATAGTTTCTGCAATACTCATATTAATTCCTCTTTTCTTTTGCTATTATACGACATTTATTTTATAAATTTTGTCGAATTTTGTCAGAAGAGGTCAAAAAAAATAGAAATTTGCATTTCTATTTTAAGTCATCTATATATCTTTTTAATTCTTTTGCATTTTTGCCATAGATTATTTTTAGTTGATCTTCTATTTCTACTACTCCTTTAGCCCCTAATTTCATTATTCCTTCTTTATTGGCTAAATTTACATCTTTTAAGGTTACTTTGAACCTCGACATTTCTGCTTCAGTTTCTACTATATTGTCTTTTCCTCCTAGAAGATCTACTAATTTATTTATTTCTAATTTAAAATCCTTTTTATTTATTTTGGTTATAGCTAATGCGATAATTACTAATACTGCTATAATTATGATATATCCTATATATCCGTCCACTATTACCACCTCACTTTAATTATACTATAATTTTTATATTTTAACAACTATTTCAAGATATATTTAATTGTAACATTTCTAATATTTAATTCAAGCCATATACTTTGGGCGTCTTCTATATTCTTATCTACTTCTATATATATTCCTTTTTTATAATTTCCTGGAGTCTTATCTTCTTTTCTTTGACTAGTATATTCTACATCATCTTTTTTATATAATATGTTTCCATAATTATTTATTAAATCATAATTAGTAATGTTTGATAATGATGATGTAATATCTAGATATAAAATCATATTACTAGGACTTGTTATATATTTCTTTCCTTCAAAAGATTTTCCATCTATTTCGTATGTATAATTATATGTAAATTTATCTTTTATTTCATAAAAGTTTACTTGAAATGTGGAAGAAGATAACACTGTATTCGATAAATCTATTGGGTTAGATAATGTGTATTCATATTTTTTTTCATTATTATCTAGATTTATTGGTGATAAATCTATTTTTGTATCTTTAACATTTCCAGAATAATTTATATAAAAGTTATTGGATATATCTTCTTCTTTTATCTCATATACTAGTAGATATGTATTGTTATTTTTTATTACTTGATTTTTATAACCTGCTCCTAAATCTTTAAAATATGAATAATACTTCAAGGTGTTTGTATATTTATTTTTATTTGTTTTTAATACTACATTGGCTGTATTTAAGGTTGCATTATTAGTTTTAGGATTTACTGATAATTTAATTATTAAGAATGCTCCATTATCTTTTAATATTTCACCATTATAAGATTTATTTGTTATATAACTATTAGTTATTTGCATATCAAAATTATCTGAAGAGAATGTTTCATTTTGTTTATATACTTTATTTACTATGGTTTTATCTATAGTGATAGTTGATAATCCTAATAATATAATTACTGCTAGTGATATTAACACAAATAATTTGTTTTCAGCGTAATAATATTTTAACTCTCTTATTTTTCTATTTAATTTTTGGGTAAATTTATGCTGATTAAAGCCCATTGTTAATTCTACTTCTTCATCATCTGTTACATCTATATTTAAGTTTCCTATATCTTCTGAAAAATTAAATTTCTTTATATCAAATCCTATTGCTCTTATTGTTGTTAAGACAATTGTTCCATATTGGAATATTAAAATTATTCTAAGTAAATCTCTATATAATAATACTGTTTTGGTTTCTAGTACATTATTATATATTGTCATCATTCCATTAGTTGCAATAAAGATTATAACTAGATCTACAATATATATTAATATTAGTAAGAGATAAAGAAATTTTGGTTTCTTTTTATATTTCATTAATATAAATAATATCAGACATACTATAATGGACGCTACAATGACTATATATGGTATGTTACTAAGATAATTTACTGCATTTAGTTTACCTATACTGCCATTTATGAACCCATTGTAAAAATTTAGTAATCCACTTACAAAGAAAGCTAAATATATGTATAGTACTGTTAATACGGCATGTATTAGTTTAAAGTTTTTTATTAAGAATGCATATGGTTTTTTTAATATCATTTTTTACTCCTCCTATTATGTATTAATTATATTATTAACTTGGGGTTATGTCAATAAAAGAAAAAAAGAAAATTACTTTTCTTTTATGATTACTATTTGGTCTGGGGATAAGGATAAATTTCTGTTTTCTTCTAAAATATAAGTTATGTCTGTGTTATATTGATCTGATATATTTGATAATGTATCTCCATTTCTAGTTAGGTATATTTGATAATTACTTCTTGGTATTATTAGGGTTTGATTTGGGTAGATATAGTCATTTTTATCTAGTCCATTTAGTTTTAGTAGTAAATCTTCATCTACTTTATAAGTTTTTGCTATTTGATAAACACTATCTCCTTTTTTTACTTTGTAGTATTGAAATGGGGTTTTATTTTTAGGCACTACTAGATACTCTAAACCTATGATACTATTATTTAAGCCATTTATTTGAACTAGTACTTCTGGATCTACTCCATATAATTCTGCAATGGACTCTATGGTATCATTAGGATTTATTTTATATACTTCATACATATAATTAATCATCTCCTATGATAGAATATGCTAAAAAGAAAAAGAAGCATCTAGTTTTGCTCTTTTTCTTTATATTTTTTCTTTTCCTCCATCATATAAGTAGTTATATTATTTTCTATTTCTGGGAGTGCACGTGGATCAATATTTGAAAGTGTTACTGTTTCTTTGATAGTATCTATTTGTACCTTACCCCATAATAACTCTTTTGTTACTGTTAAATCATTAAACATATCCGGGGTAATTGATATAAAGAAATATCCCCATATTAATCTTTTGGTTGCTATTATTATTCTTTTATTTGTTAATGCTACTACATTTGTATTTACAATGTCAAATGAGCCAAAGTTTTTTTGAGCTGCAAAAGCATATATTACTTCTTCATCTGTATTTAAATGCATATCAACTACTTTACAGTGTTGTTTTAATCTGAATGCTATTGTAATTGGATATTTATTTTTAAATTCTCTTACCATTTTATAGCAACTTTTCATATAAATTCACTCCTATTCACTATCTTTTTCTAATGTTACATATTCACTTAGGAAACTATTTATTCCATCTTCGTCTGTTTCACCTTCTAAGTAGTCTATTGCTTGGTTGCCTATTAAGATAATAGTTGTTGGAGTTCCCCAGTTGTCTTTCTTTTTCTTAAAGAAAGTATTTGATTTTTCTAATGCTGTAAATTCGTCTTGCGAAAGATTATCTGTATTAATATAATACATTGGAATATTGTAATCACTTGCAAATTGTTCTGCTACTGGCATATAATTTATGCAATGTGAGCAAGTTGTTCTTTCTATTATAACGATAAATGGCTTTTCAGATTCCATTTTTTCTTTATATTCTGTATATGTTATTTCTGATAATCCTGATTCTCCTTCTAGTGTTAATGGTAGTTCATACTCTATTTTTGCTTCTATATTTTTTCCAAAGGCAAATATACCTACTATAATTACTAGAACTACTACTACTATTAATGCAATATCTGTTTTTTTCATTCTTATACCTCCGTTCATATAACATTATTTTACTATTAATTTTACTTAAAATCAAGGTATACATGAAAAAAAGAGTTATTTTGAAACTCTTTGTTGACTTTTTAGAAAATTAAATATTAGTTATAGTTTAGTAGTTTGAATCCATATAGATAAATTTCTTCAAGCCCTTCTTTAAATTGTTTTGTAAACATTTGGTACGGATCATAATGTTTTTCTATTGTATCTTTATTTTGAAAAACTATTCCTTTTCCTTCCATAAACACAACTGTTGGAGTATATATTTCTATATTATCTTTGCTATTATATCCTAAAATTTTTAATATTTCTTTATATGCATTACTGGTTTTATCTTCCTTATTTATATCTAGATAATACACTTTATCTACAGAGGTTTTATTAGAAGCATCTACAAATACTCCAATTGCACTTCTACAATAAAGACATTCTGGATAGCCAATAAATATAGCTATTTTTTCATTATTATTTAGCATTTGAAGCAATGACTCGCTATTGACGTATTTAATTTTATTAGGAAGTGTGATAGATGATTCAGGATAATTAAGATTATCATCTGTTTTTTTATTATTTAATGATTCATACTCTAATTTAATCTTCTTACTATCTGGTACGAAAATTTCTGTTAGATTAAAAAAAGAAAATATACTAACAATTATTATTAACAAAAATTCTATGATTAAAAACTTTTTTCTTTTTTTATAATCTTTAATTTTTAAAATAGTTAATACAAATATTATAATTAAAATAATATCTAATATTATAGAAATAATACTTACTATTGATAAATTTAAATATATACCATAATAATTATTCACCATTGTAGAATCTTTTATAAGCCCTAAATCGTTATATATTTTATCCATAGTTTTATGTTTATTTATCTCTATATTTGATTTAATAACATAATTATTAAATCTAACTAGATAAAAATTATATAATCCCGATAGTTCTGTTTTAATATATGAATAATTACTGTTGTCTTCATTATTTAAATTATAAGTTATAGTATTTTTAAAATAATCTAATGAATCATTATATACATAATCAAAGTAATTTTTAGATTGTACATTATCATTAAATATATACAAATCAACAGATTTATTGGTTGACCCTTTTATTTTTATTGCACTTATTATCTTGCATTCTTTGTCATATTCAGAAATTGCTAGGCATTCATTTTCTGTGATTTTATAGTCTAAATCTTCAAAATATTCTTTAAATATTTTATCATTAAATTCTATATTAGTATCAGCATATACTAATGGGACAAAAATCAATAGAAATTCTAATAAAATATATTTTTTAAAACTTTTAATTATTTTAATCACTCCATTCATATTCTAATAAAGTTAATTTAAGTATTATGCAGCATAATTTGTATCAACCCAACCAAAATACCAATCACCTTTATATGAAATTTTTTGGATAATACCAGCTCCGTATGCATAATATGATATATGAAAACTTTCAATTATTTTATCTGCTGTGTTATATGAAAAATAAACTTTTCTATATTTCCCAGATTTTGATGATGTCTTGTATACTGGATAATCTGTAGAAATTTCATTTACCTTTAATACTCCTATAATTTTATTACCAGCAGTACTAGATGTTAAACCTGGTTCAGTAAAAATATATACTGAGCAACTTGTAGAGTTACACGTTGTGGTATTGCTTGTGGTTGCTATAACAGAAGAATCAGTGACTGTATCTTTTTGTAATTTTAATCTTTTTATTTCTCCATTAGATAAATCAGCGTTTTTTTCTGTATAGTTGCAGTTACCATTATTGTTATCATCACAAGTTGTTATGTATAAAAAGTCTTTTGTTTTTTCTTCATAATATCCTGTTTCAACTCCCCTATACTCATAAATTCCAGTAGGTAATCCCCATACTGCATACAATGTCGTATTTGATGCAGTAGTTTTTGAAAAACTTCCACCTGCATAATATGACGGTGAACCTGCTGTTGATGAGGTACTCCATCCTAAAAAGTTATAACCATCTTTACTAGGAGTTGTTGATGATAAAGTTATAGTACCTGTTGTTGAATAAATATATGATTGAGTATTAGGGGCTCCACTGCCTCCATTTGCATTGAAGTATATGTAGTATGTGTTACTTGAATAGTTTAATCTTACTGTATAATTATAATCTGGAATTGTACCACTTAAACTTCCAGAGTATACACCATTATATGTACGACCTGTTATAGATTTTATATCTTTTATTTCATAACTACTTCCATATGGGTGTTTTTGATAATAATCTGTACAATCATCACATACTAAACTACCATTTATATATATATCTGCTGTTCCATATCCATCTATTCCATCCGCATTACTACTATCTAAATATCCATTTAAATCTAAATAATAACTATTAATAGTTGCACTTAACGATTTGGAAACAGCACTCGCACCCATTGTTCCACTACAAGGAGAAGATGACGTACAACTATTCATTGTATATCCGGTACTAGCAGTTCCATAATAATAATATGTTGTTCCATAGGTTACACTTACAGATACATTTGACGTTGATGTTGTATAACTAGACGCTCCATTTATTTTATAATATATTCTACTTACTCCTGTTCCTTTAGTTATTGATAAAGTATTTGAAGTCAACCAGTTAGCTGTATAAGATTTATTACCAGTTGACCCTTTAGGTATCGTTGGATTTGAGCCTAGTTTTATAACATGCATATCATATAATAACCACGTTGTATCACTACTAGATGCATCT
>ERZ808240.2561-NODE-2561-length-19501-cov-6.060115_pt1 | contig 19501 bp, 19 predicted proteins | sample MGYA00521084_ERZ808240 | MGnify/ENA primary metagenome ERZ808240 (study PRJEB31516, sample SAMN03275571) | gut metagenome | biome: mammalia-associated habitat; material: feces | host: Papio cynocephalus | place: Kenya | collected 2012-08-06 ...
ATTGAATAGCTAGTTTTCATTTGATAGAATTTAAACAGAGGTTGATAATGAAATATAAAAAGTTGATTAAACTTTCTTTATTATCAATGTATGTGACAACTAGTTTTAATTTGCCAAAAGATAATAATAATTTGAATGATGAGAAAGAACAGATTACAAGAAAAGTAAATTATGATACAAGTTTGATTTTAGAAGATGAATATTTAAAACAATTTGAAGACAATAATTTTATAGAGACGGATAATGGATTTGAATTTACTGCTTCAAAATCATTATTAATAGATGATTATGAACAAGTTAATTTAGTTAGTATTAATAATGAAGAAAGAGAAAATATCGATTATAAAATTGAATACGATAGTCATGATTATATGATATATCTTACTATTAAATCAAAAGATGAAATATTAGTTGATTCTCTAGCTGGATTTGTAACAACGAATTCCTTAAATGAAAACGATATTATGTTTGTTTGTGAAAATGACAAAATATATTGGTTATCAGATGTTATTAAAGAAGACAAAATTAATAATACTGGTTTTTTCAGTTGGTTAAAAGATGTATTTTCACAAGCACTATCGACAACTAATAATAAATTTGTATCTCTTTTAACAACTGCAATTGCAGTTGGCTCAAGATTATTATGTCATGTTGCTGTTAAAATTGTTGGCTTAAATAATGGAGCTAAATTACTTTCAATGTATAAAGATAGTTATGGTAATTATCATGCTGATTTTAATGGATGGCAACAATACTTTGGGTATAATAATTTATATGATATAGGATTCAAACTAGGATCATCAATGAATTTTAGAAAGTTCAGCTTTTATGATGAAAATAATGATGGCAAAGAAGATTATATCTTATGGGGTTGGAAAGGTGATTATTATGAACTCGGTTGTGGTGGAGAGTTAGGAATATATAGAAGAGTTCAAAACTCTGATGACTTATGGTATATAGATAGAAATTATTCCATCTATATGGAAATGAATGTTAAAAGATATTCAACTACTATAATTGATTGGAAACCACTTGAATATTATAAAAGCACAAATAACGATAATAAATATCAATGGTGGATAACAGTTTTTAATCCTAATTATCACTATACAAGTAAAAATGATTTAAAAATAACGTATAAGATTAAATTTTATACTAAAGGTTGTTCTAGTTATGTTGATAATAAACTGAAAGAGGAGTTTTTTAAAAAATATGTTGTTCATGTTACTAGTGATACTAAAAGATGGCAATATGATGGTGACTATTTCAAATATTCATTTTAAAGGATGAACTTATGAGTAGAAATTTATTATTAGTATCATTACTTTTTTCATCATTATTTCTAAAGTTTTGTGATCGTCAACCTGAATATGAAATATTAGTTAATAATTTAGTTGCTTATTTAGATGATAGAAATAATGAAGAAATAAAAAAATTATTTTCTAAAACAGCGATAGATAATACTATTGAAATTGATAATCAAATAACTAGATTTGTTGATTTCTATGAAGGTAAGTTTAGTAAGACTCATGAAACTAGTTATGCAGAATCGGGTTCTTATGATTATGGTAAAACTAAAATAGATTTTAGTATTCTGCACTATTTTTATACCGATACATGTAGATATTTTTTCTCAATTGAATGGATACAAAAAGATGATTCTAATAAGAATAATATTGGCATTTCATATATTTACGCACAGAAAGTAGATGACTTTAATTTTACGCCAGATTATTCAATTATAACTTCTGATTATGGGATCTTTATAAAAGATGATAAAAAGAATTAAATTTATAGTATTTACTATTTTAGCAATGTTAACTTTAAATAGTTGTAGATATCAAAATAAAGCTGATGCTTCTTATATATTTTCAAATAGTTTAAATTATGTGGTCGAGCTAAAATCAACTTCTTCTTTAAACACTACTTACGGTACAGCAGTTATTTTAAATAATGATGGAGTCCTAGTCTCAAATGCTCATATGGTCACATATACCAAAGGTGGGGAAAAGTATCTGTATGATGATTTTTATATTAGGTATGCAACAAGTGAAGACTATCAAGAAATATACTTGTTGAAATATGATGAGAATATAGATTTAGCATTTTTAAAAATAGATACAAAAAATGTTAATGGGATTGCTGAGATTGGAAATAGTGATCAAATAAAAGTAGGTGATACATGTTATGCTATAGGTAATGCATTAAACCATGGTATTTCATTTACGAAAGGGAACATAAGCTTAAAAAATATAGAGATTGAATATAATGGTAGTACAAAAAATATGATTCAATCTGATTTAACTATTAATGAAGGCAATAGCGGTGGTGCACTTCTTGATGAAAATGGAAAATTGATTGGAATAGTTACATTTAGATTAAAGGATTCGATGGGCAATGTAATATATGGTTTGGCTTTTTCAATTCCAATTAATTTTATATTGAATGAGTTAACTAACAAAATATTGGTATAATTGATAAAAACATAAATTTTTATAATTATTTCAAAACAATCAGAATTAATCTAAAAAACTATTATAAGAAAATTAGAAAATAAAAAAGCAGGACCAATGATAATCCTGCTTTTTGAATTTTGCTGTAAAGATTAACGCTTTGAGAATTGTGAATCTTTTCTAGCTTTACGAAGACCGTATTTCTTTCTTTCAACAACACGGCTATCAACTGTTAATAAACCGTTTGCACGAAGAACTTTCTTATAGTCTTCACTAGCTTTGACAAGAGCTCTTGCAATAGCAAGTCTTAAAGCACCTGCTTGACCTGAGAAACCACCACCGACGATGTTGGCTTTAACATCATATTTACCGATGTTGTTAGTAACTTTTAATGGTTGACTAATATCAGTAATCAATGTTTCAAGTGGGAAGTACTCTTTAGCTTCATGACCATTAACAATCATTTTGCCTTCACCAGGAGTTAAGAAAACTCTACAAACAGATGATTTTCTTCTTCCAACGGCTGCATAAATAAGTTTTTCAGATTTAGCCATGATTACTTCTCCCTCTTCTTGGTCAATTCGACCTCAATTGGCTTCTTGTCCTGTTTTTGATGTTCAGCACCTTCGTAGACGAATAATTTGCTGAGCATTTCTCTTCCTAAAGGACCTTTTGGAAGCATACCTTTAACTGCACGACGCACCATTTCTGTAGAATAGTGTTTCTTCATCGTTTTAGCATCTCTGACTCTAAGACCACCATAAGTTTGTGATCTATTGTCATAGTAATTCTTTCCATGGATTTTATTACCAGTTAACCAAACCTTACTGCAGTTTGTGACAATAACGAAATCACCACAATCAAAGTTAGGAGTGAATTGAGGTTTGTTCTTACCCATAAGAATTACTGCTATCTCACTGGCTAAACGACCAAGAGGTTTATCGGCAGCATCGACGACATACCAATTTTTGGTAACATCAGTCTTTTTATAAATAGTTGTTTGACGTTGCATTTTTATATCCTTTCATGATCAATAAGCAAACTGTATACCTTACCGGGGTGTAGTTCACAATTAGCCATCTAACATTTTAACATTGACTACATAAAAAATAAAGAAAAAATTAGAAAGTTTATAAAAAAATTACTTATTTCTTTCTTGCAATGCCTTTACAACTGGATCATATTTAGGATTATCGTGATGCGGTTCGGCTTTCTTTTGCTTATAAATATAATTATAAGCTTCATTGATAGGTTTCATTAAATCGATGAATTCATCACGGACAGTTAAAGCATCATAAGTTTTATCATATTCAGAAAGTGATGAATCTTGTTTATCATTTATAATTTCAAAGTATAAATTTAAATTTTCTCTAATTTCATCAATAAAATCTAAGTATAATAAGCACTCTTTTTCAATTTCATAGCAAAAGTCTTCTGTTGAAGCTGAGCTTAATAAAGTATAGTACCTAGCATACTCATTTACCATTTGATTAGAAAGGGGTTGATAATAATTTTTAATTTCTGAATAGTAATCAGCAATAGATAAAAATTTGCTTATTAAGTCCACAAACTGATTAAAACTATCTTTCATTTTATTTTTTGCATCTTGCAAAGAACCAATATTTGTATTAGTCATTATTTATACTCCTTTGTATTTTTTAATCTATCTATAATTTCAAGTTTAAATTCATGATAGTCAAAATCAAAAAATGATCTTAAGCTATCATCATCTTTAAATACTTCATAACCAGATAATAACTTACTTATTTCATTCATATTTATTTTTTTATCAGGGGTGAATAAAAGAAAACCGGTAAAGTTTAAATCCTTGCCTTCAATAAAATAAGAATCAAAACCATACTTTAAAATATCGCAAATAGAACCAGATAGAAATAAATCAAGTAAGATAGATGTATATATTGATTCACATAGCGATTTATATAAATCTTCTTTATCAAAAAATATTGAATATAAATCTAAAAAAATGCTATCAATTGTTTTTAAATTAATAAAAGCAAAATTTATTTCCTCAATTATTTTATTGGATAAGTATTTATTTAATGGTTTTATCTCTTTAAAAAAATCTGAATCATCCATATCAGCTAATTGACATGATTTAATTATGATGTCCTCTTGAATATTTTCATATTCTTCCTGGTTTATCACAGGCTCATCATTTTCCAAAAGGCCATTTGGTAATTTATTTTTTAATACTAAAAGAAGTGCTAAATCTTCTAAAATGAAAGCAAAAAAATGTGAAGCGTAGGAGTGTAAAGTATTTAAATGCTGCAAGTGCTCAATATTTGTTAAATCAGCGGTTTCTTTCTTTTTCATACATGTAATTATATAAAAAAACATTGCTAATTAAAAGAAAGCAATTATATAAATGATATAATTTATATATGACTGAATTATTGTTAAAAACGTTTGTTAAAGATTATAAAAATATAAGTGATCCAGAAGTTAGGAAAAACTATGGGTTATTAGGTTCCTTTTTTGGGCTGATAACAAATTTACTTCTTTTTGTAGGGAAGATAGTATTAGGTATCATTCTTCATATGCAGTCTTTAATTGCTGATGCTAGTAATAATTTATCTGATTTTGGAAATAATTTTATTGCTATATTTGGATTTAAAATATCTAGTAAAAAACCTGATAAAGAGCATCCATTTGGCCACCAAAGAATGGAATATATTGTCTCTTTAATTATTGCAATGGTGATATTAGCCTTGGGAATAGTTTTGGTTTACCAGGGTATAATTGACATGATTCATTTTATTAAAACAATGATTGAGACTGGTAAACCAGTTACTGTTGAATTCAATCAAACAAAATTTGTAATATCAGCGATTTTTTTATCACTATCAATACTTATAAAAATTTTCCAATCGAGGCTTTATTATTCACTTGGTAAACGAAGCCAAAATATGGAACTTAAAGCTTTATCAAAAGATTCTTTAAATGATGTGATTGCAACATCACTTGTTTTAATAGGCCTTGTCATATCTTGGGTAACAAATGAGCATTATTCATTTGACTGCTTTTTCTCTGTTGCAGTTGGTATTTTTGTTGTGATTTCTAGTTTTTCTATTTTAAAAGGAGCAGCTGATACATTGCTTGGACAAGCACCGGATAAAAAACTGATAAATAATATAGTCAATTTTATATATTCGTATAAAGATGTCATTTCGATGCATGATTTAATGCTACACTATTATGGACATTTAATATATGGTGTTATACATATAGAGGTTGACGCAAAGAATGATGTAATAAAAATGCATGAAATGATTGATGAGATAGAAAAACAAGTCAAAGAGAAATTTCATATAAATTTAACTGTGCATATTGACCCCATCCTACTTGACGATGATAAAACAAATAATTATTTAAGCAAAATTGTAAATATATTGAAAAGCTATGATGAGAAAATACATTTTCATGATTTTAGAATTGAAGAAAAAGAAAACAAAACAATTTTATCTTTTGATTTAGTTGTTCCAAATGAAGAGGAAAAATTTAAAAAAGAGAATATAGAAAATTATATAAAAGAAAACTTAAAAGATGAAAATGTTATTCTTGCCATTGAATATGATGATTTTTATTCTGACTTACTTGAAGGAACTGACGCTGAAAACTCAAATAGATAGCCTTATAGTATTTGTTTAATAAATAGAAAGTTATATAATAATTAGATGAATGATTGGAGAAAAAATATGGAAAAAGAGAAGCAAAATATTTCTATTGAACAAGATTTAAATGATCAACAGCAAAGAAGAAGAGAAAAATTAGAATTATATAAACAGATGGGAATTGACCCATTTGGTCAAAAATTTGATGTTAATGCAACTACTATTGATTTAAAATCAACATATGCATATCTTGAATGTGAGCAAGTTGATGAGAATACTGAAGTAAGCATTGCAGGAAGAATTGTCCTTTTAAGAAAAATGGGCAAGGCATCGTTTATTACTTTGCAAGATAGATATGGGAAAATCCAATGCTATATAAGACAAGATGTCGTTGGTGAAGAAAATTACAAATTATTTAAATTAGCAGATTTAGGTGATATTTGTGGCGTCACAGGACATATGATGAAGACCAAGACTGGTGAAGTTACACTTCGTGCGACTAAATATACACATCTTTCAAAAGCACTAAGGCCACTTCCTGATAAATTCCATGGTCTTACTGATCCTGAAGATAGAAGAAGAAAAAGATATGTTGATTTAATAGTCAATGAAGAATCAAGAAATGTTGCTTTCATGAGACCTAAAATCATCCGAGGAATTCAAAATTTCATGGATCATGAAAATTTTGTCGAAGTAGAAACCTCTGTTCTTCAACCAATTTTAGGCGGGGCTAATGCAAGACCATTTGTTACACATCATAATGCCCTTGATCAAGATTTTTATTTGAGAATTGCTACTGAATTATCACTTAAAAGATTGATTGTTGGTGGTATGGAAAGAGTATATGAAATCGGCAGACTGTTTAGAAATGAAGGTATTGATACATCTCATAATCCTGAATTCACTACCATGGAGGCTTATCAAGCTTATGGTGATTTATCATCAATGGCTAAGCTTGTTGAAGATTTGATTAAACATTTAGCTAAAAATGTTACTCATAAGACAGTTGTTGATTGGTTGGGCTGCAAAGTTGATTTGCTTCAAAACTACCGACACGCAACCATGTCTGAACTTGTTAAAGAAAAAACAGGTATTGACTTCTTAAAAGTTGACTTTGAAGAAGCTAAAGACTTAGCTAAAAAACACAATATTAAAGTTGAACCACATTTCAGGTGGGGCCATATTCTTAATGCTTTCTTTGAAACATATGTTGAAGAAAGTTTAGATCAGCCAACATTTGTTTATTCACATCCTGTTGATATTTCACCACTTGCTAAAAAAGATTCAAATGATGAACGATTAACTCAAAGATTTGAATTATATATTTCTCGTAAAGAAATTTGTAATGCTTTTACTGAATTAAATGATCCAATTGATCAAAGAGAAAGATTTGAAGAACAACTTGCAGAGAAAAATAGTGGAAATGAAGAAGCTTGTGAAGTTGATGATGATTATGTTGAAGCTTTAGAATATGGTCTAGCTCCAACTGGCGGAATAGGAATAGGTATTGATAGACTTGTCATGATGCTCCTTGAAAAAGATTCAATCAGAGATGTTTTATTATTCCCAACATTAAAAAGAAGATAATTTGATATGGCAAAAAAAATACAGCAGAAACCAATAAGTAACTTAATAGACTACGTTTATAACTTTGGGATATGCCCATTTTCTGAACTACCATTTGTTATAAATGATGCTTTTGTTTTTTCGGCTGTATCATACTTACCATTTGAAAACTGCAATATAAAAGTTGGTGATACATTACAAGATTTATGTATCAAACTTTTAGGAAAATTAAGATATAAAAAACAATTAGACTCAATGCAGATGGATAGAGTTTTTCTGTGTTTAGCACTTGTCAATTCAGATAGATTTTCAAAATTAAAAATAGTTAATATGAAGAATGTTTTATCTAATGAAAAAACTACACAATATGCTGCTATTGCTTTTGCAGATGAAAAAAATTTATTTATTAATTTTAGAGGAACAGATAATACATTAATTGGCTGGCAAGAAGATTTATACATGGCCTGTTATGATACTTTATTTTCACATGAATTAGCTATTGATTTTCTAGAAGAAACTTTAAAAGAAAATGCACATGTTCGAAATTATGTTTGTGGGCATTCGAAAGGTGGTAATTTAGCTCTCCATTCTTCATCGATGGCTGCTATAAAATATCAAAAGATGATAACTAATGTTATTTCAATTGATGGTCCAGGATTATTAAAAGAAATATTTTCCTCAGAAGGACACCAAAGAATTGAGAGCAGAGTTATTCATATAACTCCTCAAGATTGCGTTATTGGTGCTTTACTGCATCATGAAAATATAGCATATGTTGCTAAATCTTATCCTGATAAAGATATGATAAACCAGCATGATTTGTATAGTTTTGAAACATCGGGTATTGGATTAGTTGAACTTAAAGATAGAACGCCATTATCATATGTAGTTGAAATTTCGTTAGACGAGTTTTTAACCAAACTTGGAAAGAAAGATAAAAGAGTTGATTTTGTAAATGCTTTATTTCAAGCTATCTATGATATGGGTATAAAAGATTCAGATGAGATATTTAAGAACCCATATGGATTTATGCGTAATTTTTTATTTTTAAATCGAAAAAAAAGTAAAGATAAAACTAATTTAAATAAAATGTTAAGAGAATTCATGTCTATCTTTTCAAGAAATTTAATGACATATAAAAAAGATAAAACATTATAAATTGGAGATACTTAGATGATTAAAAACCCATTAAATAAATTGTTTAAAAAAACTAAAGATTATAACTTGAATTCTAAGTATATATTAGAGGTAAGACACTTAGTAAAAAAGTATGGTAATTTAAAAGCTGTAAATGATATCAGTTTTGAAGTTGCTAGAGGTTCTTTGTTTGCTTTTTTAGGATTAAATGGTGCAGGGAAGTCAACAACTATTAATATTATTACATCTATTTTATTAAAAGATGATGGCAAGATTTTTATTGATGGTTTAGATTTAGATAAAAATGCTTACAAGATAAAAAGTAAAATAGGAATAGTTTTTCAAAATTCAGTCTTAGATGATGCTTTATCGGCAAGACAGAATTTATCAATCAGATCTAAATATTATGGAATAAATAAAAAAGACTGGAAAGAAAGAGAAAAAACATTAATTGATATGCTTGAACTTTCATCTTTTATAGATAGACCTGTTGGGAAATTATCAGGCGGTCAAAGAAGAAGAGTTGATATTGCAAGAGCAATGGTTCATAACCCTAAACTTCTTATTTTAGATGAACCAACAACAGGTTTAGATCCACAAACAAGATTATCGGTTTGGAATTTAATTAATTCGTTAAGAGAAAAAACTGGAATGACTGTCTTTTTGACGACCCACTACATGGAGGAAGCTGAAAAAGCTACCTACATTGTCATTATGAATAAGGGCTCAATCATTGCTGAAGGAACGCCAAATGAATTGAAAAATAAATATTCAAGTGATTATGTTTTCATTTATTGTAGTGAAAAAGAAGAGATTAATGAAATGTTTACTAAAGAGAAGTTGAATTATTCATATAATAAAGATAATAATTATTATCAAGTAGAGGTTAAAAGTTCAGAAGAAGTTATTACATTTATTAATTTGCATAAAGATATCGTCACCGATTTTGAAGTAGCTAAAGGAAACATGGATGATGTGTTTTTAAATGTAACAGGTATTAATAATTTAGGAGATGTTAAAAATGACTAAGGAACAAATAACGGAAGGAAGGCCAAATCAATTTAAAATATTCTTAACATTAACCAAAAGACATTTGATGGTTTATTTTAAAAATGTTCCTATCGTCTTCTTTACTTTGATGGTGCCACTAGCCATACTATTAGTATATGCATTATTTTTAAGACCTATGGAAGTTGGGCAAATAAAAGATATTATCAAGCAGTACGGAATAATTCTTGATGAGAACAACTCAGCTGATTTTGACACATTAAAAAAGATATACGCAATTGCCGATTGCTGGATGATGGCGGGTGTTTTATCAGTATCTTGTATAACAGTTTCATTAAATACAAACTATATCATGGTTAAAGACAAAGAAAATGATGCTAATAAGGATATGTTATCTTCACCAATATCTTCAAAAACAATTATGGTTTCTTATTTTGCGTTCAATATAATTATCACTTTCTTAGTTATTTTTATTGTTTATGTAATTTGCCTTCTTTGGTTACTTGGATATAATGCCTATATGATCTCAACTACGGACTTTTTCATGATTATATTCATTTTGTTGCTATCAATAGTATCGGCTTCTCTTATGAATTTCTTTATTGCATCATTTATTAAAAGTGATTCCGTTTTATCAACGGTTGTTGCTATTTTTTCAGCAGCTATTGGTTTTTTAATTGGTGCATACTTACCAAATTCAATGATGCCAAAATCAATAAGAAATGTCACAGCTTTTTTCCCTGGCACTTACTCGACATCGCTTCTTAGAAATTATTTCATGAGAAGGCCTCTCGATAAATTGGCTGTTGATTTAGGTAATATGAAATTCATGCAGGAACTAAGTTCAATGTTTGGCTTTGAAATCGATTTCTTTGGAATAAATGTTCAAAAACAAACAATGTCACTTGTAATATTAGCATTTATAGGTATATTCTTAATATTAAATATATTATTTACTTCAAATAATATGTTTAAAGGACTGGTTAATAATGTTAAAAGAATTAAAAATCAGCCTAAGAAGACACTGACAAATGGATTGTTATCTAAAAAGGAGGAAAAAGTAGATGAAAATCAATAAAAAAATTGCACTTCAAATACTCAATGAGTGTTTGAAAACTGGCGGTGATTATGCTGAAATTTATTATCAGGATAGCATAAAGGTTAATTATGTTAGAAGATATAAAAAAGTTTTTGCGTATTCTAAAAAACATGTTAATGGAGTAGGATTAAGAATTTTAAAAGATAATGAAGTTGTATATGGATATACAGCTGATTTATCTTCGAAAAATTTACTTGAACTCGCTTCTAATTTATCAATGGGATTTGATGGCAAACAAAAAGTGATTGTTGATGAATTGAAAGAAGAGAAACTGAAGAATTTTAATAAAATTAAAATTCCTCATGATAGTTGGGACACTAATAAAAAATTTGATTATTTAAAAAGTGCTGAAGATGTTGCTTATAGTTATTCAAAACAAATTTCAGATGTTAGTTTGACTTTATTTGAAGAGGATGAGCATGTTGAAATATACAATTCAGAAGGAAAGATTTTTAAAGATGATCGTGTTAGAACTAGATTTGGATTTGCAGTTGTTGCAAGTGATGGAAATCAATTTCAATCAGCTTTTGAAGGACCTGGTGCATCATTAGGTCTTGAATTACTTGAAAATTGTAACTCTAAAGAAATGGCGAAGAAAGTTGCTAAAACAGCTGTTGATTTATTGAATGCTAAAGATGGACCTAGTGGTGAATTACCTGTAGTCATTGGCAAAGGATTTGGTGGTGTTTTATTCCATGAAGCCTGCGGTCATCCTCTTGAAGGTAGTGCTATATCTCATGAAACTAGTCCATTTACCAAGCTATATGGTAAGAAAATCGCATCTGATATTGTCAATGCTATTGATGATGGTACGATTGAAAATGGTTGGGGTACTGAAAATATTGATGATGAAGGCGTTAGACCAACCAAAAATCAACTCATCACTAATGGTATTTTGACTAACTACATGGTTGATAGGTATACATCTAGAAGGATTAAAAATACTATTCCTACTGGTTCTTGTAGAAGAGAATCATATAAGTATCAACCTACAACTAGAATGACAAATACATACATTGATAATGGAACTAGTACTAAGGAAGAGATTATTGCATCAGTTAAAAACGGCATCTATTGTGAAGGATTTACTGGTGGTCAAGTTGATCCATCAACTGATCAGTTTATTTTTACATCATCGGTTTCATATATGATCAAAGATGGAAAAATAACTGATATTATTAAACCAGTATCACTTGTTGGATATGGATATGAAATTCTTCCTAAAATTACAATGATTGCAAATGATTTAGAGAGAGCAGCTGGTGTTTGTGGTGCTGCAAGTGGTGGATGCTATGTTGAAGTTGGCCAACCAACACTTCTTGTTTCTAGTATTTTAGTAGGAGGTAAAGGAGAATAGTATGAAAAAAATTAATTTTAAACCTTATTTTGAAAAAGCTAATAGTCTTAAATTAACACCATTTGAAATCTCATATTCTAGTTCAAGAACAACAACAGTATCAACATTTAATGGTAAAGTTGAAGCTCAAGAAATTGGAAATAATTCATCTCTTACTGCCAAAGGTTTATTTGCCGGGAAATTAGGAATTTATTCACTTGATTCAATCAGTAAAAACTCTGTTGATGAACTTGTTGATGGCGTTTTTGAGGCTAGCAAATACGGCAAAGAAGAAGTCAAGGAACACTTTTATAAAAATAATGGAGCTAAGTATAAGAAAGTTAAGATAAATTACAATGATTTTGAAGAAGCAACTCTTATATCTCTTAGAAAAATAGCACTTGAGCTTGATGCACTTGTTTCTAAAAAGGATAAGAGAATTACCAAAATTGAAACAGCTATCAACATGGAAGAAAGTTTCTTTCAAAAGGAAAACGATTTAGGATTAAAATATTCAAATAAAAGTCATGGTTTTTCTGGGAGCATCAGTATCGTTGCTGAACAAGATGGTGAACCTAGAAGCTCGTATATTGTTTTTAAATCTTTTAAGAGTTTAGATGAACTGAAAGCTAATGCATTAAAGAAAATTGATGAACTTGTTTCATCATCAGTTGACTTCTTTAAGAGTGGACCAATCGCTTCAAAAACATATCGTGCTGTTTTATCACCAAGCGTAGTTGTTTCACTTCTTTCATTCTATGTTGAACAATTATCTGCTAAAAGTGTTATAGAGCATCTTTCTATTTTTGAAAATAAACTTAATGAACAAATATGTTCTAAAAAATTAACGATTACGCACACACCTTTTAAACCATCTTTTAGTGCATCGTCAATTGATGCTGAAGGACACCCAACTAGTGAATTTAAAGTGATTAAAAATGGTGTTTTATTAAATTACTTCCATTCATTAGAAACGAGTTTAAAAATGAAGGTTGAAGATAATGGCTGTGGCAGTGGAAATGGCAATGCAAGTCCAATTTCATTGACAGTTAAAGAAGGTAAGAAAACTGTTGAAGACGGTTTTAAAACTATTAAAAATGGTGTCTATATTACCGATGTTAGTGGTTTAAATTCGGGTATAAATTCTCAAACATTAGATTTTTCATTACCTTGTCAAGGATACCAGGTTAAAGATGGTGTTAAATCCAATGCTACATCAATGATTATTATTTCTGGTAATTTGAAAGACTTATTCTTCAATATTAAAGAGGTATTCAATGATGTTGAAGAGCATGGTGGAATTTTCTCACCATCATGCAGTGTTTCAAAAATTGCAGTTTCTGGTAAATAATTACTGAATTTCTTTTAAGAAGCTGCCAATTTCTGAATAATCATCAATCCAAATAGTGATTAAATCATAAGTAAAGAAATAAGTAGTGATATCTTTAAAAACGCTGTCTGGATAATCTTTCTCTTTCTTGATGAAGATAAAGTTAAATTTTAAAGGGTTCCTTGCAAGTTCAAGGAGCCTTTTCATATCTGGATCTGTTAAAGATATACCAATGAAGATGCAAGTATTAAATTTAAAGTCGTGGAGTTGCTTACTTATTGACCAAGAGTAAGGGTTGTTATATAAATAAAAATAATCACTTTCATTTAAAATAATAGAATTAGTGAACTTTTTTTGCTGTTGGCAATTGTATGGCAGAAGACCATGGACATGGTAAATATCGACTTGACAAACTTTATTATTAAAGGCATAGTCATCATAAATTGTTACATAATATATATTTTGCTTTCTTAATAAATATTCAAGATTAGTATCATAGTTATAAGTTATGACACTGATATGCTCTCTACTTTTAATATAAGAAACTAGATTATATAAAGTTGAGGTTGAATCGTTGAAAGATTTTGCTTCTTTAAATTCGTATAGTTCTTTATTTAATGAATTATAAATATCAAAACCAGATGTTTTCAAAACCATAGAATTGGTAAATAGTTCTTTACCAACATAGTGGGAAATTTGTTTTTGAGACAAGGTGGAGCCTGAATAAAATTCATCGTTTAGTGCAGTTATTAGTCCATCCCAGTTTTTTGCTCCATAGTCTTCATTTATACCAGCTCCGATAACTAAATCAGTTGATATGTTGTGAGTAAAGAACTTAGCAAGCCAAATAGTAAATGTTCTAGCTGTATCATTATGTGTTTTTAGTGATTCTTTTTCAAGATAAGTGACAAGCTCACCAGTATTATGCTTTCTATTAAGTTTTGATTTAAATTCAATATGTTTACCATCTAGATACCCATTAGCAATGAAATTATAACCATCAAAATAGATATATAATCCTCTCTTTGGTTCCTTTGTTTTAAAAGTAAAAACATCATCAACTTCATATATATTTATAAAATCTTTCTTATCAATGTTATTTTTCTCACCTTTAGAAACAATATGAACAATATGTTTCTTCTCTTCTTCTTGAGTCGATATAATTGATTTAAAAGTGCATGATGGATCAAAATGAAAACCGAAAGAAACTAAAACTAGTGAATTGTAGTCAATGTTCTGAGCATAATATATGTATAATAAAACAAGTAAACATTTCTTTCTGTTTATATAATCACTTCTTGAATAATCATTCATATATGTACCTCGCTTATTCAAATATTATAAGTTAAATAAAGAACATAGTGTAGCATTAAGAAACAATTATAAAGAATAGATATTATGTTAATTAATGGTTGTTTTAAAAATTACTCAAAATGGATTAAAAAATCTTGAAAGAGATAATAAAGCTAATTATAATAGTAAGGTTACAAATATTACGGAGATAAAATGACAACAACTTGTGAAATAATACTTATTATATTATCTTTTCTTATCGTTGCTGTTTGCTTGATGCAATCTGGTAAATCAGAAGGTGCTTCTGCTGCAGTTATGGGCGGTAATAAAATGAATATCTTTACTAGAACTAAAGAACGCGGCCCTGAAAAGATAATGACAATCATTACAGCGGTGCTAGTTATTGCTTTCTTTATTGTAGCTACACTCTGCAGTTTTGGACTTTAATTTTTAAAAAGTAAAGGGCTTAGGAGCCCTTTTTTAAATATATGGAGGTGTTTATTATGGATGAAAAACAAATAATTAAAGAACTCAAAGGCCAAGTTTTGACCTTTTCTAAGTTATGCTCTGCTTTTTCTGTTCAAAATAAAGCTGAAGAAAATCGCCTCCATTCATTATTAAATGCTATGATTAATGATGGAGTTATTTATAAATCAAAAAGTGACTATTCACTATTAATTGATCGTGATATGCTTCTTGCAAAAGTGACTAACAAGTATAAAAATTTTGTGATTTTAAAATCTATACCAGATAATATAGATATCAAAATATCTGGTAAGGAAAGTGACTCCTATTTAATCGGTGACTTACTTTATGTTAAGAAATTTAAGCACGATGAATATCATGCGATTGATGCTTTAAAACAAATAACACAATTGAAAGGCAATTATGCTTTAAATAAAGCTGGTAAGGCTATTTTGGAAGTCCCAGCTTTAAATGTTAGTGGTAAAGTAATTTATATTATTGATCAAAACAAAAACATAAAGTTAACAAATGGCGATTACATATTGTGTGATATCATTTCGATGTCTCAATCAATGACTCAAGTTAAGGCTATTAAAATTCTTGTTAAGGTAGATGAAGTTGGTGCTGATATAACTAGAATTATTGTAAAAAATGATGCACCAATTGATTTTTCTGCTGAAGCTTTAGAAGAAGCAAGAAAAGTGCCTAGTGCAGTCAGTGAAAAAGATAAAGAAGGCCGCGTTGATTTTACGAATCATTTTGTTGTCACAATTGATGGTAATGATTCACGAGACTTTGATGACGCTGTTGAAGTAGAAAGACATTTGAATGGTTATAAAGTTGTTGTTCATATTGCTGATGTCACTCATTATATGAAAGAAAATTCAGCATTAGATAAGGATGCTTTTGATAGAGGTACATCAATCTATGTTGCTGATAGAGTGGTTCCTATGCTTCCTTTTTCTTTATCAACGGGTATTTGCTCTTTAAATCCTGATGAAGTTCGACTAACTTTATCAGCTACAATGCTTATTGATGCAAAAGGAAATGTGTTTCAAAAAAAAGTAGAAAAAGGTTTTATTAAATCAAGTGCAAGACTTACTTATCAAAAATGCAATGATTATTTTGCAGGCAAAGAATGTGATTATTCAAAAGAAATTAAAAAGAATTTAGATTTATTGAAAGAAGTATCTCAACTTATTAGAAGAAATAGAACCAATAAAGGGGCAATGGATTTATCTTCAACTGAATTAAAGTTTCATTTAGATGAAAAAGGTAATCCATTAGATGTTATTAAAGAAACACAAGGGGTTGCTGAAAATTTGATTGAAGATTTGATGGTTTTAGCAAATTGTTCAGTCGCTTCACTTTTGAAAGAAAATGGAATACCTGTTTTGTATCGCATTCATGATAATCCACCAAATGATAAAGTGCTGGCTTTTAAAGATTTTTTAAGAAAAGTAGATCCTCGTTTAGTGTCAATTTTTCCTAAAAATGAAAATATTAGCTCATTGACATTGATGGAGTTTATGTCCAAAATTGAAGATGAAAATACTAGATATGCTATAAATTCAATGCTTTTAAGAATGATGGCAAAAGCTAAATATTCACCTGATGAAATAGGGCATTTTGGTTTGGTTGAAGATGACTATTGTCATTTTACATCGCCTATTAGAAGATATCCAGATGATATTATTCATCGATATATAAAGAAATATTTAATTGACAAACAGGATTTTGCATATGATATTTTAGAGGGTGAACTTGAAAGAGATGGTAAGTACTTATCTGCCTGTGAAATCAGATCAGATACAATTGAAAGACAAGTGGATGATTTAGAATCTTGTAAGTATTTAAAAGATAAGATAGGAATGGTTTTAAGTGGACGTATTTCGGCATTGATGCCTAAGGGTATGTTTATTGAAACTGATTTAGGAATAGAAGGATTTTTACCATATCATTGCATTCATGGTGATGTGTTTAAGTTTGATGAGCGAAAATATAAAGTTGTTGGTAAACATCATGAAAATATTTCCTTTTCACTAGGTGAAAAAATTGATGTTGCAGTTTGCTTTGTCTCAGTTACTGCTTTAGAGATTGATTTTTCAACTATTGAGTTCTATGAAAAGTATCTTAAAGAATTAGATATTAAAGAGATATATGATATTGTTAAAGAAGGTATTCATATTGATAAACCAGTGGAAGATAAACCAATATATTTGCACTCTTATAATGAGATGGAAAAACTTAAAGAAGAAGTTGAATATAAAGAAGTTACAAATGATGCAGGATTTGTAATAAAAGTTCCTGTTGATAAAAAAAGTAAAAAAAACTCACGTGATTTTAGTAAATCAAGATTTGGAACAAATAAAAATCCACATTCAAGACGTAATGATGAAAAACGTGTGAAAAGAAATGATAACAAAAGAAAAACTAAAGAAAGATTTTCAAATAATAAATCAAAGTCTTTTAAGCGAGGTAGGAGATAGTAATGGAGAAAAAGACTGAAGAAAAAGTTTTATGTGTAAATAAGAAAGCACAATTTAATTACTATCTATCTGATTTTCAAGAAGCTGGAATAGAATTATGTGGTTCTGAAATCAAATCGATTAGAAAAAATAGGTGTTCAATTGATGAAGCTTTTGTGATATTTAAAAGTGGGGAAGCATATATAATGAATATGAATATTCCAACGTTTCAAGATAAAAATGTTTTTTCACATGAGCCAAGAAGAACAAGAAAATTACTTTTGCATAAAAAAGAGATATATAGCCTTATGGACAATATTAAACAGAAAGGATTTACTGTCATTCCTGTCAGGGTGCTTTTAAGAAGAGGGTTTTGTAAAATTCAAATAGCTTTGGGTAAAGGCAAGAAAAATTATGATAAACGTGAAGCTATTAAAAATAGAGAATTAAAAATCAAATTAGATAAAATTAGTAAATTACGATGAAAAGAAATATAGATATATATAAGATAACTTCAACCGCTTTTTTAATGGCACTTGCCATTATTTTATCGCGTGTTCCTTTTTTATCTACATATATTTCAATCGGTGGAGTAAATCTTGTAAAGATTGGCTTTCAAGAAATACCACTAATGATAGTATGCCTTTTTAATGGTCCAATATATTCAATGATTGCTAGTTTTGGTTCTGATTTGATAGCTGCACTCGTTTTACCAACAGGCCCTTATTTTCCTGGCTTTACATTTGATGCACTTCTTTTAGGAATATTTCCAGCTTTATTTTTAAAATTTTACAAAAATAGTCAAAAGAAATTTTTGATTCTATATTCAATTGCTATTTTTTTAGTATCAACCATTTTTATGAGCCAAATAGGTTCATTAGGGGAAATTAAGATTGGCCAATATAAATTAGCTTTACCTTTGTGGTTAAAAATTTTATTTATTGCAGGTGTTCCATTTTTGTCATTAATAAACTTAGTGGTATTGGTAATTGCTGAAAGGAAAAATAAAAGATCATATTTTAAACTCTATGAAATATATTCAGTTTTTTATATAAGAGATATATTGATTGCACCTATCATTGCTCCAATTTGGTTTATATTTTTGTATAATATTCCTTATTCATTAAGTTATGTATCTCAATTGCTTTCAAAATTTATAACATTACCTATCTTATCTGCTATAACTATGTTATTAGTTTTGCCGTTATCAAAAGTTTCTAAAAACATATTAGAGGATACATATCCAGTTGAAGATGCCGTTTATTCTAAGCTTATTAACGGAATTAAATTATAAAAATGGCTGCTATCAAAAATAATAGCAGCCAAATATAGAATCCAAAATAATTAGTTACACTATTTTGCAATTGTAATTAAAATTCCAGTAAGGATATAAAATAGACAAAATATAAATTCTAACATATTTACCGAATGCTCATAATAAATTATCGATGGTTTATAGTTTGGGAAACCATCAAGCCCACATAGTGTAAAAAATTAAAATGAGATTTCTATCAAGTCCTCCTAACCAATTAATATAAGCAATGAAGAAGATAATAGAGAATTAATTGTGGTAGCGTTTACATTATAACATTAAAAATTTTAAATGTCACTATATTTTTAAAAAATAAAAATATTTTATTAGATATTGTTATAAATTATTTAGCAATTACGCATACTAAATATTTTTGAAGTTTTATAAGTAAAAATAAATAGT
>ERZ808240.2563-NODE-2563-length-19498-cov-3.512935_pt1 | contig 19498 bp, 15 predicted proteins | sample MGYA00521084_ERZ808240 | MGnify/ENA primary metagenome ERZ808240 (study PRJEB31516, sample SAMN03275571) | gut metagenome | biome: mammalia-associated habitat; material: feces | host: Papio cynocephalus | place: Kenya | collected 2012-08-06 ...
GGCATCGGCATGACCATTCTGGAAGCAAAACATATTGAAAAGCACTTCGGAGCCACGCAGGTGCTGACGGATATCTCCTTTTCCCTGGAGGAGGGACAGGCCCTGTCCATCATCGGCTCCTCGGGCTCCGGCAAGACCACGCTGCTGCGGTGCCTGAACTTTCTGGAAACGCCGGACAACGGCACGATCTCTGTCCGGGGGAAGACGCTGTTCGACGCCAGGGACCCCGCTACCTGGAACGAAAAGGACATCCGGAAAAAACGGCTTCACTTCGGCCTGGTGTTTCAGAACTTTAACCTGTTTCCCCAGTACACCGCCCTGCAGAACGTGACGCTGGCCCGGGAGCTGCTGGCGAAGGAGCGGGGAGGGGAGACCCGCGCGGAGATCGAAGCCGCCGGACGGGAGCTGCTGGCTCAGATGGGGCTGGCGGACCGGGCGGGGCACTATCCCCACCAGCTCTCCGGCGGACAGCAGCAGAGGGTGGCCATCGCCCGGGCGCTGGCGCTCCATCCGGACATCCTGTGCTTCGACGAGCCCACCTCCGCGCTGGACCCGGAGCTGACCGGCGAGGTGCTCCGGGTGATCCGAGAGCTGGCGGAACAAAAGACCACCATGATTATCGTTACCCATGAGATGGCCTTTGCCCGCGACGTGGCGGATCAGGTCATCTTCATGGACGGCGGTGTGATTGTGGAGCAGGGAGAGCCCCATCAGGTCATCGACCATCCCCGGGAGGAACGGACCCGGCAGTTTTTGTCCCGGTACGCCCGGAAATAAGCCCGGAAACGGACATAAAGCGGAATTTGAGACGCCCGGAGGGAAATCATTCCCTCCGGGCGTTGTTCTGTCCCGACGGTTTTCCGGCATCGCCGGAGGGCGCCAGAATTCCGTTTGGCGTCATGCGCTGATGTTCCGCTTTCCGGCGGGCGATTTCCTGCCTTGTCACCGGGCGGGCGCTTCTTTCAGGAGCAGCTCCACCCGGGTGATATATTCCTCCGGCGCGTTTGCCGCCATGCTGCCCAGCACGGTTTCATAGGCCCAGCCGGTAAATTCCAGACCCGTCCGGTCCGCGTATTCCAGAAGTTCTCGGTACCGTTCGGACAGATCGTCCACATCCCCCCGGTAGCAGACGGTCAGATACTGCCCGCCGGGCTTGACGTGAAGCCCTTTCTGACCGACGGCGTCCGGGACGTTCAGGAATACCGCGCGGTAGTCGGAGAAATCCCCGCGGTACAGGCTGAGGACCGGGATCATGGCGCCGCAGCGGACCCGGTAGAGATTTTTCAGGCTGCGCCGGCGGATTTCATCCATCAGCGTTCTGGTATCCTGCTCCCAGGTACGGTTCCGGGCGGTGGGGAGGGGAATGAGAACCTCCGGCTTCTGCCGGACAATCCGGATTCTGGAAAGCTCCATTTCCGTCAGGGCGGCGGCGTCGGAGGTCTGCTGCAAAAGCGCTTTCCGGATGGCCCGGAGCTGGGCCATCCGGCGGTCCAGCTCCGCCGTCTGCTCCTCCAGCAGGGCCTTCAGGCTTTCCGCGGAGCGGTTTTCCAGAAACGCCTGAATTTTCCGGATGGGCACGTCCAGCTCCCGCAGCAGCAGAATGGTTTCCAGCGTGGCGCTCTGATAATAGGCGTAATACCGGTAGCCGTTGTCCCGGACGACGGCGGGACGGAAGATCCCGGCCTGATCGTACCACATAAGTGTTTTTTTGTTGACGCCGTGAAGGGCTGCGAACTGCCCGATGGTGAATAGCCCGCTGTGATCGGTCATGGCGAAACGCTCCTTTCCTCCCGCGGCTGTCTGAAGAAAAATTCCTCTTGACTGTACAGTAACAGTACAGTTTATACTGAGTATACCATGGCCGGCGGAAAAGAACCAGAAAAAATTTTGCTTCCTGCCGGCCGGGGAACTTTCTCAGAGAGGGTATTGGATCATGAGCAAACTTTTCGGGACAAAATGGAAGCTTCAGCCCGGCGGCTGCGCTGTCACCGTGTTCGGCAGCGCGTTTCTGGCCTTTGGGCTTTATCACGTCCACAATTTTTCCGGCGTGACCGAGGGCGGAATTCTGGGACTGACGCTGCTGCTGGATCACTGGCTGGGTGTTTCCCCGGCGGCGTCGGGTCTGGTGCTGAACCTTTTGTGCTACGCCCTGGGATGGAAGCTGCTGGGCGGGGAGTTTCTCGGGTATTCTATCCTGGCGGCGGCGAGCTTTTCCGGCGCCTATCGCATTTTTGAACAGTTCCCGCCCCTGTGGCCTCAGCTGGCGGAGCTGCCTCTGCTGGCGTCCATTGTGGGCGCGGTGTTTGTGGGCGTGGGCGTGGGCGTCTGCGTCCGGGTGGGAGGTGCCCCGGGGGGCGACGACGCTCTGGCTATGAGTATTTCCCATTTGACGAAATGGAAAATACAGTGGGTGTACCTGCTGTCGGATTTTGTGGTGCTGGCACTGTCTCTCAGCTATATTCCCCTGAAGCGGATTGGCTTCTCCGTCCTGACGGTGATTCTCTCCGGGCAGCTGATCGGCTTTCTGGGGACGTGTCCGCTTCCGTGGCGGAAGCGGGAGGCGTGAGGCAGCTTCCGGGCGGGAAAGCCCGGGGGGAGCAGAGCCGTCCCGGAAACGGGGCGGCTTTTTAAAAAACCGGCCGGAACCCGGACCGGACAGCCTCCTTCTACATAGTTTGATAGTGAAAATCAAACAAGAAGGGGGCTGCGCGATGAAAGCAGCGCATTTCTTTTTGGGAGCCAATACCGGGGATGGCTTTCGGAGCCTGTTCAGCCAGCTGGAGGAAGATCGGACGCTGTACGATCTGATGATTTTAAAGGGCGGGCCCGGAACGGGAAAGTCCACGTTCCTGACGCTGGCAGGGCAGGAGCTGGAGCGCGCCGGGACGGCGGTGGAGTATATTCACTGCGCCGGAGACCCGGAATCTCTGGACGCGGTGCTTTTGCCGGAGCTGCGCTGCGCTCTGGCGGACGGCACGCCGCCTCATACGCTGGAGCCGTCCTATCCGCTGGCGGTGCAGCGGTGTGTGGATCTGAACCGGTTCTGCGACATCACCGCCGCCAAGGCCGCCCGGGAGGATATCATCCGCCTGACAGACGCGGAGAGCCGGGCTTACGGCCGGGCCTTCCACGCCCTGAAGGCCGCCCGGCAGGTGGAGCTGGACGGAGCGGCTTCCGCCCGCCGGGCCATGGACTGGCACCGCCTGGAGCGGCGGATAGCGGGCGTCGCGTGCCGGGAGCTCCGCCGCCGGGGCGGAGAGCCGGGCTTTACCGCTCTGAGGTTTCTGGGCGGCGAGACCTGGATGGGGCCGGTGCGGCGGTTTGACACCGTGGAGGCCCTGTGCCCCCGGGTCTATGCCCTGCAGGACAGCTTCGGTCTGGCGGGAGCGGCTCTGGAGGGGTTGCGGGAAACGGCGGCGGAGCGGGGGTGGAACACCGTCGCCTGCCCCGCGCCGGAGGAGCCGGAACGGCTGGAGCATCTGCTGATTCCGGGGCTGGGGCTGGCCTTTGTCACCACCAGGCCGGGGATGGAATGGCCGGGAAAACCCGCCCGCCGCCTGCGGCTGGACGCCATGGTTCAGCCGGAAAACCGCGGCCGCCTCCGGTTTGAGACCCGGATGGCCCGTTCCCTCCGGCAGGAGGCGGAAGACGCCCTGAAAGAGGCGCATGACGTTCATGCCGCGCTGGAGGAGCTGTACCGTCCCTATGTGGATTTTGACGGCATCCGCCGTCTGGCGGCGCTGGAGACTGCCCGCCTGATCTCGTGGATGCAGGGATGCTGAGGAATCATTCGAAAAATTTTTGAAAACCGGTTGACACGGCGGAAGAAAAAAATTACAATCACAGGCGGGACTGGGGAAAGCCGGTCCCGCACAAAATATCTTTATGGGAAACAGGAGGTGTGTTGTATGGACGGTCACAGTAGAAGCCGCGGCGATGGCTGGATAGGAAGGCGTCTGCCGGAAGCGGGGGCCGGACTCCATGGAGCGCGCCCTGTTTGCCTGATTGGGGAATAAGCGTCTCCGACAGGCGCGTTTTCCTTTTCTTCCATCGTACCGCTGGATTCTGTGATCGACGAGAGTCGCCCGGAAGACAGGGTGCGGTGTTTTTTTGCGCCCTTTTTCCGCGGCGTACGGACAAGTGCGAAAGCGGAAAGGAAGAAAAAATCCATGAGCAATGAGATTCGGGAGTACGCTCCCTACACGGATGAGCTGGTCCGACTGGCGCGGGGGAACCAGACAGAGGAGGAACTGCGGGACGCGCTGGACAACTACCACGAGAAGGACATTGCCGGAGCGGTGGGGATGCTGGATCAGAAGCAGCGGCTGCGGCTCTACCGCGCCCTGGGAACAGAGCGGCTGTCCACGGTGTTTTCCTATCTGGACGACGCCGGGAAGTACCTGGGGGAGCTGCCGCTGGACAAGGCGGCGGCCATTGTGGAGGAAATGGACTCCGACGATGCGGTGGACCTGCTGGAAACGCTGGATGAGCAGACCCGGAAGAATCTGGTGGGCCGGATGGACCCGGACGCCCGGGCGGATATCCGGCTGATCTGTTCTTACCAGGAGGACGAGATCGGCAGCAGGATGACCACCAATTATGTTCTCATCAGCCGCCGCCTGTCGGTGAAGCAGGCCATGCGGGCGCTGGTGGCCCAGGCGGAGGAAAACGACAACATCACCACCATCTATGTCAGCGGGGATGACGGCCGCTTTTACGGAGCCATTGACCTGAAGGATCTGATTATCGCCCGGGAGAACACGGAGCTGGAAACCCTCATCAGCCACTCCTACCCCTATGTGGGCGCCCATGAGCGGATCGAGGACTGCATCGAGCGGCTGAAGGATTACGCGGAGGACTCCATCCCGGTGCTGAATGAAAAGCAGCGCCTGATCGGCGTCATCACCGCCCAGGACATTGTGGAGGTTGTGGATGACGAGCTGGGCGACGATTACGCCAAGCTGGGCGGCCTGTCCGCGGAGGAGGATCTGGACGAGCCGATTTCCCGCAGCGTCCGCAAGCGGATGCCCTGGCTGATCGCCCTGCTGTTTCTGGGCATGGTGGTGTCCTCCGTAGTGGGGATGTTTGAGACGGTGGTGTCCCGGGTGGCGCTGATTGTGTGCTTCCAGTCCCTGATTCTGGATATGGCGGGGAATGTGGGCACCCAGTCTCTGGCGGTGACCATCCGGGTGCTGATGGACGAGCAGCTGACGGCCGGCCAGAAGCTGGGCCTGATGGCCAAGGAAATGAAAATCGGCTTCTGCAACGGATCGCTTCTGGGCGCCATGTCTTTCCTGTTTGTGGGACTGTACGTGTGGCTGCTGAAGGGAAAGACTATTCATTACGCCTTCTGCGTCTCCGGCTGCGTGGGAGTGGCGTTGCTGGTGTCCATGGTGATTTCCAGCTTTGTGGGGACGGCGGTTCCGATGTTTTTCCACAAAATCAGGGTGGACCCGGCTGTGGCCTCCGGTCCGCTGATTACGACGGTCAATGATCTGGTAGCGGTGGTGACATATTACGGCATGGCCTGGCTGCTCCTGATCAACCTGCTGCATCTGGTATCCTGAGGGCCAACTGTGAACAAACCGGAAATTTTGTAATTATTTGTTACTTTTTCCGCCGCCTGCCTTTACAACCGGGGAAAAAGCACGTATAATGCTTTCGTATTTTTCGATTTCCCCGAGAGGAGACGGTGATTTCATGCGAATTGGAAGGCGCGCCGGAGCCTGCCTGCTGGCGGCGGCGCTGTGCTTTGGACTTCTGAGCGGCTGCGGGCAGAGCGCCGCGAGCGGCGGGGACGGCGAGGGCCTCTCCCTCTCCGTCTGCGTGGGCGGCGCGCCGTCCACGCTGGATCCGATCTACGCCACGGCGTCCGGTGATGTGACGGTTTTGAACCATCTGTATGAGAATCTGATGAAAATCGCGGCGGACAACTCCGGCGGGACCTCTGTGGTAAATGGTCTGGCCAAGAGCTATCACACGGACGAAAACAAGGACGGCACCGTGACCTACAGCTTCCGCCTGCGGAACGCCAAATGGTCCGACGGAACCGCCGTCACGGCGCAGGACTTCGTGTACGCCTGGCGGCGGCTGGCCAATCCCGTCTGCGGCTCCCCCAACGCCTCGCTGCTGTCCATTGTCAAGGGCTACGACGAGGTGCAGTCCACCGGCGACACGGCCGCGCTGGCGGTGGAGGCCAAAAACGACCAGACCTTTGTGGTGACGCTTACCAGCGTTTGCGACTGGTTTTTAACGGACGTCTGCACCGCTCCCGCCGCGGCGCCTCTGCGGGAGGACGTGATCCAGCGTCTGAAGGCCGACGCGGAGACGGCCAATCAGGAATCCGCCGCCGGGGAAACCGGACGGGTTTCCTGGTGGTCGGATTATACGAAGCTGGTGACCAGCGGCGGCTATACGGTTCAGAGCTACAACAGCGATTCTCTGATGCTGCGGAAAAGCGGAGAAACCGGCGGACCGGACACGCTGACCTTCCGCTATGCGGACAGCCCGGAAGCCGCCTGGAATTTGTACGAGGCCGGGACGGTGGACTTTGTCTCCCCGCTTCCGGAGAGCCAGCTGACGGAGCTGGCGAAGAATCCGAACTGGACGCCGAAGACAGAGCTGAGCACCTGCACGCTGCTGTTCAATACCGGCTCCGATGAGTTCAACGACCCCGCGGTCCGGCAGGCGTTTTCCCTGGCGCTGGACCGGAATACCCTCAGCGCGGCCGCCGGCGTGGAAAACACCCCCGCCTCCGGTCTGGTACCGCCCGGCGTTCCGGGGACGGAGGACGAGGATTTCCGGACGGCGGGCGGCGAACTGGTGGACTGCAATCCGGAGGAATACGCCGCTGACTGCGGGGAGGCGGCCCGGCTTCTGGAGAATGCGGGCTATACCGCCGGTTACCGTTTTCCCGCGGTGGAACTGCTCTATCCGGAAGGGGAGAACCGGCAGGCGGTGGCCTCCGCCATGGCGGATATGTGGGCCAGGACGCTGAACGCCGCGGTAACGCCCCGGGCGGTATCCCGGACAGAGCTGGCAGCGGCGCTGTCCGCCGGAAATTACACGCTGGCCATGACGGATGTCGGGAGTCTGGTAAACGACGCCGAGGGCTTTTTGACGCTGTGGGCTTCCGATGACAGCCGGAACGCGGCGGGATACATCAACAGCGCCTATGACACGCTGTTGGCCATCATCGGGAAGGCCAATGACGAGACGGCCCGCCGGGGCTGCCTTCACGACGCTGAGCAGCTTCTGTTGGAGGAATGCCCGCTGACGCCGCTGTTTTTTACCGGCATGGACAACCGGCTGCGGGAGACCTGGACCGGCGTGTGCCGGGACGCCCGGGGCTTTTACAGCTTCTCGACGGCGGCGCGGCTGCACTGAAACACTGAGACAGCGAAAGGAAATGGTTTTCATGGAAATCAAGGTCAGAGCCTATCGGGAAGGCGATCTTCCGGAGATGATCCGGATCTGGAACGAAGTGGTGGAGGACGGCGTCGCGTACCCTCAGGAGGAGTTTCTGACGATGGAGACCGGGCGGGCGTTTTTTGCCGGACAGAGTTACAGCGCTGTGGCGGAGGACCCCGAAACCGGAACCGTTTACGGCCTGTATATTCTTCATCCCAATAATGTGGGCCGGTGCGGCCATATCGCCAACGCCAGCTTTGCGGTGGCCAAGGCGTCCCGGGGGCTGCACGTGGGGGAGAAGCTGGTCCGGGACTGCCTGGAACAGGGAAAACAGCACGGCTTCGGCATCCTGCAGTTCAACGCGGTGGTGGCGTCCAACATCCACGCCCGGCATCTTTACGAGCGCCTGGGCTTTATCCAGCTGGGCGTGATTCCCGGGGGCTTCCGGATGAAGGACGGGCATTACGAGGATATCTGCCCGTATTATCATTCCCTGTGACGGCCCTGCCCGCGGGCGCGCCCCGGAGAGCGTGAGAGCGCCGGAGTCCGTCGCCCGCCGCGGGCATGGCTTTTCAAACAGAGGCTTTCCGCTTTTTCAAGAAGGCCGCGCTTTGCTCCGCGTCTTGATTGTCCGCTTTTGGCGGACAATTCGACGCCTGCTCCGCGAGATCTTTCCGACAGCTCTGGCAGCCCCGGAAGACGGGGCTGCTTTTATTTGTCCCGAAGGCCGGAGCTCTGCGTAAAATTGTTACAATCTTTTCATAATTTGTTCCTTTCCCGCCAACGGACCATATGATAAAATAAAGCAGCGGGCCGATCCGGCCCCGCAGCGAATTCTGACGTCCTTTCCGGAAAGGAAGACAATTGATTGATGAGACGACTGCGCATTTTTCTGGCGGCGGCCCTGCCGCTGGTTCTGCTCTCCGGCTGCGCCCTGCACGGTTCCGGCGGCGACAGCTCTGAAATTCTGGAATTTGAGGCTCAGACCTGGACGCTGACTTTTTCCGGCTCCAAAAACTCGATCGAGGGCCAGACCGCCCAGTATTTCGCGGATGCTGTCTCGGACGCCACCAACGGCGCCGTCACGGTGGAACTGCACCCCGGAGACGATTTGACGGGGGGAGACCCTCAGGCCGGAATTCAGGCCGTGGCGGACGGAACCGCTTCTGCGGGGATATATACCAGCCTTGCCTGCGAGGCCGCGGATCCCCGGCTGGGAGCGGTGTCCCTGCCGTTTCTGTTTTCCTCGGCGGAGGATGCCGCCCAGCGGCTGGACGGCTCCGGCGGCGAGGCGCTGGCGGCGGTGCTGAAGGAGCACGGGCTGCACAGCCTGGGGATTGGGGAGAGCGGCTTTCGCTGTCCCACCAACAGCAGGGGCGATCTCACCAGCCCGGCGGAGCTGGCGGGGCTGAAGCTCCGGGTGGTGGACTCCCCCCTGATTCAGGAGGCCTACCGCCTCTGGGGAGCCGATGTGGTCACCGCCAACTGGCCGATGGTGTTCACGGCCCTCCGCACCGGTACATACGACGGGCAGGAGGAATTCCTGTCCGTGGCCGATGGGGCGTCGGTTCAGGAGGTCCAGAAGTATCTGACGCGCTGGAGCGGTATTTACGGCGGATTGTATTTTTTCATCAACGAGGATCTCTACAACTCCCTGTCACCGACTCTGCGGGACGTGGCGGACCGGTGCGGACGGGATACGGTGGACTTCCAGCGCCGGCAGAACCGTCAGAACGAAGAGGATATTCTCGCCCAGTGGGCCAAGGCCCGCGTCAAGGTCACGGAGCTGACAGAGGAAGAGGCCGCCGTGTTCCGGCAGGCGGCACAGCCCTGCTATGACCGCTATGCCCGGGAATATCCGGAGCTGGCCCCGCTGTGGACGGCGGAGCCGTCCTGACCGGCAAAAATGCAGCGCCGCCCCGGAACCGTTCAGGCTCCGGGGCGGCGCCGGGCTTATTGAAGAAGCCCCGCGGCGCGCTCATGACCGTAGGTGCTGCCGGATGATTCCGCAGGACATGAGATCCGCCATTTTCAGCGCTTCGTCTTCAATATCCCCGAAGATCTTCACGTCCGCCTCGTAGCGCCCCTGCAGGCGCAGGACCGCCTGCTGCTCCGTCATTTCCAGATGACGGCACAGCATGGTCTTCCACGACGCCTCGTCCCAGCAGGGATTCAGACAGGCCAGAAACGCGGCGATCTCGTCCGCGTTCCGCCGCCATTTTTCGCGGAGCCCGTCCGCCTGCTTCCGGTTTTGCTGTTTGTCCGCGTTTATCAGGCTGGCGGCAATCTGGAGGTGCTGGGTAAGCAGCTCCTGAAACCGCCGGGCGTTCCCGGCTCCGTAAAAAGGCGCCAGCGCCCGGGCAAAATCGCCCGGATTCTGAAGCAGCCTGTCTGTGACGGGCTTCAGGTCTCCCAAATCCGCCGCCGTGCTGATGATGAAAAACCGAGTCCAGTACACATGCTGTTCCCACAGCTGCCGGAAACAGTTCATGAGACGGACTTCCTCCTGCGTATAGCTTCCGCACATCAATCGGAATCCCTCCCCTTCAAATCAATGCTGCCATGGTCAGTATATGTCAGGAGACGTTCCCGGGGAACAAAGACGCCGCCGTCCTCCGATGCCGGAGAATGGCGGCGTCTGCGCGCGGAGAAGGGAGCGTTACTTTCCCTCCCACTCCACGTCTGTAATAATGCCGTTGCTGAATTCAATGTACTCGCTCTTGAGAATATAATCCGTCTTTCCGATGCGGACCTCCTGATCGCCGACCTTCGTGGTCATGACGTCGCTGGCGGCGGTCTCCGTGGAGGCGGTAAAGATCAGCGTCACATGGTCCGGATCCTCCGCCCACTGTCCGTCGGCACCGAGAACCAGATAGGGCAGCTTCTGCACGGACTCGATCTGTCCGCCCACCAGCTCGCCGGAGGCCATCAGCGGAGAGGGCAGGTGCGCCTGACAGGTTTCGTACAGCTCCGCGGGGACATCCTCCACCTTTACCTGATAGGTAACCTTCACGGTGTCCGCCGGGCCTGCCTCGCTTCGCTGCATCAGCTTCACACCCACCAGAACCACCGCAGCGAGAATCAGAATCACGGCGATTCCATCAATGACGTTGAACTTCCATTTTTTCTGTTCCATCTTGTCGTTTCCTCCGTAAAAGGCTTGTTGACCTGAAATCCCGTCTATTGTATAATATTTTTTCAGAATGTACAAGGAAAATTTCCATTTGTTCCGGCTCCGGAGCAAATGGAACGGATCAAATACAGAAGAAGGGTATTCATGAAAGTCATTCATCTCATCAGCGGCGGCGACTCCGGCGGCGCCAAGACCCATGTACTGAGCCTGCTTCAGCACCTGAACGAGACCATTACCGCCCAGCTGGTCTGCTTCCGGGACGGCCCCTTCGCGGACGAGGCCCGGGCCATGGGCATTCCCACGGAGATTATGGACGGAAATCACCTGCTGCGGGTCCGCCGCCAGCTGACCGCGTATATCCGGGAGGGCGGATATCAGATCATCCACTGCCACGGCGCCCGGGCCAATCTCATGGGCGCGCTGCTGCGGAAGACCACGGGGCTGCCGGTGGTTACCACGGTTCACAGCGACTACAAGCTGGACTATCTGGGCCGTCCCTTCTCTCATCTCACCTACGGCAATATCAACGCCTGGGCGCTGCGGCGTCTGGATTACCGCATCGGCGTGTCCGACGCCATGGTGGACCTGCTGATTCGCCGGGGCTTTCCGGCGGACCGGTTCTATACAATATACAACGGTGTGGACTTCACGCCGGTGCCGGACCCGGGGGACCGGGTGGAATATCTCCGCTCTCTGGGGGCGGAGGTGGACGCGGACTCCGTGGTGGTGGGCATTGCCGCCCGGCTCAATCCGGTGAAGGATATCTCCACGCTGATCCGGGGCTTTGCCGCGGCCCATGCCCAGTGTGCCCGCCTGCGGCTGGTCATCGCCGGAGACGGCGAGGAGGAGGAAAAGCTCAAGGCGCTGGCACGGGAGCTGGGCGTGGAGCGGGAGGTTGCTTTCGCCGGATGGATTTCCGGCGGCATGGACCGCTTCTACGGGGCGCTGGACATCAACGCCCTGACCTCTCTCAGCGAGACCTTCTCCTACGCCGTGGTGGAGGGAACCCGGTTCCACCTGGCGACGGTCTCCACCGCGGTGGGCGGCATTCCCTACCTCATCGACAGCGGGGTCAACGGCTTTTTATTCCAGCCCGGAGACTGGGAGGCTCTGGGCCGGGATCTGGCTGCCCTGGGCAATGATGACGCCCTCCGCCGCTCTCTGGGAGAAAAGCTGTATGAAAAGGCCTCCGCCCGGTTTTCCATCCAGAACATGGTGAAAACCCAGCTCCATATTTACGGCGAGATCCTCCGCCGGGCCGGCCGCCCCCGGATGGACCGGGACGGCGTGGTGATCTGCGGCGCCTACGGCCGGGGAAACGCCGGAGACGACGCCATTCTGGAGGCCATCTTGCAGGAGATGCGGGGCATTGACCCGGATATGCCCATGACGGTCCTCAGCAAGGACCCGAAATCCACCCGCCTGACCTACCGGGTCCAGGCGGTCCACCGCAGCAACGTCTTTGCCTGGCTGCGGGCCATGCGCCATGCCCGGCTTTACATCAACGGCGGCGGCAGCCTGATTCAGGACGTCACCTCCCGCCGGTCTCTGTGGTACTATCTGCACAACATTCAGACCGCCAAGCGGTGCGGCTGCAAGGTACAGATGTACGGCTGCGGCATCGGCCCCGTCCTGCGGGAGAATCACCGGCGGATGGCGGCCCGGGTGCTGAACCGTTCCGTGGACATCATCACGCTGCGGGAGCCCAATTCCCTGGAGGAGCTGCGCTCCATGGGCGTGACGGTTCCTCGCATTCAGCTGACCGCCGACCCGGCGCTGACGCTGCGGGCCGCGGGGGAGGACGAGGTGGATTCCTGCATGCTCAGCGCGGGGATTCCTCCTCACGGGAAGTATATCTGCTTTGCCCTCCGGCGGTGGAAGAATTTTGAATCCGCGGCACCGGCCTTCGCGGCGGCGGCGGACTATGCCTACGAGACCTTCGGCCTGACGCCGGTGTTTCTGGCGGTGGAAAAGCATCTGGATCCCTCCGCCGCCCGGATGGCGGCGCAGGGAGTGAAGGCACCTCACTATTTTCTGGACAACGCCGGGGAGGCCGGGCGCATCATCGGTGTGCTGTCCCGGATGCAGCTGGTGGTGTCCATGCGGCTTCACGCGCTGATTTTCGCCGCCGGACAGGGGATTCCCCTCATCGGCGCGGTTTACGATCCCAAGGTTTCCGCCTTCCTGCGGTATATCGGACAGGAGGAATTTGTGGATCTGGAGAGCCTCACCGCGAAAAAGCTGACCGCCATGATCCAGCGGCTGGCGTCCCGGAACGCCGGGCCGGAGGCGCAGGAGGCCGCCGTCCAGAAGCTCCGGGATATGGAGCGGGGGAACGTGGCGGCGGCCCGGGAGCTGCTGGGCTTCTCCCCGGCCGCTCCGGCGGAACATTCCTGAGCGGGAGGAGTTGAAAAGATGGCGATTTTATCCACGCTCTGTTATCTGGAACGGGGGGCGGAGTATCTGATGCTCCACCGGGTGAAAAAGCGGAACGACCTGAACCATGACAAATGGATCGGCGTCGGGGGCAAGTTCGAGGAGGGCGAGAGCCCGGAAAACTGCCTGCTGCGGGAGTGCCGGGAGGAGACGGGCCTGACCCTGACGGACTGGCGCTGCCGGGGGCTGGTGACGTTTGTCTCCGATCAGGCGCCCACGGAGTATATGCACCTGTTTACCGCGACGGCCTGGACCGGGCAGCCGCATCCCTGCGACGAGGGGGTTCTGGAATGGATTCCGAAGGCGCGGCTTCAGTCCCTGCCCATGTGGGAGGGAGACCGGATTTTTTTGAAGCTGCTGGATCAGAATGCCCCCTTCTTTTCCCTGAAGCTATGCTACGAAGGAGAGCGTCTGGCTGCCGCGGAACTGAACGGCCGTCCGCTGGACGGCGGAACACAGCCGCCGGTATGACGGCCTCCGGCGGTTATTCGGGCAGCGCCGGGCAGGGAAAGCCGCGGCGCGTCAGTGCGCGGAATTTATCCGCGGACCGCGCTTGTTCCATGATGCGGTATTGTCTGAAAAAACGAAGATTCCTGAAAGAGAGAAAGGCGGAACCTTTGCGATGATGAGTCCATCCGAATTTATCGGCTTTTACAGAGGTGTTGGGAAAAAGAAAGCGGCCGCGCCTGCCCCGCGGCTGTTCTGTCTGGCGGTTCTGGCGGGCGTGCTGATCGGCATGGGGGCGGCGGTTTCCAATACCGCCGGACACGCCCTTGAAAACCTGTCCGTAATCCGGGTGGTGTGCGGGATGCTCTTTCCCTTTGGCCTGATTATGGTGATTTTCACCGGGGCGGAGCTGTTTACGGGGAACTGCCTGATGACCATCCCGGTATTGGAACGGGAGGTGCGGCTTTCCGGAATGCTGCGGAACTGGGGAATCGTGTATCTGGGAAATTTCGCAGGCGCGGCGGCTCTGGCCGCAGCGGTGGTTTACAGCGGGCAGATGAACGCGTCCGGTGGGCAGCTGGCTGTCTGCGCCGTCCGGACGGCGGCGGCGAAGTGCGCCCTGCCCTTTGGCCGGGCCGTTGTGCTGGGAATTCTGTGCAATGTGCTGGTCTGTGCCGCCGTGACCTGCTCTCTGTGCGCGAAAAGCGCCCCGGGCCGGGCGATCGGCGCGTTTTTGCCCATCAGCTTTTTTGTCATCTGCGGCTTTGAGCACTCCGTGGCCAATATGTTCTACATCCCGGTGGGGCTTCTGGCGCTTCAGGTGCCCCAATATGCCGCGGCGGCCCAGACGCTGGATACCTCCGCTTTGACCTGGGGCGGTTTCCTGCTGGGCAACCTCCTGCCGGTTACACTGGGGAATCTTCTGGGCGGGTGCGGCTTCGCGGCGCTGTTCTGGTACGGCCACCGGAGCTGAGGCAGTCAAAAAAGCGGCCCTGCCGCTTTGCCAGAAGGACGCGCTTTGCTCCGCGAGGAGTGTTTTCCTCCGCGTACAGGCCGCGGCGAAAAATGATTGAACCGCGCTTCCCGTCTGCGGGCGCAAAACTCCGCGAGGCTTTTGAAACACTCTGAGGCCGCCCCGCCGGCGGGGCGGCCTTGTTTTCTTTTCGGAAATGCGGTATACTATACCAGTTATGGATATCCTTTCGGCTGGGACGGCGCGTTCCGGGGAAAAGCCGGGAAGACAGGAGGAATTCTCTGATGAAACTCATGGTGATTGACGGCAACAGCATTTTGAACCGGGCCTACTACGGCATCCGGCCCCTGACCACCCGGGATGGGCTGTATACGCATGCCGTTTACGGCTTTCTGACCACCATGCAGCGGCTGACGGAGGAAGAGAGGCCCGACGCCCTGTGCGTTGCCTTCGACGTTCACGCTCCGACCTTCCGCCATCAGGCGGACGAGGCCTATAAGGCCACCCGGAAGCCCATGCCGGAGGAGCTGCGCCAGCAGGTTCCGGTGCTCAAGGAAGTACTGGACGCCATGAACATTCCCCGGTATGAACTGGCCGGATGGGAGGCGGACGATCTCATCGGAACCATCTCCCGCAGGTGCGAGGAGGCCGGATGGGAATGCGTGGTGGTGACGGGAGACAAGGATTCCCTTCAGCTCATCACGGAGCGCACAAAGGTCAAGCTGGTTTCCACCCGGATGGGACAGACCATCACAAAGGACATGACTCCGGAGACCTTTCGGGAGACGTACGGCTTTGAACCCATCCACATGATTGACCTGAAGGCCTTGATGGGAGACGCGTCGGACAACATTCCCGGCGTTCCCGGAATCGGGGAGAAGACCGCCATGGCGCTGGTGCAGAAATACGGGTCCGTGGACGTCCTCTATGAGAAGCTGCCGGAGATCGACGCCAGGCCCGCCGCCATCAAAAAGCTGACGGCGGGGGAGGCGGCGGCCCGTCACTCCTATTGGCTGGCCACCATCGTCACCGATGCGCCTCTGGCCTTTTCCCCGGAAGAGAATCTCCGCCGGGAGCCGAAGCCGGAGCTGTACGGCCTGTTTTTGAAGCTGGAGTTCTCCAGATTGATTGAAAGAATGAATCTCCGGCCCGATGGGGCGGACTCCGGACCCCGGAAAGAGCCGGAGCTGACCGTTGCCTGCGAGACCGTCACGGAGGAGGCCCGGGCCCGGGAGCTGCTGGACCTGTTCCGGAGGGCGGATCATGTGACGCTGCTGGCTCTGCCAGACCTGTCCGGCGTGATGGTGGACTGTGCCGCCGGGGAGGGCGCCGCTGTTTCCGCCGAGTTTTTCTTTGAGCGCTACGGCGGCGACTGGAACGCCCTGCTCAGAGCGCTGTTTTCCGCGGAGATCCCGAAGGTGAGCCACAACGTCAAGGATCTGACGCGGACGCTGTTGGAAAACGGCCTGCCTGCCGAGGGCTTCGTGTTTGATACGGCCCTGGCGGCCTATCTGGCAGACGCCACCAGCGGCAAATACGAAATCGGCCAGCTGTTCACGGGCTATTTCCACGCGGAGCTGCCCGCCCCGGCCCATCTGGCCCCCGGCGCGTTTTCCCTTCTGGGAGACGCCGCGGCGGAGGCGGCCTTCCACAGCTATACCAGCGCCGTGGACGCCCTGTACGGTGTGCTGGAGCCGAAGCTCAAGGAGCGGAATCTGTGGGAGCTTTACACCACGGCGGAGCTGCCGCTGTGCCGGGTGCTGGCGGAGATGGAGCTGGCGGGGTGCCGGGTGGACGCCGGGGCGCTGGCGTCTTTCGGAAAGCTGCTGGAGGAGAAGGCCGGCGCTCTGGAGCAGAGCATTTACGGCATGGCGGGGGAGGATTTCAATATCAATTCCCCCAAGCAGCTGGGAGAGATTCTGTTCGGCAAGCTGGGACTGCCCCACGGAAAGAAGACCAAGACCGGCTGGTCCACCAACGCCGATGTGCTGGAAAAGCTGCGGTATGAAGCGCCCATTGTAGGGGCGGTGCTGGAGTACCGGCAGTACACCAAGCTGAAATCCACCTATGCCGACGGCCTTCTGAAGGCGATGAGCCCCGACGGACGGGTGCGGACCCGCTTCCAGATGACCGTCACCGCCACAGGGCGGCTCAGCTCCACGGAGCCAAACCTCCAGAATATTCCCACCCGGACGGATTTGGGCAGCGAGATCCGGCGGATGTTCATCCCGGCAGAGGGCTGTGTGCTGGTGGACGCGGACTACTCTCAGATTGAGCTGCGGCTGCTGGCGCATATCTCCGGGGATGAGGCCATGCGGGAGAGCTTCCTGTCCGGCGGCGATTTTCACGCCCGGACGGCCGCCCGGGTATTCCATGTGCCTCAGGAGAGCGTTACCCATGAGATGCGCCGCCGGGCCAAAGCGGTGAATTTCGGCATCGTCTACGGAATTTCCGCCTTCTCCCTGTCGCAGGACATCGGGGCCACCGTGGCGGAGGCCCGGGCGTATATGGACGCCTACTTCGCCGCCTTCCCCGGCGTGCGGAAGTATATGGACCGCGTTGTGGAGCAGGCCAGGGAGCGGGGCTATGTGGAGACCCTGTTCCATCGCCGGCGGGATCTGCCGGAGCTGGCGTCCTCCAACCGGAACATGCGGGCTTTCGGGGAGCGGGTGGCGCTGAATATGCCCATTCAGGGCACGGCGGCGGACATCATGAAGCTGGCCATGGTGGCGGTCTGGAAACGCCTGAGGGCGGAACAGCCCGGAGCCCGCCTGGTGCTTCAGGTTCACGATGAGCTGATTGTGGAGTGTCCGGAGGAACAGGCTCCGGCGGTGGCAAAGCTGCTGGAGGAGGAAATGGAGCAGGTGGTAAACCTCTCCGTCCCGCTGACAGCGGCGGCCCATTGGGGGAAAAACTGGCTGGAGGCCAAGGACTGAGCGTCCCGCCGGAAAGGAATTTGACATATGAGAGAGCAACTGCACGTCCGTATCGTCCCCATGACGGCGGAGTATCTGGATGAGGTGGCAGAGCTGGAGCGGATCTGCTTTCCGGATCCCTGGTCCCGGAACATGCTGGCGGAGGAGCTGGACAACGATCTGTCCGCCTTTCTGGTGGCGCTGGATGACGGCGGGAAGGTGACCGGCTACGCCGGGCTTCAGGTGATTCTGGATGAGGGAAACATTCTGAACGTGGCGGTCCGGCCGGAATACCGGAGGCAGGGAATCGCCGGTAAGCTGCTGGAGGTCTTCCTGAACTTTGCGCAGGCCCATCAGCTGCGCTTTCTGACGCTGGAGGTGCGGGCGTCCAACTACGGGGCCATCGCCCTGTACGGCGGGCGCGGCTTCCGCAGCGTGGGACGGCGGCGGAACTACTATGAGCATCCCAAAGAGGACGCCATCATCATGACCCGGGAATTTGGAGGGGATATCCATGAAGATTCTGGCCTTTGAGTCCTCCTGCGATGAGACCGCCGCCGCGGTGGTGGAGGATGGCCGGCGGGTTTTGTCCGACGCCATTGCCTCTCAGGCGGATATGCACGCCCTGTATGGCGGCGTGGTGCCGGAGATTGCGTCCCGGAAGCATGTGGAGGCCATCGCCGCCCTGACGGAGAAGGCCCTGCGGGACGCGCAATGCACGCGGGAGGATATCGACGCCGTGGCGGTGACCTACGCGCCCGGCCTCATCGGCGCGGTGCTGGTGGGTCTCAGCTTCGCCAAATCCGTGGCCTATGCCTGGAATGTGCCGCTGATCCCCGTCCATCACGTCCGGGGACATATTGCCGCCAACTATCTGGCGTTTCCGGAGTTGGAGCCGCCGTTTCTGGCGCTGGCCATCTCCGGCGGAAATACCCTGATTGTGGACGTGCGGGATTATACCGACCTCCGGATCCTCGGCGCCACCCGGGATGACGCGGCGGGGGAGTGCTTCGACAAGGCGGCCCGGGTGCTGGGACTGCCCTATCCCGGCGGAAAGCCCATGGACGAGCTGGCCCGGCAGTCGGCGGGAGGCGTCTATCATCTGCCGTGCGCTCATGTGGACGGCGCGCCGCTGGATATGAGCTTTTCCGGCCTGAAGACGGCGGTGGTGAATCTGGCCCACCACGCGGAGCAGACCGGCGAGCCGCTGGACCGGGCGGCGCTGGCCCGGGATTTTACACAGGCGGTCAGCGATACGCTGGTCCCACGGGCCATGGAGGCGCTCAGGCGCACGGGGCGGAAGGTTCTGTGCGCGGCGGGAGGCGTCGCCGCCAACACCATCATCCGGGCGGATCTGCACAGAGCCTGCGCGCAGGCGGGCTGCCGGCTGTATCTGCCGCCGCTGAGTCTCTGCGGGGACAACGGCGCCATGATTGGAGCACAGGGCTACTACGAGTACCGGGCGGGCCATGTGGCGGGAATGGATCTGAACGCCTACGCCACCAGAGAAATTGAACAGTGAGTGCCGCCGCTGGCGGACAAAACGCGGAGGAACCTCAGCCGGGGTTCCTCCGCGTTTTTTGGACTATGGGTTTTTCCGGGGCGGGGCGGCCAGCCAGTTCAGGGCGCACCAGGCGTGAAGCGCCGCCCCCAGGGGCAGGACGTCCTCATTGAAAACTACCCGCTCATTGTGCATGGGCTTTCCGTAGAGCGGATTTTCCTCCCGGACTCCGGCTCCCAGCAGCAGATAGGCGCAGGGCAGCTCATACGTGTAGGAGGCGAAATCCTCCGAACCCATGCCGCCCTCGTCCATCCGGAAGACGGCCTTGCCGCCCAGCAGCGCCCCGGCCAGATCCGCCATCTGATTCACCAGGGCAGGATCGTTCACCAGCGGCGGAGCGGAGGCCAGCTCCTCTACGGCGGCGCTGCCCCGGAAGGCTTCCGCCGTGCTCTTGGAGATTTCCCCGATTCTGCGGAGAAGCCGGGCGGAGAGCTCCCGGTCAAATGTGCGGATGGTGCCCTCCAGAACGGCCTCCTGGGGGATGATGTTGGGGGCCTGTCCGCTTTGGAAGCGGCCAATGGTGATGACGGCGGGCGCTTTGGCGGCGACCTCCCGGCTGGTAATCTCCTGCAGGGCCAGATGAATATGGGCTGCGATGCTGATGGGGTCTACGCCGGTCTCCG
>ERZ808240.2564-NODE-2564-length-19495-cov-13.136728_pt1 | contig 19495 bp, 16 predicted proteins | sample MGYA00521084_ERZ808240 | MGnify/ENA primary metagenome ERZ808240 (study PRJEB31516, sample SAMN03275571) | gut metagenome | biome: mammalia-associated habitat; material: feces | host: Papio cynocephalus | place: Kenya | collected 2012-08-06 ...
TTCGCTCACGTGACCGAGGGATAGAACTGGCGTTCCGTCTTGAGCACGCGCCCTTCCCCAAGGTGATACGCTATGTTCACCAGAAAAAGCCCCTCTAGCAGGGGCTTTTTCTGGTTATAGACATTAAAAACCGTCTCCAACAAGCCCGATAATCGCATCCTGCTACTCTTTTTTCTTCAAGAATCATCCGCCCTCAGGGCCAGAATCGCGGGAATAAGGCATCAAAAAATGTGGCGAACAGGTGAAGATTCGCCCTAAAGAGTCCACTCTTAAAGTTCTTCAAATGCTATTGAATTGACCGCTTACGGATTTCTGGCAAACACTCGCCCAAAAAAGTTCGCCCCGCCCAATCCGAGGATTGAACGGGGGTTACTTTACGGGTAAGCCACATATGTGACTCCCCTTGTCTGGAGCCGCGCCCTTCCCCAAGGTGAGCTGCTTTCGACTAGCTCTATTGTAGCGCCTGCCCGCGAAAGGTCGTCGGTAAAATTGGCTCAACGGACGATTCTCATTCAAAGCAAAGCGCATCTCTGTATCAAAAGCGGTCTCCTGCAGATCAATATCGACAACCGTTGCGCAACGATACCGCTCGAGGACATATGGGTCGTTATCGTCGAATCCCATCAAACCACGCTCACTGTCGCCTGCATGTCTCAGCTCAACGATGCAGGAATCGGCGTCATGATCTGTGGGCGCGATCATATGCCCAACGGGCTCATGCTCCCCATAGGCGCCCACTCAAGGCACGCAAGAATCGTCGAAGATCAACTGGCCATGAGCCTGCCCTTTAAAAAGCAGCTCTGGAAACGAATCGTCCAAACCAAAATCCTTAACCAAGCTGCCGTATTGCGAGAAATGGGACTCCCAGACGAACCCCTTCCCTCTTATGCGAAAAACGTTCTCTCGGGTGATACGGACAATCGAGAAGGTGCCGCAGCGGCCGCTTATTTCAAAGCGCTCATCTCAAACGGAACTCGACGAAATAGCATGCAGAGCTCCGCACTCGATTATGGATATACCGTCCTCCGAGCCGGTATCGGGCGTGCAGCCGTCGGAGGAGGCTGGCTTGTTTCCCAAGGGCTCCACCATCACAGCGTGTACAACGCGTTCAATCTGGTCGACGATCTCATTGAACCCTTTCGTCCGCTCGTGGACCTGATCGTTATGAGCTACGGCCTTGAAGAGCCGTTGGGACCAAAGGACAAAGCACTGCTCGCCCGCGTGTTCGAGCATGTCATGACCATGGACGGAAAGCGATGCGGATGCCAACAATGCATTGAAACGATGCTCTCGTCGCTGAGAACCGCTGTTCTGGAAAAGAACCCCAAGAAGTTGCTGCTACCAGAGCTCACAAAGCTCGAAGTCGTAACCATCGAATAAGGGAGGAGCCATGAGGGTTATGAGGTTGTTGGTGCTATTTGACCTACCCACGGGGAGCAAAGCGGAGCGGAGGCAATATAGCGACTTTCGCAAATTCCTGATCAACGACGGCTACCACATGGAGCAGTTTTCCGTCTATTCAAGGCTCCTCATCACACGCGAATCCGCCGCAGCCCACATCGCTCGGCTTAAGCTGAATCTTCCCAGCGCGGGCGAGGTCACCGTGATCGAGATGACGGAGAAACAATATGAGGACCGTATGGTTCTTCTAAGCGAGAAAAAGGAACAGCCCGTCGAGCAGGGCGCTCAACTGACATTGGTGTTTTAAGCCGTTGTTGAACCGCACTCACGCCGGGGTCTCTACCCTTACTTCCTCAGCAGATCGTCGCACCTGGCCAAGAGCTCGTCGTAGTGGTCGATCTTGTAGTTGAGGCGGTCGAGGCCTGCCTGCATCTCGGCCATGCGCTCGACCACCTGGTCGCGCTGCTCCTCGAGGATCGCCTTGCGCGCGGCGATCGTCCCGTCGCCTTGGGCGAAGAGCTGCATGTACTCGATGAGCGCCTCGATCGACACGTTGGCGCCGCGCATGCACTTGATGAACTTGACGCGCGAGCAATCCGTCTCGTCGTAATCGCGGATGCCGCTCTCGTTGCGGTGCACGGGTGGCAACAGGCCGATGCGCTCGTAATAGCGAAGCGTGTCGGCGGAGATGTTGTACTTCTTGGAAACCTCGGCGATCCTCATGCGATCCTCCCTGGGCTCGAAATGCCGCGTCAACCCTCTATCCCTCTATATATCCCTTCGAGTCCACTCGAAGTCAAGCGAGACGGGAAAGGCGGTTGAGACAAACGGCCGCTTGTCACATTTAGGCTCAGGTTTGGCTCCTCCATCTGTGCCAAACGGCATCTTGTCACAGATAGGCTCAAGTTTGACCTCCCTATCCGTGACAAAAGGCCGTTTGTCACAGGTAACCCGAGGTTTGGCCCCGCTATGTGTGATGAACGGCCGTTTGTATCACCTGGGAGCCCTCGCTCGGTTCCCCAGTTGGTAAAAACTGCAGTTGATTGCACTGAGGGAGCATGACGACCTATCTATCTGCAATTAACTGAAGTTGATTGTGCTAACCGCGCAGCTCGGACCATCTAACTGGAATCACCTGCAGTTTGTAGCAACTCGATCGGAGTGTCGACAGTCCCACTGTGATTTGTTGCAACTTGCACCACCTGGAGCAGCACTCGCTGAGCGCCGGCAGGGCATATCGGTAGCCCCGCCCTCCCCTTTCCCTAGCGCGACCCTCGCGAAGCGCGTGAGCGATAGGGGACGGGGAGAGCGGGGCGGACAAGGAGAGGGAGACCCAAAACGACCGGCGCACCCCGCCCCTACAGCCGCACCGTGAAGATAATCTGGCCGTCTCCGCCTTTGACTGTCGCGGTGCCGCCGTGGGCCTCCGCGATCGCGCGCACCACCGAGAGGCCCACGCCCGAGCCGCCCGTCGCCGAGTTCCGCGACGCGTCCGCCCGATAGAAGCGGTCGAACAGCCGGTCCAGGTCACCGGCGGGCAGCTCGTCCACCGCGTTGGAGACGGTGAGCTCCGCCTGTCCGCGCGGCACGGCGCGCAGCGCGATCTCGATCACGCTGCCGTCGCTCGCGTAGCGCGTGGCGTTGTCGAGCAAGAGCTCCACCACCTGCGACACGGCTGCCACGTCGACGCGCGCCCGCACGCCCTCGGCAATCGACATCGACAGGCGCTTGTTGCGCGAGATGGCCACCGAGGTAAACGGCTCGGCCGCATCGCGCACACAGGCCGAGAGATCGACCGGAGACATGCTGAAGCCCGCCGCGCCCTCGTCCATCCGCGCCAGGAACACGAGTCGCTCCGTGAGCGCCGTGAGCCGTGCGACCTGCTCGTGGATGCTCTTGGTCCATTCCGTCTCGCCGTTCTCGATCTCCTGCACCTCGACGTCGGCGTCGATCACCGCGAGCGGCGTCTTGATCTCGTGGCTCGCGTCGGTGATGAAGCGCTTCTGCTTGTCGTAGCTCTCGACCACGGGGCGGATCACCGCACCCGAGAACACCACCACGAGCACGAGCACCCCAAGCCACCCGATGCAGCTGATGCCGATGCTCGCGCCCAAAAACGAGTGGAAGCTCGAAAGCTCCCGCGAACAGTCGACGAACACATAGGTCGTCACGCCGTCCTGCGCTGTCACGGTATAACGGTAGTTGGAGATAAATCCGCTGGTACGCCCACGGCTGTAGAGCTCCACCGCGTACGCGCGCGCCCGCTTGGCGCCGATCGCCGCGATGCGTGCGGTGTTGACGTCCGCGACCTGCCCTCCCTCGAACGAGACGGTGAAGAAGCGCGTGTCGAACGGGGACTCGGGCGTCATGCCCTCGAAGTGCTTGCCGGGATCATGGTTGCGCGCATCCTTGGGCGAGGGGTTGCCCGCCGCATCACCGGGGTCGTCGCTCGAAAACTGCCCGCTCGTCACGATATAGTCGAGGCGCGTGTCGGCCGATTTGCAGACATGCACGTAGTTGACCACGTTGATACCGGCGACGATCAGCGTGAGGACCACCGTGACGGCCCCCATGGCGACGAGGATGAACTTGCGGCGAAGGCGGTAGCCGAGCTCATCGGCGGCACGACGCCCGTGCGCAACGCCGCCCTTGCCGGCCGCGCCCTTGCTGCCCGCCGAAGTGGCGGCGCCGGATGCGGCGACACCGGACGCACTGACCTCGACACCGGCCCCCGCAGCAGCCCCGGCGCTGCCGGCAGCGCCCGCGCGGCCCGCGCCCTCGGCATCCGCACCGCCGGCAAACAGCCCGCGCACGCGTTCGATGAGCGGCACCGCTACTCCCCGTCCTTTACGACCTCGAGTGAGTAACCCTGGTTGCGCGAGGCCTTGATCGCCACGTCCGCCCCCACGGCCGTGAGCTTTTTGCGCAGGTAGGAGATGTAGACCCACACGACGTTCGCGCCCTCGGGGGCATCGTCGCCCCACACATCGAGCATGAGGCGCTCGGTGGGCATGCGGCTGCCGGCGTTCTCCATAAAGAGCTGCATGAGCTGGAACTCGCGGTTGGCGAGATGCTCCTCCCCCGCCGGACCGGAGAGCACGCACGAGTCGGTGTCGAGCCTGACGTTGCCCACGCAGAGCGTCGACGAATCGATGGCCGTCGCGGCGCGCGTCATGGCGCGGATGCGCGCGAGCAGCTCCTTGGCGGCGAACGGCTTGGTGAGGTAGTCGTTGGCGCCGGCATCGAGCCCCTCGACCTTGTCGGCCACCTCGCTCTTGGCGGTAAGCATGATGATCGGGAGGTGCTTGCCCGCGGCGCGCGTGCGCTTGAGGACCTCGATACCGTCAAGTCCGGGCATCATGATGTCGAGGATCGCGGCGTCGTAATCGTTCGCGAGCAGATAGTCGGCCGCGGTGAGGCCGTCGAGCACGGCATCGACCTCGTAATCGCTATGTTGGAGGATCGCGGTGAGGGCGCGGGAAAGGCCGGGCTCGTCCTCGGCAAGCAAGAGTTTCATGAGGTCCCCCTCTCCGGCACGGCCGGCCACGGGCGCGCGCCGATCGGTTCTTGAGTCTTTTGCATCTGAGCCCATACTAGCGCACCCATACAAGCCTTAACACTGCCTTAGCAGGCAAAACGTCCAGATGCGAAACGCGCTGGTTCGCCCTTAGCCAAACTTAAAGCGCCCATGCCGAGGGTTTTGGGCCAAAAGCGCCGCGGTAGAACATCGGTGTCGCGGGACGCCATCCCCCGCGGCTCCGCGCAGCCCCGTGGCGCGCGGCCTTCCCTTTGTAGATGCGGGCGACGACGTGACTTGGAACGCCGCCCGCACCCCGGCGATTGGAGCCAACCATGAATGAAACCACGAACGGCACCCTCGGCGACGCCTCCGCCAGCGCGCCCGTGAACCCCCTGTACGGCACGAGCCCGGCCCATGCGGCAGCCGCAGCGCCCGCGGCCAGCGCGAACGTCGACCCCAGGGCATACGCGGCCAGCGACGGCTCGTCCGCGGGCTACCCGATCGCCGCGGTGACCCCGGCGGAGGACGACGTCACCCGCGACGCCGTCGAGCCCGAGGCGGACAGCTGGCAGGAAACCCTCGCCCCGGCCGTCACCCCTGCCCCCGAGGAACGCGGCAAGCACCCGGGGCGGGGCACGAACCTGCTGCTCGTCGCCACGCTCGCCGCGGTCTGCGGCCTGGCGGGCGGTCTCGCCGGCGGCGCCATCATGAGCGCCGTGAGCGGCAACGGCGGCGGCACGCAGATGGCCCAGGGTGGCATGGGCGGCGGTCAGCAAAGCGCCACCGCCGCTCCCGGCGGCAGCGGCACCGGTTCGGACAGCGATTCGAACAGCTCGGACGGCGCATCCGGCAACGCTGTGCCCGACGGTCAGGCCCCGAGCGGCGCCGCCCCGAGCGCTAGCCAGGACGGCGCCGCCCAGGGCGATGGAAACGGAACCTCGGCCGGCGACGGCACGTCGTCGAGTTCCGGCACCGACAGCTCGACCGGTACCGATTCCTCCGCCTCCCAAACCTCAACCTCGCAAACCGCCCTCTCCGCTTAACGCCCACCGTTAGGAGTTCCCATGTCCAACGCTTCAGCCACTGTTTCCCGCGCCGCGACCGCCGCGCCTCAACCCACGACCGAACCCGCTGCGCCGACCGGCATCGCCTCGGCATCCATCCTCACCTGCGGCGAGCCGCGCGAGGTCGACTGCAGCTTCGTGGTCCCCGTCTATAACGAGGAGGCCGAGCTCGGCTCCTCCATCATGATCCTCATGGACGAGCTGCGGCAGCTCTCGCTCCATGCGCGCTCGTTTACCTGGGAGATCGTGATCGCCGACAATGCCAGCTCCGACAAGACCTGGGACCTCGCGCGTATCCTCGCCAGCAAGTTCCCCTTTACCGTGCGGGCGCTGCGCATCCCCGAGAAGGGCCGCGGCCGCGCGCTCAAGTGCGCCTGGCTGCAGTCCCGCGGGCGCGTGCGCGCCTATATGGACGTCGACCTCTCGACCGATATCCGCCAGATCCCCGAACTCGTGGGCCCCATCCTCGACGGTCGCGCCGACGTCTCCTTTGGGTCTCGCCTCATGCCGAGCTCCCAGGTCGAGCGCTGCGTCAAGCGCGAGTTCATCTCGCGCAGCTACAACCGCATGCTCCAGACCTACTTGGGCGTCCGCTTCCGCGATGCCCAGTGCGGCTTCAAGGCGGTCTCGGCTGAGGCGGCCGAGCTGCTGCTCCCGCTCATCGAGGACGACGAGTGGTTCTTCGACACCGAGCTTTTATATCTGGCAGAGCGCCTGGGTATCGCCACGAACGAGTTTCCCGTGCGGTGGCGCGAGGATCCGGGCACGACCGTTCACATCGTCGACACGGTGCGCAAGGACCTTGCCGGCATGAGGCGCCTCAAGAACGCTCACGTCCCGCGCGTGGATTCCCTGCCGGCGGTTGCGACCGCACCTATCGGCATCGATGCGGCGAAAGCTTCCGTCGCGGAGAAGATCGCCCCTCGGGGCGGGGCGGCACACGCGGCGGCCGTCACGCCCGCCGCGACCGCCGGCGCAGGCACCCGCGGCACCGGCACCGGCCCCGTCACCGCCCCGCATCTCACCCTCGGCCACGCGGCGGGTGTCCGATGAGTCTCACGCTTCACACGCGCGTCTCGGCCCGCACCGCACAGGAGGCCCGCCGGGTTCGCCATAACCGGCGCGATGCCGAGACGCCGCACCTGGCACCGCATCGCACCGGACGCGACTGGCTCGCGCTCGCGCTCCTCATGGCGGCAGCGACGTTCGTCTTCTTTTGGAACCTCACCGCGTCCGGCTACGCCAACGAGTTCTACAGCGCCGCCGCGCAGGCAGGGTCGCAGAGCTGGGAGGCATTCCTGTGGGGCGCACTCGACTCCGGATGCGCAATCACCGTCGACAAGCCGCCCGCGTCGATCTGGCTCATGGCGCTCTCGGTACGTCTGCTCGGCCTGAGTTCCTTCGCTATCCTGCTGCCCCAGGCGCTCATGGGCGTGGCATGTACCTATCTGCTCTACGCCATCGTGCGGCGCGGCTGGGGCAACGCCGCGGGCACCATCGCCGGGGCGGTCTTTATCACCACGCCGGTCGCGGCGCTCATGTTCCGCTTCAACAACCCGGACGCCCTGCTCATCCTGCTCATGCTCGGTGCCAGCGGCTGCGTCCTGCGCGGCCTCGAGCTGCCCTCGAGCACGTGGGGCAACCGGCACCGCACGCGCTGGTTCGCCCTCGCCGGGGCGCTCATCGGCCTGGGATTCTTGACCAAGCAGTTCCAGGTCCTGCTCGTGCTGCCCGGTTTCGCCGTGGCGATGTTCGCGTGCTCGCCCGCCCGCTGGCCCCGGCGTCTCCTCGACGCCGTCGTGGCGCTCGGCTGCATGGTCCTCGCCGCCGGCTGGTGGATCGCGCTCACGGTGATCGTGCCGAGCGGATCACGCCCCTACATCGGCGGCTCGCAGACCGACTCGTTCTTCGAGCTCACCTTTGGCTACAACGGGCTCGGGCGCCTCACGGGCGACGAGACCGGATCGATGCTGCCCGGGGCGGCATACGCCGCGGGCGCGGGTGCGACGAGCGGCGCCGCCCAGGGCGGCATGTGGGGCGAGACCGGGCTCCTGCGCCTTTGGACGAGCGGCTTTGGCGACCAGATCACCTGGCTCGCGCCCATCGCCTTCGCCGGTCTCGTCCTCGGCCTCTTGCCTCCCTCTAAGGGACAGGTTGTTATCGGAAGGTTTTGCCATAGGTTGCACACAAAGCGGCTCGGCGCCACGAGCCGAAGGACACGCGACTCCAAGGCGTTAACCGGCGACGACGCGATGCACCTCGACGATGGATCCACCGCTCGACCTGCCATGGCGCTAAACGCGACGCACGATGGAGCAACGCCTGGCCTGGAAACCATCACCCGCATGCGCCGCGCCCAGATCGCCGTCTTCGGCGGATGGCTCGTGGTGACCTGGCTCGTCTTCAGCTTCATGGCGGGCATCTTCCATGCGTACTACACCGTGGCGCTCGCGCCGGCGGTCGCGGTGCTGGTCGCGGTCGGCGTCGCCGTGTTGCGCGAACGGCACCGAGACGGTCGCACATGGCCGCTCGGCGTCGCCGGCGCGCTCGTCGCGTTCACGGCGACCTGGGACATGGCGCTGGTGCTGAGATCGGGGTCGTTCGCATGGCTCGGCGTCTGCATCGGCATCTTGGGCGTCGCAGCCGGTCTCGCGCTCTGCGGCATCGCGTTTTTGCGTGCCGAGATCCTGGATGAGCGAGCGCTCCCCTGCCTTTGCCAAACCGGCGCCCGCGTGGCTCTCATCCTCGGCTGTATCGCGCTCATGACGGGTCCCGTCACCTGGACGGCCTGCACGATCGCGACCGGGCACACCGGCTCGATCGTGACCGCCGGCCCCTCGGGCAACGGCATGGGCGCCGGTCCCGGCGGTACGCAAGGAGCACCGGGTGGCAGCCTGCTCGGCGGCGGCTCGGCCGACGCATCGCTCACCGAGCTGCTCACCGCCAACGCGACCGGCTACCGTTGGGCCGCGGCGACCACAGGCTCGCAAAACGCCGCGAGCTACCAGCTGGCGAGCGGCCTTCCGATCATGGCGATCGGCGGTTTCAACGGGTCGGACCCGGCCCCCACGCTCGACGAGTTCAAGGCCTACGTATCCCAGGGGCTCATACGCTACTACATCGCCGGCGGCGGCATGGGCGGAACCCAGATGGGAGGATCGAGCGCAGCCAGCGAGATCCAATCTTGGGTCGAGCAGAATTACACGGCCCAGACCGTCGGCAACACCACGGTCTACGACCTGCAGGCGTCATAGGATACCGATCGCACGCCAGGGTGTTCCACATGGCGATGAAAGCGACAGCCCCCGCTCCTTTCATCGCCCATTAGAGCACCTTCGTCCCGTCTATCCGAGAAATCTGTCCCAGAACGCGACGGATCGAGCGGTTCGCCCATCTTTGTCGCGTTCTGGGACAGAATACCGGCCGACAGGGGTCAGATCACTCGTAGGCGCCCTCGATGCGCAGCAACCATTCCTTGCGGTCGAGCCCGCCGGCGTAACCGTTGAGCGACCCGTCCGCGGCCACCACGCGATGGCACGGAACGATGATCGAGATGGGGTTGCGTCCGACGGCACCGCCCACGGCGCGCGGCGACACGTGCGGCTCGGGGTCATCGATCGTGCGATGCCGGGCCGCGATACGCGCGGCGATATCCCCGTAGCTCACGACCTCGCCGCGCGGGATGCCGAGCAGCTGGCTCCAGACCTCACGCTGAAACGGCGTGCCGATCATATGCAGCGGAGGCGTGAAACGAGGTTCCTGTCCGGCAAAATACGCGTTGAGCCAGGCCCACGCGCGCTCGAGCACGGCCGAGGCGGCGGCATTCGCGGGCTCGGCCGCGGCCACCCCAACCGAGCCAGACACGGCATCGGCACCCTCAAGGTGTTCGCAGCGGTCTTCGCGACCTTCCTTGATAAGCGTGGAGCCAAAATGAGCCTGGCCATCGAACCAAAGCCCGGTCAGACCGTGCGCATCGGCGGCAAGCAGGATATCGCCCAGCGGCGAGGCAAACGTTGTCGTGACCAAAACGGCTCCTTTCGTCCGCACCATGATACCGCGCGAAGAATCGATGCCGCGCCCAGAGGTGCAAGTAAGATCGTGCCGTCAGATGGCGACGAAAAGTATCGCGTCAGATAAAAGCTGTAAAAAAATAAGTCCATCCCAACTCACAGGTTAAGCACTTGTATAAAAATGCGCCGCGTATATCCCAAACTCGAGCAGGTTCGAATACAGGCATCTTCCGCCTAGAAAAACCGCTGGTCATAGCCTTGGCGAGTCATCAAAAACGGGGTGCTATCCGGGCACCTCGAATCGAGAGATATATTCGGCGCAAAAATATACAACTGCCCCAAAGCAGCAGCGAATGCGGCACCCTTCGCACCCCAAAGCCCGCACGGGCATCAACTAACACGGCACCCCGCGCCCCAAAGTCCGCATAGGCGGCAGCCGCGAAGCGGCGAGGCCGCCGGCGGGACAAGGGGCTGCGCCAGCCAAGTGCCCGGCCCCGCCCCAAAGTCAACCAAGACGGCAGCCGCGAAGCGGCGAGGCCGCCGACGAGTAGGCGGGCCGCACCTGCCACGTCCCCTTTTAGCTCCGCGGCCTCGAGTGGCACCGTCCAGCCCGCCATCAGCCCGCGGAGCACGTCGCCGCAGGGAGGCCCGCCGGCTTGCCCTCCAAATCTTTCCGCAGGCCGAAGGGCCCTTATCCGCAGCTCCGCAGGAGCAGGATAAGGGCCCTTCAAGGCCGAGGACGATTTGGAGGGCAAGCCGGCGGGCTTCCCGAACAGCTGCGTTATTCCACCAGCAGCTTGGCGATCTGGACGGCGTTGGTCGCCGCGCCCTTGCGGATCTGGTCGCCGCAGCACCAGAAGGTGATGCCGCGCGCCGCCTCGGGGTTCGAGATATCGCGGCGGATGCGTCCCACGTAGATGAGGTCCTGGTCGGACGTGTCCATCGGCATGGGGAAGCGGTCGTGCACGTTCCCGGCATCCATATCGTCGACGAGCTTGACGCCCGGCGCGGCAGCGAGGGCGGCGCGAGCCTCCTCGACGGTGATGTCGCGCTCGAACTCGAGTGTGATGCTCTCGGAGTGCGAGCGCAGCACCGGCACACGCACACAGGTGCAGTTCACGCGCAGCTCCGGCAGGTGCATGATCTTGCGGCCCTCGTTCTGGAGCTTCATCTCCTCGGAGGTGTAGCCCTCCTCCTTGACGCCGCCGATCTGCGGGATAAGGTTGCTCGCGAGCTGCGCGGCGAAGGCGCGGGGCTCGGGAATCTCCTCACCGCGGCCGAGGGCGGCAAGCTGCGCCTCGAGCTCGGCCATACCCGGCGCGCCGGCGCCGGAAGCCGCCTGGTACGTCGACACGATCATGCGCTTGACGCCCGCGACCTGGTGCAGCGGCCACGTGGGCACGAGACCGATGATCGTCGCGCAGTTGGGGTTGGCGATAAGGCCGTGGTGCCACTTGACGTCCTCGGCGTTGATCTCGGGCACCACGAGCGGCACCTCGGGATCCAGGCGGAAGGCGTGGCTGTTGTCGACCACGACGGCCCCGCGCTTGACGGCCTCGGGCAGCAGCTCCTTGGCGATGTCGTCGCCGGCGGCGCCGAGCACGATGTCGCAGCCCTCGAAGGCCTCGGGGGTCGCCTCCTCGATCACGACCTCCTCCCCGCGGAACATCACGGTCTTGCCGGCGGAGCGGGCGCTCGCCAGCAGCTTGAGCTTTCCGACCGGGAACTCCTGCTCGTCGAGGCACTGGAGCATCTGCGTGCCCACGGCTCCCGTCGCGCCCAAAATAGCAACCGTGTACTGTTTCATGCTTCCCCCTCAAGGTCGAGCTCGGGCCCCGCAGCGGGAGCCCACCGTTATGTATCTGCCAGTTTATACACGAACGGGACGAGCACAAGACCCGCCCCGCGTAACGTAATCGAAATGAAATGCACCCCGAGCGCCGATTCCCGCGAGCAGATGCGAACGGCCGCGAACCGACAGCCAGGCGCACCCACCCCGCAGGCGAACCGCCCAGGCGACGGCAACCGCGCCCGCCTAGGCGCGCTTGTCGACGATCGCCTTGAGACCCGGCTCGAGCGACGAGGCGGGGTCGAGGTCGGCCACCTTGACGATGCCGTTCTCGTCCGAGAACGCGCGGTAGATCGTCTTGATGGCGAGCTCGAAGTCCTTCTCGTCCACGCCGATGATGATGTTGATCTCGTCGCAGCTCTGCGAGATCATGCGCACGCTCACGCCCGCCTGGCCGAGCATGCCGAAGAGGTGGCCCGAGATACCGGCGCGGCCGCGCAGGTTGCGGCCCACGGTGGCGATGAGCGCCAGCCCCTCGACGACCTCGATCTCGAGCGGCTCGACCTCCTTTTGGATGTCGCCCACGAGCGAGTAGAGCGAATCGTGCACGTCGCTCTCCTGCACCACGGCGCCAAAGCGGTCGACGCCGGTGGGCATGTGCTCGACCGAGACGTTGTAGCGCTCGAACACCGAGAGCGCGCGGCGCATGAAGCCCACACGCGGCTTGGTGCGGTCGCGCGCGACGTTGATGGCCACGAACCCGCGCTTGCCGGTGACACCGGTGATGATCGGCTCGTCCGCGCCCTCGTCGGCCGTCTCGCTGATGATCGTGCCCGGGTCGTCGGGAGCGTTCGTGTTCTTGATGACGAGCGGGATGCCTGCCTCGCGCACGGGGAAGACGGCCTCCTCGTGCAGCACGCTCGCGCCCATGTAGGAAAGCTCGCGCAGTTCCTCGTAGGTCACGCGCGCGATGGGCTGCGCCTCGGGGACGATGCGCGGGTCGGCCGAGAAGAAGCCGGAGACATCCGTCCAGTTCTCGTAGAGGTCGGCGCCCAGGCACTTGGCAAGGATCGAACCCGAGATGTCGCCGCCGCCGCGGTCGAGCAGCTTGATCTGACCCTCGACCGTCGCGCCGTAGAAGCCCGGCATGACGAAGCCGCCCTGCTGGCCGTACTCATCGACGAGCTCGGCCGTGCGCTTCATGCTGAGCGTGCCGTCGTGGTGGAAGGCGACGACCGTCGCGGCGTCGAGGAAGGGCAGCCCCAGGTACTCGGCCATGAGGCGGGCGGTAAAGTACTCGCCGCGGCTCACGAGCTCCTCCGTCGAGTAGCCGCCGGAGCGGGCGCGCTCGGCAAACTTGCCGAACTCCTCGCGGATCGGGTACGAAAGCCCCAGCTCGTCGGCGATGTCGAAGTAGCGCTGGCCGATATCCTGGAGCAGCTCCTCGCACGACACGTGGTACTTGACGTGCGCGCTCACAAGATAGAGCAGGTCGGTGACCTTGGTGTCGCCCTTGAAGCGGCGACCGCAGGCCGAGACCACCACGAAACGGCGGGCGGGGTCGGCATCGACGATGGCCTTGATTTTCTTGAAATGTTCGGCGTCGGCGACCGACGAGCCGCCGAACTTGGCGATCTTGATCATGCTCTAGGGGAACCTTTCTGAGAACCTCTGACGATTGCGGTTTCGCCCGCTCTGATACCATGGTTTCGCATAAAGCGGCCCGGATCCGAGGAGCGGTGTTATATGGGAACCTATCATAGTACACGAGGACGCACTTTATCATGCTCAAGTAAGGTGGCAATCCGTACCGGCATCGCTCCCGACGGCGGTCTGTTCGTCTCCGACGAGCTCGGCGCAAAGCAGGTCGATATCGCCGCGCTGGGCGGCAAAACGTACTTCGAAATCGCTCAAGATGTGTTGGGAATGTTACTAGACGATTACACGCCGGAGGAAATTTCGGCGTGCGTCGACGAGGCCTACCGCGGCACGTTCGCGAGCGATGAGGTCACCCCGCTCGTCAAGCTCGACGCCGCACCGGGCGCCGATGCGCCCCAGACCTACGTGATGGAGCTTTTCGGCGGTCCCACGAGCGCCTTCAAGGACGTCGCGTTGCAGATGCTCCCCCGCCTCATGGCGCGTACGAGCGCGGCCGACGGCGGCGCCGAGCGCATCATGATCGTGACGGCGACCTCGGGCGACACGGGCAAGGCGGCGCTCGCCGGCTTCGCCGACGCGCCGGGCACAGGAATCACCGTCTTCTATCCCGAGGGCAAGGTGAGCCGCGTCCAGAACCTGCAGATGTCCACGCAGGAGGGCGACAACGTCGCCGTCTGCGGCATCCGCGGCAACTTCGATGACGCGCAGAGCGCCGTCAAGCGCATCTTCGCCGACCGCGATCTCGCCCAGCGCCTCGAGGCCTCCGGCACCGTGCTCTCGAGCGCCAACTCCATCAACGTCGGGCGTCTTGTGCCGCAGGTCGTCTACTACTTCGCCGCCTACGCGCAGCTGCTGCGCGCCGGTGCGATCGAGGCGGGCGACGAGGTCGAGTTCTGCGTGCCGACGGGCAACTTCGGCGACATCCTCGCCGGCTACTACGCCAAGCGCATGGGGCTCCCCGTGGCCAAGCTCGTCGTCGCGAGCGACAAGAACAACGTGCTCGCCGACTTCCTCGCCACGGGCGTCTACGACCGCAACCGCCCGTTCTTCACCACGATCTCGCCGTCGATGGACATCCTCATCTCCTCGAACCTCGAGCGCATGCTGTACTTCCTGTCCGACGGCGACTGCGAGCTCGTCGCGAGCCTCATGAAACAGCTTGCCGAGACGGGCCGCTACGAGGTGCCGGCCGACCTTCTGTCCAAGATCCAGGAGGTCTTCGGGTGCGGCTGGGCGAGCGAGGACGAGGTCCGCGCCGCCATCAAGAGCTGCTGGGATACATGCGGCTACGTGATCGACCCGCACACCGCGTGCGGCTACCACGTCTTCGACAAGGTGGCCCCCGCCGCCGGCGCCAAGGCCCGCGTGCTGCTCTCGACGGCAAGCCCCTACAAGTTCCCGCGCGCCTGCTGCGAGGCCCTGGGGCTCGAGGTGCCGGCCGACGACTTCGAGGCCATGCGCGTCCTCGAGCAGGCCACCGGCACCGTGGCCCCGACGCAGCTTGCCGACCTCGAGCAGAAACCCGTCCGCTTCAAAGACGTCTGCAACGTCGACGAGATGGCCGGTTACGTGGAGCAGGCCGCAAAAAAGATGAGCACCGACTAGACCCTTTAACAAAACGCGCCGGCAAAAGCCGGCGCACTTTCTTTTATTCAGCTCCCCAGCGCGGTGAGGAGACGGCGTAGGTCGGTTTCACGCTTGCTCCGTCGCGAGTTCCGCACGAGCCGAAGGCCACTTAATGTGGCCTTCGTGCGAATCAGGACTGTCCGAGCAGCGGAGCAAGCGTGAAACCGACCCCCAGGAGGACTACCAGCAATGATCAAGATCACCGTCCCCGCTACCAGCGCAAACCTCGGCATCGGCTACGACACGCTCGGCATGGCCGTGAGCCTCTACTCGCACTTCACGTTCGACCGGGCCGAGACGCTCACCATCACCGGCTGCCCCGAGGAGTTCCGCAACGAGGACAACCTCGTCTACGTGAGCTTCGTCGATGCGCTCGCCGCCTGGGGTGAGGAGCCTTTCCCCGTGGCGATCGACATCCAGACCGACGTCCCCGTCGCGCGCGGCCTCGGCTCGAGCTCGACCTGCGTCGTCGCCGGCATCATGGCCGCGGCCGCCCTCACGGGCCATACCGTCGACCGCGCCGAGCTCGTGCGCATCGCCACCGAGGTCGAGGGGCACCCCGACAACGTCGCCCCCGCCATCCTGGGCGGCGCCGTGTGCTCGTTTACGCCCGAGGGATCGCTGCCTCAGTGCCTGCGCTACGAGGTAAGCGACCGCTTGCGCTTCATCACCGTGATCCCGCCCTACGAGGTGCACACGAGCGAGGCACGCAAGGTCGTGCCGCAAGAGATTCCGCTCTCGACCGCCGTGTGGCAGATGGGCCGCATCGCCGGCATGACGCGCGGACTCGAAGCCGGCGACCTCGACCTCATCGCTGCCGCCAACGACGACCGCATCCAGGAACCCTATCGCCGTCGTCTCATCCCCGACTACAACGCCGTGCGTGACACGTGCCTGTCTGGCGGGGCCAAGACCATCTGGATCAGCGGCTCGGGTTCGACCCTCATGGCTGTGACCGACGACACTATCGTTGCCAAGTTCCTGCAGGTCAAACTACGCGAGCAGTTCCCCAAGTGCGATACGCACATCCTTACGTGCGACACCGAGGGCGCCCAGATCGAATACCTGTAGGCACCGCTCTGCAAACTATCCCATCGGGGCGGCTTGGGGCTTACCTCCCAAATCGTCCTCGGACATGCAAGGCCCCCGCCGTACGCTTCGCGCGGCGGGGGCCTTGCGTCCTGCGGAAAGATATTTGGGAGGTAAGCCCCAAGCCGCCCCTGCGCTGACGTTGTTGGCGGTGCTGGCAGGGACCTATGCTCTGTCGTGGCGCCTAGCTAAAGTTGACTTTGTCGGACCGACCAACCGTCTCGGTCGCTGTTTCGCGCTTTGCGCGAAAGGCGCGCTGCTTTGGAGATGGGTGGGGTATCTTTGGTGGGACGAGCACTCATCCCAGCGGATTTTTAAACTGATCAGCGGCTCGAAATTGCAACGCTTTTTCACTGCTCGCTCGTTTTGGGGCTGCAAAGATAAGTCTCTGAGATGCTATCTGCAATGAGCTATTTAGCTAGTAGTCACAAACCACCGTTCGTGAAATGTGCTAGCGATTTAGTAGTAGCAAATTCTCTTCTACAAAGCCCTTTTCGTGTGGCAAATGAAGTCAAAATGGCCTGCGCGGGCAAGTTTCCGTTCATTTTGCCGTTCGACATCCCTTTTCATGACGAAAAATGGCTGATACTTTTCTGGTATCGCATTTCACAAACAGCATTTTGTGACCATTGGGCGCGAGCCGAATCACAAACCATAGTCCATCATCCGGTTCGGGCCGGTCGGAACTACTGCAGGCGCTCGGCAAACTTGGCCAGGGTTCCCGGGATATCGATCTGCTGGGGACAGACGGCGGCGCAGGCACCGCAGCCCAGGCAGGCACTCGGGCGCTTGTCCTCGGGAAGCGTGCTCACATACATATTGGAGATGAAGTCGCGCTCGCCCGTCACCACGTTCTGGTTGTACATCTCGAGCAGTTTGGGGATATCGAGGCCCATCGGGCAGTACTCGGTGCAGTAACGGCAGGCCGTGCAGGGTACCGTGCCGCGGCCGAGCATGTCGTCGGCGACACCCTGCAGGATCTCGCGCTCGGACGGCGTGAGCGGCTTGTCCTCGCTAAAGGTCTCGATGTTCTGCTTGACCTGGTCGAAGTTCGACATACCCGAGAGGCAGACCTTGACCTGCGGGATGCTCTGGATAAAGCGGAAGCACCACTGGACCGTCGTCTCGTCGGGGCGCGCCGCCTTGAGCTTGTCCTCGTCCTCCTCGGCGATTTGGGCGAGCTTGCCGCCGCGCACCGGCTCCATGACCCACACGGGGAGGTTCCACTTGTCGAGCAGCGCCACCTTGCCGCGCGCGTCCTGGAACGTCCAGTCGAGGTAGTTGAGCTGGATCTGGCAGAACTCCATATGCTCGCCGTACGCCTCGAGGAAGCGCGTCATGCAGCCGATGTCACCGTGGGCCGAGAAACCCAGGTGACGGATGCGCCCGGCTTCCTTCTGCTTGACCAGATAATCCATGATGCCGAACTTGGGGTCGAGATATTCCTCGATGTTCTTCTCGCACACGTTGTGGATGAGATAGAAGTCGAAGAACTCCATCCCCGTCTTCTCGAGCTGCTTTTCGAAGATCTCCTCGACCTTGTCCATGTTGTTGACGTCGTAGCCGGGAAACTTGGTCGCGATCTTGAACTCGTCGCGCGCATGGCGGTTGAGCGCGATGCCCATCGAGATCTCGGACTGGCCGTCGTGATAGCCCCACGCGGTGTCATAGTAGTTCACACCGTGCGCGAGCGCGTAGTCGACCATTTCGTTGACCCGATCCTGGTCGATCTTGGCGTTGTCGCCGTCGACCACGGGCAGGCGCATGGCACCGAAGCCGAGCGTCGAGAGCTCTTCGCCTTCAAAATCCTTATACAGCATGATGCCTCCCAAAGATGTACTTCGGGTGGCATCGTAGCCCCTGGAGACAACTCCAAGTCAAGAGCAGCAAAGGTGATTGCCTTCGCGCAAGCTTGTGGTATCGGTTTCCGCGAAAAATCGCAGCGCCAAGAGTTTGTGGTATCGGTTTTACGGCAACCTTGGCCTTCACAGCCCTGATTTCTCGGCGTTTTTGAACCTAAAAGGGCCATTCGAGCCTCTAGAGACCTCAAAACCGATACCACAAACTCGTCAGGCCTCGATAAAACCAGAAAAGCGATACCACAAACCGATTGCGCGCCCAGCCGCGCTAGAGGCAGGCCTCGGCGATGCGGCGCTTAAGCTCGTCGATGCCTGTGCCCATCTGCGAGCTCGTGACGATCACGTTCTCGGCCGGCACGTTGAGTTGCTTCTTGATGGCCGCGGCCTGGCGCGCCTGCTGCGTACGGGAGAGTTTGTCGGCCTTGGTGAGGCAGACGATAAAGTTGAACTCGTTGCCCTGCAGGTACTCGATCATGTCATGGTCGAGCTTGCTCGGGTCGTGGCGGATATCGACGAGCGAGACCACGAGGTTGAAGCTGCGCTCGGAATCGAAGAAGTCGCCGATGAGCTCGGCCCAGCGGTCGCGCTCGGCCTTGGAGCGACGGGCGAAGCCGTAACCGGGCAGGTCGACGAAATGCACGCCGTCGGCCTCGAAGAAGTTGATGTTGCTCGTCTTGCCCGGTGTGCTCGAGACCTTGACGAGGTTCTTGCGGCTGAAGAGCTTGTTCATGATGGACGATTTGCCCACGTTCGAGCGCCCGACGAAACTCACCTCGGGGCAGGTGGACTCGGGGATCTGCGAGACCTTGCCGTAGCTCGCGACAAAGTGCGCCAGTTGGTAGTTGATGGATTCGGCCATGGAAGCTCCTTGGTCATTGGGTGCCGGAATGCGCCCGCGCAATATGCTTGCGGCGCGGACCGGGGTTCAACAAAATCGAAAGAAAGGCAGCAGGACGCCCCTACGCCGCCTGGGCGATGCGGCGCACGATCGCGAGTGTGAGGGCGCTCGCCGTGCGGGCGTACGCGTCGAGATCGAACTCACGCTCGCAGAAGGCGTCGTAGGCCTCGTCGCAGTTATCGCTGATGGCGCGCAACACCAGGCAGTCGGCGCCGTTCTTGGCGGCGATGTGGGCCACGGCGGCACCCTCCATCTCGACGCAGTCGGCGTGCGTGGCCTCGATGGCGGCATCACGCATGGCGCCACCCGTCACAAAGCGGTCGCCCGTCGCGATAACCCCGCGCAGGTACTGCTTGGCATCCGGGGCGTCCGAGCCCGCGGTGCCGACGGCCGCAAACCCCTCGTCAACCAGCACTTGCTCGGCGATATCCACGAGCGCGGGCGTGGAGGAGAACTCCTCGAGCCCGGGTGCGGACTCGGCGATGAGCGCCGTGTCGGTATCGAGGTAACGGAGGCGCTCGCCGATCACCACGTCGTCGATGTGGAGCTGCGGATTGAGACCGCCGGCGATGCCCGAGAA
>ERZ808240.2565-NODE-2565-length-19484-cov-32.839415_pt1 | contig 19484 bp, 10 predicted proteins | sample MGYA00521084_ERZ808240 | MGnify/ENA primary metagenome ERZ808240 (study PRJEB31516, sample SAMN03275571) | gut metagenome | biome: mammalia-associated habitat; material: feces | host: Papio cynocephalus | place: Kenya | collected 2012-08-06 ...
GGTAAGAAGAGAGACCTGCGAGAGGCACACCGATGAAGTTGACCAAGTCGTTGCCAGCGAAAGCCATCGCCAGGGCGAAGGTTCCCATCAAAACGGTGAACTTGAAGATGTTGATGCGGCAGAGGTGCAAGAACTCCATCACGACAGCCGAAACCACGAAGGTGATGCAGAGCAACATGCCTAGGTTCTGGTCGATGTAGTCGCGCCACTCGGCTGGCAGGTAAGGACTCTTGCCCAAGCCCTTCATAAAGATGAAGTAGGAGAGGGCGGTGAAAGCGATGCCACCAAAGATGGCGATGCTGTAGCGAGAATGCTTCTTATAATTAAAGGTGAAGACGATGCGGGAAATCCACATCACGATGGCACCGAAGACGAAGGCGATGATGACGGAGGAGAAAATACCCATGATGACCTCCAACGCCTTGTTGCTGTTGAGCAGCACGCCATAGTTGAGACTGTCGTCACCATACATCTTCAGGGTGGCGAGGATAAACGCACCGCCCAGCAACTCGAACACCAGCGAAACGGTGGTAGAGGTCGGCATACCGAGTGTATTGAACACATCCAGCACAATGACATCCGTCACCATGACGGCTAGGAAGAGCGTCATCACTTCCTCGAAGGTGAAGTGGTCTGGACTCATAATACCGTGTCGGGCGATGTCCATCATTCCCGACGACATAATGGCACCGAGAACCACACCTAGGGATGCGATGATCAGCACCGTGCGAAACTTCGCCACCTTGGCTCCGATGGCGGATTGCAGGAAGTTGACAGCATCATTGCTGACTCCCACGAAGAGATCAAACACTGCCAGACAGAGCAGGAAGATCACAATGCAAAGATAAATCGTACTCATTATATTCTATATATTTGTTTTCGGGTGCAAAATTACGTAAGGGATGTTACAGGTGATTTAAACAGATGTTACAATCCTGTTAAATTCGATTTTTAGTCGTTTTTTTAGAAAGATTGTATTACCTTTGCAGCCGTAGAAATTATTGCATTATAAAATATATGAGATATTGCATTATAAAATATATGAGATATTGCAATATGAAATGAATGTGACATGAAATATAAATATATGAGATAAGTATGGAGAAACTAAAGAATATTAAGGCGATAGCCTTTGATGCCGACGATACCTTGTGGGCTTTGCAAAACTATTTCGAGGATGTGGAGCATGAGTATTGCGAACTTCTCTTGGAATATGGTAGTGAGAAGGAAATCTCCGCCGCCCTCTTGGAGACGGAAGGCAAGAACATGCCCGACCTGGGGTATGGCTGCAAGGCTTTCACCATCTCGCTGGTGGAGAATGCCGTGAAGGTGAGCCATGGCAAGGTGGAGGCGAATGTCATCGCCCAAATCGTGGATTTGGGCAAGAGCCTCTTGCATCTCGACGCCCAACCGTTGGAGGGAGTGGAGAAGACGCTGGCTCGCATCAGAGAAATGAGGGGAGAAAATGCTTCTTTAGTAGGAGAAGCATCGGTTGAGAGAAAATATAAGCTCGCCGTGTTCACCAAGGGAGAACTGAAGGACCAGGAAAACAAGCTTTGGCGTTCTGGCTTGCAGCGATATTTTGATGTGGTGAGCATCGTGAGCGACAAAACCCCAGAGGCTTATCGTCGTCTTTGTAAGGAATTGGAGGTGGCACCGGAAGAGTTGATGATGGTGGGGAATAGTTTCAAGAGTGATATTGCCCCGGCGTTAAAAATCGGGGCCTCGGCAGTTCATATTCCTTTTCATACCATTTGGGCGCATGAAAAAACGGAAGAGTTCGAGCATCTGAAGCTTCGCCGAATCAAGCGATTCGAGGAACTCCTCGAAATCCTTTGAAATAAATCCTACGGAACTTAGACGGATTCAACGGATTTTATAAAATAAATCCTACGGAACTTAGACGGATTCAACGGAATCGTCTTTAAATAATACAGTTCCGTTTAATTTCCGTTTAAGTTCCGTAGGATTATTAAAAATACCAATTAAGCCCCGTAGTATAACGAAAAATCATTTATACTCCGTGTGTTATTCTTCCTCTTCGAGATGATCCAACTCGTCTAGTGCCTCGCAAAAAGGACTGTGGAAAGTGCTGAAGAGCTGCAGGATTTCTTTGCGCTGCTCTTCTTCTTCATCCCAGAGACTGATTTCTCCTTTTTGGTGAGCCTTGATGAGCTTGGCGCATCGCTTAATCTTGCGCTTGTTGTTGCGGGCAGCGAGTTGGTCGCCCTGGATAGGCTTCTGCATGACGTAGGAGAAGGCGCAGAGCTGCTTCATAAACATATCGAACATCGGATCATCGTGGCTCCAGTCGTCTTCTTTGAGCCAGAACCATTGGAAGGCATACTTCTGCTCCATGGCGATGAGCTGCTGACCGAGGGTGTCGATGTCGATACCCTTGTCCATCTGGTCTTTTACGAAGGCGACGAGGCTCTCTGGATGAATGTCTAGTTCCACCTCGTGGGCGATGCTGCTTCCTGCGATATTGATTCTCCAACGGTAGTTCTTGTTTTTTACCAAGGCAGAGTGGGCGTTCATCATCAGCTCGCTCAACTTGCCTTCCGACGGAATCTGATCAACTACGGCGAGGCGTTGGCGCTGGTCGCGAACCACCAGCTGGGCATCCTCATGGCGAAGCACGCAGATGTAGATAAGTTTGTTCTCGTCGAGCTGCAGGGTGAAGCGGTCGTTGTTGTCGTCACCAACAAACTCGTAGCGATAGTTGTCTATCTGGTCGTGAGGAATCTCTATTTCATCGTGTACCTTGTTGCCATCGGCATCGTATAGAGAGAAACCGATGTATGGAATCTGGATGTTCATAGTGAATGGCTCGCCCTCTTCTGGAATCATGGTGAGGCGCAATCCCTCGTCACCGAAGTCTTCCTTCTTGCAAACGAATCCATCTGCTGTCTTCTCAGCCTTCTCTACCTTCACGTCGCCATGACGCCAATAGATGTCGAAGGTGATGGTGTTTTCGTCCTCGCCGGCTACCTTGATGAAATCTTCGATGTCCTGTCCTAGGTAAACCACAGTGGCAGGTTCATACACTTCTGTGTCGTCGTCTTCTAGTGGCTTTACCTGTATGAGACCAGGCATTGGGTCGTCTTCCCATTCATCTTCTTCGGCTGCGGCGGCCGGTTTGAAGACCAAGAAAATCATGCGTTGTTCCTCTTTGCTTCCGTCTTCGCGGCAAAGGAAAACTTTAGATTCCTTGGGGATGAAGAAAGGAGTTGTCAAATAAGGATTCTTGCATAGTGCTGTGTATTCCACCTCGGTCCAAACAGGTAAGGTGTGCTTGTTCGTATTATTTGTCATATCTGTTTTTTATGTATTATCCTATTTTCTGTTATTTTCTAACTATTTCTTTATTTTTTCTGAAAACGGATGCAAAGTTACTGAGAATTGCAGACAATACAAAATTTCGAGGGCATTTTTTTAAGATAATTGCTTTCTTTTTTTATTTTTGGGCTATATGTTTTGGCACTTTCAAAAAATAATAGTAGTTTTGCAGAAAATTTTAGGAATGTATAATATCGTTATGACAAAGAATATCAAGACATGGGGTGCGATGGCGCTTGCAGTGGTAGCGATGACCGCTTGCCATCCTCGTGATAAGCGTCCTCCTCGTATGGATAATTCCAAGCTTGCCATTAGTCTTTCTAAACCAGCCAAGGGCGACAAGGCTGTCTATGGCTTGGCTTGTATGGGATGTACAGATACTACGGTCGTGTTGCTGCCCAATGGGGGCGGTGACCCTGTGAAGTATAATATTCTGGATGCCAATCGTAAGCACCAGGTGTTTGGCGACATTGAGATTGGCGACTGGATTTGTGTGCTTCCGTGTGCCGACAAAGACGAGAAAAATGGGGCGGATATGGTTATCGACCTCGACAAGTTGAAGGCCACGTGGACATATCCCGTGATGCCTAAGCTCCGTGATGTGAGTCATCTCTCCAAGCGTCAGCAGGCTCGTATCTTGGCGAATATGCCAGACAGCATCGTTGAGACCTATATGGTGCCACGTCAATATGGCTTTACCCTGAAGCGAATGAGCGAGGCTCAGTCGGTGGGTGTGGTGATGGCGAATTCCGATGTCGAGGATGATAGTCCTGTGGAGTATCCTCAGGTGCCTCAATACACGGAATGGCATCCCTATAATGGCAAGCTCATCCTCGTGAAAGGCAGGAGAGAAATAGCTGGAGTGGTGTTTAATGAGAAAACTTCCTACGATACGCTGTCTTTTGTCTATATGAAGGGAGATTCCTTGGCTTTGCGCAACAGTGCGGGTGTGGTTACGGGCTATCATCGTAGCAAAGATGCTCGCTCGGTGAATGCCAAGGCACATGCAGCTGCTCAAAAGATTAGCAATAAGATTAAGCAAGAGCTGAAGTAAGTAAGAAGTTGGAAGTTGGAAGTCTGATGGAAGGTTCCAGGAAACTTTGGACTCGGAAACATCATAAATATTCGAAACCGAAACATAATAAATATAAAAAGATATAGGGAAATATCTGATTTCTCGATTTTTTTGGCTAATTTTGCACCTTGGTATGGAATGCCGTGTCTTTTTGAGCTTTTGTGGTTTAGGAAGGATGGCATCCTTATACATTAATTATATATAGTAAGAATATAAGAAATTTATAATAAGAATGAAGAAGAAAATTCAGTTCAGTCTCGTTTATCGAGACATGTGGCAGAGTTCTGGTAAGTTCCAGCCACGTAAGGATCAGTTGGCTAAGATTGCCCCAGTTATCATCGAGATGGGTTGCTTCAGCCGTGTAGAGACGAATGGTGGTGCCTTCGAACAGGTGAACCTCTTAGCAGGCGAGAACCCTAACGAGGCAGTTCGTGCATTCTGCAAGCCTTTCAATGAGGCTGGTATCAAGACTCACATGCTCGACCGTGGTCTGAACGCTCTTCGCATGTACCCAGTGCCTGACGATGTACGTGCCCTCATGTATAAGGTGAAGGCTAAGCAGGGTACCAACATCACCCGTATCTTCGATGGTCTGAACGATGTGCGTAACATCATTCCTTCCATCAAGTGGGCCAAGGAGGGTGGCATGACTCCACAGTGTGCGCTCTGTATCACCAATTCTCCTGTACATACTCTTGAGTACTATATGAACGTTGCCGACCAGCTCATCGCCGCTGGCGCAGAGGAAATTTGTTTGAAGGATATGGCTGGTATCGGTCAGCCTGCTTTCCTCGGCAAGCTTACCAAGATGATCAAGGATAAGTATCCTAACATCCTTATCCAGTATCACGGTCACTCTGGTCCAGGTCTCTCTATGGCTTCTATCCTTGAGGTTTGCAACAACGGTGCCGACATTATCGACACAGCCATCGAGCCATTGTCTTGGGGTAAGGTTCACCCAGACATCATCTCCGTGATCAGCATGCTGAAGAACGAGGGCTTCGAGGTGCCAGAGATCAACATGAGCGCCTACATGAAGGCTCGTGCCTTGACACAGGAGTTTATCGACGACTGGTTGGGCTACTTCATCAACCCAGGTAATAAGATTATGTCATCCCTCTTGCTCGGTTGCGGTCTCCCTGGTGGTATGATGGGAAGTATGATGGCAGACCTCGGCGGCATGCGCCAGACCATCAACAACATCCGCAAGAAGAAGGGCGAGGAGGAACTCTCCATGGACGACCTCTTGATCAAGCTCTTCGACGAGGTAGAGTATGTATGGCCACGCGTAGGTTACCCTCCATTGGTAACTCCATTCAGCCAGTACGTGAAGAACATCTCCCTCATGAACCTCCTCACCATGGAGCAGGGCAAGGGCCGCTTCGTGATGATGGACGACTCTATGTGGGGTATGATTCTCGGCAAGAGTGGTAAGATTCCTGGAACCATCGACCCAGAGCTCGTTGAGCTTGCCAAGAAGCAGGGCCGAGAGTTCACCGACGTTGACGCTCACACATTGCTCACCAATGCTCTCGACGACTTCAAGAAGGAGATGGACGAGAACGGTTGGGACTATGGTCAGGACGACGAGGAGCTCTTCGAGCTCGCCATGCACCCAGAGCAGTATCGCAACTATAAGAGCGGCCAGGCCAAGAAGAACTTCCTCGCCGACCTCCAGAAGGCCAAGGACGCTAAGCTCGGCTCAACATTGACTCCAGCTCAGCTCGCAGAGTTCAAGCACGCCAAGGCTGATGCCATCGTGGCACCAGTGGCAGGTCAGATTTTCTGGGAGTTCCAGGGCGAGGGCGAGTGCCAGCCAGCCGTAGAGCCATTCATCGGCAAGGAATACAAGGAAGGCGACGCCTTCTGCTACATCCTCGCTCCATGGGGTGAGTTTGAGACCGTTCCAGCCGCTCTTGGTGGCAAGCTCGTGGAAATCAACGCTAAGCAGGGCAGCAAGATCCGCAAGGGTGATGTCATCGCTTACATTGAGCGCGAGAACAAGGATTAACATTCAATATAGATGAATTATCAAGCAATCATTGATAAGTATTATCCCGAGGATAACGAGCTTCGGCATATCCTCGTTGTACATAGCCAATCTGTAGCGCGAAAAGCGCTACAGATTGTTTCGTCTCATCCCGAATTGCATTTGGATGCCCAGTTTGTGGAGGAAGCGGCGATGCTTCACGACATCGGAATCTTCCTGACAGACGCTCCGGGTATTCAGTGTTTCGGTTCTCAACCCTATATCTGTCATGGACGTTTGGGGGCAGAATTGTTGCGCAAGGAAGGGTATGAACGTCATGCTCGGGTATGTGAGCGCCATACTGGTGCCGGCATCACCTGCAAGCAAATCGAGGAACAAAATCTGCCACTTCCTCACCAAGACTTCCTGCCGGAAACCCTGGAGGAAAAAGTGATTTGCTATGCTGACAAGTTTTTCAGCAAGACTCATCTCGACAAAGAAAAGTCGATAGAGAAGGCAGAGAAAAGTCTCGCCAAGTTTGGCGAGGAAGGAGTGAAACGCTTCCAGGAATGGGAGAGAATCTTTGAGAATGAATGAGAAAACAATCAACTATAGCTGCACTGTTGTTTGTCACCGTATCGTGTATGATGGTGGCAAACCCTGGTATGCCTGCTAAAAAGAAAAAAAAGAAGGCTCAGGTTGATTCCACTGCCGTGGCGGTGGGTGATTCCGTCTTTGTCGATTCGCTCGGCAACGAGATCACCGATACTACCAAGATGGATTCCTTGCAGAAGGCTATATGGCAACATAACAAGGTGGTGGATGATAGCATCCGGCTCGATAGCATCAATCGCAAGAAGTCGGGAGGTATCGATGCCCCTGTGCAATATCAGGCAGACGACTCGCTGGTATATGATGCCCACCGCAAGGTGGCGCACCTCTATGGTAACTCGAACGTGAAATACGAGAACATGGATCTTAGCTCCGACCGCATCTCCATGGACCTGGACAAAAGTAATGTCAAGGCTAGTGGTACGTCTGATTCTACTGCCGATGGAGGTATCAAGGGAAAGCCAATCTTCAAGATGGGCAGCGACACTTACGATACCGACACCATCAAATTTAACTTCAAAAGCAAGAAGGCTCTTATTAATAATGTATATACTGAGCAACAGGATGGATTCCTTTCGGGTGTGAAGTCGAAGCGAGACTCTTCGGGAGTCATCTACTTGCAGCACGGACGATACACCACCTGCGATGATCCGCATCCTGATTTCTATATTTCTTTGTCGCGTGCCAAGGTACGACCAGGCAAGGATGTAGTCTTCGGACCTGCTTATCTTGTGGTTTGCGATGTGCCTATGCCGCTGGGTATCCCTTACGGTTTCTTCCCATTCACCAAGAGCTATAGCAGTGGTTTCATCATGCCAACATACGGTGATGAGAGCGATCGAGGATTCTATCTTCGTGATGGTGGTTACTATTTTGCCATGAGCGACAAGTGGGACTTGAAGCTTCTCGGTGAAATCTATACCAAAGGCTCGTGGGGAATTTCTGCCGCCAGCAACTATCGCAAGCGTTACAAGTATTCTGGTTCTTTCTATTTCAGTTACCAGGACACGAGAACAGGCGAGAAAGGTATGCCAGACTTTGCCAAGCAGGAGAGTTTCAAAATTCAGTGGAGCCATCGCCAGGACAGCAAGGCGAATCCGTTTAGCTCGCTTTCGGCAAGTGTCAACTTCGCCACATCGAGCTATGAGCGCAACAACCTCAACTCGCTCTACAATCCTCAGACGATGACGCAGAGTACGAGAACCTCTTCTGTCAGTTGGAGTACTACTTTCTCTAGCATCGGCATGTCGCTTAGCTCTACTGCCAACCTCTCGCAGAACATGCGAGACTCTAGTATTGCGATGACCCTGCCAGACCTCAACATCAGCATCGCTCGTTTCTATCCGTTCCGCAGAAAAAAGATGGTGGGCGACGAGAAATGGTATGAGAAGATTGCGATGAGCTATACCGGACATATCTCCAACAGCATCAATACCAAGGAGGATAAGCTGATGCACAGCTCCCTCATCAAGGATTGGCGCAATGGATGGCAGCATCAGATTCCTATCAGTGCATCGTTTACGCTGTTTAAGTATATCAACGTAACACCTTCGTTCAACTTCACCGACCGTATGTACACCAACAAGGTGGAGAAATCGTGGGATACGGCTACGCAAACGGAGAAGAGCGATACTACTTATGGATTCCACAACGTGTATAACTGGAACATGAGTGTGGGACTCTCTACGAAGATATATGGTTTCTGGACCCCTAGCCGCAAACTGTTTGGCGATAAGATACAGACCATTCGTCACGTAGTCACCCCTACGGTGAGCTTCAGCTATGCCCCTGACTTCGGCGCATCCCGATATGGCTACTGGGACACTTACCAGAAGACCGATGCCGATGGTAACGTATCTTTAGTAAGTTATTCTCCTTATCAGAATGAGTTGTATGGTGTGCCAGGCAAAGGCAAGAGCGGCAACATCAGCTTCACCTTGGGCAACAACCTGGAGATGAAGTGGAAGGACAAGAACGACAGTATCAAAAAGATAAGTCTTATCGATGCGTTCGACATCAGCATGAGCTATAACACCGCAGCCAAGGTTCGCCCTTGGAGCGATATGAACATCAACTTGCGATTGAAGTGGTGGAAGAACTACACGTTCAATATGAACGCCGTCTTCGCCACCTACGCTTATGAGCTGGATGACCAAGGCAATGTCTATGTGGGCAACCACACAGAGTGGGGCAAGGGTCGATTTGGACGATTCCAAGGCATGTCGCAGAACTTCTCGTTCACCCTCAATCCCGAGAAACTGAAGAAACTCTTCGGTGGTGGCAGTGATGATGACGACAAGGACAAGAACAAGCGCAAGGATGATGACGACGACGGTATGGATACCGACATCGAGAGCAACGTGGATGATACGATGGAGAAGGGAAAGACTTCTGCCAAGAAGAGCGGCGGTGGCAAGGCCAAGACCGACTCGGATGGCTATATGGCATTCAAGATGCCTTGGTCGTTGACCTTTGGTTATGGTGTCACGATGCGAGAGGATACTCGTCGTGAGAAGTTCAATGAGAAGACAATGCGTTATCCATACAAGTTCACCCAGACACTGAATATGAGTGGCAACATTCGCATCAGTGATGGTTGGAACATCAGTTTCTCTTCTGGTTACGACTTCGAGAACTCGAAGATTAGTATGACAACAGCCAGCTTGGCTCGCGACCTACACTGCTTCAATATGAGCTGCTCGGTGGTGCTTGCGCCATATACCAGCTACAACTTCACTTTCCGTTGTAATGCGGCAACGTTGACGGATGCCTTGAAGTATGATAAGCGAAGTGGCTATTCTAATGCAGTGAAATGGTACTAGAAAAAGCTTTGAAGTTGAGCTAGAAAAGTAATAACAGTAACAATTAATATTTTAATAAAAACTCCCAGACGAAATAAGGTCGTCTGGGAGTTTTTATTTGCTAAAATCTTTTTATTTCAGATGCTTGATCCTTCTCTTGGCCTCGGGGTGAGTGGGACAGAGCGTCAAGGCTTTCTTGTAATTGATGATGGCAGCCTCTTTCATGCCTTCCTTTTCGCATTCCTTGCCCATGATAACGTATTCCGTAGCAAGGCGTTTCAGGAACTTTTCCTGTTTTTTCTTTTCCTCATCCTTTTGCTTGATGACTTCTCTCAAACGTTCGTTCTCAGCTTGCAGCTCGTTCACCTTGTTGAGTTTCTTGCGAATAAATCGCTTGGCAAGCGGTTGTTCGATGTCGTAGCGGCTGTGGATGGCGAGGAAGAAGTTGTCGAGTGCTCCCTGCATATCGCCCCTGTCGTAAGCTTTCACGGCATCGTGGTATTGTCTGTCAGCCTTACTCTGCACCAAGGCAGTGTTGATGGCTTGTGGGTTGTTGTATTGGCGTGCAAACTGCTTTACTTCGTTGCGCACGAATATCTCGCTCTGTCGGATGGGTTCTTGCAGACTGATGCCTTCCAGGCTGGTGCAGCGTGAGAGTGCCACGTAGGTTTGTCCTCCGGCGAATACACCTCCCGTGAAGTCTATTTTCACTTGGTTGAAGGTCAGTCCCTGGCTCTTGTGCACGGTTATCGCCCATGCCAATCGGATGGGGTATTGCTCGTATCTTCCGATTTCCTCCTCTTCTATCTTTTTCTCCACCTCGTTGAAATGGTAGCGCATATTGCTCCAGGCGGCAGGCTCCACCATCACGTCCTGTCCGTTTTCGGTTCTGACGTATATCTTGGCATCTTCCTCGTCGTCGAATCCGATGATGGTGCCCAGGGTGCCGTTTACCCACTGGTGCTCGATGTCGTTCTTGATGAAGATAATTTGTGCTCCTGTCTTCAAGTATAGTTCGATGGGCGTTGGGAGACTGTTTTCCGGGAATTCGCCTTGTATGTTGCCACGGAAGAGGCATGGCTCTCCAGGTAGCTGTTCCAGTTTTGTGCTGTTGATGTAATCCACGGTGTCGCGGCGTGTGGAGAGGGTAATGGCGAGCTTGGAGTCGCTTTCGTCCAATGGGGCACCCACTCGCTGGTTCAGCAGTTGGAGGTCTCTCATTTGTGCCTGGGAGGTGCGGATATGGTCGAGGATGTTGATGAAGACAGGGTCGCTTTGGCGATATACCTTCCTCAGTTCGATGCTTACCAATTGGAACTGTTGGAATATCTTGGCATCGAAAAAGAAGCTGCTGCGATAGAATGGATTCAGCAGCTTGCGGTCGTCCTCCCTCACTACAGGCTCTAGCTGGTAAATGTCGCCCACCAGCAGAAGCTGCTTGCCGCCAAAGGGCTCTCGCATATTGCGGCAATACACACGCAGCACCTTGTCGATGAAATCGATGATGTCGGCACGCACCATACTGATCTCGTCGATGATGATAAGCTCCACCTCGCGGATAATCTTGATTTTCTCGGAATTATATTTCAGCGTGTTGCGGATATTGCGTACGCTATACATGCTGTCGTTGGGCAAGAGCGGATGAAAAGGCAACTTGAAGAAACTGTGCAAGGTGCTTCCGCCCGCATTGATGGCTGCGATGCCTGTAGGGGCTAGAATGATGTGTTTCTTCTTGGTATTGGCTGCGATGTAGCGCAGAAAAGTAGATTTACCCGTCCCCGCCTTTCCAGTGAGGAAAAGCGAGCGACGGGTAAACTGTATGATTTGGAGTGCGTTCTGCAACTCCGCATTGTCGAGATCAATGTTCATCTTGAGTAATGTTAAGTGTTAAGTGTTAAATGTTAAATTAGGCTTGCGCCCTTGCGTAACGAGTAGGCAAGAATGAAAACTTAACATTTAACATTCAACACTTAACATTCAATTTTATAGATCGTCGAAGTTGACAGGCTGCTCTGTAGGCTTTGTCTTCTTCTTCTCTTTCTTGTCTTCGGTAGCACTTCCCGTGGTAGAAGCATCACTTTCGGTATGACCGGCAGGAATCTCCTTGATGACAGGGTTGCCGTTGTCGTCGAGCACGATTTCTTCGTTGTAGGCTGTGCTATCCACACGGGTGGTATCTACCTTTGGCTTTGGCTGGTAGCTAGCGCAGATGTACATATCTCGTGTGATGTCGGCATCCTGTGGCTTGTCAAACTTGCCGTGATACTTTTGGAAAGCAGGGTCGCCGAATACAGACTGCAGGAAGTAACCACACACAGGAAGAGCGGTTCTCGAACCTTGTCCCAAGGCTCCCGTGCGGAAGTGGAGGCATCGGTATTCGCCGCCTACCCAAGCACCAACCACAAGCTTAGGACTTACGCCCATAAACCAAGCGTCAGAGTGGTTGTTGGTTGTACCCGTCTTGCCGCCAAACTCGGTGTCACGAGCATTGCTTACGAATCCCCAAAGGCTTCCTGAAGTACCTCCTGGCTCTTTCATACCGCCTTGTAGAAGCTGTTGCATCAGGAAGGCACTCTTATAAGGGATAACCTGTTCCTCTTCTGTTGGACCCTCGTAAACCACCTTTCCGTCGTGATCCACAATCTTGGTAACCAATACAGGGTCGTGGTGCTTGCCGTTGTTTGCCACAGTGCTGTAGGCACAAGCCATTTCCAGAAGGTTTACGTCGCTGGAACCCAAGGCGAGTGAAGGCTCATCGTCCAGCGGACTCTGGATACCCATCTTTTGGGCTGTCTCGATGATGCGCTTGATGCCCATTTCCTGTCCCAGGCGAACTGCCACGGAGTTGATACTCTTGGCGAAGGCACTCTTCAGCGGAATACTGTCGCCCGAGAAGGATCCGTTGGCGTTGCTTGGTGTCCAGGTTACTACCTCGTGTTTCTTTTTGTCATACACCTGCATCGAGATGTATTCGTCGCGGCGTTTGTCGCAAGGAGTCAATCCTTGGTTCATCGCCTCGGTATAGACGAAGAGCTTGAAGGTAGAGCCAGGCTGTCGCTCGGCAGTCACCTTGTCGTATTTCCAGTGGTCGAAGTCGATGTCGCCCACCCAAGCTTTCACGGCTCCTGTCTGAGGCTCCATAGCTACGAAGGCGCAGTGCATGAAGGTGGTCATATACTTGATGCTGTCCTCTGCTGTCATGTTGAGCGTGATGCTACCCTTGTCGTAGTCGAACACTTTGACAGGGTGAACCCATTCCTTGTAATAATAGTTCACAGAGTCTGGGTTGTTAGGAAAACGAGCCTGCAGCTCTTTGTAGAAAGGCTGTCGTTCGGCGATGCCCTGTATGAAGTCTGGGATAATGTTGTGGTTCTCGTCTTGCCAAGGTTCCTCGCCCAACCACTTGCCCTTGCCAGCCTGGTTGCGATGGATGCTCCAGTGGTTGTTGAAGTTCTGTTGCACCTGCTTCATCTGTTTGCGTACGGCATCCTCGGCGTATTTCTGCATACGGGTGTCGATGGTGGTGTATATCTTCAGGCCGCTTGAGTAGAGGTCGTAGCCCTCGTCCTGGCACCAGTTCTTGAGATAGTTGGCTACAGCCTCGCGGAAGTATTTAGCCTGTCCGTCGTAGTTTTCCTCTACCTTGAAGTCGAGTGTGATAGGCTTCTCCTTCAGTTCGCTGTATTCATCCTTGGAGAGGTCGCCATGGGTCACCATATTATATAATACGGTGTTGCGGCGCGCCAAGCTGTTCTTGGGGTTTGTTTTCGGATTATAGTAAGTGGTGGCTTTCAGCATACCCACCAAGACGGCAGCCTGGTCGGTTGTCATTTCCTTAGGTGTGGTATTGAAGTAAGTCTTGGCGGCAGTCTTGATGCCGTAAGAATTATTACCGAAATCCACGGTGTTGGCGTACATGGTGATGATTTCCTTCTTGCTATACACCGTTTCCAGTTTCACGGCGATAATCCACTCCTTGCTCTTGATGATGAGCAGGCGCAGCAAAGGCACCTTGCCTAGCAAACCTGTGGAGTATTGCGAGCGAACACGGAACATATTCTTTGCCAACTGCTGTGTGATGGTAGAGGCACCACGGGCATCGTGATGCAGGATTGCGTCCTTGGCGGCACCAAACACACCGATAGGGTCGATGCCGATGTGCTTGTAGAAGCGCTCGTCCTCTGTGTCAACCAAAGCCTTGAAGAAGGCAGGGTTCACCTCGTCGTATTTCACAGGCGTACGGTTCTCGTTGAAATATTTACCGATCAACTTGCCGTCGGCACTATAAATCTCAGAAGCCTCCGAGGTTTGTGGGTTCAGAATACCCGAGAAGTAACCAGGCGACTTGCCAAATAGCCAAAGAAAGTTGATATCCACTGCGCCTAGGTACAAGATGAAGGCGACGATGCAGCTAGCCAAGGCGACAGCCGTCTTGGTGTACCATGCCCTGCCTTGATACAAGTGTTTGTACCAAGGCCAGAAGGCTTTGAGCTTTTGCCATATCCAGGCAAAGATAGTCTTGATTTTATTCATATATCTTGTTTGAATTAATTCTTCAATCTAAAACTACGCGTTCTCTAGGTTGCAAAGGTACAACAATTATTTGAAAAATCATCATTCAATTCCATTTTTATGAGTTGTTAAGCATCATTAAGACTGATGAAATGTTTCAAGAAGTTTATCTTATGTTACATCAGGCTAAAAAATGATGTTTTTTATGTTTTTTCGCCATTAAATTTATCTTAAAACGTTTGCGGGAATCAAAAAAGTTTGTACCTTTGCAATTGTACAGACTGCATTCGGCAATATGAAAGTACACTTTTGTAGTGCTCGTTTGCTTGTCTTTTGTCGTCTGAATTTTATACAAAAACTTAATAATAAATATAATTATGGTAAGCAACAACATTCCACAGGTCAAGCTCGGTATCATTGCCGTTAGCCGTGACTGTTTCCCAATCGCGCTTTCTACTCAGCGCCGTGAGAACATCGTAAAAGAGTACAAGGGTGAAATCTTCAACTGCCAGACCACAGTTGAGAACGAACAAGATATGCTCAAGGCCTTGGGCGAGGTAAAGGAGCAGGGCTGCAACGCCTTGGTGGTATTCCTTGGCAACTTCGGTCCTGAGACTCCTGAGACTTTGATTGCGCAGAAGTTTGATGGTCCTGTGATGTTCGTAGCAGCTGCCGAGGGCGACGGCGACATGATCAATGGTCGTGGCGACGCTTACTGCGGTATGCTCAACTGCTCTTACAACCTTGGCATGCGCCACCTGAAGGGTTATATCCCAGAGTATCCTGTAGGTACAGCTGAGGAAGTAGCCAAGATGATCAAGGACTTCGTGCCAGTGGCTCGCGTCATCCTCGGTTTGAAGGGCTTGAAGATTATCACCTTCGGTCCACGTCCTCAGGACTTCTTCGCTTGCAACGCTCCTATCAAGGGCTTGTATGAGTTGGGCGTAGAGATTGAGGAGAACTCTGAGCTCGACCTCCTCGTGGCTTACAAGGAGCACGAGAACGACCCACGTATCGATGACGTTTGCGCCGACATGGCGAAGGAGATGGGCGAGGGCTGCTACTATCCAGACCTCAGCCGCCGTATGGCACAGTTTGAGTTGACATTGCTCGACTGGGCTGAGGCTCACAAGGGTTCTCGCCAGTATGTAGCATTCGCCGACAAGTGCTGGCCTGCATTCCCAAGCCAGTTCGGTTTCGAGCCTTGCTATGTAAACAGCCGTTTGGTTAGCCGTGGCATCCCTGTGGCTTGCGAGGTAGATATCTATGGTGCGCTCTCTGAGTACATCGGTATGTGCGCTTCTGACGATACAGTTACTTTGCTCGATATCAACAACTCAGTGCCTAAGTACATCTACGACGAGGACATCCAGGGCAAGTACGACTATAAGTTGACTGATACCTTCATGGGCTTCCACTGCGGTAATACTCCACAGTGTAAGATGTGCTCTAACCGTAAGATTAAGTACCAGCTCATCCAGAACCGCCTCTTGGAGAACGGTGGCAAGCCAGACTTCACCCGTGGTACTTTGGAGGGCGACATCGCTGCTTCTGACATCACATTCTATCGCCTCCAGTGCGACTCAGAGGGCAACCTCCGTTCTTACATCGCCGAGGGTGAGGTGCTCGACGTTCCTACCCGTTCATTCGGTGGTATCGGTATCTTCGCCATCAACGAGATGGGTCGCTTCTATCGTCACGTATTGATTCAGAAGGGCTATCCACACCACGGTGCCGTAGCATTCTCTCATGTAGGCAAGACCTTGTTCGAGGTGTTCAAGTATCTTGGCATCAAGGACATCGCTTACAACCAGCCAGCTAGCTTGCCTTATCCAACAGAGAATCCTTGGAAGTAAGAATTAAGTGAATAGTGAAGAACGAAGAGTGAAGGATTCAATAGTAATGAATTCCAATAGTTAAGAATTCAATAGCTCTTCTTCTTGCGATATGATATCAAAAAGGGCGATTGCCTTCCTGATAAATGGGAAGTGTAATCGCCCTTTTATTATGCCTTGATAATCATATTTTAGAATTCCGCCATGAAGAGCACGCTTACCTTGTAGGCGATGTCTTCCAGTTTCTTAAATTGCGAACTGCCAGCCACTTGCTGCTCTTTGCGCAAGTAAATCTCCTGACCATTCAACTCGGAAAGCTGGCGCTTGAACATGAAGCGATGCTTCTGCTCCCTTTGCGTACTGTCCTCGCTCGTGCTGCCGAATGTGAGTGTGATGGAGTCGGAGAGGAGATTGCCCGCTTGGTCGTAGAATCCGAATCGCAAGGTAACTTCTTTCACCTTTTCGCTTACCGGTTGGTTCTGATAGAAACTGATGGTCTGGGTGTTGGTCGTAATCTTGCTCTTCTTGTTGAGGATATCCACCGAAACCTCGCTCACACCTTGTTTCTTCTTGATGTTGACATGCAGCACAGGCATCACTACCTCCTGAGGCATGCTTCCACCATGCACAAACCTGCTGCCGGCACCTTGCTTGCGAATGCGGTTCAATCCCTTGGCTGTCTGCACTTGTAGCGATGAAATGCCTGTGCCGTTTTCGGCGGGGCTATCTGTTAGTCCTACCTCTTCCGCACTCCAAGTCTTCACTGCGTCTCCTTCTTCCAACCCTCTGCCAATGACGAAGCGACGAGAGTCCTGGATGATGGTATCGCCCATCACCTTGAAGTCGGAAAAGTCGGTCTCGTCCAATGTCTCGTTCTGATAGAGATAACCATGGTCGGAAGTGATGAGAATGTTGCAGCCGTTGCCATTCCGGATGAGGTCTATCATCTGCAAGATGTGCGCCATCTCGTCTTCCGTAGCCTTGAATACCATGCCCTCTGATGCCTTGTCGTCGCCAGTCTTGTCTATCATATTGCTATAGATGTAGATGAGGTCGAAGTCCTTGAAGGCGGTCTTGGCATTGGTCGTCTTTAGAAAATCCTCGGCAGTGATGGCCTTGCTTCTTGCCACAGCCTTTTGCAGCACCTTGCTTCTTGCCTCCGTACCCTTGGTACTCATTCCATCGGCAAACACCTCGTCGGCATCCTTCTCGTAGGAGAGTTGCTTGTGGGGTAGCAGTGCCGCCATGCCCAGTTGGGTGTAGGAGGGCAGGGTGGAGAGCATGGCTGGCTTCATGTCTGTTTCCATGCGAGGCATTTGGGCGATGCGTTCGCTCAGTTCCACCATGGTCTCATAGCGGAGGGCATCGCTGATGATGACGAAGATTTTCTTCTTGTTGGTGATGAAGGGATAGACATACGTAGTGTAGAAGACTGATTGCGAGAAGATGCCTTCCATCTTCCATGTGTCCATTCCGTCTATCAGTGGTTGCCACTTCTTGGCGAGAGCCAGCAGATAATGGTTGGTGTACGTGCGTTCCACTCTTTCAGTTACTTGCGCTAGGAGTTGTTTGCTCTCTGCGAGGTTTGCCTCGGCGATGTAGTGGCGATAATGCAAGTCTATCGTGTAGAGGCTTTGCTCGTAAAGCGAAAATCCTTCCTTGGCGGTGTCAAAAGAGAGCTCGTTCATCTTCTGTTCGATGTCGGCGAAGAGATAGCGTGCTTGCAATAGGGCACGTAGGGTGTGACGGGCCACATCGAAGAAGAGCTTGTTCTCACGTTCCTCGATGATGGCTTCCATCTGTTCGGTGGTGATGGTGGCGTTGATGACTTCCGTCAGCAGGTAGCCGGCGATGACCTTGTCGATGCAAGGGAAGGTCTCCACGCCGAGCAGTTGCTGCATACTGTATTCGCATACTTCGTCCTTGATGCCGAGTTCATCCTCCAGTCGGTTAGCCCATTCTGTGTAGAGGTCTCCATAGGTGCGACTGTCTCGCCAGTCTCGCATGAAGATGAGCGCCTCGTTGGTGAGTGCTTGCTCGTTGCCTGTTTTATCCGCAGCCTTTCCCGTGAGATGGCTCTGCATGTCGTTCTTGAAGAGTACGATAATTAGATCCTTGATGTTTCTGCCGGCATGATAGCCGAAGTAGGTTTCTGCCTGCTGCCAGTAGAAGTCTTCCAGATGGTAAGCCTTCAGGTCGGCTTGCATGGTTGTCTCCTCATTGTTAGCCTCGGTGATGAGGGCGTAAGTAAAGGCTTCGCAGGTGGCGTTGCTCTTGCAGACCACGGCGAGCATCTGTTTTTCTATCTCGGCGCTATCCATGCCTGGCGATAGCTTGGCTGCCAACTTGTTGCGATTGTCTGCCTTCTTGAAGAAGGCGAGGTGCTTATCGACTACTTTCTCTTTCAGTTCCATGGCTATCCCGCACTCTGCCGCATAGAGCGAACTCATGTCAGCAGAGAAGAGCGCTCCTTCCTCTTGGTAGTCCAGGAGCCAGTTCTGCTCATCCTTAGGCATCGGCTCAGTGATGTAGATGACATATCCTGTCTCTGGCTGTTCGCCTTTCTGCATCTGATACTTGATGCTGAAGGCATTGCCTTCCATTTCCAATACGTTGATGCCTGGCACGTCGAGGCTGGTGGCGATGTCTTTCATCTGTCCACCTTCGTCGTACCAGAATACATATCTGTTTTGCTCCACCATCGAGGTGAGCACTTGCTTGATCTTATCGTTTTCGGTCATTTTTTATGAAGTTAAGGAGTTAAAGGAGTTAAGAAGTTAAGACGTATGCCTTTCTTCTTTATTTTACTCCTATGGCTTTGAATGCGGCATCCACCGGGTCGGTATATACTTCCAAGCTGAACTTGGTCATCAGGTCGGCTGGCACGTTGCCGTATTGCATCATGTCGATGGCTGGTATGAGGATGCGTTTGGCTCCTGCGTCGTTGGCTATCTCCAAGGCTCCCGGCAGGTCGGCGGTTCCGATGATGGTGCCGCCGATGCTCATGCTGCCCAGTATGCAGAGCTGAGGCTGTACGGGGCGATTGCATAAGCCTGACACCAAGGAGATGAATACGGCGAGTTCCATGCCCGACAGTGCTCCGATGCCGTGGATGTCGGTGGCTTTTAGGTGCAGCTCGTAGTCGCTGTACTTGATGTCGCTGCTGATGCGGCTCAGGTTGCTGCGCAGATAGTTTACGGCTTCCTTCAGCTCGTCCTTGATGGCTGTGCCGCTCCCGAATCCGGTATGTTCAAACTTGCCGTTGCCTTGCATCTTCTGTAGGTCGAGGCGTACGAGTCCCTTGTTTCCGCCTTCGGTCTGGTTGGCGATGCAGAACAGGC
>ERZ808240.2568-NODE-2568-length-19478-cov-5.917160_pt1 | contig 19478 bp, 14 predicted proteins | sample MGYA00521084_ERZ808240 | MGnify/ENA primary metagenome ERZ808240 (study PRJEB31516, sample SAMN03275571) | gut metagenome | biome: mammalia-associated habitat; material: feces | host: Papio cynocephalus | place: Kenya | collected 2012-08-06 ...
CATGGATCAGGGAATGTACGGTACGGCCGAATTTTAAATCTCCGCATAACCCGATCGTCATATTGTCCAGACGTCCTTTTAAAGAACGAATGGTAAGGAGGTCGGTCAGTGTCTGTGTCGGATGCTGGTGTCCACCGTCACCGGCGTTGATCACCGGAATAGAAGAGTGCTGGATCGCAACCATCGGAGCGCCTTCTTTTGGATGACGCATGGCACAGATATCAGCGAAGCATGAAATTACACGGATGGTATCTGCTACACTTTCTCCTTTTGAAGCAGAACTTGAATCAGCAGAAGAGAAACCAATCACACTTCCGCCAAGATTGATCATTGCAGCCTCGTGGCTTAAGCGTGTACGGGTGCTTGGCTCATAGAATAAGGTGGCAAGCTTTTTTCCATCACATGCATGTGCGTATTTTTTTGGATTTGCTTCGATATCATTGGCAAGATCCATCAGTTTGTCCAGTTCTTCCACGGAAAAATCCAGTGGACTTATTAAGTGTCTCATTAAAAAACCTCCTGTTGTTTTATAAATATGTTAACAAATCATTGACAGATTTTCTCTTTGGTGCCTGAGGATCAATGTCAGGATAACCGATAGCTATCAGAGCAGCCAGTTCCTGATCTTCAGGAATATTTAAAAGATCTGTAATACCGTCTTCATCCCAGATTCCCATAATTACAGTTCCAAGTCCTGCTTCATGTGCGGCGAGACAGAATGTCTGGCATGCAATACCGGCATCAAACATCTGCCAGCGTTCTTCTTTTTTTGTGGTATAAGAACCGTCGCGTTCAAAACCACAGCGTCCTTTTATAAAAGTAACTGCGATAAGCATTGGTGCCTGTCTGATTATTTTTGCATTGAAATCTGGGGTGTAATCGGTAACGATTTTATCAAGAATAGAAGAATCTTCGATTGCTATGTATCTTGTGATCTGTGTATTTTTCCAGGAAGGAGAATAAGAAGCTGTTTCGACCAGCGATTCCAAAACATTGTGGTCAACCGGATCCGGCTTGAATTTACGAATGCTTCTTCTTGTTTTAATACATTCTGTTGTGTTCATGGTTTTACCTCCGTTTTCAAATCTTTCATACATCATATAATATTTAAAAGGGTTTTTCAATGTCTGGGAAAATTTTTTAAAGATTTTTCTCTTTATTCTTTCTCTTTTTTCAAAACGGGATGGGTAGATTTTATAGAAAGAATGTATTATAATTTAATAGATACGCAGATTTCCTGCATAATATACATAAAGGAGAGAGTATATGGCATCATTGGAAGAGCTTAGAGCGCAGCTTGGCGGTGTAGATGATAAGATTGTAGAGCTTTATGAAGAACGGATGAAACTCTGCGAAGAGATTGGAATCTGCAAGATTGAAAATGGCTATAAGACATTTGACCGTCAGCGTGAAAAGAATACAATAACAGACGTGATGAATAAGGTCTCGTCGGATATTAATAAAAAAGGAATCGGAGAAGTCTATGAACAGCTTCTTGCGATAAGCAGAAAGTTACAGTACAAGCAGCTGGTAGAAGCCGGTGCACTTGGAAGACTGCCGTTTATCGGCATTGATTCGCTGGATAAAGATACAGCAAGAGTCGTATTCCAGGGAACGGAAGGGGCTTACAGCCAGGCAGCCATGGAACACTATTTTGGAAAAGACTGTAACAATTATCATGTACATACATTCCGGGAGGCAATGGAGGCAATTGAAGAAGGAGCTGCAGATTATGCGGTACTTCCGATTGAGAATTCAACAGCCGGAGCGGTGAATGAGATTTATGATCTGCTTGTAGAGTTTGAAAATTATATTGTCGGGGAGACGATCATCCCGATCAAGAATACGCTATCCGGTCTCCCTGGGACGGATATTTCAGAAATCGAAAGAGTCTATTCCAAAGCAGAAGCTTTGATGCAGGCATCCCATTTTCTTGGAGAACACGGAGACTGGCAGCAGATCAGTGTAGCGAATACGGCATTGGCGGCAAAGAAGATCCTGGAAGATCAGGACAAGCGTCATGCAGCGGTCTGCAGTGCTTATGCAGCATCTGTTTATGGACTGTCCGTACTTGCGGATAATATTAATGATGAAAAGAATAATTCTACCAGATTTATCGTGATTACTAATCAGAAGGTATTCCTGAAAGATGCAAGAAAGATCAGTATCTGTCTGGAACTTCCGCACGAAAGCAGTTCCCTTTATCATCTGCTTTCACATTTTGCTTATAATGATCTGAATATGACTAAAATAGAATCCAGACCAATGGAGGGAAAGAGCTGGGAGTATCGTTTCTTTATTGATTTTGAGGGGAATCTTGCTGATCCGGCGGTAAAAAATGCGATTCGCGGACTTCGTGAAGAAAGCAGGAATTTAAGAATTCTTGGAAATTATTAGGATTAATGGAGGAATAACAAATGAGAACAAATGAATTGATGTTATATAAGCATATGGAAGAAGGACAGATTCTTCAGGATATGACATTTTTAATGGAAAATTATCAGAATGATTACTACAATATGGAAGATATGAAGGGGCTGTTATACGATGCAGTCAATGAGATCCTTGAGATGGCGGTAAGTCATGGCTTTGAAGGAGACCTGTGGCATAATTATCTGACATACTTAATGGCCAGTCATGAGAATGCTTACAGTACTTCGTGTGAAATCGTAGGTCCGGTAGAAGGAAGTATTAATCAGGTTGCGTTACATGATTTTGAGATCTTTAAAGAGTTGTTTGATTATGACTTCTCGGATATGGAGAAGGTTATGGGAGTGGACTGCATTTCCATGCTGCATGATTATGTGGGAACGAACGGACATGGCTGTGTCTTTAACCAGAGAATCCGTGACCGTATCTGTGATCTGAGTAAAGCACTTGCAGAAGCTGATTCTGCTGAAGAGTTTAAAACTATAATAACAGAGTTTTACAAAGAATTCGGTGTAGGAAAGCTTGGACTTCACAAGGCATTCCGTATTGCGCATACAGAAGAAGGAGCACTGATCGAGCCAATTACGAAGATCGCGCATGTACATCTGGATGATCTGGTTGGTTATGAGATCGCAAAGAAGAAACTGATCGACAATACAAAAGCATTTGTAGAAGGTAAAAAAGCAAATAACTGCCTGCTGTTCGGAGATGCAGGAACCGGAAAATCTTCTTCGATCAAAGCAATCCTGAATCAGTATTATGACCAGGGACTCCGTATGATCGAAGTATATAAACATCAGTTCCAGGATCTGAATGATGTGATCGCTCAGATCAAGAACCGCAATTACAAATTTATTATTTATATGGATGATCTTTCTTTTGAAGAATTTGAGATTGAGTATAAATATTTAAAAGCAGTGATCGAGGGCGGACTGGAAAAGAAACCGGATAATGTCCTGATCTATGCAACTTCAAACAGAAGACATTTGATCCGTGAGACATTCAAGGACAAAGAAGACAGAGATGAAGAACTGCATACAAATGATACCGTTCAGGAAAAACTGTCACTGGTTGCAAGATTTGGCGTTACGATTTATTTCGGTAAACCGGATAAGAAACAGTTCCAGGAGATTGTCCGTGAACTGGCAAAGAAAAATGAAATTGATATGTCAGAGGATGAATTATTCCTGGAAGCAAATAAGTGGGAGTTAAGCCACGGAGGCTTATCTGGAAGAACCGCCCAGCAGTTTATCGATTACCTGGCCGGAACCAGATAAAGCTTGAAGAAAGATTTAACAACTGGAAATGTAACAAAGACGATGCTGCTGTTTGCAGGCCCCATGATCTTAGGGAACCTGCTGCAGCAGTGTTATAATATTGTGGACATGCTGATTGTCGGAAGGGCACTTGGGGCGGGGGCTCTGGCAGCAGTGGGTTCGGCATATAGTCTGATGACATTTCTGACTTCGGTGCTGATCGGAATGTGTATGGGAAGCGGATCCTTATTTTCGTATTCTATCGGACGGAAAGATTATATACACCTGCAGCAGGAGATGACAGCTTCTTTTTCCTTTATCGGAGTGATTACAATATTAATGAACATCGCCGTATTTTTATGTATGGATCCGATCCTGGATATCCTTCGGATACCGGCGGAGATTTATAAGATGATGCAGGAATATGTATGGCATATATTCTGGGGCATCTTTTTTGTTTTTCTGTATAATTTTTTCTCGTTCTTGTTAAGAGCAGCGGGAGATTCTGTGATTTCACTGGTGTTTCTGGGAATTTCTTCGGGATTAAATATTGTACTGGATCTGGCATTGGTATATGGTGCCCGGATGGGAATACAGGGGGCAGCTGTGGCAACGGTGATCTCACAGATCGTATCCGGAGTGGGAATATGCATTTATACGTGGGTACATATGCCGGAACTCAGATTCTCGTTACGGCCGGGAAAGATCCGGGAGAGCAGAAACACAGTAAAAGAGGTTGTGCGTTATTCTGTGGCTTCCAGTATCCAGCAGTCGGTTATGAATTTTGGAATCCTGATGATACAAGGACTGGTCAACAGCTTTGGAACCGCAGTCATGGCAGCGTTTGCTGCGGCTGTAAAGATTGATTCTTTTGCGTATATGCCGGCGCAGGAATTTGCAAATGCATTTTCGATTTTTATCTCGCAGAACAGAGGTGCAAAAAAAGAAAAGCGTGTGCAACGGGGAGTCCGAAGCGCGGTGAGTGTATCGGCAATCTTCTGCATCGGTGTATCGGTGCTGATATTCTTTGGTGCCAGGTATCTGATGATGGCGTTTATTGATGGAAGTGAGGGAGAGATTATCCGGATCGGAGTACAGTATCTCCATATAGAAGGAGCATTTTACTGTGGTATTGGCATACTGTTCCTGTGGTATGGATATTACAGGGCGGTTGGAAGACCGGAGATGTCGGTAATACTGACGATTATTTCTCTTGGGACCAGAGTAGTGCTTTCTTATACACTGGCGCCGGTAAAATCCATTGGGGTGATCGCTATCTGGTGGTCGATACCGGCCGGATGGATTTTGGCAGACGTGACAGGATATGCATATCTGCGGCATATGAACCGGAAAGAATAAAAAATGTGCGGGAATTTAGTCCTGCACATTTTTTATATTAGAAATGTCTGAGTCGATGACCAGAGAATAATTGGTATAGTAAACGACGAATCCAGGTTTTGCGCCATTTGGTTTTTTGACATGTTTTTTCTGTATATAGTCAATTTCTACTTTGTCGCTGCCACGGTTCTTGGAATAATAAGCAGCAAGCCGTCCGGCTTCTTCAAAGGTACGGTCCGGAAGTTCGTCTCCGCCGCTTTTTACAATAACATGAGATCCCGGTGCACCTTTTGCGTGGAACCACCAGTCGTTACCATTTGCAAAGGAGAAAGTGAGTTCCTCGTTTTGCAGGTTGTTCTTGCCGACATACATATCATAACCGTCACTGGAAATATAGTGCATTGGCTTGCTGGTCAGTTTGACCTTCTTCTTTGTGTGTTTTCTTCGGATGTATCCGCTCTGCATCAATTCTTCTTTGATCTGGGCAAGGTCAGCTTCACTGAGCGCAATATCTAAAGCATTACTGATGGATTCCAGATACTGGATATCGTCCGCTGTCTCCTGGATTAATTCGGTCAGCGCTTCAAAAGTACGCTTTTGTTTATTATATTTTGCAAAATAACGCTGTGCGTTTTCTCCCGGTGTCTGAGTCGGGGCGAGTGGGATTGTAATCTCCTCATTTGTATAATAATTCAGTGCAGTCAGTTCTTTCGCACCGGGTTCCAGATTGTAACCGTAAGTATTAATAAGCTCTCCGTACACTTTATATTTGTCACGCTTTTCGGTTCCCTTTAGCTGTTTGGACTGCAGGTCATATTTTTTGCGGTTCCGTTCCAGCGCTGTCTGTACGACATGGCGCAGATCAGCACTTTTCTGGTGAATCCGGGTCAGCGTGTTGCGGGTGGAATAATACGTATAGAGAACTTCAGAGATAGAAGAGAACTCTTTTTTTGTATATTCCTGAAAATGTGTGATTGGAAGTGCACTGAATTCTTTTGGTGCATTTCCATTATAATAAATTGCCGGATGGAAATTACCTTTACGGATATCTTCCATATAATAAGTAAACTGGCGGTAAAGATGAATCAGGACATCTTCTGAAAGATCGTGTGCTGTCATGGATGAATCAACTCCTGCCAGGCAGCAGATCTCTTCGGCAATTACCGGACTGATACCAGTCATGCTGGAATAAATAGCTTTGGATACCGGCATAGGCTTATCCAAAAGAGCATGGACAAATTCTTCCTGCGAGACAGTCAGGGGATTCTTCTTTGACATGGTGTCCGGGATAAAATAATCGCGTCCCGGCAATACCTCACGCACAGAACTCATCTGTGCGGATACGTGTTTGATGCTGTCGATAATACGCCCGTTCATATCACAGAATATGATATTACTGTGTTTCCCCATAATCTCTATGATCAGTCTTTTTTTACATAAGTCACCCATTTCGTCCAGATGCTCGATATCCAGATGAATGATTCGCTCCAGAGACGGCTGGGAGACTGCTGTAATGCGCCCGCCCCCAATGTGCTTGCGCAAAAGCATACAGAATCCGGGAGCCGTCATCGGGCTTGGTTTGTTCTCATTTGTCAGATAAATGAGTGGAAGAGATGCACTGGCGGAGATATAAAGTCTCTTTAGTCCTTCTGTTCCTTTTATTGTTAAAAGCAGTTCGTCATTTTCCGGCTGGGCGATCTTGGAGATGCGCCCGCCTGTCAAAGCTTTTTCTAACTCCTGAACGACTGCTGCAACTGTGATTCCGTCAAAAGCCATAGACAGACCTTCCTTTCCTTACAGAATTTCATATTTGTCTAGTATAGCATAGTTGACGAACTTTGCCAAATGTCTTATAATAAATGCTGGTTTATTTTAAATAATGGATAAGAAGAGGATCTTATTATGATTAAAAGTATGACAGGATTCGGACGCTGCGAGGCAGCTGATGAGAAACGAAAATTCACTGTTGAGATGAAGGGAGTGAATCATCGTTATCTGGATGCTAATATCCGCATGCCGAAGAAGCTTAATTTTTTTGAAAGTGCCATTCGCAGCCTTTTAAAAGAGAGTGTTCATCGTGGAAAAGTGGACATCTTTATTACATATGAAGACTTTTCGGAAAGTCAGGTGTCATTAAAATATAATGAGACACTGGCAGCAGAATATCTGGAAAAGTTCAAAATGATGGAAGAAAAGTTCTCTCTGGAAAATGATATCCGTGTATCTACATTGTCACGCTGTCCGGAAGTCCTTACCATGGAAGAGAAGATGGACGATGAAGAAGAATTATGGAAGGGCTTGAAAAAAGCGCTGGATGGTGCAATCGCACAGTTTGTAGAGACAAGAACGGTTGAAGGAGAAAATCTTAAAAAAGATCTGATCGCAAAGTTAGATGGTATGCTGGAACTCGTAGGTCAGATAGAAGAGCGTGCGCCTAAGATCATCGCTGAGTATAGAGAAAAACTGGAAGGAAAAGTAAAAGAACTTCTGGATGATACACAGATCGATGAAGGCCGTATTGCATCGGAAATTGTTATTTTCGCAGATAAGATCTGCACAGATGAAGAGGTTGTGCGTCTGCGAAGCCATGTGGAACATATGAAATCCACACTTCAGTCGGATGAAAGCGGTATCGGACGAAAGCTTGATTTTATTGCACAGGAGATGAATCGCGAAGCGAATACGATCCTGTCGAAAGCAAATGATCTGGAGACATCAAATATCGGAATCGAACTTAAGACAGAGATTGAAAAAGTCAGAGAACAGATACAGAATATTGAATAATATGGATTGTTAAAGAGGTTATCAACATGAAGGAAAAAGGAATTCTAATCGTCGTATCAGGTTTTTCAGGATCCGGTAAGGGAACCATTATGAAAGAACTGTTGAAACAGTATGATAATTATGCACTGTCGATTTCTGCAACAACAAGAAATCCGCGTCTGGGAGAAGAACATGGACGGGAGTATTTTTTCAAAACTGTAGAAGAATTTGAAAAAATGATTGCGAAAGAGGAACTGATAGAGTATGCTAAGTACGTGGATAATTACTATGGAACACCACGTGCGTATGTAGAAGAGCAGCTGGAGGCCGGCAAAGATGTAATCCTGGAGATTGAGATTCAGGGTGCGTTGAAAGTAAAAGAAAAGTTCCCGGATACATTGCTTTTATTTGTGACACCACCGAGTGCTGATGAGTTAAAGAGACGTCTGGTCGGTCGTGGAACAGAGACAATGGACGTGATTGAATTCCGTATGAACCGTGCAAAAGAAGAGGCACTGGAGATGGATCGGTACGATTACCTGATCATAAATGATGATTTGCAGGAATGCGTAGAAGAGATGCATCAGATCATCCAGGGAGAACACAGAAGAAGTTTTCGTAATGCCGGATTTATAGAACAGATGAAGGAAGAATTGAAAGGAGAATAAGTGTATGTTACATCCATCTTACACAGACTTAATGAAAGTAGTAAATAAAGACGTTGAAGAGGGCGAAACAAAAGTAGTTAACAGCCGCTATTCCATCGTTATGGCTACAGCAAAAAGAGCAAGAGAGATCATCGACGGATCTATGCCGCTTGTCGATGCAAAAGCTGGCGAGAAGCCGCTTTCTATTGCAATCGATGAGATGAATCAGGGAAAGATGACGATCATCGCACAGGATGAAGAGGAAGAAGATAACTAAAATCTGACACCAGCAGAACATAGGCAGACGCCGTAAGGTGTCTGCTTTTCTTGACTTGGATATGCTGCAATGTCCAATGGATATCATATACCCTACAAAAAGAATGGAAAGAAAAAGGAGAAACGAATGAATATATTTTTTGTATCGCTTGGCTGTGACAAGAATCTGGTAGACTCCGAAGTCATGCTTGGACTTCTGGATGCGAAAGGGTATCAGATTGTTGATGATGAGACACAGGCGGATGTTATGGTGATCAACACCTGTTGCTTTATTCATGATGCGAAAGAAGAGAGTATCCAGACAATCCTGGATATGGCAAGATATAAAGAAGAGGGAAGACTAAAGGCACTGGTTGTGACAGGATGTCTTGCCCAGAGATATAAGCAGGAGATTATTGATGAGATCCCTGAAGTCGATGTTGTACTGGGAACGACATCCTATGACAAGATCGTGGAAGCAGTAGAAGAGGCACTGGAAGGAAAGTCTGAAGTAGAACTTGCGGATATTGATGCATTGCCGCTTCCGGAGACGAAGAGACTGGTAACGACAGGCGGCCATTATGCTTACCTGAAGATCGCAGAAGGATGTGATAAGCATTGTACATATTGTATCATTCCGAAAGTCCGTGGAAATTACCGTAGTGTGCCGATGGAGCGCCTTGTAAAAGAGGCACAGGAACTGGCAGATCAAGGAGTGAAAGAATTAATTCTTGTGGCACAGGAAACAACTGTATATGGACAGGACATTTACGGAGAAAAATCACTTCACAAACTGCTGAAAGAGTTATGCAAGATCAAAGGTATCCGTTGGATCCGTATTCTTTACTGTTATCCGGAAGAGATTGATGATAATCTGATCCGGGTAATGAAAGAAGAACCGAAGATCTGTCATTATCTGGATCTTCCAATCCAGCATGCAAGTGATGCAATCTTAAAGAGAATGGGAAGAAGAACTTCCAAACAGCAGTTGATTGATACAATCAACAAACTGAGAGAAGAGATCCCGGATATTGCACTTCGTACGACACTTATCACGGGATTTCCGGGAGAAACACAGGAACAGCACGAAGAGGTCATGGAATTCGTAGATGAGATGGAATTTGACAGGCTGGGGGTATTTACTTATTCACCGGAGGAGGATACACCGGCGGCAACAATGCCGGATCAGATAGATGAAGAAGTAAAAGAAGAACGACAGGCAGATATTATGGAGCTTCAACAGGAGATCGTATTCGACCAGGCGGAAGATATGATCGGAAGAGAAGTACTTGTCATGATCGAAGGAAAGGTTGCAGATGAAAATGCATATGTCGGCAGAACTTATCGTGATGCACCGAATGTGGACGGCCTGATCTTTGTAAATACAGATGAAGAACTGATGACCGGAGATTTCGCAAAGGTAAAAGTAACCGGAGCGGCAGAATATGATTTGATTGGAGAGTTGATGTAATGAATTTACCAAATAAGTTAACTGTTTTAAGAGTAATTATGGTTCCGTTTTTTGTGTTTTTTATGCTGACTGGTGTTGGCGGAGCAGCGAATAAGTGGATCGCACTTATTATCTTCTGTGTGGCAAGTCTGACTGACATGCTGGATGGAAAGATTGCAAGAGCAAGAAATCTTGTGACGAATTTTGGAAAGTTTATGGATCCGCTGGCAGACAAATTATTAGTATGTTCTGCTATGATCTGTATGATCCCGCTTGGAAAACTCCAGGCATGGTTTGTAATTGTCATTATTGCCAGAGAGTTCATCATCAGTGGATTCCGTCTGGTAGCTGCGGATAACGATATCGTGATTGCCGCAAGCTACTGGGGCAAATTCAAGACTGTATCACAGATGTTCATGCTGATCCTTCTGATCGCTGATCTTGGCGGCGTATTCAATATGATCGCACAGGTGCTGATCTGGGTATCACTGGTACTTACTATTGTATCACTGGTAGATTATATCGCCAAAAATGTACAGGTACTGACGCAGGGTGGTATGTAAGAATTATATTAAAATATGTGAAATAAGATGTGTGAAGGCTCTTCTTTGGGAATACGGATTCCTATGGAAGGGCCTTCTGAAAATTGTGCTAAAAAAACAAAAAATTCCGTACAAAAATGTGGAGAAAAATCAATTGACGAATGTCGAAATATATGAGAAAATAAATACAAGTATGGATGTTAAAGAGATAACAAACCCTACGATAAGCAAAACTTACATAGTTGAAAGGAGTTTTAAAATGATTTATTCACAGGAAGTAGAAATGATGTGTCCGGTAGCTCAGGGTGCAAACCACGGACCAGCTCCGATTCCGGAAGAAGCAAAATGGGTTCAGGCTAAGGAAATTAAAGATATCTCTGGTTTTACACATGGTGTAGGCTGGTGTGCTCCTCAGCAGGGCGCCTGTAAATTAACACTGAATGTTAAGGATGGTATTATCCAGGAAGCTCTCGTTGAGACAATCGGATGTTCTGGAATGACACATTCAGCAGCTATGGCTTCTGAGATTCTTCCAGGAAAAACTATTTTAGAGGCATTAAACACAGACCTTGTTTGTGACGCTATCAATACAGCAATGCGTGAGTTATTCCTGCAGATTGTATACGGAAGAACTCAGAGCGCATTCTCTGAAGACGGACTTGCTATCGGAGCCGGACTGGAAGACCTTGGAAAAGGACTTCGTTCACAGGTTGGTACAATGTACGGAACATTAGCAAAAGGTCCTCGTTACCTTGAAATGGCAGAAGGATATGTAACAGGTATCGCTCTTGATGAGAACGATGAGATCATCGGATATCAGTTCGTAAGCCTTGGAAAATTCACAGACTTCGTAAAAGGCGGAGACACTCCGAACGAAGCTTGGGAGAAAGCAAAAGGACAGTACGGACGTGTTGCAGATGCAGTTAAGATCATCGACCCACGTAAGGAGTAATCTCAATATTTAAGGTAATTTAATCAGGAGGATAAATTAATGGCTTTATTTGAATCATATGAAAGAAGAATTGATAAAATCAATGAAGTATTGGCTGGTTATGGTATTTCTTCTATCGAAGAAGCACAGCAGATCACAAAGGATGCCGGACTTGATGTATACAATCAGATCAAAGGTATTCAGCCAATCTGTTTTGAAAATGCATGCTGGGCATACATCGTAGGTGCAGCAATCGCAATCAAAAAAGGATGTAAAACAGCAGCAGAAGCTGCAGCAGCAATCGGAGAAGGTCTTCAGGCTTTCTGTATCCCTGGATCAGTTGCTGATCAGAGAAAAGTAGGTCTTGGACATGGTAACTTAGGAAAGATGCTTCTGGAAGAAGATACAGAGTGTTTCGCATTCCTGGCTGGTCACGAGTCATTCGCAGCTGCTGAGGGTGCTATCGGTATCGCAGAGAAAGCTAACAAGGTTCGTAAGAAACCTCTTCGTGTTATCCTGAACGGTCTTGGAAAAGATGCTGCAAAGATCATCTCAAGAATTAACGGATTCACATATGTTCAGACAGAATATGATTACTATACAGGAGAACTGAAAGAAGTACAGAGAATCTCTTACTCTGACGGACTCCGCTCTAAAGTTAACTGCTATGGTGCTAACGATGTACGTGAAGGTGTTGCAATCATGCACAAAGAAGGCGTAGATGTATCTATCACAGGTAACTCTACAAACCCGACACGTTTCCAGCACCCAGTTGCAGGTACATACAAGAAAGAATGTATCGAGCAGGGCAAGAAGTACTTCTCAGTAGCATCAGGCGGTGGTACAGGACGTACACTTCATCCAGATAACATGGCTGCAGGTCCAGCTTCTTATGGTATGACAGATACACTTGGACGTATGCACTCAGATGCACAGTTCGCAGGATCTTCATCAGTTCCGGCTCACGTAGAGATGATGGGACTGATCGGAGCAGGTAACAACCCGATGGTTGGTATGACTGTTGCAGTTGCAGTTTCTGTTGAGGAAGCAGCTAAGGCTGGTAAATTCTAAGGAATGGCTTAAAATATTCAATGATATAATATTCAAAACCGTCTCTATTCATGTAGGGACGGTTTTGTTATTCGTATGACGAAACTATTTTTAAATATAATATGTAAAAAGGACGTATGAAAAAATAATTCATACGTCCTTTTTATTATTTGTTCAAATTCTTATTCGCAGTAGAAAGCATTAGTTTCAACCGGTTCAACTGGTTAACTTCACTAGCTCCCGGATCAAAATCAATTGCTACGATGTTAGATTCCGGATATCCTCTGCGCAGTTCCTTGATAACTCCCTTACCTACCACATGGTTCGGCAGGCAGGCAAATGGCTGTGTACACACGATGTTTGGTGTTCCGTTGTGGATGAGCTCTAACATCTCACCGGTAAGGAACCAGCCTTCACCGGTCTGGTTACCCAGAGATACGATATCAGAAGCCATCTTTCCGAGATCCTGGATCTTAGCCGGCGGAGTAAAGTGTTTGCTGGCCGCAAATGCTTCTGTCGCCGGAGCACGGAACCATTCCAGAGCCTTGATGCCAAGATTTGCAGTCACAGCTTTTTTCTTCTCGAATCCAAGCTTTTCAACCTTGAAGTTCTGGTTGTAGAAGCAGTAGAGCAGGAAGTCCAGAAGATCAGGAACAACAGCTTCGGCTCCTTCGCTTTCCAGAAGATCTACCAGATGGTTATTGGCTGCCGGAAGGAACTTAACAAGAATTTCTCCAACGACACCAACACGAGGTTTCTTTATATCAAGTAATTCGATGTTATTGTCAAAGTCTTCAATGATCTCACGGCAGAGACGCTTGAATTTACGTCTGCTTGGATAGCCGTTTGACACAAAGTCCTGACATACTTTTACCCATTTCCTGTGCATTGCATTGACGGATCCGGGAACCGCTTCGTATGGACGCAGACGGTATACACACTTCATGAAGATGTCACCGAATACCGCACCATAGATACCTCGTAAGATGAGGTTCGGAGTCAGTTTGAATCCCGGGTTGTCTTCCAGACCACTTAAATTGATCGAGATAACCGGAATGTATCCGTATCCAGCTTTCTTGAGAGCACGACGGATGAATCCAATGTAATTGGAAGCCCGGCATCCACCGCCGGTCTGACTGATGATCACGGCAATCTTATGTGTGTCATATTTGCCGGAAAGGATGGCTTCCATGATCTGGCCGACTACCATCAGTGATGGATAGCAGGCATCATTATTTACATATTTCAGGCCTACGTCAACAGCCTGTTTGTTGTCGTTTGGCAGGACTTGAAGGTTATAACCGGATGCGTTAAATGCAGGCTCCAGAAGTTCAAAATGTATCGGAGACATCTGTGGGCAGAGGATTGTGTAATTCTTACGCATCTCCTTGGTAAATACAACCTTCTTGATCGCAGAGGATTTGATTTCACGTTTATCTCCGCGTTTTTCTCTGACACGGATGGCGGCAAGCAGTGATCTGACACGGATTCTTGCAGCCCCTAAGTTGTTTACCTCATCGATCTTAAGAGAGGTGTAGATCTTGTCAGAATCATTCAGGATTGATGCAACCTGATCGGTTGTAACGGCGTCCAGTCCGCATCCAAATGAATTCAACTGGATCAGATCAAGATTGTCTACAGTCTTTACATAGTTTGCGGCAGCATACAGACGGGAATGATACATCCACTGATCCATAACATTTAACGGATGTTCCGCCGGATTCAGATGAGAGATAGAATCTTCGGTCAGAACCGCAATGTTATAAGAATTGATCAGTTCAGGAATACCATGATTTACTTCCGGATCGATATGATACGGACGACCGGCGAGGACAATACCACGGTTTCCAGTCTCATTTAAGAACTTGATCGTCTCTTCACCTTTTTTCTGCATATCTTTTCTGCATGCAGCAAGTTCTACCCAGGCAGTGTGTGTGGCTTTTTTGATCTCATCGGCCGGAATATGGAATTTCCCGGATAATTCTTCAACCAGTCGGTAAGAGATGGTATCTTCACTGGCAAATGAGATAAATGGGTGAAGAAAATCAACCTCTCCATGAACGATCGCATCAATGTTGTTCTTGATGTTTTCCGGATAGGAGGTTACGATCGGACAATTATAATGGTTGTTAGCCTCTGCAAATTCATTCCTTTCATATGGAATGCTAGGATAGAAAATTGTCTTAATGCCATTGTTGATCAGCCATTGTACATGTCCGTGTGCAAGCTTAGCCGGATAGCACTCAGATTCGCTCGGGATTGATTCGATTCCAAGTTCGTAAATCTTACGATTCGATACTGGAGAAAGCACAACCCTAAAGCCCAGCTCATTGAAAAATGTGAACCAGAACGGATAGTTCTCGTACATGTTCAGTACACGAGGAATACCGATGATTCCACGTGGAGCATTTTCTTCTGCTGGTTCATAATCAAAATAACGTTTTAATTTATATTCAAATAAGTTCGGGAGCTTGTTCGTTGCTTTCTGCTTTCCAAGACCACGTTCACAACGGTTACCGGTGATGAATTTACGGCCGCCGCTGAAATGGTTAATCGTGAGACGGCAATTGTTCGTACATCCCTTACATTTTGTCATTGTAGTAGAATATTCCATTGCTTCGATGTCTTCAATGGAGAGCATGGTTGTACCTTCGCAGTCTACATAGCGCTCACGAGCGATCAGTGCGGCACCGAAAGCACCCATAATACCGGCAATGTCCGGACGGATGGCTTCGCAGTTTGCAATCTTTTCAAAGCTTCGAAGTACGGCATTGTTATAGAAAGTTCCGCCCTGGACAACGATGTGTTTTCCAAGTTCGGATGCGTCAGATACCTTGATAACCTTGAATAATGCGTTCTTGATTACAGAATAAGCAAGACCGGCAGAAATGTCAGCTACTTCAGCGCCTTCTTTCTGGGCCTGTTTTACCTTGGAATTCATGAATACGGTACAACGTGTACCAAGGTCGATCGGGTTCTTGGCAAATAATGCTTCATGAGCAAAATCTTCTACTGTGTAGTTCAGAGATTTGGCAAATGTCTCAATGAAAGAACCACATCCGGATGAGCAGGCTTCGTTTAACTGTACGCTGTCAACTGTCTGATTCTTGATCTTGATACATTTCATATCCTGTCCACCGATATCAAGGATACAGTCCACGTCCGGTTCGAAGAATGAAGCGGCATAGTAATGAGATACTGTCTCGACTTCTCCTTCGTCCAGAAGAAGCGCAGCTTTGATCAGAGCTTCTCCGTATCCGGTAGAGCAGGAGTGAACGATTTCTACCCCCTCCGGAAGTTTGCTGTAGATATCTTTAATTGCAGAGATAGTTGTGCCAAGCGGATCCCCATCATTATTATGATAAAAAGAATATAACAAAGTTCCGTCTTCACCAACCAGCGCAGCCTTGGTTGTAGTAGAACCGGCATCAATACCAAGGAAGGCTTTTCCCTGATAAGTTGCAAGATCTTTTACCGGCACCTGATGCTTGGCGTGGCGTTCTTCGAATTCTTTATAATCTGCTTCAGTTGCAAAAAGAGGCTCCATACGGTCTACTTCGAATTCCATCTTGATCTTTCCTTCAAGGCGGCGCTGCATATCAATGAGAGCCACGTCCAGATCTTTCTTCGAATTCAGTGCAGATCCCACTGCTGCGAACAAATGTGAATGTGTCGGAGCGATGATGTGTTCATCGTCCAGCTTCAGTGTACGGATAAATGCTTCGCGCAGTTCTGAGAGGAAATGAAGCGGTCCTCCAAGGAATGCAACGTGTCCGCGGATTGGTTTACCACAGGCCAGTCCGCTGATCGTCTGGTTGACAACTGCCTGGAATATAGAAGCTGCAAGGTCTTCTTTGGCAGCACCGTCGTTGATCAGAGGCTGGATATCTGTTTTTGCAAATACACCACATCTTGCGGCAATGGTATAGAGAGCTTTATAGTTTTTCGCATATTCATTCAGTCCAGAGGCATCGGTCTGTAAAAGAGAAGCCATCTGATCGATGAAGGATCCTGTACCGCCGGCACAGACGCCGTTCATACGCTGCTCTACATTACCACCTTCAAAGTAGATGATCTTGGCATCTTCTCCGCCAAGTTCGATTGCAACGTCTGTCTGAGGTGCATAGTCCTGAAGAGCAGTAGATACAGCAATTACTTCCTGGACGAATGGTACGCCGAGGTGTTTTGCAAGGGTCAGTCCGCCGGAACCGGTAATAACCGGTGAGGCATGGATGGGACCTAATTTATGTATCGCTCTTCCTAACAGATCGGAAAGAGTTTCCTGGATGTTAGCGAAATGCCTCTCATAATCAGAAAATACCACTTCATTATTCTCGTCTAGTATGGCAATCTTGACAGTCGTAGAACCGATGTCGATACCAAGTGTGTATAATTCCTTTTGATTCATATTATGTAACTCCTTATCATGTTAAAATATATGTCTTTCTTCTTATTAAATGCATTTTGCTTTGTTGTGACCTGTAACATTATACGACAAAAGCTGCTAAAAGACAATTAACAAATGTTGAAGATATGTTAAAAAGAGATGAACTTTACTTGGCAGAATTGACAAATATGTCTCGGGAAGGTAGAATATCTACAGTGTGAGAATAAACATAAAGGAGTAGTTATATGAACAATTGGTTAGATAAACTTGAACGGAAATTTAGCAGGTATGCGATTCCAAATCTCATAACTTATATTATAATATTATATGCAGCCGGATTTGCGTTGAATCTGATCAACCCAACGTTCTATAGCCAGTTCTTAAGTCTGGATGCCAGCAAGATTCTTCAGGGGCAGATATGGAGAATTATTACATTTATCATCCAGCCTCCATCTGACAGTCTGATTTTCGTTGTGTTCGCACTGTATCTCTATTATATGATAGGAAAACAGTTAGAGGCAGCATGGGGGGCTTTTCGTTTTAATCTGTATTTCTTTTCGGGAATGCTCTTTATTGTAATAGGAGCCATACTGGCATACTTACTGACAGGCGCTGTGTTACCGATGGATACATGGTATCTGAATATGTCGTTATTCTTTGCATTTGCAGCACTCTATCCGGATGTTCAGCTGTTATTGTTCTTTGTCATACCGATCAAGATCAAATGGCTGGCGATGCTTGATGGCCTGTATTTTGTATATGCGATCGTGCAGGCTTTTCTTCCGGCCTACGGCGGAGGTGCTTATGGCATATATTATAAGGCGAATGCGCTTGCAGCATTCATCTCTATCCTGAACTTTGTAATATTTTTCCTGAGTTCAAGAAATATGAAACCATATACACCGGGTCAGATGAAGAGAAAGAACGATTTCAGACGCAAGATGAAGCAGGCAGAAAGACCGGTGAATGTCTATGCGAATGGGGCAAAACACAGATGCGCAGTCTGCGGAAGAACGGAACTGGATGATCCGAATCTGGAATTCCGGTATTGCTCAAAATGTAATGGCAATTATGAATATTGCCAGGATCATTTGTTCACACATACACATGTTAAATAACTAAGAGAGGAATAGGGAAAATATGAAAAAAACAAAAATTATCTGTACAATGGGACCAAATACGAACGATGAATCTCTGATGAGAAAGTTAGTTCAGAATGGAATGGATATCGCAAGATTTAACTTCTCTCATGGTGATCACGAAGAACAAAAGGGCCGTATGGATATGCTGAAGAAGATTCGCGAGGAAGAGAATAAACCGATTGCGATCCTTCTGGATACAAAAGGACCGGAGATCCGTACAGGCGTATTAAAAGACGGAAAGAAAGTCCAGCTTGAAGCAGGAGAAACATTTACACTGACAACAGATGATATCGTTGGTGATAATAAAATTGTATCTATTACATATAAGGGTCTGGTTGAAGATGTAAAAGCCGGAAGCACAATTCTGATCGATGATGGTCTGATTGAATTGAAGGTAAAAGATAAAAAAGGCAATAACATCATCTGCGAGATCGTAAATGGCGGTGAACTTGGAGAAAAGAAAGGTGTCAATGTACCGAATGTAGCAATCCGCCTTCCGGCTATCACAGATAAAGACCGTGACGATCTGAAGTTTGGTGTAGAACAGGGTGTAGATTTTATTGCTGCTTCTTTTGTAAGAAATGCAGAATGTATCCTGGAGATCAAATCATTCTTAAGAGAATGTAAGGCACCATATATTCCGGTTATCGCAAAGATTGAGAACTTTGAAGCAATTAAAAATATTGATGAGATCATCCGCTGTGCAGATGGAATCATGGTAGCCAGAGGAGATCTTGGTGTAGAGATCCCGGCAGAAGAAGTTCCATATCTTCAGAAGACGATTATCCAGAAATGTAACGATAACTTTAAGCCGGTTATCACAGCTACCCAGATGCTGGATTCTATGATGCGTAATCCACGTCCTACAAGAGCAGAGGTTACAGACGTTGCCAATGCCGTATATGACGGAACGGATGCAGTTATGCTTTCCGGAGAGACTGCACAGGGTAAATATCCATTAGAAGCACTGCAGATGATGGTTCATATCGTTGAGAATACGGAAGAACACTTGGATTATGATATGATCCTTAGAAAGGCCGGAGAACACAGACTTAAGAGTGCATCCAGTGCGCTGGCACATGCAACTGTAACAACAGCTAATAACCTGCGTGCAAAATGTATCGTAACACCAACTGTATCCGGTGCTACAGCAAGAGTTGTATCTAAATTCAAACCAAAGACAGGAATCATCGGTATCAGTCCGAATGAGGCAACTCTTAGAAGAATGCAGATCAACTGGGGAGTTATGCCGCTGAAATCAGTTGCAGTATACACAACAGAAGATAT
>ERZ808240.2569-NODE-2569-length-19473-cov-15.488567_pt1 | contig 19473 bp, 14 predicted proteins | sample MGYA00521084_ERZ808240 | MGnify/ENA primary metagenome ERZ808240 (study PRJEB31516, sample SAMN03275571) | gut metagenome | biome: mammalia-associated habitat; material: feces | host: Papio cynocephalus | place: Kenya | collected 2012-08-06 ...
GCGGCGACGGGCAGGGCCAGGGCGAGCGCGAGAACGCTCAGGGCTGCGATGAATCTCTTCTTCATGTCAGATACTCCTCAACTTGCAGCGGGTGGATTCTTCCAAGTGCTCATTAGTATAGCTTCGCGATTTGAGCTCGGCACAGAAAAGTTAAAATGCAACGTAATCCGGGCTTTTTGTTCTCATCCTGCTTCAAAACGTTTAAAAATGTGTTCGCTTTGTGGAGAGCCTGAGCTGCGTTTTATCGAACCCCTCTGTTGCACAACAACCGAATAGTGCCGCGGCGCGCACGTTAAGCCGAGTCCGCATCCGACGCGCCCGCATCGTACGATAACGCCCCCGATGCCGCCCCGTCTGACGTCGCGGTATCCGACGAAGCGCCGCCCGATGTCGCGCCCCCCGGCGCATCGCCCTCGTCGTCCTCCGATTTCTGCGCATCGGCGTAGGCGCTCGCCGCCGCGACGATCGCGCGCGAGGAGGCGACGCCCGTCTGGCTTTGCGCGCCGGCCACGACCTCCGTCGCGGTGGCCGACAGCTCGGCATGCTTGAACGCGCCCATGAACGTGCCCAGGTTCTCGCCATGGCTCGCATAGCCGATACCTGCGAGAAGCCCCACGAGCAGCAGGGCGGCGATCGCGAACGGGACATAGCGCGTCCAGCCCGGGTCGTCGAGCCCGCGGCGGCGCGCCGTACCGCGGCTGATGTAGCCGAGCGTCGCATTATGGGTGAGCTTCGACCCGACGACGCGGTTGCGCGCACGGCGCGACGAGTTCGCCTGCATGGCAAGGCGCGCGCTCGCGGAAGGATAGCCGTACGCGGTGCGTTTGAACGAGTCGTCCCACGTGGAGGCGGAGCGCCCCCACGTCCGCGGTCTGCCCGCCGGCGCACCCGGGCGACCGTGCCGCGTCTGGCCACCGCTCGACTTGCCTGCCATATGCCTCCCCTGTCCGTTAACGATTTCGAAACAATCTGCATCTCAGCATACTACGAACCCCGCCTTCCAACCCCAATTTGGGGACAGTCCCCTTTTTGGGGTTTTGTCCTCGCTGCGGTCACATATTCTCGATTGAAAGGTAGCCCCCTAGTCGGGGCCGTCCAACCGGGGTTACTTGAGCAGGCGCCAAAGCGTCGTCCTGCTGATGCCGAGAACCTCCGCCGTGCGGGTTCGGTTTCCCTCCATGCGCTCGAGCACCAGACGGGCGATGTCGCGGTCGGTGTCGGCGAGCGGGCGGAGGATGTAGAGGTCGGTATCGAGCGTCGGCGTGTTGAAAACGGCAGTGCGGATGACCTCCTCCTGCGCCAGCACCTCGTCGGCGATCTCGGCCGTGACCGTACCCGGGCCGACCATGATGTAGAGGCGCTCCGCCACCTCGCGGAGCTGCAGGTAGTTGCGGGGCCAACGGTAGGCGTCGAGCACACGGGAGGCGTCCTCGTCGAGCACAGGCGCGCCCGTGCCGAACTCCTCCGCGAGGAACGCCAGGTAGCGAGCGACCTTGCCCGCCACATCCCCCTGCTCGTGCAGTGCGGGGACGATGCTCACGGCACAGCGCAGCCGCTCGCTCAGGAGCGTCATCTGGCGCGCCTCGCCGCCGCCCGGCACGTCATCGCCGGCGAGCATCAGGCGACAGCGGGTCGAAAGGGCCGTGTCGCCGAGCGTCGCGGCGAGTTCGCGCACACGCCGGTCGTCGAGCGCATGGAGCCCTCCTATATATATGGTGAGGTCCGCGTCGAAAAACGGCGAATCGCTGCTTTTGAGCAGGTAGCGCCATCCGCGCTCCGAGAGCTCGTCGCACGAGATCGAGACGAACGGCTGGCTCGAGAACGGTCCGCGCAGATAGATGAGCTCCGCCGTCTCGCGCTTGCCCGCGCCGGCCTCCCCCTCGAGCATGAGGACCCCGCCGCGCGCGTGGCATTCCTCGACGGAAGACGACAGTGCCCCGGCACCCTCGACGATCCCGTACGCACTCGTCTCGTACCGGGTGCGCACCTCGTCGGCGTTGAGCCATTCGATTCCCGCCCGCGAGGCCTCGCTGCGGGTCTCGCGCACGGTGAAGACCTGGAGCGGAGTCGCACCTCGGGGTGCAACCGCAGCCGAAGCCGTAGTCGAGCTTGCGGCCGCGGACAGGTCTCCACCCTGCCTCACGCTCGCGCGCCAGGTCGCCCCCGAATGCGCATCCGGCACCGTAGGCGAGTCCGACCCGGAGTCCAGATCGGCCTCGCTTACAGAGATGGAAAGACGCCGGCCGCCGCGGCCCATCACGAGACGACTCCCCGCCGTCAGCCGCTTTCGCCGTGCGCGCAGAAACGCGAGGACATCGCGTTCGAGATCGGCATCCTCGAACGTCGACACGACGACTACGCCATGGGCATCGAGCGCGACGGCATCGAGACCCACGGCACCGAGGGCCGCGGCGAGGGCCGCAATCGCGGGCGTATCGGCACAGAGGCGCGGGTCCGTCGAATGCCCCGTGGCGTCCGGATCCGCAACAGCCTCCGCGCGGGCATCGGACATGCCTCCGTCGTCCGCGCCCTCGACCACGCATCGTCTTTCCATTCCCGCCCCTCCTTTCGTCGATTCGACTGTTTCAAAATTGAACGCTTTTCATACCTCGGCAGTATATGCCCAAACGGGCGCGGCTGCGAATATAGTCAGTGCCCCGCGTCGCCATCCTGGCGGGGCGATAAGGGCTCTTCGGGTTCTATACACCTGCGGACAAGCCTTACCCGCAAGAGTCCCTATCGCTCCACCGTGCACATGTCACGGCACCACGGGCACCCTTTGCGGGACAGCGGTCATCAGCGCCGTTGTCCCGTTTTCATTTCTCGCGTATCGAGGCGCGCCGCGGCGATTCGCGGCATAATACCAACTGTTATATGAGTGGGAGAGACAACAGGTAGCGAGGCACAGCCCATGGATGATTCGATGCACGTAGGCGAGCAGGAAACGAGTTTGCAGGACCAGTCGTACCATGCGATCCGCCGCAAGATCGTGTACCTCGACTACAAGCCCGGCGAGAAGCTCGGCGTCAAGCAGCTCTGCGACGACCTCGACATGGGGCGCACGCCCGTGCGCGAGGCGCTCGTGCGCCTGGCACAGGAGGGGCTCGTGCGCACGGTTCCGCAGAGCGGCACGTACGTCTCGCCCATCAATCTCACGCTCGCCGAAAGCGCCTGCTATATCCGCGAGCATCTCGAGAAGCAGGTGATCATCGAGTGCTGTGCCCGCGCGACCAGCGCGAGCATCGAGCAGCTCGACCACGCGATCGCCCTTCAGGAGCGCGCCATGGCCGAGAAGGACCGCATCGGGTTCTTTTTGAGCGACAACCTCATGCACCATGCGATCTTCAACACCGCCTGCCGCAGCACCGTGTGGGCGTGGCTCGAGGCGACCAACGCCGACCTCGAGCGCTTTCGCTGGCTGCGGGCCGCGACGCAGGACCTGGACTGGCTCGATATCGTGAGCGAGCACAAGCAGATCCGCCGCGCGATCAGCGGTCGCGACCCCATCGAGGCGAGCTTTTTGGTAAGCAAGCACCTGCACATGATGTTCCGCAACCAAACGGAGGTCCTGGACCAGTACCCCGACTACTTCGAAACCAGCAAGCTCCGCTAACCTGCAATTTAGGGACAGGTTTATTTTTACAGGTTTTATCAGGCAAAACGCCAAGCGCCCCCGCGGCTCGATTCCGAGCGGTGGGGGCGCTTGGCGTGCCGGACCGTTTCCGCAGATGAAACCTGCAAATTTAAACCTGTCCCTAAATTGCAGGTTGAGCGTTTATCGAGATGTCGCAATTCCCTACTCGACGGTGACGGACTTGGCCAGGTTGCGGGGCTGGTCGACGTCGCAGTCGCGCAGGAGGGCGACGTCGCGGGCCAGGAGCTGCAGCGGCACGCTCGCCGTGATCGGCGAGAAGACGTCGCGCACGGCCGGCACGTAGATCACGTGGTCGGCGATCTTCTTGATCTCCTCGTCCCCCTCGGTGGCCACGACGATGACCTCGGCACCGCGCGCCTTGCACTCCATGAGGTTCGAGACCGTCTTGTCGTAGGTGGCGCTCTTGGTGGTCACGGCGATCACGGGGAAGCCCGGGTCGATGAGCGCGATGGGGCCGTGCTTCATCTCGCCCGCAGCATACGCCTCGGCGTGCAGGTAGCTGACCTCCTTGAGCTTGAGCGCACCCTCCTGCGCGATCGCGGCGCCCATGCCGCGCCCGACGAACAGTGCCGAGTGCGCGTCCTTGCATGCGAGTGCGGCCTCGTGGATCGCGTCACCCTGCGTGTCCAGGATATGCTGGATCTGCTCGGCCGTATCGCCGAGCTCACGGAAGAGCAGGCGGGCCTGCTTGGTGGTCAGACGGTACTTGACCTGCGCGAGCAGGAGCGCCAGCAGCGTCAGCGACACGATCTGCCCGATAAAGCTCTTGGTCGAGGCGACGGCGATCTCCTTGTTGGCCTTGGTGTAGATCACGCCGTCGCTCTCGCGCGCCACAGGGCTCCCCACCACGTTGGTGATGCCGAAGACCTTGGCCCCCTTGATGCGCGCGTCGCGGATGGCGGCCAGCGTGTCGGCCGTCTCGCCCGACTGCGACACCGCCACGACGAGCGTCGTCGGCGTGATGATGGGGTCGCGGTAACGGAACTCGCTCGCGGCCTCGACCTCGCACGGGATGCGCGCCCAACCCTCGATGAGGTTCTTGGCGACGAGGCCCGCGTGGTAGCTCGTTCCGCAGGCGATCACATAGACGCGGTCGATGTCGTTGAGCTCTTCGAGCGAGAGACCGAGCTCGTCGATATCGAGCTCGCCGGCCGGCGTCATGCGGCCCACGAGCGTATCGCGCACCACGCGCGGCTGCTCGTGAATCTCCTTGAGCATGAAGTCGGGGTAGCCGCCCTTCTCGGCCATATCGAGGTCCCAGTCGATATGGGTGACCTTGGGTGAGACGGGGCTGCCCTGCTCGTCGGTGTACTCGACGCCGGCGGGCGTGAGCTTGGCAAACTGCCCGTCCTCGAGCACGACGACGTCGCGCGTGGCGTCGATGAGCGCGATGACGTCGGACGCCACATAGGAGCCGGTCTCGCCGACGCCGATCACGATGGGCGAGTCCTTGCGGGCGACGGCGATCACGCCGGGCTCGTCGGCGCACACGGCGGCGAGACCGTAGGCGCCCACGACGCTCGTGCACGCCTCGCGCACGGCGGCCATGAGATCATGCTTCTCGGCATAGGCCTCCTCGATCAGATGCGCGAAGACCTCGGTGTCGGTCTCGCTCTTGAAGGTGTGCCCGCGGCCGATAAGCTCCTCGCGCAGCTCCGCGAAGTTCTCGATGATGCCGTTGTGCACGACGGCGATGCGGCCGTCGCAGCTCGTGTGCGGATGGGCGTTGGCGACCGAGGGCTTGCCGTGCGTGGCCCAACGGGTATGGCCGATGCCGCAGGTCGCGGCCACGTCGATGTTGGCGAGCTCGCTCTCGAGGCCCGCGACCTTGCCCACGCGGCGGATCACGTCGAGGTGCGCCTCAGCGCCCTCGCCCATCTCGAGCGCCACGCCCGCGGAGTCATACCCGCGGTACTCCATGCGCTTGAGGCCGGTGACTAATATATCTTTCGCCGCGGCGTTTCCGGTGTATCCGACGATTCCGCACATAAGGTGTCCCTTCGATTGCTGTCGTTTGCCGCCGCACGTGGCGCGCAGCAATGCTTCGGCGGAATATTCTAGCCGTGACACCCCGGACTGATATACCAGAACTGGTCTCTCAAACCAGATACCAGGTAGACTCCATAAGGAGCGGACGAGGGGACGGCACGCCCGCGACACCCCGGACGCGCCAAAAACTGCAGTTGATTTCACCTGGAGCTTGATTTTGGTTCCCAAGTACAATCAACTGCGGTAAATCACGCATAGGCTGAGGATTCAGGCTCGCAACTGAGACAAACTGCCGTTAATTTCACTTGACGGGTGATTTCGGCCTCTAAGTGATAAAAACTGCCGTTGGTCACACTTGGACCGGACATGTGAGGTCGCAGCCGATACAAACGGCCGCACGTCACGGGAACCAAGCGGCCGCCCATCACGGAACCCCGCCGCAACGCAACCGCTCGGCATAAAAAGGGCGCGGGGAGACCGTCTCCCCGCGCCCCGAGTCGTCGATGTACCGGCGTATATCCGATGTCCCCAGCGGGCGAATGAGAACCGCCTGCGGCGAAGCTCCTCACGCGACGGCGAAAGAGCGGACGACGTTATTTGCCGCGCATGGACTCTATGACGAGCGGGTCTTTCTTCTTCATGTCGGCGACGTTCCAATAGGCCTTGTCCCAGTCGCCGCCCCAGATGCTATCCGGCACCCAGCGCCAGACGGCACCGCACGTACCGCAGCGCCACCAGGTGTAGTTGTACTTTCCGTCCCCCGGCGCATAGCTGTATACGCAGGTGAACGTCCGGTCCTCGCTGCAGTGTCCGCAGGTCTTGCACATGCCCTTCCACGTATCCCCGACCTTGTAGTTGAAGCCGCGATCGAAAAGTCCGCCGCCCGAGACGTTCTCGAGCTGCTCATCGGTCAGCTTGACGGCCCCGTCAGATTTCATGGGGGTCAGGGGCTCGGGGGCCAGGGGCTCGTTGGTCTTGTTCTCACACATGGCTGCCTCCTGTTGTTTGCAGCGGGTACTTGATGACAATATAGGGGGCCGTGTGCAGCAAAAGCGCACCACACCCGGCGCGTTTTTCATCACGGGTATCTCCGGTGAGCGCCCAAGCAGCAGCTCATCCGCACACGGCACCCCGGGTCGGCATAGAATAGGTGACTTGAACATCATCTATCCGCCCATCGAAAGGCTCAGTCTATGTCCCGTTCCCTCACCCGCCGCGACTTTATCGGTCTGGTCGCCGGCAGCGCCATGTTCGCCGTCGCCGGCTGCTCCTCGCAAAACGGCGCCAAGGCCTCCGGCTCCACCGCCGGTTCCGCCGCCTCCTCCGGCAGCTCCAGCTCCTACAGCATCAAGGGCGCCAAGCTCACCTTCGTGGGCGACGACGCCTTCGCCCCCTACCGCTACCTCGAGACGCAAAAGGACGGCAAGCAGAAGGTCGTGGGCCTCGACATCGCCATCGCCGACGAGATGGCCAAGCGGCTCGGCTTCACCTACGAGTTCGAGTCGCAGGATTTCGCCGCCACCCTTGCAAGCATCCAGGGCAGCAGCGACTCCTTCACCATGGCCATGAGCGCCAACAGCGAGCGCGAGGAGACCTACGACTTCACGCGCGGGTACTATCAGCCGCTCGTGGGCGTGCTCACCCGCGGCGGCGACGCCGTGACGCGCGTCGAGGACCTCAAGGGCAAGTCCATCGCCTGCACCACCGGCACCGTGCAGAACAAGTTCATCGCCAAGGTCATGCCCGACGCCGACATCCACACCTACGACGGCGGCGACCAGTGCCTACAGGAGGTGCTCGCCGGTCGCATCGACGCCTACCTCTGCGACGGCGCCGAGGGCCAGTCCATGCGCGATGCCAACGAGGGCCTCGTGCTCGGCCTGCTCGACCGCTCCGAGACCCGCGACCACGTGGGCGTCTACCGTCTCATGGCCAACAAGGGCGCCGAGTTCGTGCCCGCGCTCGACAAATGCATCGGCAAGATGCTCAAGGACGGCACGATCGACAAATACATCGAGAAGTACGTGGGCGCCGACTTCAAGTGGAACGGCGACTTCTCGGCCTCCGGCAAGATGACGGCCAAGGCCGAATAGCGCGAGCCGCGCACGCCCGCCGCGGACGGAGAATCGACCTGTCATGAAGTTCAGCCTGCTTGAACCGTATATCCCGATGTTCTGGGACGGCCTCGCCGTGACCCTGGAGGTCACGGGCGCCGCGCTCGTCATCGCGCTCGCGCTCGGCTTTATCATCGCCGTGGGCAAGGTTATGCGCTGTCGACCGTTGCGCGCCGTGCTCGACTTCTACACGTCGATCTTCCGCGGCGTGCCGCTCATCGTGCTGCTGTTCATGGCGTATTTCGCCACGCCGCAGCTCACGGGCTTCAAGATCTCGATGTTCGCGGCCGGCGTGCTCACGCTCGGCCTCAACGGCTCGGCCACGGTGTCCGAGACCGTACGCGGCGGCATCGAGGGGGTCGATGCCGGGCAATACGATGCCGCGCGGGCCATCGGTCTCACCTACCCCGCCATGATGCGCAAGATCATCATCCCGCAGGCCATGCGCTCGGTGGCCCCGGCACTCGTCAACGAGGTCATCACGGTGCTCAAGAGCTCGTCGCTCGTGGCGACGATCGGCCTCATGGACATGATGCGCGCCGCCCAGAGCGTGCAGGCCCTCACCTACCGCGCCTTCGAGCCGTTTCTGGTCGTCGCCGTGGTCTACTACATCATCGTGATGTGCCTCACCGCCGCAGGCAACCGGCTGGAACGTAGGCTGCACGAGCGGAGATAGGGACCGAGGCCGTGAACAGAGGACGTACCCCCGTTCACGTCGCTCGTCCCGCTCACGTCGCCCGCCATCTCGGCATAAACATCGCGCCTGGGAGCAACTTGAAGCTGATCCGGCCCCAAATTGTTCCCAGGCGCGATAAACGCCTCGGCGAAGATTTTTCATCGCGATCAGGAATGATTTCGGCCGTGAATCGCCGAGAAACTGTTCCAAATCGCGATGATTCCAATCGCTGGCGCCAAGACGGACTGTTCCGCGCGACCTGGCAAGCCTACAGAAGCAGCGTCAAGCCGGTTACTTCCCTTTGACCATCCCGGCGATCTTGTCGCTGATCGAGGCCTGGCTGCGACGGTCGTCTCCCCAGAAGCACACGCTGATCATGCCCGGTCCCACGTGGCAGCCGATGGTGGGGCCGATGCTCGTCTCGAGGAACATCGTTGTATCGTCTTGCTTGGAGATCAGATCGCGCAGCCGTTTGGCGTCGGCCGGAGCGTCAGCGTTGCCGATCGCGGCGATATTCGAGTACATGTCGGTGTTGTGGTTCTTGGCGAAGTACTCCGCCAGGCGACGCAGGCCCTTCTTGCGGCCGCGCGCCACGCCCACGACCGAGAGCTTGCCCTCGATATCAAAGGTCAGCAGCGGCTTGACGTCGAGCTTGCCGCCCACGACGGCCACGCTCGCCGGGATGCGCCCGCCGCGGTGGAGCGCCTTGAGGTCATCGACCATAAAAAGCGTCTGAACATAGAAGCGCGCCTCCTCGGCCCAGGCGGCGAGCTCGGGCGCCGTGAGGCCGCGGTCGCGCTGACGGGCGGCCTCGGCGATGATGAGCCCCTGCGGGGTGGAGCCGAGCTTGAGGTCGACGATATAGATGCCGAGCTCCTCAGGGCGCTTGCCGCGCTCGTCGCAGAGGCGGTCGAGCGCCATGCAGGCGCCGTCGTAGCAACCCGAGAGACCGCTCGAAAACGCCAGGTAAACCGTCGGGATGCCGGAATCGGCCGCGGTGGCAAACGCCTCCTGGAACACGAGCTGCGAGGGCTGGGACGTCATCGGCTGGGCGCCATGGCGCATCGCGTCGTAGAAGTCATGGGCCGAGAGCGACCCGTACATATCATCCGTGCCGGTGAGACCGCCCTCGCCGAGCGCCTGCTCGGTATAGGTGAAGTTGAGGACGGTGAGGTCCTCCTTCTCGCAGAAGTCGCGCGGCAGCTCGCAGCAGGAGTCGACGATGATGTTGCACTTGCGGGCATCGGCAGGCATGGGCAATCCCCTCGCTCGGCATAGAAATCAGAAACGCATGTAACTTTACGCCAAACATATGGCCGTTGAAACACCCAATGGCCCGCTCCGTCGCGCCACTGCAAAATCTCGCGAAAGGGCCTTCGTACCGAAAGGCAAACACCTAACTTTAGTAACATTTCGAAATCCTGCGGTTTCATTATCAGGAACGAGTCTTCTGTTTGATTTTGCCTCCTGGCACCGCCCTGCGTGGCGCAAACGGCTGGCGACCAAGCTGTCGCATTCCTCCGCGACGTGCAGCCATGGCGCAGCAAGATCGCTGCCGCACATGAGGGGTGCTACAATTCTCGTACTGTTGAAACGCATCAAGCAGAGGGCGGGGGCCACGATGGCAAAGGTCAAGATCAGCGATGTCGCACGCGAGGCAGGCGTCTCGCTCGGCACGGTCTCCAACGCGCTCAACCATCCCGAGAAAGTGCGCCCCGATACCCTCAAAATCATCAACGAGACCATCAACCGTCTAGGCTATCTGCCCAATCAGAGTGCACGACAGCTGGCCGGCGGCACGACCAAGGCCTTTGGCCTGGTGCTTCCCCGCCTCGACCACGGCTTCTCGCTGCAGATCGCGAGCGGCGCGCACAACGAGGCGCGCAAGAACGGCTACGACCTGCTCATCGCCAACGCGGACAACGACGACATCCTCGAGGACCATTACCTGCGCTACTTCATGGGCACGCAGATGTCGGGCGTGCTTGTCCAGCCCATGGCCACCCCCGACTGGCACCCCTCCATGACCAGGATGCCGGTGCCAATCGTGCACCTCGATATCCACTGCGCGGAGCCCGGCTACTTTGTGGCGGCCGATAACGAGGCGCAGGGCCGCATCATCGCCGAGCTCGCCATCGCCCGCGGCGCCAGGCATATCGTCGTGGTTGGCCGCGCCGCGTTCATGCAGCTCACCCTGCGCGTGCTCGGCATCCACAGGGCGCTCGCCGCGCGCCCGGACATCAAGATCGAGGTCGTCGACGCCGGCGAGTGGAACACCGCGGCCGACGGTTACAGCCTGGGTGCCCGCCTGGCCGCGCGCCCCGCAGAGGAACGGCCGGACTTTGTCATCGGGCTCACCGACGTCCTTGCTGCCGGCGTGATCTCGGCCTTTGTCGACGAGGGCCTGAACGTGCCGCGCGACGTCAGGGTCGCCGGCTGCGACGGCAACCCGCTCGCCTGGAGCGGTCCGATTCCGCTCACCACCGTGGCGCCCCCGGGATACGAGATCGGCCGCAAGGGCGTGCAGCTCCTCATCGAGCAGATCGAGAAGCGCCGTCCCACCAAGCCCACGCGCGTGCGCGTCGGGTCGGCCGCGCGCCCGGTGACCACCGTCGTCGCCACCGACGACATCAACCGCCAGGAGACGGTGCGCCCGTTCCTGCTTGAGCGCTGGAGCACGCACAACCCAAGCGACCGGAACGTCGCCGAAGTCGCCACCTCGGACACGAGCGCCACGGCATCGACCCAATCCCCCGACATCAACCTCGGCGCGTATCTCTAACCGTTCATTGGGGACGTAAATAAACGACCGGTCATTCATGAAACCGTTCATTGGGGACGTAAATAAACGACCGGTCATTCATGTACGTCCCCAACGTACAGTCCCATCGTACGGTCATTCATGGTCGCGAACATGGGGGCGGGCTCCTGTTTGCGGTCGTGCTTTGGATAGTTATCCCAGATATGTACTGCTATTTTTAATGTAGCCCCCGATTTCGCTGCAAATCGGGGCGCTCGGCCTTCTTTTGTCGCAGACGGACGCCGATTTCGGAGGAAACCAGCCTCGCCAGTCGCCGACAGAGCTTTCTTTCGACCAAAAATCCCGACACCGGCACGTTTGCCCCTATTAAAAAGTACATATCTGGAGTAATTAGCCATGACCAGAATTGCCACCTTTCATGCAGCAGCAAATTCGTCCTATTAAAAATAACAAGCGTCCACGAAAATCGCTCGCTCAGCCCCTAAATCGAAAAGGCCACCCCAGCGAAACAACTTATCCTCCGATACTCGACCTGAGCCTCTGGACATGCATAAGCAGATAGAGGGTCTCGTTCTCGCTACATTCCCAACCATGCGAGGTAAGAAAGTAGGCAAGGATATCGGCCGCGCAGGTATAGGCCTCCGGATATTCGCGCTTCATCACGGGCAGCATCGAACCAAAGCCCTCGTCGACTTCGCCGCCGCCCTTGACGCGATCGAGCAGAAAGCGCACGTGCATGGCGAAACGCGCATAGGTGAACGAGCCGGTATCCACCTCGCCGATATGTTCGATCACAATGCGCGTCACATCCTCAAGCACGCGCGTGGCCTCGACCGTCGCCTGCATATCGCTTTGTTCGGCCTCGCCATCGATGAGATGGAGGGCGATATTGGTCACCTCGGCCTCGGGCAGCGTAACGCTCAGTCGACTTTTCACCAGCGTGAGCGCCCGTCGAGCGATTTTAACCTCGCGAGGATACAGGCGCATCACGTCAAACGCCAGCGGCGTCTCGATCACCACGCCGCCCTTCACGCGCTCGATGGCAAAGTTGATATGGTCGGCCAACGTTACCGGCGCATTGGGGTTGAAGTCGACGTCAAGCTTGTCGCTCGCGAAATCGATAATGTCCGCGGCCAGCAAGAGCACGTCTTCGGGAATATCCTTGAGCGCCGCGACGCTCGCGCCACCGACCCCATAGAACGTACGCTCCACCTGCGAAAGGTCTTTGAGTTCATAGGGAGGACGGCGATAGGCGATACCCTTACCGAACACGACAAGATCCTGTCCGGAATCATCCCGGGCTAACGCACAGTTGTTGTTGATCTTCTTCAAGATCCACATCGCCGATCCTCCTGAAACAATCTAACTTAACGTACCACATGCGCTAGATGCCGGCGGCCGCCATATAGCCCTCGAACACAGCGTCCTTTATCACACGTGCGCGACGACAATCGCCGACGACCAATGTCTGCGGGGCGACATCGCTCAGAGCCTCAACCAACCCGCTTCGCGGCCGCACGCCAAGCGCCGTCACCACATCGTCACATGCAAGGACACGCTCCTCGCCCTCCGGGGTCTTCACTCGCACGCCGCCCTTCTCGATCGAGACGCACGCGGTACCGAGTATCACCTCGATTCGATCGCCCTGCTTTTCGAACATCTGACGCAAGGCGATCCTAAAGAGCGAGTTTCCCTGAGCGGCGATGCGGTCACCCATCTCGATCACGCGCACGCGCCTGTCCGTCTCCGCCAGTTCAAGCGCCAGCTCCGCTCCGATCGTGCCGCCGCCGACAATCACCACGTTTTTGCCGAGCTCATCGACATGCGTGATAGCTTGAGCGAACGGCACGACGCCCGGACCGTCGATTCCCGGAATCGGCGGTTCGAGGGGGTCGGCCCCGACGGCGACGATCAAGGCATCGGGAGCGAGCTCACGCACCGTTTTCGGGCTGACCTCAAGGCCCAAGCGGAGCTCGAAACGAGGCAGACGGGCGAGCTCCTCGACTTCGTGGCGCATATAGCGCAAATATCGAGCTGCATCTTCTTTGTGATGCTCCCGGGCGATCAGACGAACGGCACCGCCAACGGTTTCGTCGCGTTCGGCAAGGACGACCTCGTGCCCGCGGGCATGCGCGGTCGCCGCAGCCATGACGCCGGCGGGACCCGCACCGACCACCAGCACTTTCTTCTTGACCGAAGCCGGCTCAACACGACATGGCACAAACGTCTCATTCGCGAAACGCGGGTTGACGCTGCACCCGACGTTCCATCGGTCGGTGGAGATGTGGTAGCACTGCAGGCATCGCAGGCAGGGGACGATTTCACCAGCTCGACCGTCACGCGCCTTGGCCGGCCATTGCGGGTCGGCGGCAAGCGCGCGGGCGAGCGCCACCATATCGCAGGCGCCCTCGGCGATAGCAGCCTCTGCCTCCTCAGGCGTCTCGACGGATCCCACCAGCGTCACCGGCACCTCCACCGTTGATTTCACGGAACGCGACAGCTCGATGTTGAGCATATGGGGATCGAGGTTGGTAGCAGAGGTGTGGACGTTGGCCTCGTGCTCGATATCCAAACCGCACGACACCTGAATGCTCGTCACATATTTTTGCGCTTCGCGGCAGAATGCAAGAACGTCGTCGAGCTCGATTCCGCCCGGCATCCATTCGTCGGCAGAGATGCGCATCTCCATGGGAAAACGCGGCCCCACGGCTTCACGGCATGCGCGCAGCACCCGCAGCGGAAAACGCATGCGGTTCTCGATGGCGCCACCGTATTCGTCGGCCCGATGGTTGAACAGCGGACTCAGAAACTGATCCATGAGCCATCCGTGCCCAAAATGCAAGAAGACCATGTCGAAGCCGGCGTGCCGTGCGTCCAGGCACGCCTGCGCCCAGCATGCAGCGGTATGGCCCATCATCTCGGGCGTCATCGCGCGCACCTCGACGCCGTCCTCGCGCACGAAGGCATCGGGGCCCATGGCGTAATCGACCGTGAGTGCATACAAGCCCGCGTGAGCGAGCTCGATACTCGCAGCCGAACCAGATGCACGAGCCATGCGGGCGCGAGCGACCGTGGCCTCCCGTTCATATTTGGAAAATGCATATGGCTCATCGGGCGACATCCACGAGGAACGTCCAGGCTCGACGATCGTGTGCCCGCAGACCACGATCCCGGCACCGCCCCGGCAGCGGTCCTCGAAATACCCACTCATGGGATTCGCCACGATACGATTCTGGACCAGAACGTCACCCAGCTTGATGGGTGCGAACAGATGCGGGTAAAAGCGGTTCATGTCCTACCTTTCCTCCTTGATACGCATCGAGATCTGGCAACCATCAACCTTACGCTCCGTCGACTCGCATCCCCAGGGATCGGCAAGCACGGCCTCGATACCGTCGGGAACCCTGACCGTCAGCGTCACACCCTCCGCCTCGCGTGTCCAGCTAACCGAGATTTCCCCTGCCGGCACACGCCAAGAGCACGAGAAACGATTCACGACATGCGACAGATACGGCTTGATGACGATCCGGTCGCACCCGTACGCATCGCGATCGACGAGCAGACCTCCGAGCCCCTGGTAAAACCACTGGTCATAGCTCGAAAACATCGCATGGTCACAGGAAGCCAGCGGATCGTCGAACATCTCGATGAGCGCACCGTCACCGCTTGCCAGCATACCGAGCAGGCTGGGGTCTTCCTCACGCAGCAGCCATCGCTCGAGCACCTCGTTGTAACCATATCGGGCGAGAAGTTCAAAAGCGAACATCGTGCCGAAGATACCCGTGGTGAGGACGCCTGCGGACTCGATCTCGCGTGCCAAGCGGCGAACGAGCTTTGACTGGTCCTCAAGTCCGAGCCATGCGGCGAAGGCCCAGGAGGTTTGCGTCCCGTCGCCAAACGAACCGTCATCTTGCTTGAAGCGACTGACGATCTGCCCACGAAGGGCACGCGCCGCCGTTGCAAAACGCGACGGATCGCGACTCAAGCGCTCGGCGGCCTCACGCACCAGCTCGAGTCCCCACAGGATGGCGCACCAGCCGACGAATTCCTTATCGGGAGACCCGTTCGAGAAGCCCTGCGCGATCAGGCTGCCGTGGTCGCCCAAACAATGCGGGGCAAGCTCCTCGGGCTCAAACCCCAGCAGATAGTCACCAAAACGCTCGATACCCACCCACTCGCGTTCAAGCAGGTTGCGACGCCCGTAGATGCGATCGGCCTCGATCGACAAATAGGGATAGGCGAGCTGCCAGAGCAGCGGTCCCTCGCCGTATGCCGGACCGTTGGAGCCGATACCCATAAACGGGGCGGTCTCGGGAAGGCCGCCGCGCTCCGTCTGGTCACGGGCGAAGTCCGCGAGCGTCCTGTCGATCAGACCGCTCACGTCGAAGCTGAACGTCTGCGATGCGGCAAGCGCGATCATGTCCCCGCCGTAGCCGAACCGCTCGCGCGCGCAGTCTTCGAACAGGCCATGGTTGTTGTTGAGCTTGGTGCGGACCGCAGCCTCGTGCAGGCGCGCGAAACGCCCATCGTCCAACTCGAGATGTCCTGCGGGTTCCAGATCGGTATGGATAAAGACTGCCTGCGCTTCGATAATGTCGCGCAAATCAACACCGTCGAGCGCGGCATAGCGGAACGAGTGCCAGCAGAACTCGTTCTCGAACTCGTCCTCGCCCTCATGGCACACGATCACATCGCGCTGAACAGCAGGCTCGGGCGCGCCCGGACCGCCGGGACACACGCCGCGCGGCGTCTCCATGCCCGCATAGCCCGCGACGGCGGTACCGGCATACGGCGCACCATCGCGCCAGGTTTCGGCATAGACGATCTCGACGCGCTGCCCTTCGTGAGCACGCAGGCGCATGCGGTAGAATCCCGCAACAACCGCGCCAAAGTCGATGACGACTTTTCCCTCATGCTCAAACACATGCGCGTGGCTTATCGTTTCCCCGCGCACACACGGGGAAACCGGCGATGGCTTGATATGGCGCACCTCATCCCAGACGCGCACCGACGACTCGTGGGCCTCGTGGTCACGCAGGTCACGGACCTCCCCCAGATAGACGTTGTTGAAGAGCAGATCGCCCTCGCGCGCCATCCACGAGCCGTCCGTCTTGACAAGAAGCGAGCCATCGCCTGCGATGAGCGCCGCCATGACGCGCGGCGTACCCACCTCGGCCAAGCGTTCGCGCAGGTTGTATTTTCCAAAGAGTCTGAGCGGCGAGGGGTTGAAGAACCCGTTTCCCAGCTCGATCTCGATCGTGTTCAGCCCCTTGACGAGCGCACCGGCAACCTCGGTCTCGTACGAATACACCCTCTTGGTGTAGTTGGTCCACCATCCCAAAAGTTCAGACCCATCCACCCTGGCCCCGTTGATCAGAACGCGCGCATAGCCCATGACCGCAATCGCGAGCACGGCATGCTCCGGCATATGGGCAATCTCGAACGAAGCGCGCACCACATGGTTGCGATGGCACTCGTCGTAGTAAGTCTGCTCGGGCTCATAGACAAGCGGTTCGCCCGAGATCCATCGGGCGTCAAAGGTATCAGGCTGCATGGATCCACCCTTTCAGCTGAAAATCGCAAGGGGACGGCCCGCCACGTTGGACCGCCCCCTTGGCTGGGGAGCTATAGGTATCGACTAGGCGCTTGCCTTGTCGCGAGACTTGCCAAGATAGCAGCCGTCATCGTGATAGGTCGCCATGGTGAAGATGAAGGCGACGACCATGATTACGGCAAGGGTGCCCAGATAGAACACGATGTTCGTAGTGTCGGCACCGGTCGGATCCATAAACGTGGGGATGCCGAAGAGGCCAGCGCTGCCCATGCTGTAGGCGTGGACGTTGAGAGCGCCCATGACAAGACCCGCAGCCGCGGAGAAGACGATATTCTGGACAAAGAGGAACTTGCTGGGGAGCTGGATGCCGTAGAGCAGCGGCTCGCCGACGCCGAAGAACTGCGAGATAGTCGCGGGAATGGCCACGTTGCGGGTCTTATCGCTCTTGGTGCGCAGGACCACGGCCAGACCCTGGGACACGCCGACAAAACCGCCGATGGAACCCGCGGCCATGAGCGGGTCATAACCGAGCATGGCAATGTTGTTGAGCATGATGGGGATAACAGCCCAATGCAGGCCGAACATGACGAGCGTGGAGAACGCACCGCCCACGACGAGGCCGACGACGGCACCGCCCACGACGGGGATGCTGATGAGAGCTTCGGTGATGAGGGTCAGCACGCCCGAGATCAGCGAAGCGACCGGGCCGATGATCAAATAGGTTGCAGGGGCCATGACGGCAAAGCAGATGAACGGAACAGCCATAGCGCGAATGAGCTGGGGGATCGCTTTGTTGAGCGCACTCTCGAGTTTAGATGCGGCCCAGACGGCGATAAGAATCGGGATAACGCTCGACGTGTAACCCGATGCCGGCAAAATCACCGGAATCCCCAGGAACGTATTGTAGTAGCTCATCTGGAACGCGGTACCTTCGAGAATGGTGCCGGCGACCTTGGCCGTGGCGCTCAGATTGACCATGGCGGGGTACACGAGTGCAGCGCCGAGCGCCATACCCAAAAATTCGTTGCAGCCGAACTTCTTGGCCGCCGTATAGCCCAGGATTATCGGCAGGAAGTAGAAAAAGCCGTCGGCGATGGAGTACCAGATCATGTAGGTACCGCTATCGGCTGTCAGCCAACCCATGGCGATACAGAGCGCCAGCAGGCCCTTGATCATACCGGCGGCAGCGAGAGGCATGAGCGTCGGCGCCATGCTACCCGAAACCGTGTCCATCAGCATGTTGAAAACGTTGTGGCTTTTCTCGCCCTCGTCCGTCGTCTCATCATCGGCCGCAACGACGCCAACGCCCGGAACCTTATACTCCGCGACCAACTCATCGTAAACATCGTCCACGGCGGCACCGATCACAACCTGGTACTGGCCGCCGGCCTTCATGACCTGGATGACACCATCGAGATTGGAGATAGCATCGTCATTGGCGACCTTCTCGTCCTTGAGGGTGAAGCGCAGTCGCGTGATGCAGTGGCGAACGTTCTTGACGTTCTCGATGCCGCCGACATTCTTGAGAATATCGCCGGCGAGCTCATGGTATTTGCCCATGATGGCTCCCCTTTCCTGGGTGAATGTGCATTTGAGGACGGACCCGGATATCGACGCCTTGGCCACGGTGTCGAGCGCTTTGATCTCGTCGAGCTCGATCATGCTGCGGTCCTTGACCGTGAGCCGCGCGCGGGCATCATCTGCAGATACCGAGACGATATTCGCTTCGCCGCCAGCGAGCTCCTTGATATGTTCGACAAGCTCCATGTCTCGCTCCTTCCGGCGCCGCAAGCGACGCCCCGTCCACACGCACCGCTGTGCACCGCGTTGCGTTTAATCAGCCGCCCGAAAAACAAAAAGACCGATAACCCGGTCTTTTGCCCAGGTTATCGGTCATGCTTCCAACTGGAATTACAATCCCACTGACGCCTTGTCTCCAGCGCAGCTTTTCTGAGTTTTATATTACTCAATTAAGGCTGAAACGCTTCAACATGTCCGTCAACGGTGCAAATCATCCGGTGAACGGCGAATCGACCATGAACGGGTTCGCGTCGCCGCCCACCCGGTGACCACCGTCGCCGCTATCGATGACATCAACTGTCAGGAAACCGTGCATCCGTTCTTGCCTGATCGCCGGAGCACCAACGGCAACACGAGTCTGGGCGCGCCTCTTGAGCACAAGCGCTACAGCCTCGCCCCATCCCCTAGTGATCGACCTGGGGGCATATCTGTAACGGCACAGGCGAAGGCACGGTATCACTCGCCCCCAAGCACGCCCGCAGTCATGTCCCAAACGACAACGTGACCGCGCTCATGTATCCACCCCCGTTTACGCAACGCGAGGTGGGCAGTTATTTCAAATATGTACTAATAATTTTTATTGTATCCCCCCAGAAAGCTCCAAAACCAAGGACTGGAAACATCTTTCGATCGAGATGCATGTCGACGATAGCTCCTTTTGACCTATACGCCGCCAGCGACTTCCGGTTTTAAGCCAAAATGGACCCTCTCGGCAGCCTCGTGCCGCTCACAAAAATACATATTTGAAATAACCGCCCACAAACCAAATTGCGACAGAAACAGTACCAGAGAAATCCGACCCACTAAAACCAAAAGCGCCCGACAGCTCAACGCCGTCGGGCGCTTCGTGCGCGTCCGTGTAAGAAGGGACACGCCGGAGGCGCCCTCGAGCACGAGCGCCACGGCCTCGACCCAATCCCCCGA
>ERZ808240.2570-NODE-2570-length-19467-cov-18.170513_pt1 | contig 19467 bp, 22 predicted proteins | sample MGYA00521084_ERZ808240 | MGnify/ENA primary metagenome ERZ808240 (study PRJEB31516, sample SAMN03275571) | gut metagenome | biome: mammalia-associated habitat; material: feces | host: Papio cynocephalus | place: Kenya | collected 2012-08-06 ...
GATAAATGTTGCGGCCATGAACGGGATAGTATTCCACGCAGCCGCACTTAGGGCAAACAAACCCATTTGGAAAACGCAGGCGGAATAGCTCTGTTCTGCAAGCGTCCTCGGTATTGTAGCGCCGGCGAAACTCTTTGAAAGTGATCTCAGCTGTACGTGCCATGATGATGCTCCCCTTTTTGCTTTTGGGAACATTGTAGCATCCTACCTGTCCAATAAACCGGACTCTTTCAAGATATTGTGGCTTGCTGTGTTAAGTCGATAAGCATTTACTCTTATATAATAATTATCGCATGCAGTGTGTCCCAAAATCCGGACTCAGTCCTTCAAATTGACTTCCGGCAGAAATTCCATAATATCTCCAATATCCACTTCCAAAGTAGAACAAATCTTATTAAGCACAGCCAGCGTGACTTCCTCGTCCCGCCGCAGCCGGGTCATGGTATTAGGTGCAATACCTGCCGCTTTGCGCAGGTCAGCCTTGCTCATTTTTTTATCGACGAGCAGTTTCCAGAGCTTGTTATATGAAATAGCCATTACCGTTCGACCTCCGGCTGCAAATATTGACTTTATTATACAACTTTTTCAGCCATGAAGCAAGAGAGTTTCGCACCGAGATGCGAAACTCTCTTTTCCTAAAGCACAATCCAATTCACATTTTTGGTATTCATATCCCGTGTTTAAGTTTGTCAGTTTTAATCGTAATATTCACTGGCGTTTTCAGCTCATCGTCAATATCATAAGGGCTTGGGATTATCCCCAAATTGCCGCGTGTACGGACAGCGGCTGTGCTTGCTATTCTCTCCAATCTCAGTTTTCTTCGTCCCCACGTCGCTCTTTTTCTCCGTCAAAATCTGTGCTATACTGTAAGAAATTCAGCGGAAGGAGGGCCTATTCGTGGCACAGAAACGTGTATTTGCCGGTTTTTACAAGCGGTACGATGGCAAACCTATTTTCGTTGTCCGGGTGCTGAAGGACATTGACACGGGCGAGTCCATCGTGGTCTGCAAGGATGCCAGCTTTGCCAAAGAAGACAACGAGCATTACTACCTCATCCGGTACACGTCCTTCTGCGAGCAGGTCGAGGTCGATGGTGTGCTGCGGGATAAATACGTCCGTCAGACCCGGCGCGAGATCGACGAAGGCACCGTCCGCGAAGTGTATGAGGACGGCTTTCCGGAGCCCAAGAGCAAGCCCTTCACTTATGTTGATGACGAGTACGCGGAGCGCGCCATCCGTTGCAGCAGAACCTACTACGAATACGCCAAGGACATCTGCGAAAACTACCGGATGGATCTGCGGCGATACAAGCTCATCCGGGAGCGGAAGCAGTACATCGGCATATCCAACCGCGAGGCATATCAGGCCATGTGCGAGGATCTTGCGTTTGCCCAGCAGTCGCTCAAAACGATGCTCAACGACTACGCCGATCTCTTCCGGAAACGCTTTTCCGAGGGGCTGTCCATCCGCAAAACGGCAGACGCCATGCAGCAGAACCGAGGCGTGATTGAGCGGCGGCAGGCCGCACTCTATCGGACGTTCGCTCATCTTTTGCAGCAACGAGATAAGGCAGACGGCGTCTGTCGGCTGATGCAGAAAATTGAATATGATCAAAGGGATATAGAGGATTTACTCGAATAATTGATGCAAAAAAGAAGCGCCTGTCGTAGTGGCAGGCGCTTCTTTTTTGCCCTCGTTATGACAGAACCGTGACATGCCGCATCACTCTGTCCGTTGGAAAGTAGAAGGGGGTGAGAGCAAATGTTTTTGCCGTAGGGAGATCGCAGCTTGAAATATCTGCTGAACTTTTTATGAAAGTTTGGGACAAAACCGATCTCTGATTCACTTAGCTAAGTAGAGGGGAGATCAAAGGCAAGAGAAGTTTTTTGAAAAAGGGGTGCCAAGTTTTCGGGGAAAAATGTCCGTTGTAAAGTGAGAGAGAAACGCCAGCAAGACAAAACCGTGACACCCCGATTTATCCTGCCCGTTGAATAGTGAAAGGACTTTTTGGAATGCGCACGCAGGTTTCGTCTCTCCGGCCCCAAAAATTTTTTCGGACAAAACCCGAAAAAGTGTCCGTTGGTTATATAGAGGACCTTCTGCGCGTCCAAAAAATTTTTCAAGCTACCTGACAAACGGCAAAAAATTGTCCGTGGGATGGTGAAAGGGAAACCAATCCGTCCAAGCCACCCTTCAAACAAGTTTTTCAAAATCGAAAGGAGAACCACTATGACCACTTACTACAACTACACCCACATGACCGCTGTACCCACCCGCCTCCTGCTGGATACGAACCTCTCCGCAGAAGCCAAGATCACAGGCGCGCTCTTGTACACCTTTGAGGACGGCGGTCTGAGTGCGCAGGAACTTGCAGATGTTCTGAGCCTCCCGCTCGAAAAAGTCGCTCCGGTTTTTGCTGAACTCACTGGCAACGGCTATCTGGAAATCCTGGAAGAAAACGGTGCCTTCGGGCTGCACCTGAAGGGGTGAGTCTCATGCCAGATCGCACACGACCCATCCGCAAGGAAATCTGCCTGAATGGGCAGGAGCTGAATCTCATCCAGCACAAGATGCGCCAGTTGGGAACACACAACTTCAGTGCTTATGCTCGCAAGATGCTCATCGACGGGTACATCATCAAGGTGGACTACACTGAGCAGAAGAAGCTGGCCGCCGCCGTCAGCCGAGCCGCCTCGAACATCAACCAGATTTGCCGCCGCATCAACAGCACCGGGCGCTGCTATGAGGACGACGTTGCCGAGCTGAAAGCGCGGCAGGCCGAGATCTGGGAGCTGCTGAAAGTGCGGCAGAAAGATGAGCTTTGACCACAACGGGATTTTCCATGTGTGGGTTTTCCGTCACCGGTTTTCCGGACGGTGGACAGGCTGACGCTCCGGAACGTTCCAAAACCGGATTTCAGGACGCCGGTTTCCGCAACATTCATCGGGGCTGAAAATCATCCTCTAATCAATAAGAAATAAATCAAGATATAAGAGAATCAATCTATCAATCCAATCAATACACAAATGGATGGATTGATGGATGGGACAGGAGGTCAGATGAAAACTTTTTGCAAGCTCACGGCGCAGAGCCCAGCGGCGTCCTATGTGCCGCTTCCGAGGTTTCTTCTGCAAGATGAAACTCTGTGCGGCATCAGCAACGACGCCAAGGTGCTCTATGCACTTCTTTTGGACAGAGCCAGCATCTCCCGGCAGAACGGCTATGTCGAGCCGGACGGCACCATCCGTCTCTACTTCACATTAGAGCAGGCACAAGTCAAGCTCCACCGCAGCCGCCAGAGTGCCACGCGGATTTTCCGGGAACTGGAGTACAGCGGCCTGATTATCCGCCGCAAGCAGGGCTTGGGTAAACCCGCCCTCATCACGCTGAACTACCCGGCGGATGCCAAATTGATCGTCAAAGAAGAGCCCAATGCGCAGACTTGAGACCATACACAGTGTGCAAAACACCTACATACGCATTGGAAAATGCGCATAGATTGAAGAAGAAATCGCTCTGGAATGGAGGGTAGCCGCCATGGAAGTATTTCTGATTTTCCCCAAGTCACAACAGGCAAAGCAGGAGCTTGCACAGGAGCTGGCAAAGTTCCAGTCCGAGCAGGTACTGAAAAACGTCCAGAAGCTGCCCTGTTCCACGGAGCAGAAGCTGGAGCTGGTGGACGCGGCGGTAAAGCACCTGAAGGGGCAGAAATGATACATACGAAAACGGGCAGACCGGCATTGAACGCCGGTCTGCCCGTTTTTTCATATGCTACTCGCAGATTGTTATTGTTTTTCTTCTTTCAGAAGTCTCTTGAACAGCGTGGGATAATTGCTTGCGCCGTGGGCGATATGGTAGACATAGACCGTTTCAGCGATCAGCCGATACACGCAGATATACTTTCCCGCGATCACATAGCGGTATCCGCCGTTTCGCAGTTCCTTGTCCTGCGGGATATGGCCGGACAGCGGGAACATTTCCAGACGGGAAAGCGTATCCAAAATCAGATTGGTGATATTCCTCGCCGAGTTTGGCCCCACAAGGTTCATGTGGAGCTGCGCGATTTCTTCCAACTCCCGCTGGGCGGGTTCCAGAATCACAAGATTAGCCACGCTGATAGATCGCCTCCAGCCGTTTTCTGGATTCCTCCAGCGTATAAGTCGGTACGCCGGAAAGCCGGGCTGCTTCTGCGACCTCCAGCTTTGCGCGCAGCTTCAAGGCTTCTTCACGCTGTTCAAAGGCTTCGATGCTCATAACGACAAGGTCGCCCTCACCGTTCTTGGTGATATAAATGGGTTCCGCTTCATCATGCGCCAGATCGGAGATCATGCCGTAGTCATTGCGAAGCGCGGTCGAAGATTTGATAATCACGGGTCAACACCTCCTGAATTATTCTACGATAATTCTATCAGAATTATTCGCATTTTTCAAGACCCTGCTTGAAATACTTCTCCCATGTGGATTTGAATATCTGCTTGCGGTTTTGTTCCCACTGCTTGAGACTGCCAAGGCTGACGCCCAGCTTGTCCGCATATTCTCTCTGCGTCAACCCCAGTTCCGTTCGAATTGCCTTGATCTGTTTGCCCTGACCATTTCGCAGAAATAGATTGTAGTCATCCAGAAGGCTTTCGACCGGAACCTCAAATAACTGAGCAATTCGTTCTATGTGCTCCAGTGGGTAGAGGTCTTTGCCATATTCTTCGTAGTGGACATAGGTGCTCCGGTCTATACCGGCGTAGTCGGCCACATCTCTTTGCCGCAGGCCATTCTGGTATCGAAGCCAGCGCAGCTTGTCCGCTGTTTCGGTGATTTTTGAGAAGTCCGAGAACTGCAAATTGAACTTTTCTGCGTCCTGAAACTTGTGCGGCAGTATCACCGGAAATTGAAGAATTTGGAGCGGGGCTACTTTTACCGCACCCGATACATTGGAAAGCAAAATATAGCAGCGGACTCCCACTCTCGCCAGCAGGCGCCATTTTGCCTCAAAAGACACCCGTTCCGCCACCTCAACCGCCGATTCTTCCGTTGCGATAGTATAGCATTTTCTACGCACCGGGCAGCATAGGTGGCAAGGCGCGCCCCCTTGCTGGCATCGAATGTCGTGATCCCCTTGATCAGCCCAATTGTCCCGATGGAAATCAAGTCCTCCTGGTCGGCGGTTTGGGCATAATATTTTTTCATAATATGCGCCACCAGCCGCAGGTTCCGTTCTATGAGAACGTTCCTCGCCTCCAGATCCCCTTTCCCCGCCAGGTCCAGATAGTACCGCTCCTCTTCCTTCGTCAGCGGGCGGGGAAAGCTGCCCGAGGACAGCTGCAATGAATAAAATAATGAACCGAGCATCAGCCAGGCCGCTGCCAACATGTTCGCCACCTCCACTGCCACTGTATTCCCCATTGCCCGTCCTTTTTCCAACAAAATACCGCCGGGGCAAATGCCCCGGCGGTAGCTCTTTTCAATATCAGGCGCTGCGGAACCGGGCGAGGAAATCCTTTGTTTCCTGCCTCTGGGGATTTCCGAACACCTCGGCAGGCGCACCCGCCTCACAGATGACGCCCTGACTCATAAACACCACATGGCTGCTCACGTCCCGGGCGAAGGCCATCTCGTGGGTCACCACCAGCATGGTCATCCCTTCCCGCGCCAGAGATCGCATCACGTTCAGCACCTCGCCCACCATTTCCGGATCCAGCGCGGAGGTGGGTTCGTCGAACAGCAGCACCTCCGGATCCATGGCCAGCGCCCGGGCAATGGCTACCCGCTGCTTCTGGCCGCCGGAGATCTGCCGGGGCTTGGCGTTGATGTAGGGCGCCATGCCCACCTTTTCCAGATAGGTCATGGCATGCGCCCGGGCTTCCTCCCGGCTCCGCTTCAGCACCTTTATTTGCCCGACCATGCAGTTTTCCAGCACCGTCATGTTGTTGAACAGGTTAAACGACTGAAACACCATGCCCACATGGGCGCGGTAGGCCGCCGCATTGACGCCCCGCCCCGCCACGTTCTTCCCGTGGTAGCAGATTTCGCCGGAGGACGGCGTTTCCAGCAGATTGATGCACCGGAGCAGCGTACTTTTTCCGGAGCCGGACGCGCCGATGACGGAGGTCACGTCGCCCTTGGCGACGGTAAAGTCAATGTCCCGGAGCACCTCGTGGCTTCCGAAGGACTTGGAAAGGTGGTTGACCTGTAAAATCACGTCTTCCATATTAATAGTCTCCTTTCGGTCTTCCGGAATCGAACTCGCCGCTGCGCTCGTCGAAGGGCGTCTTGCGGCTGGGATGGGAATAGGTACCGGCGCTCATGGCAAGAGAGTCCGTGCTCACCAGCTCATAATTGTCGCTGCCGTCCAGCCGCTTTTCCACCCAGCGCAGCAGGAAGGACGCCGCCAGCGTCAGCATCAGATACCCCGCCATCTCAATGACCGCCGATGGAAAATACAGCAGATTGACGCCCACGATGTTCCGGTGGGTGGCGAAAAAATCCACGAAGCCGATGACGAACATCACGGAGGTGTCCTTGATGTTGATAATGAAGTTGTTTCCGATCTGGGGGATGATGTTGCGCAGCGCCTGGGGCATGATGACGTTCACCATGGTCTGCACATGGGTCATGCCGATGGCCTTCGCGCCCTCGGTCTGTCCGGGATCGATGGAGATGATGCCGCCCCGGACGGATTCGGCCATGTACGCGCCGGTGTTGACGGACACCACGATGATGGCAGCCACCCAGATGCCGCTCATTCCCTTGAAGGCCACCGCGCCGTCGGTGAAGTAGGGCAGACCATAGAAAATGAACACCGCCTGAAGCACCATGGGCGTTCCCCGGAACACCTCCACGTAAATGCGGATCAGCGCCCGCAGCAGCTTCAGAAAGAAGCGCTTGACCGGCGGATCCTGCCGGGTGTAGGGAATGGTGTTGAGAATGCCGCACAGAAGGCCGATCACGCAGCCGATCAATGTCGCGACCACCGCCAGCACCAGCGTGTTCCGGATGCCGGTAAAATAAGCGCCGGAGTACGTCTGCCACAGCTTCCCGATGTCAGCTGTCAGCTTTGCAAGCTTATCCATGAGGCACCTCAGATCGCAGGCTGAATGGCGATCGCGTCATTCATGATCCGGTTCATGTCCTCCACGGTCATTTCGCCGAGGACTGCGTTCATGGCGTCCAGTAGGGTGGTGTTGCCCTTGACCACGGAGATACCGATGTTGATCTCCCCGGCGTCCACCTGGAAGTTGTCCTCGCTGCCGGAGAAGTCCAGGATCACCAGATTGTCGTAGGTGGCGCAGGCGCCCATGGCGGTGGGCATGTCGGTGCAGATGAAATCCACGGTGCCGGAGGTAACGGCCATGATCATGGCGGGAGCCGTCTCGGAAGCGGGCATCCGCTGCGCGTCCTTGATCTGGGGGAGGCAACTGTCATACCAGATGGTGCCGGTCTGGGCGGTGCAGGAGCCGGAAAGCTGGGAAATGCCGGTGGCGGAGGTCAAAGGGCTATCCTTCCGGGTGACGCAGACGATGGAGGCGTAGAAATAGGGGCCTGCCATGTCAACCTCCTGAAGCCGCGTCTCGGTCATGGACTGACCGGCAATGACGGCATCCAGCTGCCCGGCATTCAGGGCGGGAACCAGGCCGTCCCAGCCGATGGCCATAACCTCCAGCTCCCAGCCGTTGGCCTCGCAGATCTTCTTGGCGATCATGACGTCATAGCCGTTGGCGTAAGCGCCGGGGTTGTTGGCGATGGGGACGGCGCCGTTGGAGTCGTCCATCTGGGTCCAGTTGTAGGGGGCGTAGGCACACTCCATGCCCACGGTGAGCACGCCGTCCTCCACGCCGGTGAGCGCCGCGGAACCGGTGGCAGTGGGTGCGGCGGAAGCGGTGGAAGCGGCGGGGGCATCGGAAGCGGAATTTGCACAGGCGGTCATGGACAGGATCATGAGCAGGGACAGGATTACGGATACGAGCTTCTTCATTTTGGAATCGACCTTTCTTTTTTGTGTTTTCGCATTTTGCAATAAAAAATGAACCGCTTTGGAAAGCGGTCCATGGAAATGCGGAAAACCCATAAAAAGAAGAGGATGATCCGAACAGCCAATGATAGCGCTTCACAAAGATTTTTGTGACAGTCCGGCAGATGTTCTCTGACGACCCAGCATGAAAAACCCGGGCAGATTCCCCACACTTCGGCGGTGATCCCTTTCTCCTCCGGCGGCTGCACGACCTGGCCGGAGGGTACTGATGAGTACCGCGCCTCTATCAAGCGATTCAATTTTTAATGTATCCTAGCACTGCGGTTTCCGGTTGTCAATAGGTTTTTTCCACCATCCGGTTTTTTTGTATAATCTTCCAAAACGAGCATCCGCTGCACCGCCCCGTTTCGGCGAATCCGGCACCTGTCGCGCATCCGAGGGCGAATCGCGCCTTGACATTTGCACTTTCTCCCGGTAAACTGAACCTATCAAGAATGCGGAGGAAACGGCGATGGATCACAAAGAATTGGCGGGGGACCTTTTCTTATCCGACTGCAACTGCGCCCAGGCGGTGCTGGAGGCCTTCGGCGACGTAACGGGACTGGAAAAGAGCTTCGCGGCGAAGCTGGCGTCCTCCTTCGGCGGCGGCATGGGGCGGATGCGGGAGGTCTGCGGCGCGGTCAGCGGAATGCTGATGGTGGCAGGGCTTTTGTACGGCTACGACGACCCCGGCGAGAACGACGTGAACAAAAAAGCCCATTACCAGCTGGTGCAGACCCTGGCGGGACAGTTCCGGGAGAGAATCGGCAGCATCATCTGCCGGGAAATTCTGAACGATCCGCCCTCCGACCCCAGCCCTACGCCCCGTACGGCGGAATTTTACAGAATCCGCCCCTGCGCCCACATGGTCATGACGGCGGCGGGCATTCTGGACGATTACATTGCGCAGCACCCGATCACGGAGCGGCAGCTATGAACGACTTTATCTACAATCAGCGCGACATTCCCAAAGAGCAGTACCGCTATGGCCTGCGCGCCTCGGCGGACGTGGGCTGCGGGTGGGTCGCCACCTGGAACGCCCTGCAAATTCTGGGGTACAAAACGGACGTCCCGGCGCTGATCCGTTACTACGAATGGCAGCTGCCCCTGATCCACGGCAACGCCGGCACCTCCTTCTGGGGGCCTGCGGTGTGCTTCCGGAAATGGGGCTTCCCGGTGAAGACCGTCGTGGACACCCGGCGCTTCGACGAGGCGGCAAAAAACGCGGACGCCTGCATCCTGTTCTATCACTGGCGGAATAAATACCGCTTTGGTGCCCATTTCGTGGCGCTGCATCATACCGACGGGGGCTTCGTCGGCTACAACACCTACCGCAACTCCACCGGCGCGGACAACTACGGCGGCAGCCTGGCGGAATTTCTCCATAAACGCAAATATTTCGGCGCCGTCCTGATCGCCATCGACCGGAAGCCCGCAGAACCGCCCTGCCAGAACGCAGGGTGTATCTGAAAACCGGCGATAGGACCGGCAGCGAGGGATTTTTGTCCTGAGCACGCCATTTTCCCGTAGGAATACTTGCTGTATTTCAAGGGAAAACGGCGCGGCACTGAGCAAAAAGGCTCGCTGATCGGGCGTTTTGACAGTTTTCAGATACGCCCCGGAAAACCGGTATTTTGCATTTCCTTGTTGACAAATTGGGCGGTTAAACGTAAAATATTCGCAGAGAGGTTCGATTTTACATCGTTTTGGGGGATCGCCATGGTAACGATCGAAGATATCGCAAGAGAGGCCGGCGTCAGCACCACTACGGTCAGCAACGTCATTCACGGCCGCACCAATAAAGTCTCGGCGAACACGGTGGACATCATTACGGAGATCATCCGGGAGCGCGGATACGTCCCCAACCTGTCCGCCCGGGCGATCAAGACCCGCTCCACGAAGGTGGTGGCGCTGATCAACCATCTGGAGTCACGGGATCAGGAAAAGTTCATGTCCGACCCGTTCTTCATGGACTTAACCAGCGCCGTGGAAAAGAGCCTGCGGGAGCAGGGGTATTTTCTCATGATCCGGGCGATCTCCGAAAGCGACGAGCTGCTGGCCTTCCTGCGCAACTGGAACGTGGAGGGCGTGTTCATGCCCGGCCTGTTCGAGTCGGAGCCGTTTTATCACACCCTGCGGGAGCTGGACATGCCCGTCGTGCTGACCGACAGCTATATCTCCGATCTGGGGAACATGGTGAACATCGGCCTTCCGGACTTTGAGGGCGCCCGGCTTGCCACCCGGCACCTGATCGAAAACGGCCACAGGCGCATTGTCTTCGCCAGCCCCAATGTCAAGCCCGGCGGCGTTGTGGAGCAGCGTCTGCTTGGCTACAAGGCGGCGCTGGAAGCGAACGGCCTGCCCTTCGACCCGTCGCTGGTCTACGAGTGCGAATTCTCCACCACGAAAATGATGGAGCAGGGCGCCCGGCTGGCAAAGCGGGACGATTTCACCGCCGTATTCGCCACCGCCGATCTGCTGGCGGCGGGCATCATGTCCGGCCTGCAGCAATCGGGGCGGATGGTTCCCCGGGACGTTTCCGTCGTGGGCTTCGACGACATCAACTGGAGCCGCATGACCATGCCCATGCTGACCACCGTGCGTCAGGAGGCCATGAAAAAGGGCCGCATGGCGGCGGAGTGTATGCTCAAGCTCCTGGCAGGAGAGCCGGTAGACGTCCACAACCGCATTCTGCCGGTGCAGCTGATCTGCCGGGACAGCGTCCGCAGAATCGGGTGACCGTAGTTTATTACAGTTGTCAAACGACCGGGGCAGGGAAGACCGCGCCGGTCGTTTGTTGGTTTCCTCCAAAAAGGAGACGGGAAATATGTATGATCTCCCAATTTACAAATGTCGAACTTTTTGCTATCATATGGTTAAACGATAAACCAACGGGTTGCACAGAAAGTTCCCTCAGCTTCTTTCGTGCTATGTGTGGTTTAACGTAAAACCAATTTGAAGAAAGTAGGATGAAACATGAAGAAGATCAAGCTCATCAGTCTGGTTCTGGCGCTGGTCATGGTCCTCGGCCTGTTCGCCGGCTGCGGCAGCAAGACCGCGGAAGAGACCAAGGCTCCCGCGGCTGCCAACGCTGAGCCCGCGGCGGCCGACACCACCGCCGCTCCCGCCGCCGAGTCCGGCTCCATCACCCTGGGCATCTGGCCTGAGGACACTCAGACCGAGATCATTGCCGTTCACGAGAATACCTATGTTCCCGCCTTCAAGGCGCTGCACCCCAATGTAGAGGTCATCCCCGCTTACTACAAGTACTCTCCCGATACCTACGTTGCCCTGGCCACCGCCGGCAATGCGCCCACCGTGTTCGAGTCCTGGTACACCGAGCCTGAAAAGCTGATCCGCAACGGTCTGGTCAAGGACATCACAGACATCCTGGAAGAGAAGGGCTGGCTGGACTCCATGAGCCCCGCCATCCGTGACCTGCTGTCCGACGACGACGGCCGCGTCTACGGCGTTCCCCGTGATGCTTACTCCCTGGGTCTGATGATCAACATTCCTCTGTTCGAGCAGGCCGGCCTCGTGAACGAGGACGGCACCGTCAAGTACCCCACCACCTGGGAAGAAGTTTACGAGTACAGTAAGATCATCCGTGAGAAGACCGGCGTTGCCGGCTTCTGCATGCAGGCTTCCGACGCAGGCGGCGGCTGGCACTGGTCCAACATCGCCTGGAACTTCGGTGCCAATCTGGTCATCTCCAACGATGACGGCTCCTACACCTCCAACCTGAACACCCCCGAAGCCATCGCCGCTATGCAGTGGGTTCAGAAGATGGTCGCTGACAAGTGCGTCACCGACGATCCCACCCAGGAAAACTGGGGCACCGGCTTTGACCGGATTGCCACCAGCACTGCCGCTATGTACATCGCCGCCAACGACGCTGTCGATCAGCCCAGCTACCGCGGCATGAAGGCCGACGAGTTCTTCCTCGCTCCCATGCCCGCAGGCACCGGCGGCCACTTCACCCTGATGGGCGGCACCCCCTACTTCTTCTCCCCCGACGCTACCGACGACGAAGTCCGTTGGGCGCTGGATTACCTGGAGATCATGGGCAAGTCCCCCGAGGTCACCGAAGCCGCCAAGGAAGGCTGGATCGCTGACGCGCAGTACCGTGTTGACAACTCCATCCCCGTCATCCCCAGCTTCCCCGCCTGGGTCGGCGCTGTTGTTGACGAGCAGAACAAGGTCGTCGAGGAGTACAGCAATGTTGACATGAACCTGTGGAATCCCTACTTCGAGTTCTCCAAGGAAGCCGGCGCTCTGCGCACCGAGGAGCCTGGCGACACCCAGACCATGTACAAGCTGCTGAACGACGTCCTGCAGGCCATCTGTGCGGATCCTGCCGGCGTTGACATCCCCGCTCTGCTGGAGAAGGCCAATTCCGACTATCAGGCCGTTCTGGATGCTCTGTAAGTCCTGCGCTTTTCGATTCCATACAGTAAACTGTAACCATGGGGGCCGCCGCATATGCGGCGGCCCTTTGGGCTATGTCTGAAGCGGCTTTTTGAGAAAGCGCCATGAGCCGCTGACAAAAGTGGCCATTCCCGGGAATGCCTGCTTTTATAAGCGACTCAGTATCGGGCATCCCCCAAAACAAAAAACTGCGTAAGCGTGAGGTGACTTCTGAAATGTTAAAAGAAAAGAATGGTGTTCGTCTGTCAAATCGGAAGGCAGCGTTCCGCCGTGATCTGGTCGCGTGGCTGCTGATGATCCCAAGTCTTATTCTGTTTGCCTTCTTCGTATGGGGTCCGCTGCTGGAGACCGTGCGGATGTCCTTCTATGAGACCAAGGGCGTGAATCTGGGGAAATATGTGGGACTTGCAAACTACAGGAAGCTCCTTGTCCAGCCCGCCTACAGGATCGCCTGGTCAATACCGTCAAGTATACGGTCTGCTCCCTGCTCGTCGGTCTTTGCGTGCCGGTCATCATTGCGGCGCTCATCACCGAGGTCAGCCATTTCCGGGGCTTCTTCCGGGTGGCCGCCTACTATCCCAACGTCATTCCCTCCATCGCGGCGGTCATGATCTTCACCTTTTTCTTCGGCACCGGCAGCAGCGGCGTTCTGAACATCCTGCTTGCCAAGATCGGCGTCGGCCCGGTGAACTTCCTGACCAACGAAAAGTGGGTCATCCTCTGGATCGTGGTAGCCATGACCTGGAAGGCGGCAGGCAGCACGGCGCTGGTGTACATGTCCAGCATCTCCGGCATTTCTCCGGAGCTGTATGAGGCTGCCACCATCGACGGCGCGTCTCCCGTCCGCCGGTTCTTCTCCATCACTATGCCCACCATCCTGAAAACCGGCAAGACCATGCTGATCCTCCAGATCCTGGCCGTGTTCCAGATCCTCTACGAGCCGATGCTGATGACCAACGGCGGCCCCAACAACGCCAGTATCTCCATCATGGAGATGGTCTACAATCTGGCCTTCAATCAGATGAAGTTCTCTCAGGCAGCCGCCCTGTCCGTGGAGGTCTGCATCATTCTGATTTTCCTGACTGTCATTTACTACGCCATCGTCAACAGTGCGGAAAAGGATTGAGGAGGAACGACTATGCGCTTTTTCGGTAATTATCAGGGAAAAGAAGACGGCTCCATTCGCTTCTACGACGTAAAATCCAAGAAAACGAAGTTCTGGCTGGTCATGATCTACATCGCCTGCTTCGCCATTGCCCTCATCGCGCTGTACCCGGTGTTCTGGCTGATCTGCAGCTCGCTGAAAAACCTGACGGAATACCTGAGCACCACCCAGATCCTGCCCAAGGATCCCGACTGGACAGGCTGGATCAAGACCTGGAACGACTTCGGCTTTACGAAATACTACATCAACTCCGGCATCGCGGTGGCCGGCGGCGTTCTGTGCGCCGTTTTCTTCAACGGCCTGATGGCTTATGTGCTGGCCGTTCTGAAGCCCAAGGGGCATAAGATCATTCTGGCGCTGGTCATGTGGTGCCTGCTCATTCCGCCCACCACCAGCTTTGTCGCCCTGTTCGTGAACATCAAGAAGATCGGCCTGACGGGCAGCTTTGTGCCCCTCTGGCTGACCATGGGCGCCAACGCCTACTGGGTCATTCTGTTCAAGAACTATTTCGAAAGTCTGCCCAAGGACTATATCGACGCAGCACGGATCGACGGCTGCGGGGTCTTCGGCGTCTTCACCCGCATCGTGCTCCCCCTGTCCAAGCCCATCATCGTGGTGGTGGCCATCTTCGCCATTACCGCCGCATGGAGTGACTTCCTGATGCCCTTCCTGCTGCTCAGCGGCACCGACAAGGAGACCGTCATGGTCAAGCTCTACTCCTTCCAGACATCCATCAAAACGAACCAGATCGATATCATCCGGGCGGTGCTGTATTCCATCATCCCGCCTACCGTTCTCTTTGCGCTGTTCCAGAAGCAGATCATGGGCGGTGTCATGTCGGGAGGAATCAAAGGATAACATATGGGAAAATTTGCTGATCGTTACTTTCAGATCCACCCCTGGGTCGTTGCGGAGGACGGGTTTGACCCGAAGCACAGCCAAACGGCAGAGTCTGTCTTCTCCCTCGGCAACGAGTATACCGGCCTTCGGGGCTATTTTGACGAGGGCTATTCCGGGAAACGCCTGGTGGGCAGCTATCTGAACGGCGTCTACGAGCGCCGGATGCTGCAAAAGTCCGGCTACAAGGGAATGCTGTCCTTTACGGAGTTCATGGTCAACACCGTGGACTGGGTCTACACCCGCATCACCTGTAACGGCGAGACGCTGGATCTGGCAAAGAGCCGCTTCTCGGACTTTCACCGGGTGCTGGATCTGCGCACCGGCATCCTGAGAAGAAGCTTTCTGTGGCAGGTGGACGACAAGACCACCGTGGAGGTCGCCTTCGAGCGCTTTACCTCCATGGAAAAAGAGCAGTTCGTCGGCCAGAAGGTCACGCTGAAAGCCGTCACCGGCACCGCCGACGTGACCATCCGCGCCGGTCTGGACTTCACCCGTCCCCATGTCAGCGCGGAAGCGCCCATGTTTGAGACGGAAATGGCGGGTGCGGACGGCAACCAGTGCCGCATCCTCGCCGCCACCAAGACCACGAAGCAGCAGGTCTATGCAGCGGCGGCCTTCCGTGGCCTGCCCGGCACCCCCTGGCCGGAGGAAGCGGGCATCGCTTCCAACGGCTTCCATGCGGAGCTGCATCCCGGTCAGTCCGCCAGGCTGGAGCGCGTGGTGGTTCTGCTCACCGGAAAGAACGCCGCCGAGCAGGAGACCCTGCCCCGGCGGATCGCCGAAGCAAACGCCGCTCTGGCACAGACGGATTACGAGACTCTGAAGGCGGAATCCGCCGCATGGTGGGAGAATCAGTGGAAGGTCTCCGACATTGAGATCTGCGGCGACGAAGTAAACCAGCAGGGCATCCGCTTCTGTATCTTCCAGCTGCACCAGACCCTCCACACCGCCAAATACGGCGCGGTGTTCGGGGCGAAGGGTCTCACCGGCGAAGCCTACAACGGCAACACCTTCTGGGACAGCGAGGTCTGCTGCCTGCCCTTCTACCTGTTCAATAACCCTCAGGCGGCGAAGAGCTTCCTGAAATTCCGCTATGACACCCTGCCCGAGGCCAAAGAGCGTGCCGCGGCGCTGGACTGCAAGGGCGCGTTCTATCCCATCGCCACCATCAGCGGCCGGGAATGCTGCGACCTGTGGCAGCACGCGAGTTTGCAGCTGCAAGCCTCCACCGGCGTTGCCTACGGTCTGTGGAACTACGTCCACCAGACCGGGGACACGGCGTTCCTGTATACCTGCGGCGCGGAAATGCTGGTGGAGATCAGCCGGATGCTGGCTTCCCGGGGCGATTTTGACCCCGTGACCGGCAAGTACGGCTACTACTGCGTCATGGGCCCCGACGAATTCCAGATGATGGTCCACCACAACGCCTACACCAACTTCATGGGTCAGAAGACCCTGCGCTACACGCTGGACACTCTGGCACAGATGGACGAGGCTTCCTTGGCCAAGTTGAACGTCACACCCGTGGAAATGGCCGACTGGAAGCACAAGGCCGACAGCATGTACATCCCCTACAACGAGGACACCAGGCTGTTCGAGCAGCACATGGGCTACTTCCATCTGCCGGAGCTGGACATCGCCGCCATCCCCGCGGACCAGTTCCCCCTGTACTCCCACTGGTCGTATGAGCGCATCTACCGCAACAGCATGATCAAGCAGCCGGATGTCCTGATGTTTATGATGCTCTACGGCTCCGAGTTCACCCGGGAGCAGCTGGCCGCCAACTACGATTTCTACGAGCCTCGCTGCATCCACGAAAGCAGCCTGTCCCCGTCCATCCACTCCATTCTGGCCTGCCGCTTGGGGTGGATGCAGAAGGCGGAGGACTATTTCGGCTTTGCCACCCGCATGGATCTGGACGACTACAACCGCAACACCTGCGAGGGTCTGCACACCACGTCCATCGCCGGCGCCTGGATGAACATTGTCTACGGCTTCGGCGGTCTGAACTGCGACGGCGACCTGCTGAACCTGTCCCCCTGCATCCCGGCGCAGTGGAAGCAGTACAGCTTCACCATCCAGACCGGCGGAAGCGTCCTGCGCATCACCGTGTCTCAGGAAAAGGTAACGCTGGAGCGTCTCTCCGGCGCAACCGTGACGCTGAGGCTTTACGGCAGGAAAGTGACCGTCGCGGACGCACCGCTGGTGCATGTCAGGGAGGCATAACATGGCCTGGACGATCGAACGACACGATTTTTCCCCGGAAGCGGCTGCCGATAACGGCAACCGCTTTCTGGTGGGCAACGGATATCTCGGCATTCGCGGCACTCTGGACGAGCACGGAAAAAACCAACTGGCGGCGGTCAATCTGGCGGGCATTTACGACCGGGTCGGCGACGGCTGGCGGGAACCCCTGAACGCCCCCAACCCGCTGCACACGGTTCTTTCAGTGGACGGAGAAGCGTTCGCCCTGCCGGAAAAAGAACCGCTCAGCCACACCCAGAGCCTTGACTACCGCCACGGCATCGCCTTCCGGAAAACCGCTTGGCAGGCAGCCGCCGGAACCGTCACCGTGGAAAGCAGCCGCGCTGCCCACATGGGACAGTACCACCTGATCCTCTCCCGGTACACCGTCACCGCGTCCGCCCCCATGACCGTGGAGGTCACGGCGGACATCGACAAAAACATCTGGGAAATCTACGGCCCCCACTACAATGCCTTTGACTATCACATCACCGGCGACACCGTGTTCTGCCTTGCGGACGTCCAGAACGGCAAGGATAAGGTAGCCGTTGGCCGTCGCTGCATCGCCGTGGGCGGTCAGGCCGTCCCGATGGGAGACAGCGGCTTTCTCTGCCGCGCCGCGCTGAAGGCCGGGGAATCCCTCGCCCTCACCAGCGTCAGCGCCGTCTACACCACACTGGACTGTCCGAACCCCCTTGCCGCCGCGGAAGATGCGCTGAAAGGCGCCGATTTTGACGCTCTGCTTTCCACCCACACGGACAACTGGGAAAACATCTGGTCTGTGGGCAAGGTGGAGCTGACCGGCGACGACACCGCAAGAGACACCCTCAACTACTCCCTCTACCATCTGAATGCCATCGCCCCCAGACACCGGGACGATCTGTCCATCCCCGCCCGGGGTCTGTCCGGACAGACCTACAAGGGTGCCATCTTCTGGGACAGCGAAATGTTCATTCTGGACTACTTCCTCTACACCCAGCCAGAGGTCGCCCGCTCCATGGTGCGCTACCGCATCGAGACCCTGCCCGGCGCTCTGGAAAAGGCCAAGAGCTACGGCTGGGAGGGCGCGTTCTACGCCTGGGAAAGTCAGGAGGGCGGCTATGACGGCTGCTCGGATTACAACGTCACCGACGTGTTCACCGGAAGGCCCATGCGCACCTTTTTCAGGGACAAGCAGGTGCATATCTCCTCCGCCGTGGCCAGAGCCATCATGCAGTATGTCGCCGTCACCGGGGACACCAAACTGCTGGCCGAGGGCGGCGCCCGCACCGTGCTGGAATGCGCCCGGTTCTACTATTCCCTGCTTCTGAAGCGCGCCACCTCCGACCGGTGGGAGATCCACGACGTCATTGGCCCGGACGAGTACCACGAGCGGGTAAACAACAACGCCTACACCAACAAAATGGCCCAGGCGACCATTTTCTGGGCATGTCAGGCGGCAAAGCTCCTGAAAGAAGCCAACCCGGAGGCTTACCGGGCATTCTGCGCCCAGACCGGCGCCGAAGCGCTTCTGCCCAAGCTGGAAGACGCTTCCCGCCAGCTGTACGTCCCGTCTCCCAATGGTGACGGCGTTATCGAGCAGTTTGACGGCTACTTTGATTTGGAAGACACCTCTGTCGATACCGTCCGCGGCCGTCTTCTCGACCCCAGAGAATACTGGGGCGGCGCTTACGGCGTGGCCTCCCATACGCAGGTCATCAAGCAGGCGGACGTGGTGACCATGCTGGAGTTCTTCCACAATGACTATCCCCAAAGCGTCCTGAAAGCCAACTGGGACTACTACTGCCCCCGGACGGAGCACGGCTCGTCCCTGAGCGCCTGCATGTACGCGCTGCTCGCCTGCCGATGCGGCGACGCTGTCAGCGCTTACCCCTTCTTCCTGAAATCCGCCAAGGCGGACTGGGACGGCGGCGGCAAGCAGTGGGCAGGTCTCGTGTACATCGGCGGCACCCATCCCGCGGCCGCGGGCGGCGCGTGGAAGGTGCTGGCACAGGGCTTTGCCGGTCTGGAAGTGACGGAGGACGGCGCAAAGGTCAATCCCTGCCTCCCCAAAGGATGGGAGCGCGTTTCGTTCCGGTTCTGCGTGAAGGGCAAATGGTACCGCACGGAGCTGACCCAGGAAAAAGGAGAAATTACAGCATTATGAACTACAAAGCCGTTATTTTCGATCTGGACGGTGTGATCTGTTTCACCGACCATTCCCACTTCCTTGCATGGAAAGCACTGGCCGGCTCTCTGGGCATTCCCTTTGACGAGGCGAAAAACGACCGCCTGCGGGGCGTTTCCCGGATGGCGAGCCTGGAGATCGTGCTGGAGGAGTACCACGGCCCCGCCCTTTCCGACGAGGACAAGGTGCGTCTTGCGGAGAAGAAGAACGACCTCTACCGGGCGTCCCTGCAATTCATGACCCCCGCCGACCTGCCGGGCGAGGTGCGCGACACCCTGAACGCTCTGCGCGCCCGGGGGCTCAAGCTGGCCATCGGTTCTTCCAGCAAGAACGCGCCCCTGATTCTGGAGCGCATTGGTCTGGACGGATATTTTGACGCCGTGTCCGACGGCAACAACATTACCCACTCCAAGCCCGACCCCGAGGTCTTTACCATGGCGGCGCATATGCTGAACCTGCCCCCGGAGCAGTGCCTTGTGGTAGAGGACGCCCTGGCCGGCGTTCAGGCGGCGGCCGCAGGCGGCTTCCACAGCGCGGGCATCGGCCCTGCGGCCAAGAGCG
>ERZ808240.2572-NODE-2572-length-19450-cov-5.191957_pt1 | contig 19450 bp, 19 predicted proteins | sample MGYA00521084_ERZ808240 | MGnify/ENA primary metagenome ERZ808240 (study PRJEB31516, sample SAMN03275571) | gut metagenome | biome: mammalia-associated habitat; material: feces | host: Papio cynocephalus | place: Kenya | collected 2012-08-06 ...
CCTTGCCACGGGGGTCACGTGCCTGTGCGCCCTGTTCGCGGGCCTGTACGGGGAACCGGCCATGCAGCTGGCCGATCAGATGGCGAAAACGGCGCCGTGGGCGGGGTATCTCAACCCCGCGGTGCAGGCGGCCAGCGCCTTCTACGACCTTACCTATTACGACGCGCTTGAGCCGTTTTTCGCCACGCTTGCCGCGCTTTTCATCATGGCCGCGGTGTTTTTCCTGATGGCGGCCCTGCTTATGAGGAGGCAGAACTATGAACGTCTTTAAACTGGCCGCCAAGATCATCGTTCGGCATTGGAACTACCTGCTCATCTACACGGTGGCGCTCGGCGGCATGTCGCTTCTGGGTTCGGGCGCGCTGCAGGTGGTTCAACCAGGCGATTTCGAGAACGACGCGCCCAAGGTGGCGGTTATCGATCGCGACGGCAGCGACGTCTCTGCCGCGCTTGCCGACTACGCGTTGAAGGACGCCGTTGAGGTTTCCGTGGAAGATTCCACGTTCGCGCTGCAGGACGCGGCGGCGAAAGATGCCGCGAGTTATGTGCTCATCATTCCGGAAGGTTTCGAACGGGGTTTGATAGAGGCTGCGCGCATCGGCGGGGACGCGCCGGTGCTTGAGACGGTGATCAGCTACCAGGGTTCGCGTGGGTCGCTGATGGACCAGCGCGTGAAGGGCTACGTTCAGTCGATGTACGGTTTTGCGGCAAACGATGCGGCGGCGAGCCCGGCCGAAGTGGCGCAGCGTGCTACCGGTGCGTGTGACGTCGAGACGCCCGTCGGATTTCTGCAGGTAGAGTCGAAGGGGCTTCCGGCGGCTTACCTGAATTACGCGTCGTTTTCGGCATATGCGCTGTTCGCTTCGGCGGCGATCTTCGTTGCGGTGGGCTTGTCATCGCTTCGACGTAGCGATGTCCGCCGTCGGCTGGTGGCCGGCCCTGTTCCCGCTGGCAGCTACGGGCTGCAGGTGGGGCTTGCATGCTTCGTTGCGGCTGCGGTTATTTGGGCGGTGCTTGCAGCGGCCGGGCTGGCGGCGTTTTCGCCGCTTGCGGCAGGGGCGTCCGCGGCGTCGGTGGCGGTGGTGCTTGCGGCCCAGCTTTCGTTCGCGTTGTTCGGCGGCGCCGTGGGGTTTGTCCTGTGGCAGCTGGGCACCAGCGAGAATGTGGCGAACGGGGTGGGCAATATTCTGGGCTTGGCCTGCAGTTTCTTCAGCGGTGCGTGGATCCCGCTTTCCATCATGGGGCAGGGTGTGCGCCTGGCCGCGGCGTTTACGCCGTTTTACTGGGCGACCGACGCCATGGTGCTTGTGAGCGAGGCGCCCGAAATCACGGGTGGCGTCCTCGGGCAAGCGGCCGGCGAGGTGGGCCTCACGCTGCTGTGGGCGGCGGTCGTGGCGCTTATCGGCGTTGCAGTCGGCCGCGTTCGCCTACGAGAACGCGGAGCATAAAGCGGCGCGAAACCAGGACAGCGCGCCTGGTGCGCTGTCCTGGTTCGACCGCTCCGTCCTGCTAGCGTTTAGCCAGTTTCGCTAAGGTGGCGCCGGCTGCTGCTTGGGCGGTTCGCTCGATGAGACGCTCGCGGTCGGTGCTGCTGGGCGCCTTGCCGCCCGCATCGTTCGTCAGGCCCGCACCGGCCGGTCCGGGGCAGTGGAAGCGATGCTGCCCGCCGCCCAGTCCCTCGCGGCCCGCCTCTTCACACCCGCGAAGTCGGCGGCGTCCGCCACCCCCCCCATCCCCTCGTCGACCGCGAGCAGGAACAGCTCGACCTTTTCCTTGCTGTACATGCGAACTCCAATCCGGACCGGTCTAGGTCCAACTTTCTGTCCGCATCCCCAGGCTCTAGCGACGAAGGTGTTTCCTCAGTGTTTATGGGAACCGGGTGTTGCCGAGCGGGACAGTGGTGCTGTGGTGCAGGACATGTGGGATTGTTGTTGCTCTCTTGATTTGCAGCGGTTTGCCGACCTGCGAGAATACTATGGGCCACAGGTAAATGAGTGGCAAGATGCCGTGCGTGCACTACGCGATGGCATGATGGATGCAGAGTCTTTCGCGCAGCATTTAGTAGAGTGCGCTCGCGAAACTGGCAAACCCTCAGCTTATGATGCCTTTATGGCTGCTTGCGGCGCATGAGCTAAAACGATTCGCGATATCTGCCTGCATCAATCAGCTATACTGCTGGAAGATTTCGGTTTGGAGGGCTATGGCTGCGCAGGTTTATGAGATACGGTTGTTCGACAGACCGATTGCCTCGTTTGTGTTTGAGACAAACCGTTTTGGGGAATCATGTGCGGTTGGTTTGCGCGTGGAGCAAGGAACGGAGCGATTGCTGCCGCTGAACATGGCAAGCTGCCCGAATGATATTGAACTGCGACGGTTTCTCGACTCACGTCGAATCCCGAAAAACCGGGCGTACGTTGAGCGTATTCTCGCGCCCTTCGGACTGCGGGCATCTGACACGAAGGGCATTATCGATATTACGAAGGGCATGTCGCTTAACGATTCGTATAGCGTTGTCCCTGCGGGCGAGACACCTTGTTTTGCTTCGCATAACCTTTTCGAAAACAGCTTCGACACGGTGCTGTCCATAATCGCCTATACGGGCCGTGTCCCATCAAGCGAGGTGGGCTCCGGTATTCCTAGCGAACTGTCGCCGTCTGGATCGTTTCCGAAAACGTGGCGCATTGTTGGCGGACGGCGTGTGCTCTATAAGGCTGCGCATGATGATGGCCTGGGGCTTGAGCCCGTGTCCGAGTATCTGGCAAGCCAGGTTGCTGAGGCAATGGGTTTGCCGCACATAGCGTATGATCTGGATGTTTGGCAGGGTCGCTTGTGCTCGACGTGCGCTTTGATGAACGATGAGGCAACGTCGTTCGTGCCATTCGCGTATGCGATCGACCGCGATGCAAAAGACGGCATGAACCTGGAGCGCGCGCTGGCGTTCTTCGCCGAGTTTGGAGAAGAGGTCGTGCAGTGGTTCTGCTCCATGCTGGTGTTCGATGCGGTCATCATGAACCCCGATCGCCATATGGGCAACTATGGTGTGCTGCGCGAAAATGAAACGGGCCAAGTTTTAGACTTTGCGCCCATTTTCGACAATAACCTGGCGTTGCTTCCGCAATATGCTACGGATGCGCTTACCGAAGAGACACTGTGCGAACGATTCGCTGCTACGTCTGGCGCGTTCGGGCTGGTGGCTCGCGAACAGGCACGCGCGGTTTTAGGTCCGCGTCAACGCGAGCAGCTTGAACGCTTGCGTGGCTTCGCGTTTGACGGCGCCGCGCTGATGTGCGTTGGGGAACGGCCGGGCTGCCCTGCGTTCCCGGAACGGCGCCTGCGCGTTCTCGAGCACGCCATCAGGGAAAATGTCGTAGCATTACTGGGCGATCGATAAAAGAGTTGACTGGGAAAACCCGAATCGTTCAATCAGGAAAACGTCCAAACGTCGCCCTATCTATGTAAGACCGACCCGCCTCGTTTTCCGATGAGAAAATCACATCAGGGGTGATTTTCTCATTACGCCAGCGCACTTTCTCGCTGTTGGGTAAGCCAATCGGCCAGCGCTTCCACGCCTTCGCCGGTGCGAGCGCAAACTTCGAAGATCTGCAGGCCGGGGTTCAACACGCGTGCCTGCGTTTTCAGCGCTTCCATGTCGAAGTCGGGGTTGAGCGGCAGATAGTCGGTCTTCGTCACGATGAGCGCGTCCACGATGGAAAACATGGGCGGATATTTGTATACCTTGTCGAATCCCTCGGGTACGGAAAGCAGCATCACGCGGCAGTGCGCGCCGGTATCGAAGTCGGCGGGGCATACCAGGTTGCCGATGTTCTCCAGGAATAGGTAGTCGTAGCGTCGCCCATCGAATGCCTCCCACGCGCGCTGCACCATGTTCATTTCCACATGGCAAGCGCCATGGGTTTCCAGTTGCACGGCGTCAAGCCCGGCGGCCTTGATCTTCTCGGAGTCAACGAAGCTTTCCAGGTCGGCCTCGATCACGCCCACAGAGCCGCGTTGACGTAGCAGCTTCGAAAGTGCCAGCAATAGCGTTGTTTTCCCTGCTCCGGGGCTTGCCATCACATCAACGAAAAACGTGTCGAGCTCTTGCAGCTTTGTGCGGAACTCATCGGCGGCGGCATCGTTTGCTGCCAGGATATTCTGCTTGATTTCAATGGTTCGCGTGTTGTTCATGATTCAACTCCTAGGAATCGGTTTGAATTACCCTCGACGGCGCAGTAGCCGAAGCCGAACTTGTCCAGGTACTCCTGGAATGCGCGGTAGACCTCGTCTTCCGTCATTCCGCGCGTGACGAAATCACTCATGGTAAGACCCCTTTATCTTTGGTGACGATGAGGCAAACATAGCAAACGAAAACCTGTGCGCCGATAGGCGCGGAACAGTTCTCGCGCAGGTGTTCCATATATGCCAAATGGTTAGAAGCAATGTATTGCAATTGCAAAAGAAAAGTGGTTGACTTTGTACTATAAACGTATAATCATAAGGTAATACTTATTCATGTCCTGATGTTCTCAAGGTAGGGGGGCAGCGTCGTGATAGAGAAGGGGCTCGTTGAGCGCATGTGCGCGTACAACAAGGCTATTAGCGAGCCGAACCGCATGAAGATGATCAAGATTTTAGGGTCGCATGCCGCAAATTCCCTGAACGTGAGCGATATAGCTGCCATTTTAGGCATTTCGCAACCTGCCGCTACAAAGCATTTGAAGATAATGGAGTCGGTGGGCCTGTTTACGCGCAAGCGCGAGGGTGCAAGCGTGTATTACGCGCTAAGCCAGGATGCGCTTGACGAATACCGTGCGCTGCTTGATCACGCATTCGAGCACGCGTATTCGCCGTGCACAAACGCCTACGATTGCGCAACGTGTCCAAACGCCGATACGTGTTCGTAAACATGTGACAGGCTTCGGGTGAATTGCCACCCTGGCAGCTGTACGCAGCGCGGCAATTTGCCTGAAGCCGTCTCGTGCTCAAAGTATAACCATATAGGCATAAGGTTATATAAAGCAAGGACGTCAAAGGAACAGAAAGGGGATACCATGAAAAACCTTGACGTGAACATCGATGGCGAACGTCTTTCGTTCGCCGCGAAGCTGGGCTATGTGGCGCTTGGCTTCTTCCTTGGCGTGGTCGGTGTGCTCATCGACTGGGCCATTGGGCACCGTAAGAAGATGATGGAATGCTCGGCCGAGGCAATCTACCTGGGCATTTGGGGTGCGGCGCTTAACGTGGTACTGCAGTTTGTCCTGGTGGCCGCCGGCGTGGCCGATCCGGCTGTCTTCGCGTACAGCATCATCGGCACGCACATCACGGGTTGGTCCATCTTCTGGCTGGTGGTGGCAATCTGCTTCCTTATCCTGTCGAGCCTGTGGATTTACGGCATGGCGTACAAGCAAACGCGCGCCGAGAAAGCCATGGAGTTTCCGGGCGACGACTGGATTAAGCCGGGCGAGAAGCATTTGCGTTACGATGCCGGCATCACCATTGATGCGCCGGCTGAGCGCGTGTGGAAGCTGGTGAAGCAATCGGGTCAAACGCAAGCGGGTTGGTATAGCTTCGACTGGCTGGAGCGCCTGTTCACGTTCGATATTCACAACCATTACGACATTCATCCCGAATGGCAAAACCTCAAACCGGGCGATTACCAGTGGTTCCATCAGGCGCCGCTTTCCATTGGCGAATGGGTGACGTGGGTATCCGATGAGCCGCCGTACGGCTGGGCGTCGCACTCCGACACGCGCACCGACCCGGGCTATAAAAACCCCGGCCCCAACCAGGAAAAGGCGCTGAAGCTGTGGTTCAAGTACTTCTGCTGGACATGGAACTGGCTGGTGGTGCCCCTTGATGAGAATCGCTGCCGCTTGATTTGGCGTTGCGACTGCACGTTTGCGCGTTATCACCGCCTGAACAAGTACTTCGTTGTGTTCATTTTGGGCACCGCTTCCATTGTGATGGGGCGTCGTTTCATGGATGTGATGAAGGCGTTAGCGGAAGGCCGCTATACCTATCCGGAAAGCAAGCGCTAAACGAAACCCAAGCGGGCGTGGCGGATGCAACGGGGGCGTGCGCCGCGTCTTGAGGTAAGGTGAAGGAGAACTGCTATGAAAAGTCATTTCGAAACCATCGTGCTGGGCGCAGGTGCCGCCGGCATGAACTGCTGCCTGGAACTGCAGAAGGCGAATCGCGAGTATCTGCTGGTCAGCCCCAACATCGGCGGGCGCATCTGCAACGACGAGCAGCGCCATATGAACTACGGCGCTGTGTTCTACTTCGGCACGTACAAATACATGTTGGCCTCGGGGCTTTTGAAGGGCACGGTGGACGTGCTGCCGAAGCTGTCCCAGGGCCAGTGCCATCACGACAACGGCAAATCCTACGAGCCGGTGTCGTTGACCACGGTGGCCGATGCGCCGTCGCTGTTCAGCTACATGAAGTGGATGCGCGACACGTTCATTCCGCGTTACGCGGCGTTCAAGGACAATTGCTGCACCATGGAGGTATCGGCGGCGCTGGAGAAAGACCCCATGATCAAGGAGCTCTACACCGAGTCGGCCGAGCACTTCATCGAGCGCATGCACTTCGGGCCCATCTGCCACGACCTCATCAGCATGTTCGCGCATGCATGCACGGGTACGAAGATTCGCGACCTCACCGCGCTCGACTACCTGAACACGGTGCAGCTGCTCACCATGAAGATCGTGGGCGTGCCGCCGCTGAACCTGCTGTTCGACCTGAAGCGCTTCGATTTCGACTCCGAGGGTGTGAAGGCGCGCCTGGCGTCGGGGTCGGGCGAGGTGCTCATCGGCGAGGCGACGCGTGTGGCCCGTACGGAGGGCGGTTGGCTGGTGCAGGTGGCTGGCAAGGAGCTGACCTGCGATAACCTGGTCATGGCAACACCGGCGCACATCACGGCGCAGCTGCTGGCCGAGGGAACCGACGTGCCGCCGCTCGACATCCGCCGCGCGTCGCAGCTGACGGGCTACCTTATCCGCGGCAAAGCGAAGCCCGGCTACGCGGAGCACACGGTGCATCTGTTCGACGACACCATCCCGATCATTTACATCGCGCATCGCCTGGACGGCGACTACGAGATTTTCACGGAAGTGGACTTCGAGGAAGGTCGCAAGTTCGACGAGTATTTCGAGAGCTGGGAGGTCATCGGTAAGAAGTACTGGGAGTACGCGCTGTACACCGCTGCGCACGAGGCGCTGCCGCAAAACCTGGCGCCCGGTCTGATCATGGCCGGCGACGTGAACGGCCTGGGCATGGAGCCCGCCGCCATCTCCGGCATCTATGCCGCCAACAAGATCCTGGGAAAAACGGTGGACTAGCAAGCCACTCGCCGCGTGAGCCAAAACCAACCGGGTTGGTTTTGGCTCACGTGCGGTTTCTCTAAGTTGGCAAACCAAAAAGTTGTGCAAGTGCTTCGCCGCCTTGGGGCGGAGTGGCGAAGCAGGTGAGAGGGGATAACATGGCCAAAAACACAATGGTCGATCGTAAAGGGGAAACGGTGGAGGGGCTTGCCTGCTCCTACGACAACATCGACGAGCAAGGTGGCGTTCGTTATCTTGACGAGCAGCGTCTAAGCCGCAAAGAACAGCCCAACAAGCCGGTGTTCCAGAACCACCCTCACGGTTTGGGAGTGAAAGACGCGTTCTGGCCGCGTTTTTCCACGCGGCCGTGGAATTTCCCGGCATATGCCAAGGCGTTTCACGTTATGAAGGGAAAGCTTTGGTGGACCGACGACCCCGAGTCGTTGCGCGGCAAGGTATTGCGCAGCGTGCTTATGATGAACGACCCCGACAAGGGGCACACGGGCGGCACCGTTTACAACCTGAACGTGGACATCGACTTGTCTGACAAGCAGGGAAGCGTTATTGTGCCGTTCGATTTAGTGAAGCATGCCATAGAGAAGGCCGACTACATCGGCGCGATGGAGAAATGCCTGTGCCGTGAGGCGAACGGCTGCGAGCATTATCCGCACGATTTAGCGTGTCTGTTCCTGGGTAAAAGTGGGCGCATGGTGGTTGAGCACGGCATTGCTCATGAGGCAACGAAAGAAGAGGCGCTTGCGCGTGTTGAAAAGGCTGCCGAGTTGGGACTTGCTTGCATGTCTTTGTGGGTTGAAGTCGAGCAGCTTGTGTGGGGCCTTCGCAATGACCAGATGTCCGATATGGTTGAAGTCTGCTTTTGCTGCCCGTGCTGCTGCACGGCTATGAATCTGTGTAAGTCAACCACGCGCGACATTCGCCGTCGGTTCGCGCGTCTGGGTTCACGGCTACCGTCAATCACGATGCGTGCATCGGGTGCAAGAAATGCGCAGAAACTATCTGCCCGCAAGACGCATTGCAATTCCGCGCAAGCGACGGCAAGGCAGTGGTGAACCAAGAGACGTGCTTCGGCTGTGGATATTGCAAACCGGCGTGCCCAACGGGGGCTATCTCCATCAAACAGACCATGCCCATGAGGGAAAGCATGCACGACTATTTCCTGAAAGAGGCGCGTTTGGATCTGGCTGTCGATGGCCATCCAGGTGCAGGAGCGTCGGGGGCGCCCCTGCACCGCTCGTGAGTTTGTCTTTCCGTAAGGTTCTGGCCTGCTGGCTTCCTCGCATCGCGGAGGTAACGAAGGCGGCGCCGAAAAACGTGACACGTACCCGACCCCTGTCACGACTCTGTCACGGCGCAGCAACCGTCGCTGCGCAAGGCACCTATGAGCCAATCGAGTCGGGCTACTCTGACTCGATTGGCTTTTTCCGAAAGCTGGAGGGCAAGCGTATTGGATATGCTTGCCCTTACTTTGGCTGTCGATGTGCTCGAATGCACCCGCTCAAGTGGCTTTGCCGTAGGAGTTTCCTTGTTCTGGTACGAATTGCGCCTTTCCGGAATATTTCACCAGGGAAACATTGCGACGGTATGCATTGGGCACGAAATTAGCTGCGTTTGTGACGTGCGGCTTGTGAGATAGTGCCGACTTAGCCAAAACCGCTCTCCAGCCATTCCGAAAACAGGCGATTTGTGCCAGAACGCGCATCAATGTGCGCAGGGGGATGGCGAAGCGCGCCAAGTTGCTCCGATGGAGCCGATGCTGCGTGGCGGGCGCACGGTGAATGTCGCACGGTGTACGGGGGATATCGAGTGACGGTCAGCGCGGCATCGGGCGGGGATGCCGCGCCTCGAGTGAAACAAACTCTTCCGGGAAGTTTGCCCGCACGCGCGATGCGGGCAAACGCGCGTGCTACTTCTGGCCTTCTACGTCGGGGTGCCAGGCAGCGAAGCTGGCGAGGGCCTCGTCGGTGCGCACGTAGTAGGGTTCGCCGGCGTCAAGCGCGGCAATCTTCGCCATGTCGCCGGCGTCAAGCTCGAAGTCGAACACGTTGATGTTGTCGGCGATGTGCGCCGGCGTTTTCGAGCCGGGAATCACCACGTTACCTTGCTGCACCTGCCAGCGCATAAGCACCTGAGCAGGCGTTTTGCCGTGCTTCGCGGCAATTTCGGTTACGGTTGCGTCGTTTAGCAGGCTGCTGTTTCCGCGGCCGCCTAGCGGGTACCACGACTGCAGCACGATGCCCTGCTTTGCCAGGAATTCCTTCAGTTCGGTTTGCGGGAAGCGCGGGTGGCATTTCACTTGAATAAGCGCGGGTACCACTTCGCACTGCTCCAGCAGGTTTTTGATTTCGTCGATGTTGAAGTTCGAGATGCCGATGGCGCGCAGCTTGCCGGCCTTGTACGCGGCCTCCAGCTTGCGGTAACCGCTGATGTAGTCGCCGGCGGGCTGGTGCAGAATCATCAGGTCGATGTAGTCGGTGCCCAGGCGTTCAAGCGTTTCGTCCACGGCGGTGTCGCTTTCGTAGAAGCACGGCCACAGCTTCGTTTCCAGGAAAATCTCCTCGCGCGTTTTGCCCGACGCGCGCATGCCGCGGCCCACGGCCTTTTCGTTGACGTAGGCGTTGGCGGTGTCGATAAGCTCGTAGCCGTTGTCCAGCGCGAACGTGACAGCGGCTTGCGCGTCATCGGGCTCTAGCAGGTAGGTGCCCAGGCCCAGCGCGGGCATTTTCACCTTGTTGTTCAGTGTGATGTACTGCATGCGTTTCTCCTTTCGTTTTACGAAAGCCAAGTGCTGCCGAATGCGCCAGGCGATGCCATGTGCCGCTAAGTGCGTCCTGGGTCATCGGCAAGTCGATAGCTGGCCGATGAGTCAAAAGTGCCGGGCTGTTTCGACCCATGAACTTTTGCTGCTCAAGTGTTATCGCCCTGTTTGAGGAAACGACAAGGTTCTGGCTTATGAGCTTTCGATTCGCGAGTCTTAGCTTCGATATGTTGCACTTGTCTTTCGCTCTTTGTCTTCACCGTTAACTGTACGCGCGTATGGTGTGTTTATTTGCTACAGTATAAGCAATCTGCATTTCAAAATATGAAAGGCAAGTCCTATGAACATCACGGAACTGCGGCAGTTTGCGGCAATGGCGGAGCTCGGCAGCTTCTCCGATGTGGCCCGTGCCTTTTACGTGTCCACGCCCACGATTACGCGCTCTATGAAGCACATCGAGCAATACTTCGGCGTGCCGCTGTTCGACCGCGGGAAGAACAAGGTGACGCTCAACGCAACGGGGCAACGTGCGGTGCAAAAGGTGGTGCGGCTGCTTGAAGAACTGGATGCGGCGGTGGCCGACGTGCGTGCGTTCGACCTGAGCCTGCGTACGGTGAGCATCGTGTCGTGCGCGCCGGCACCGCTGTGGGGCTTGGTGCCGCGCGTGTCGCGCTTGTACCCGGGCATGACGGTGTCCTCGCGCGTGGCAAACCTTGAGCAGACGCGCGCTGCGTTTGATTCACAGGCCGCTGACCTGGCCGTTTTGCCGTATCGACCGGAAGACGAGGGGCTCTTGACCACACGCGTGCTCAGCGAAGGGCTGCGTTTGTGCGTGAAACGCGACCACCCGCTTGCCGCCCGCAAAAGCGTTACGCTGGCCGATATCAACGGTTTCAACTTCCTGTTGGGAAGCGACTTGGGGTTCTGGAACGACATCTGCCGCGAGCGTCTGACGGCGTCGCGTTTCCTGGTGCAGAACGATGACTTCGCGCTGTCCGAGATTATCCGCACGTCCTCGCTACCGTGCTTCACCACCGACGTTGCCGTGGCTCAGCGCTACCGCGACCTCGGCCCCGATCGCGTGAACATCCCCATCACCGACCCCGAGGTGAACGTAACGTTTTACCTGGTGGGCCGCGACCAAGCGAAAGTCGGCAAGCTGTTCTCGTAGCGGGCGTGCGCCGTGCCGGGATGAGGCGAGCCCGGGTTGAAGCCGGTTTGTGGGTCGAGGGCCTGTTTAAAACCCGGAGCAATCTCTTTTTTGCCGACCAGGCGTCACGAACTCGCTCGTGTTTGTGTTTTAATGCGGAAGTGATTAGTAGGCTTCGATTCTGCAATAACGTTTCCGCAGGTCAAAAGCTTGCGGAAAATTCTGCTATCCAAGCACCTCTCGGCAAAACGCAAACACGAGCGAGTTCGCGGCATTGACCCCTTCAAAGCTTGTAACGCATCGTCTAATGTCGGCTTATTCCGGCAGCAGGTTGCTGAAGTATTCGGTGCGACCCGCTAACACGTCGTTGTAGAAGCCCTGTTTCCAGTCGATGTAGTCCACGCTGGCTTCAAGTTCGGCGATTTGCTCGACTAGGCGTGCACGTTTTTCAGCGAGCATTACCTTGCGCTCGGGGATGGACGCTTGCCCCTGTAGGCAAAGGTCCAGGTAAGCGCGCATTTCGTCGATGCTCATACCGCATTTTTTCAGGCATATCAGGCTTTTCACCCACTCAACATCGTGCTCGTCGAACACGCGGCGGTTGTTCTTGTCGCGCTTCACGTTGGGCACCAGCCCCTGGTTGCAGTAGAACTTCAGCGTTTGATACGTCATGTCGGCTTCGCGGCACACCTGCATCATGGTGAACAGCTTTTCGCTGGCGGTTACGCGTTTGGGAGCGTGGGCGGTCGGGGTGCCTGATTCGGGCGAAGTGCAAGTGGCGGAGTTGCTGGTTTCGGGTGAAGTGTGGGTGACGGGATGTTTGCGGCTGCTGGCTTCGGGCGCGTTCGTTGCGGAATCCTGCAGTGCTTGGTTCGAGGCTGGCTTCATCGCATTTCCTTCATATTCTGAAAAACGTACTTGACCGGTAGTTGCTATCGGTTGTTATAACCGCATCAGAAACGAAAAGCAAGCGAAAGGAAGCAACCATGGTTGACAACATGATGTACGTGACGCTTTCCAACGGCGTGAAGATGCCGCAGCTGGGCTACGGCGTGTATCAGGTGACGCAGGACGAGTGCGAGCGCTGCGTGCTGGCCGCGCTGGGTGTGGGGTATCGCCACATCGACACCGCGCAAAGCTACTTCAACGAGGAGCAGGTGGGCAGCGCAATTGCGAAATCGGGCGTGCCGCGCGGCGACATTTTCCTGACCACGAAGGTGTGGCTGGAACACTACGGCGAAGGCGCCACGGAGCGCTCGGTGGAAGATTCGCTGCGCAAGCTGCAGACCGACTACCTGGACCTGGTGCTGCTGCACCAGCCGTTCGGTGATTCGTTCGGCGCTTGGCGTGACCTGGTGAAACTGTACAAGGCGGGCAAAATCCGCGCCATCGGCGTGTCGAACTTCTATGCTGACCGCCTGGTGGAGCTGTGCGAATTCACCGACACCGACGTTATGCCCATGGTCAACCAGATGGAAACGCACCCGCTTAACCAGCAGCGCGAGCTGATGGAGTGGGAGGCGAAATACCATGTGGCTCCCGAGGCGTGGGTGCCGCTGGGCGAGGGCCGCGGCGGCCTGTTCGAGAATCCAATTTTGCTGGGCATTGGCAAGAAATACGGTAAAACCCCTGCTCAAGTGATGCTTCGTTGGAACTTGCAGCGTGGCGTGACCGTTATCCCGAAAAGCGTGCACATCGAGCGCATGCGTGAAAACCTCAACGTGTTCGACTTCGATCTTTCGTCCGAGGATATGAACGTCATCAACGCCTTCGATACGCAAACGAGCGCGTTTTTCAGCCACGCCGACCCGGCTATGGTGCAGTGGTTCGCCAAGATGGTGGAAGAGCGCAAGCAGCACCACGACTGCACGCAGGAGAAGAAGAACTGGTAAGCGGCGCCGGGACAGCGCACCGCGCCGGTGGCGGGACAGCACACCCCTGGGGCAGCGCACCGGGTGCGCTGCCCCTGCGGGACACCCAGGTATTTTGCGAAGCGAATACCTGGGGGTTGCCTGCGAATTTGCCAGCATGAGACAAACCGCTCGACCCCTGTAGCGCTGTCGGGCGATTGATGGAGATTCCGCTTGTGGTGGGCGCGGGGTGTCGCCGCTGCTTTCTTTCTTGGGCGTCTTTTGCGAGGATATATTGCTAGACAAAGATGCATGGGAGAGTTGGATAAAGCGGAAAGGACTGAACATGGCGGCTGTGGAATATCGTGGGCTTTTGCCTGAAGACGCTGATGCTTTGGGTGCCATTTTGGGCGTGACGTGGCATGCCGATGAGGTTGGCGAAGATGGTGGCGAAGCGGCTGCGGGCGGCGATGCGGCCAGCTCGCGCGCGGAGCTGGCGCAGCAGCTGTACGGGCTGGTTGACTTCGCCCAGTATGCTCAACGGCACACGTTTGCCCAGGTGGCGGTTATGGGCGGCAAGCCGGTGGGCGTGGTGATGGCGCGCGCGGGCAAGGCGGACGCGGCAACGCAGAACCGGTGGAAATCGGTTGCCGATGATGCGTGTCAGCGGCTTGCGGCACTTGGCCAGGACCTCGAGGAATTCGACGCCTTCTTCCGCGCGATGGACGAGGTTGACGTGCAGCTTCTGGCGGAAAGCGGCTGCGACGAGCGCTTCGAGCTGGTGCTGTTCGCCGTCGGCCCCGAAACGCGCGGCCACGGTGTGGGCACGAAGCTGCTTGCCACCGCGCAGGATTATCTGCGCGAGCAGGGCGCGCGGCAGGCGTTTCTGTTCACCGACACCGATTGCACCTGGGAATACTACGAGCACCGCGGCATGCGTCGCGCCGCCGAGCGCGCGTTCGCGCCCGGCGAGCTGCTGCCCGAGGGCATGTTCGTGTACGAAATGCAGCTGTAGCGTCTGCTGCCCGCTACCAATATCCGTAGCGTTTCCGCAGGCCAATCACGCATGCGGCGGTTAGGGCGAACGCTACTACTTCCGCACAAGGGGCGGACAGCCAGATGCCCCACACGCCCAGCGCCGCGGGCAGCGCCAGCACAAACGCGCTTTCGCAGATAAGCGTGCGGAAAAACGAGATAGCGCCGGACACCAGCCCGTTGTTCAGCGCCGTGAACAGCACCGACCCGAAGAAGTTGAATCCGATGAGCAAGAACGCGAACGCGTACACGCCAAGCGCCTGCGTGGCCAGGTTCGCCAGCTCGGCATCGCCGTGGGCGAACAGCGCCACGATGTGCGGGGACAACACCAGGGTAAGCACAGTGAACACCACGTTCATCACTCCGATGATCTGCATGTTCTTCGCGAACAGCGACTTTAGGCCCGCGCGGTCGTTTGCGCCGTGCTTGTAGCTGATCATCGGCGAAATGCCCATGATGTAGCCCATCTCAAGCGCCGTCACCACCATGAGCGTGTACTCGACCACGGCGAACGCGGCGATGCCTTCCTGCCCGGCGTAGGCGAGCAGCTGCACGTTGTAGATGGTGGTGACGATGGAGCTGCTTGCGCTGTCGACCATCTCTGATAGGCCGTTGAGCGATGCTTTGCCAAGCGCGCGGAAATCGACGCATGGTTTGACCAGGCGCAACAGCCCCGATCGTTTCGACAGGAAGAACGCTATGGGCAAAAGCCCGCCAACCACCTGGCCTGCCGCCGTTGCCGCGGCCGCGCCGGCGATGCCGAGCTCCGCAGGTCCCATGAGCACATAATCCAGCACTACGTTCGTGGTGCCGGCGGCTAGGGTGAACACAAGCCCCGCTGTGGGTTTTCCGGTGGCCGAGTAGCATTCCTGGAACATCCCCTGCAGCATACCCGCGGGCATGGCAAGCAGGAGGATGACGCCGTACTCGGCGGCCATCGACGCAAGGTGCGCATCGGCCCCCATCAGGCCAAGCAGCGGTTGCAGGCAGGGGATTCCGATTGCCGCAAGCGCCGCGCCCAGCACCGCGCAGCAGATGACGAAGAACGAGAACAGGCCGCGCGCTCGGGCGGTGTCCCCGCTGCCAAGCGTCTTCGCCACCAGCGCCACGCCGCCTGTGCCCAGCATGAACCCCAGGCCGTCCAGCACCATGATAAGAGGGTATGCCAGCGTGATGGCGGCAAGCGCGTCGGCGCCGACGAAGTTCGCGGCGAACAGGCCGTCGACGACGGAGTATGTTGACATGAGCAGCATCATGAGCGCCGTGGGCAGGGCGTAGCGCAACAGGCCGCGGCGCGAGAGGTTCTGTGCAAGCACGCCATCGTTTGCGGTTTTGGTTTCGATTTTCATTTCTGACATGGGCTAACCTTGCTGGGCCGAGCGGTGTTGCGCCGCTGCGGCATCGTTGAACGCCTGCGTCCAGCGCGCGGTGGCGGAAAGCAGCAGCTCGCGTTCCTGCCGCGTGAGCGCCTGCGTGGCGGCTTGCTCGCAGCGGGCAAGCCGGTCCATCACGGGCTGGAAACGTCGGCGACCTTCGGCGGTTAGGCTCACCAGGCTGCTGCGCCCGTCGGCCGGGTTCTTGCCCAGCTCGGCGGTGCCTTCCTCGATGAGCGCAAGCACTTTCGCGCTGACCGTTTGCTTGGGCAGCCACGTTTGCGCGGCGATGGCTTTCTGGCTGATGCCCGCAGGGTTTTCCCACAGCACGCAAACGATGTCGAACACGCGCGCAGGGATGCCCTCGGCTTTGGCGAAATCGTCGTACGCGTTGCCCATCGATGTGATGCGCCCTTCCATTTCCATTGCAAAATCTTGCGTCATAACGCTCCTTATATAGACCAAAATGGGACTAAATGAGCATAAGGAAAGATGGCCGCTCCGTCAAGGGCAAAGTGGGACAGGGGTCGGGTACCGTCCCAATTTTCCTACCACCAGCGCCACGGCCACCACGATGGACACCACACATGCCCAAGCGGGCACCTTCGCACCCTTGCGCACGAACACGAAGAACACCACCATTTAAGTTGTTCGTGACGGCCGGAGTGCTGCTGGCGTTCGTGTACGTGCTCGTGTTCACCGAGGAGCATATGGTGCAGCTGTGCGCAACCGATGCGGGCGCTATCGACGACGGTCGCGCCGAACGCTGCCGCGAGGCCTTGGCCGAGCGCTATCGCCTAACCGAGCGCGAGCGCGAGGTGTTTGGCTTTCTGTGCGACCAACGCACGGCGGGCTGGATTGCCGACAAGCTGTTCATTTCCACGTCAACGGTGAACGTGCATATCAAGAACATCTATCGCAAGTGCAACGTGCACTCACGCCAAGAGCTGCTCGACCTGCTAGAAGGAAAGAGCGAGGAATAGCGGGAGCCGACCCGCTTGCGGAAGGCTTCGGGTCTTGCCGCGCAGCCCGCAGGCGGGAGCTTCGATGCTTGATCGGCGCCCCCGTCGACTGCGGAAGACGAGCCTGCCGGTGTTGACCGAAGGCGCTACCTGATGCGCCTCGCTCCTGTCGCGTGCCGTGTTTCGAGATGCGTGCGGTCGGTGGTGTTCGCTTCGCCGCGCCGCGCTTCGACAGCTACGCCGAGCGCTGGACCACGTACCGCTTAGGGCCCAGGCGGCCTGCGACGAGCATTTCGTCAGCATGGCCGACGGTATGATCGCGCTGGCGCGCAGCCAGGTGGGACAGTGGGTGGGACAGGGGTCGGGTACTGTCCCAAACTGTCCCAAAGCTTGAGGCGGCGCTGAAGAGCCCGGGCAACGCGCCCGCGCTCATGCTGGAAGACAACGGCTGGCAGATCGCCGACATCGTCTGCGATTGGATCCGCGGACACGTGAAGTGGCGGCTGCCGCCGCAGCGGCGGGCGATTTCTGGCGCGGATCGCCCCTTTCCGGAATCTTTCCCGTGTACAACTTTGCGAAAACGCGCGTTTGACGAACAATTCGCCGCGTTCGTTACATGCGGATTTCACAGGCGTGGAAATCTTGCCGGAATTGTCGCCCTTCTATTCCGGAAGTAGGCGATCCGTGCCAAATTTCGCGGATGGCGCGTCCTTCGGCGGTGCGTGGTTGCGTTCGACTTGTTGTGCGACCAGCGCACGGCGGGCTGGATTGCCGGCAAGCTGTTCATTTCCATGACAGCGGTGGACGTGTGTATCAAGAACATCTACTGCAAATGCAGCGAGCGTTTTCGCCAAGAGCTGTTCGACTTGCTGGGAGGCGAAAGCAGGGTTTGGGCGGCCTGTTGCGCGCATGAATGCGGCATGGCTGGGCGATCGGTCGCAGTTCTTGATAGCTTGCTGAACGCCTACCTCTTTTACCTGCGAAAACTCAAATATCAGTGAAACTATGCGATGGCTTTTCGCCCACGTTCGGGGCTACTATCGCTGCAAGGATGCATGCTTTGCGGGTCGACATATCGTTGCGATCCTCCTTCCCCAAAGAGTTTTCCGCATAGGGTGCAACCGGGATTCGCCGTGCGTTTGCGCGGTGTGGTGCGGCTTGCGCGCCGAAGTGCGTGCTTGTCGCGAATGCGTCCCGCCAAAAAAGGTGGCGCACGGTCTGCGTTTGCGGCCCGGGTTGCGCACGCTGTTTTCGCGGGGCCTGATTTCGAAAAGGAGGGTGCATGAGCAAGAAGGGAAAGGCCGCTGCGGGCGTTACCGTGGCGGCAGCTTTGGCTGTGAGTATGGGCGCCGGTGCTGCTATTGCCGCCGACACCAGCTACGCGCCAACCACGCTTGGCAACAGCGCGTACACCAATCAGGTGGATGCGCGCAACGATTACACCGTGCAAGCCGTGCGCTACACGTCGAGCATTTCCAACCAGAATGCCGAAACGGTGGCCGAAGCGCAGGGGCTTTCCGCGCAAATCGGCAGCGCTTCAGGCGACGTGTCGCCCATCGTGGTGACGAACAGCCTGGGCAAGGACATCAAGGAATTCACGTTCCGCACGTCCGATACCTCGTCGTATCCGGGCAACCAGCTTTCCGGCACGTTGTCTGATGGTCAGTCCGCCGGCTGGGCGTTTACGTACGATTACGGCGAGCGCAGCTACACTAACAGCGCGGGCAAAACCATCAACATGCCGAAGAACTACCTGCTGCAGGTCACGTTCGCCGACGGCACCACCGCCGAGTTCCATAACGTGAACATGAACGGCGTGCGCACGCTGAATCTGTGTTATTCGGCTGATTACGGCGTGTATTACGTGGAACGCACCACCATTACCAACCACACGCCCGACCCGAACCTGTACTACGAGGCCAACCTGGCGGCGTATGAAGGTGGCGGCAACGAGTTCGACTATCACGTGAACTCCGCCGGGCGCATGGGCGAGTTTATGTACACTGCATCGCGCTCCGACGGCCCGGTTTGGAGCCTGGAACACGAAGTGTCGCAGGATATTCCCGACACGGGCATCGTTCCTGCGCTGCATGGCGAAAGTGAAGGCGACGGCATTACGCCGTCATACCAGGAGCTTTACTGGAACAGCGACGATTTGACCTGGCGTTAGCCGGTTCGCAGCGAAGGGGGACGGCTTGTGTCGCCCCCTTCGGGACTTGTGAACGCGGTGCCTGTGCCAAGCTAGCCGCATGTGCGCCGTGCCGTTTGGCGGATTGGGTGCATGCGATGCGGCCGACAATCGAATAGCATGAAATGGCGGGAGCTAAACGCAGATGAGGGCGTGTTTCCGCTAAGCTGATGGGTGACGCGAGCGGCGAAGGCTCGCGAAGGGGGGCATCATGGGGGAGCAAGCTGGGAAAAGGCGAAGTGCGACGTGTGCAGCTGACAATGGCCCGCACGCAATGTTGGCGGCAGAGACGAAAAGCTCCGGGGAGCATCGCCTTGTTGGGTCGCATGTCGAAAAGGCGTCGGATGGCGCCGAGGCTTTAGCGTCTGACCCTTTCGGCGTGCATGCTGGCAACGTGTTTTCCAGCTGGCCGCTTATGAGCGCGTTGTCGTTCGGCCTGTACATGAGCTGGGTGTATCTGGCTTGCTTTTCCACGAAACTATACCCCGTGTTCGGGGCGACCGGCGGTATGGCGGCGCAGGGCGAGCTTGCGTCGTTTGTCGGCTATATCGCTTGGATTGCCGTGTGCGTGGCAACGTATCGGCGGCTATCAAGTCGCTGGGGGTCGCGCGTGCTTGTTCTTGGCGTCATGGCGTCGGCGGCCACTGCGTGCGTAGCGGCTGCTTCGATGACTGCCGACGTGGCAATCGCGCGGGCGTTCGTTGTTGGCGCGTCGCTTCTGGGCGGCTTGGGAACAGGCTGCATCATGGTGGCGTGGGCGCTGCAGTTTGCACGTAACGGCGCGCAGGCATCGG
>ERZ808240.2574-NODE-2574-length-19445-cov-32.865137_pt1 | contig 19445 bp, 17 predicted proteins | sample MGYA00521084_ERZ808240 | MGnify/ENA primary metagenome ERZ808240 (study PRJEB31516, sample SAMN03275571) | gut metagenome | biome: mammalia-associated habitat; material: feces | host: Papio cynocephalus | place: Kenya | collected 2012-08-06 ...
CCAGATATTTTCTGCATAGTCCGCAATTGTCCTGTCGGAGCTGAATTTTCCGGCATTGCACATATTGAGCCATTGTTTTTTAAGGAAATCAGTTCTGTTACTATAATCAGAAACAGCCCTGAGTTTAGCCTCAACATAGCTTTCAAGGTCGCCGAGAAGATAATAGTTATCAGGAGAATGCCAGCTTGCACCGTCAAGGAGTGAGAAATAAAGTTCTCTGAAAACGCCTGTTCCGCCGTCTGAAACAGTGCCGTCAATAAGAGTATTTACAACACGGCGTATTTTGTCATTTTCAGCAAACAGTCTGCGGCTGTTGTACTGTGGCATAATAGTTTTAAGGTCTTCAACTCTTGCACCGAATATATAATTGTTTTCCTCACCGGCTTCCTGAACTATTTCAACGTTTGCACCGTCATAAGTTCCGAGAGTAACCGCACCATTGAGCATAAGTTTCATATTGCCAGTGCCTGAGGCTTCAGTGCCGGCAGTTGATATCTGTTCTGAAACATCAGCGGCAGCAACAAGCTTTTCAGCATATGAAACATTGTAATTTGATACAAAAACAACTTTTATAAGGTCGCATACGTCTTTATCTTCTGAAATAAGCTTTCCTATTTCATTGATATATTTGATAATACCCTTTGCACGTCTGTATCCCGGAGCAGATTTTGCCCCGAATATAAATGTAACAGGATTTTCAAGCTTTAAAGAGCCATCTTTTATGCCGAAATAGATATAAAGTATTGAAAAAGCATTGAGCAGCTGTCTTTTATATTCATGCAGACGCTTAATCTGAATATCAAAGATACTGTTTTCGTCTATGCAGATATTTTCCTTGCTGAGAATGAAATCTTTGAGCTGTTTTTTCTTAGTGGATTTTATGCTGTTGAATTTTTCAAGAATATCCTTGTCATCAGCATATTTTTCAAGTTTTCTGAGTTCATCAAGCTTTACAATCCATTCATCGCTGCCGAGGAGTTCAGTAATAAGAGATGAAAGTTCACGGTTGCAGAGAGCAAGCCATCTTCTCTGTGTTATACCGTTTGTCTTGTTCTGGAAGCGTTCAGGATAGAGCTTATACCATGAAGCAAGAACAGTATCTTTAAGAATCTGGGTATGAATTTCAGCAACACCATTTACATATGATGAACAGTATACAGCCATATGAGCCATATGGACAAGATTTCCGATAATTATTCTCATATCATTGAAATCCTTGGCTTCAAGACCTTTTCTGTACATATCTGATATGAATTTTTCATTTATCATGATGATTATTTCATATATTCTCGGAAGGAGTTCCTCAACAAGAGAGCATTCCCATTTTTCAAGAGCTTCAGCCATGATAGTATGATTTGTATAGTTGAATACTTTGCATACGATATCAAAAGCCCTGTCAAAGCTGTAGCCTTCATTATCCATAAGAATACGCATAAGTTCAGGTATTGAGATTACCGGATGAGTGTCGTTGAGCTGAATTGTTATATAGTCAGCAAGATTGTCAAGAGTGCCGAACTGAGCCTTATGTTTTCTTACTATATCAGCAAGAGAGGCACTGCTGAAGAAATACTGCTGTTTAAGGCGGAGTTTCTTGCCTTCTCTTGTATCGTCATTAGGATAGAGAACTCTTGAAATATCCTCTGCAAAAGTTTTTTCGCTGCTTGCCTCAAGATATTTTTGCTGATTGAAGAGTTCAAAATTGAATTCCTCAACAGGTTCAGCCTGCCAGAGTCTTAAAGTGCCGATATTTTTTGTTTTGCAGCCTATTACCGGCATATCGTAAGGAACAGCCATGACAGACTGACCATTGTAATCGATTCTTACAGATTCGCTTTCACAGCGTTCTGACCATGCATCGCCGTATTTTGTCCAGTTGTCAGCTTCTTCATGCTGAAAGCCGTCAACGATTGACTGTTTGAAAAGACCGTATTTATAGCGTATTCCATATCCGTCAAGAGGTAAATCAAGTGAGGCAGCACTGTCAAGGAAGCAGGCAGCGAGTCTGCCAAGACCGCCGTTTCCGAGAGCAGCATCTTCTATTTCCTCAAGAGATGAGAGTGAAACACCGTATTCTTCAAGAGCGTTCTGTACTTCATCGTATATTCCGAGGCAGAGCAGATTATTGAAAACGGCACGTCCCACAAGAAATTCCATTGAAAGATAGCAGGCACGTCTTGTTGTGAGATGGGCATGACGGCTGTTTTTCCAGTTTTCAGAAATCATATCCATTATGATATTTCCGAGAACGTCATGAATCTGCCATGGTTCTGCATCGCATGGAGCGATATTGTATTTTTTGATAAGCTGGTTATGGAAATCAGCCATAAAATTTTCTTTATTCATAATTATTGATTATCCACCTTTATAGAAATATTGTTTTCTGAAACCGTTTTTTCAGCTGATTTGCTTTCAGGGCATAAAAGACGGTTATACATTCTGTTAAGCTTATAGATTTTCTTTGCAAGTTTCGGAGAGAAATCCTCAGATTTGGTTCGAAACTGCCAGTTTCCGCCGAGAACTGACGGAGTATTCATTCTTGAAGCGGCATCTGAATCAAGAAAATCCTGAATCTGTGCAACGGCAACAGAGGCAACGCTTGACCATGCTGCACGGATAACAGCCCATGGTATATCTTTTTTCTTGAGAACGGTAAGGTATTCCTTGCAGAATTTTATATTATCCTTTGACATTCCGGCTACCCAGCCTTTTAAGGTTTCATTGTCATGAGTGCCTGTATATGCGATACAGTTTGATGAAGTGAAATTATGAGGGAGATGTTCATTTTCAGGGTCGCTGAATGCGAACTGGAGAACTTTCATTCCGGGGAAGCCTGTAAAGTTGAGAAGTTCTCTTACTTCCGGAGTTATAAAACCGAGGTCTTCAGCAATTATGCTGATATCGCCGAGTTTTTCCTTTACAGCGGCAAAGAGTTCTTTTCCCATGGCTTTACGCCACTGACCTTCCTCAGCGGTTTCATTTCCGAAAGGAATGGCATAGAAGCTTTCAAAGCCTCTGAAATGGTCGATTCTTACAGTGTCATATATCTGTGAAGCGAATTTTATACGGTTTATCCACCATTCAAAATTCTGTTTTTTATGGTAATCCCATTTATAGAGAGGATTGCCCCAGAGCTGACCTGTAGGGGAGAAGTCATCAGGAGGACATCCTGCGACCTCAACAGGTTTTTTCTGTTCATCAAGGCAGAAAAGTTCAGGATTTGCCCAGACATCAACGCTGTCATAAGCCACATATATAGGCATATCGCCGATTATTTCGATATTTCTGTTATTTGCATATTCCTTGAGGATTCTCCACTGCTTGAAGAATTTATACTGTATGAATTTAAAGAGTTCGATATCATCAGAGAGTTCAAGTTTTGCCTCAGCAAGAGCCTTTTCGTCACGCATGGCAAGTTTTTTGTCCCATTCATACCATGGCAGACCGCTGTTTTTGAATTTAAGAGCCATGAAAAGAGCATAGTCATCAAGCCATTTTTTATTTTCGGAAACAAATTTATGATACTGGCTTGAAAGCTCATGCTTATAGCTTTTATAGGCAATACGCAGCACCTTGAAGCAGTTGTTGTATATTTTGGTATAGTTGACAGCAGAAGGGGAGTCCTGCCACTTGATGTTTTCATAGTCAGCTTTTTTGAGGAGTCCTTCCTGTTTGAGCTGTTCAAAGTCAATGAAATAAGGATTTCCTGCATAGCATGAATATGATGAATACGGTGAATCACCATAGCTTGTGGGTGAAAGAGGCAGTATCTGCCAGCATTTAGTGCCGCTTTCAGCAAGGAAATCAACAAAATCATAAGCTGATTTTCCGAGCTTGCCTATGCCATAATCAGACGGAAGACTTGATATGTGCATAAGAATACAACTTTTTCGCATATTTTTTCTACCTTTCGTAATTTATCACAGAATTTCAGTGCATAAAAGACCTGCATATGAAAATAATAGCATAAGAATGTGTAAAAGGAGAGTATAAACTATGAAAATTGCAGGTGAAAGAATATTCATGTTCCTGATAGGAGCATTTCTTTACAGTCTTATTGAGATAGCTGCCAGAGGTTTCACTCACTGGACAATGTTCATTGCAGGAGGAGTGTGTCTTGCCCTTATGTATGATATTGACAGACTTATGGGAAATATGCCTCTTGGGGTAAAATGCATAGCCGGAGCATTACTTATAACGACAGTGGAATTTATATCCGGAATACTTGTCAATATAAAATACAGCTGGAATGTATGGGATTATTCGGATAAACCGCTTAATTTCATGGGACAGATATGCTTTCCCTATTCGGTCGGCTGGTTTTTTTTAAGTTTTGCAGCCTATGGGATATGTTTTGCAGCAAGAAGAAAATTCAGCAGTTTTCCTAAATAAAGACAGAATTTTTATAGATTATGACTGTAAACATTTTAATTATACCACTAACCAATACAGATTTTCAAGTATAAGCGATAATTTTTTTTAAATATATGAAATTCACTTGAAAAAGGAAATTGAAACTGATATAATAATAAATATCGGCAGAAATGCCAATATATCAAAACTTGTTCTTTTTTTGAAAGGAGAATTTATCAATGCCTGCTAATATTGTTGTCGGAACTCAGTGGGGTGACGAAGGTAAGGGCAAGATTATCGATATACTTGCCTCAAGAGCTGAAGTTGTTGTACGTTCACAGGGAGGTAACAATGCCGGTCACACTGTTGTAAGCAACGGTCAGACCTATAAGCTCCATCTTATTCCGTCAGGTATTCTTTATCCTGATACACTCTGTCTTATCGGTGCGGGAGTAGTTCTCGACCCTAAGGATTTCATAGGTGAACTTGATTCACTCAAAGAAAAGGGAATATCAACCTCAAAGCTCCGCATAGACCCGAGAGCTCATGTTGTTATGCCGTGGCACATAGTGCTTGACGGACTTTCTGAGAAATTCAGAGGAAATTCTGATATCGGTACTACAAAAAGAGGCATAGGCCCTACATATATGGATAAGTATGAAAGATGCGGCATAAGAATATATGACCTCGTTCATCCGGAAATATTCGCTGAAAAAGCACGCTCAACAGGTATGCTTAAAAATAAGATAATAACAGCTGTCTATGGCGGCGAACCGATAGACATAGATGCCGTTATTGCTGAATATACTGAATACGGCAAAAGACTGGCACCTTTTGTTGATGATGTTTCAGTTATTACATATGAAGCTGCAAAAGCCGGAAAAACAATAATGTTTGAAGGAGCTCAGGCAACTCTGCTTGATATAGATTTCGGAACATATCCTTATGTTACATCATCTCATCCGCTTTCAGCCGGCGTATGTGTCGGAACAGGCGTAGGCCCACGCATAATATCAAATGTAATAGGCGTTGCAAAGGCTTATACAACAAGAGTCGGAAAAGGCCCTTTCCCGACTGAACTTGATGACGAAATTGGTGACAGAATAAGAAATATCGGCGGAGAATTTGGTACTACAACAGGCCGTCCGAGAAGAACAGGCTGGTTTGATGCCGTAATAGTACGTCATTCTGTAAGAGTAAACGGTCTTGACGGCCTTGCAATCAACAAGCTTGATACTCTCAGCGGACTCGGCGAACTCAAGATATGCAACGGCTACAGAAAGCCTGACGGTTCAGTTATAAAGCATTTCCCGGCTTCTCTTGAAGAACTCAAAGACTGTGAACCTGTATATGAAACTGCTGAAGGCTTCAACGAGGATATATCATCATGCAGAACATTTGATGAACTTCCTGATGCCTGCAGGAAGTATATCGAAAGACTTGAAGAACTCTGCGAATGCCATATTGCAATGATTGGCGTAGGTCCTGACAGAACACAGATAATTGAAAGATAAAATCAGAAAGGACTGAATAATATGAGCACTGAAAAAAATGGTCTTGAAGGAATTCAGGCTCCCGTTCTCGAAGAAACAACTTATGATGAATCAAAATTCAGAAAAAAATCCCTTGATGATATTCAGGCTCCTGTCCTTGAAGATACATATACTGCTGATGCAGCTCATTCAAAAAGACTTGATGATGTAGCTGCACCTGTACTTGAAGATACAGTATATACACATCAGTCATCAGCTTCAAAGGCTCTTGAAAGCGTAGCTCCTCCGCAGCTTGATGACGGCGGCTATACAGCTCCCGCAGCGTCCGGAAGTGATATTCTCAGACAGCAGGTTTCAGCTCCTGTCCTTGACAGCCAGCCGCAGAATACACCTCCGCCGGCGAGATTTGCTGACCCCGACCTTGAACGTGCAAAAGCCGAGGGCAAAAGACTTGCACAGCAGCAGGCTTCCACTGAACCGGAACTTACTGATGAACAGAAAGCCAGAAGGCGTGAAATAAACCGTCAGATGAATATTGCAAGAGATGCGGCAATGGCTCAGAAAGGTGCTAAACTTGTTGTTCTGCTGGCGGTTCTCGGAGTAATTTCAAGTGTATGCCTTTCAGTATTTATGAAAATGGATTTTCAGGAGGGAACAAAAGAACTCTTTGAGAAGATTTCGGATATAATAATCTATTACAGTATAGCTCTCGGAGCAGTTTCAATACTTATCCTTCCAAGAGTACAGTTCCTTAAAAAGCTCGGTTCATTTGTATTCGGACTTAATACGCTCCTTATGCTTTTTCCGGGCAGCACAATGATAACATCAAAGGTAAATACAGGCGTAAGCGTAATTTTCTATGCGGTATCGCTGCTGCTCAGCGGATATATATGCTTCTCTCTCAGCTCTAATGAGAATATTGACAAATACTATAAAAAAAGAGAAGATATCTACGGATAAACAGAATGCACTGTCATTGCGGCAGTGCATTTTTTTCATCTGAATGAATATATTTCATTTCATATGTTCATACTCAGTTCAGAGGTGAATAATATGAAAAAGATAAATATTGCATTGATAGCCGGACTTTTGCTGGCGATAATATTTTCAGATTTTATAAGTTTCAGAAAAAGCTATGATGAACTTCAGCAGAATGTTCTCAGAATGCATATAATCGCTAATTCTGACAGCGTTGATGACCAGCAGCTTAAACTTAAAGTAAGAGATGAACTGCTTTCACATTCAGATGAAATCTTTTCAGACTGCAATAATATCAGTGATGCAGAGGATAACATAAAAAATAAATTTGAACTTATCGAAAAAATAACAAATGATACTATAAGAAAAAACGGCTTTTCATATCAGGCAAAGGCGGAACTTGTAAATATGGAATTTGCAGCTAAGGTATATAATGATATAACAATGCCTGCCGGTACTTATGATGCACTCAGGATAACAATAGGAAATGCAGAGGGGCATAACTGGTGGTGTGTTATGTATCCTCCGCTCTGTCTGCCTGTAGAGGGTGTCGCAGAAGAATATTTTGATGACGGTGAACAGGATATACTCTATAATCCTGATAAATATGAGATAAAATTCAAATGTATTGAAATTTTTGAAAAACTGAATGAAAAAATCCCTGAATAACAGGGATTTTTTGGCTTACATATAATGATATTTGTTTTTCTTTGCAAAGAGGAATATTGTCGATATTATAAATGCACATATTTCAGCAATTGTTATAGCATACCATATACCCTCGGTATCGAAAATAATCGGGAGAAACAATACTGACAAAAGCTGAAATACAAGAGTTCTTAAAAATGATATGCAGGCTGAAACTCCGCCATTGTTAAGAGCTGTGAAAAATCCTGAACAGAAAACATTATATCCGGCAAGCAGAAATGAAAATGCAAAAAGTCTGAATGCATGAAGTGTAAGCTCATAAAGTTCCTTGTCATAGCCCACGAACAGCGAGGCAAGCGGCACTGACAGCAGCATTGCAATTATGGTGAGTATTACTCCGGTTATAAGCATCATTTTTACGCCCATTTTAAGCATATTTTTAAGCCTGTCCGTATCTCCTGAACCGTAGTTGAATCCGATTATCGGGGCACTTCCTATAGTAAATCCCATAAATACAGCATTGAATATAAACTGTACATACATAAGCACTCCATATGCTGAAACGCCGTTTTCACCGATATATTTCATAAGCTGGAGATTGTATACAACGCTTACGAGAGATACTGAAACATTTGACATAAGTTCAGATGAACCGTTTATACAAGCCTGCAATATCGGTCTGAAGCTGAGTTTTGTCTTTACAAGACGCAGACGGCTTGAATTGGGTCTTAAAAAATATATAAGAGGGATAATTCCGCCGATAAACTGGCTTATACCTGTTGCAAGTGCCGCACCGGTGACTCCCCATCTGAAAACCGATATAAAAAGAGCATCAAGGACTATATTTGTAACTCCTGCGGCAATAGTTGTATAAAGTCCGAATTTAGGCTTTTCCGCAGCAACAAGAAATGTCTGGAATATATTCTGGAGCATAAATGCACAGGTAAATGAAATTACAGTCCGTCCGTATGAAACACAGTCCTCCATCATTGCCTCAGATGCACCGAAAAGTACTGCAACGGGACGAATAAATACTATTCCTGCGATTATAAGGACTATTCCGAGAAGAACAGCAAAAATAATCATCATTGAAAAATACTGATTAGCCTTTTCTTTATTGCCTTCACCGAGAGTTTTTGATACAAGGGCAGTTCCTCCTGTACCTATCATAAATCCCATTCCGCCGAGAATCATTACAAACGGCATAACAAGATTTACAGCGGCAAATGCAGTTTTTCCTGCAACATTTGAAACAAAATATCCGTCAATAACGCCGTATATTGATGTAAATATCATCATTATAACTGACGGAAGCACAAACCTTATAAGTTTTCGGTATGTGAAGTATTCAGATATCTGGATATTCATTTTTTTTCACACCTTTCTGTAATATTACGCATGGAAATGCTGTAATTACGGAGCATTTCCAGAAGCATATTCTGTTTTTCACCGGAAAAGCTGCCAAACGACTGCATTTCCGCATCAATTATCATATCAGCAGTATTTCGGGCGATAGCTTTGCCTTTGTCGGTAAGAAAAATAAATTTTTTTCTTTTATCCTCATAAAAGACGGTCTGTATTATGCCGTCTGATTCAAGTTTTTTGATAGCAGAATTAACGGTCTGTTTGGGCTGATACATTTGTGAGCATATGCCGCTCTGGGTCATAGGTTCATCGGCAAGCCGCAGAGTATAAATTATCCAGAATGAACATTCGCCCATGCCGTATTTTTTTGCCATTCCACGATAAATATCATCGATATCCTTCATAATGCTGTTGAATTGTCTGAGAGTATCTTTTGAATCCATAATATCCCTCCAAAAAAATAAGTCCGAAATCGGACGATTGGATTATAACATAAAAAAAATAAATTGTCAACAAAAAAATAAAATTCAACAGAATTTTTCTGCTGAATTTTATTTAACGCGAATTCGACAATAAAATTTTATGATTCAAAATAAGGGATTTTTCTTATATTTTGTAGGGGCGACCATCGGTCGCCCGTTAGATTCACCGAAATTTCAGGCGGGCGACCAATGGTCGCCCCTACAAAAAACAATCCATCGAATTTGCGTTATTTATGCAATATTGATTTTCAACCCTTGTCAATGTTTATAACTGCATTGTATCTTGAATCATGTTCTGAAAGCTTATTTGCAATCATATCAGTGACTTCCTTGTCTGAAAATTCAAATTTAAAAGGCACAACCACATCAAATATAAGATTTTCACGGTTTTCGCCTTTTGTCATTCTGAAATCATGGATACTGAGCTGTTCACTTATTGATTTTACTATATTTTCAGTAAGCTGTCTTGTAAGAATTGTTTCTTCATCATTATCTGCAACAGGGTCCATATGTATTGAAACAGCACACTGATATTTTTTTTTCATACTGTCTTCAAGCGAGTCAATAAGCTCATGTGCAGAAGTAAAATCCATTTCGCATGGTACTTCTGCATGAAATGATATTACCATATTCCCTATGCCATAATCATGAACAAGCAAATCATGAATCCCGATTATATTCGGATAACTCATAGCTGTTCTGCTGATATCGCTTACAAGTTCACTGTCAGGAGATGAACCGAGAAGCGGTGAAACACATTCCTTACAGGCAATAAATCCGGAACGGAAAATAAAGATTGCTACAAGTATTCCGGCATATCCGTCAATATTTACGCCTGTAATCAGTGAAACAATCATTGCAATTATAACTGTTCCGGTAGCGGCACAGTCTGAAAAGCTGTCTGCGGCAGAGGCTGAAAGTGAAGCAGAACTGATTATATTTCCGAGCTTTTTATAAAAATACCCCATCCATGACTTTACTGCAACAGATACTATAAGAATTATAAAGGCAAGCACTGAAAAATTAAGTTCCTCATGAGAAAATATCTTTGAAACAGATGATTTTCCGAGTTCAATTCCCATCATCATTATAATGAATGATATTACCAGTCCTGAAATATATTCCATTCTGCCGTGACCAAACGGATGTTCCTTGTCAGCGGCTTTTCCAGCCATTCTGAAGCCGATAAGCGACATCACTGAAGAACCTGCATCGGAAAGGTTATTGAATGCATCAGCTGTTACAGAAACAGAACCTGAAATTATTCCTGCGGCAAGCTTGCATAGAAAAAGCAGAATATTTAAAGTAATTCCGGTGCATGAACCAAGATATCCGTATTTTCTTCTGACAGACGGGTCTTTTATATCGTCCGGATTTCTTATGAATAGTTTTATCAGCAGTTTTGTCATAAAATCCTCCTGTTGCATTGAAAAATTATTTATGCTATACTGGATATAAAAAGGAGATTTGTTTTATATGGATAACAATATTATAAGAGCCATGCAGGAAAACGACAGGAATGAAGTTATTGAAATGATGAGAGTATTCTATGCATCTCCTGCGGTATTCAGCAATGGCTCTGACGAAATTTTTATCAGCGATTTTGATAACTGTATCGGGAACAGTCCGTATCTTGAAGGCTTTATATTTGAAAATTCAGGCACAGTTCAGGGCTATGCAATGATTGCAAAAAGCTTTTCAACTGAATTTGGGAAACCGTGCATATGGATTGAGGATATCTATATCAGAGACGAATTCAGAAACTGCGGCATAGGAAGCAGATTTTTCAGATATATTGAAGAAAAATATACTGATGTTATTTTCAGACTTGAGGTTGAAGAAGAAAATAAGCGTGCAGTTCATGTTTACAGAAAAAATGGATTTGATGAGTTTCCGTATATGGAAATGAAAAAGGAAAACTGAGGTTTTCCTTTTTTGTTATGCGGCTATTCTGAATATATTGTATATCAGCAGAGCAAATGTTATAACTGATATTACAAGATATATGATACCTGTTTTCTTTGAATTGTTTTTGAATCCTGTCACTGATATCATTATGTTGCATACTGTAAGTAATGCCCACATTACAGGAAATGCAACAGGAAGTGAAAATATTCCGAATGCACTTAGTCCGCATAGTATGAATGATATGAATATCATGACAAGAAGCACTGTCATGACAGCTGAATTATTTTTTTTCATGTTCTTTTAACTCCTTTTCTTTTCTGCGTTCCTTAACACTGTGTTTTACGCCCTTGTCATCGAGAATATAGCAGTGGTCGAGCTGATTTGTAAGATTTCCGACAACGCTTGCACGGTATTCGTTTCTGAGCTTTGTCTGTTCAGCTTTTTCCTCATCTGTAAGGCCGGAGGTTTTTGCTTTTCTTGCAAGTTCGTTTATACGGTCTATTTTTTTCTGTTTCATATTATATAATAACACTCCTTATGATTTGAATCAAATGATTATTTTCTGTTGAAATTCAGATTAAATAATATGCAAATTCGTTTTGTAGGGGCGACCATTGGTCGCCCGTTGATTTATCAATGATTTTATCTGTTGACCAATGATTTCCCATACAGAAAAAAATATCAAATTTATAGTTTAACCATAATCCGGCGGGCGACCAATGGTCGCCCCTACAAATAACAACCATCGAATTTGCGTTTAATTGCTGTTGATTTCAGCGGAAAGAATGCCTCTGCCATCTGTAGCAATATAAATTCTGCTGCTGTCAGCGGATAAAGCAGCAGCTTTTTTTCCGAACTGGCGGTTCTGGTCGCTTATCATAGTCCATTTGTTTCCGCCGTCATATGAACAGTATATGCCGTATCCGCTGTTCATAACTGTTCCGGCTATGTAAACAGCAGTGCCGCCGTCATTTGTCTTTGCAAATGTCATATATTCGCCTGAAAGACCAGTTATCTGTCTGAATTCATTGCCGCCGTCCTCTGAATACATTACTTTTTTTCCGCATATCCATATTCTGTTTTCATCTGAATATGGTTTTGAATTTTCAGGGATATCCGAAGCAGTTTTTCTGAATGTTTTTCCGCCGTCCTCAGATGAATAGAAGGAATTTTCTGAAACTGCATAGTATTTCATTGAATCTGTCCTGTCAGAGCATACAGAAGCTCCCGGAGGAAGTCCCTCACATCTTTCCCATGTCTGACCGAAATCATATGTTATTACAGGTCGTTTGCTTTTGTCATCAGGTATCCATATAAATGAACTGCCGTCAGATGCAACGCATACAGTTCCGTTGTATGAATTTTCATAGCCTTCAGGAACTGTTGCCGTACTGTACCATGATACACCGCCGTTATCGGTGAAAAGTACCGGAGTCATTGCAAAAATGCTGTGTTCGCCGCATCTTACTGCAATATCAGGGTTATCATATGCACAGTCGATATCAACAGAACCGGTTACCTGAAATTTTTCATCAGCTGATACAGGAGATGATATATCTGTACGGGTAAATCCTCCCCAGTTTTTATCGAGTGAATATATTTTTCCGTCAGCGGCAATGATATCTTCGGCAGATGTTATTGAAAGACCATTGCACATATCGCTTATGGATACTTTTCTTTCAGGATTTTCAGTATCTGAAAGATTATTTGCTCCTGATACTTCAAAAATGCCCTTTTCAGAACCATATATCATATGTGAACTGTCATGAGGGTCTATGCATAAAGCAGTCAGCCATTTACCGAGAGATGTATTCATATCATTTTCAAGCCATTGTGCATATGGAAAATTAAATTCATAGAAATCAGCTGAACCGTCATAGAAACTTACCCATGTTTCACCTGAATCATATGATATGTATATATTGTTTTTCGGATAGTTGTATCCGAGAGTTGATACTGCAATCATATTTCCGCTGCCTGTTGAAATGCCGCCGAAACCGCTTCCGTTTGCTGAATTTTCAGGGGTTATGTCATTGAATTTATCTTCAACGGGGTCATATGAATATACAAATCCGTTTCCGGGGTCAGGGTCAGGAGTTGCATTGTTGTCAAATATCATATAGAGAACGCCGTTTTCTGAAAATTCAGCCTGAACCGGATAATATCCTGCAAGTTCAGTATCAATTGAATCCCATGTTATACCTGCATTTTCTGATTTATATATTGTATTTCCGTCAACATCGGCAACACCTGCATATATATTGAGGGTAGGACTTCCGTCAGTTCCGGACTGTTCATCAAATGCTATCCACATAATTCCGATATCGGCTGAATCCTGAGCGAAATTGCCTGTTGTATTGAATGAAGGAACTACAGACCATGTTTTGCCGTAGTCTGAACTTTTCCAGAGTCCGGCAGAACGGCTGCCATAGTATATGGTTCTGTTGTCGTTCGGGTCAATGGCAAGACGTTCACCGCTTCCTCTGCCGGCGGCATCTCCTCCGCAGGGGAATGAGAGTTCAAATCGTTCCCAGCTGCTGCCGTAATCCTCCGAACGGAATATAACTCCGTTTTCACCGCTTTCAAGAGAACCGCACGCCATATATACCCTGTTAGGCTCATGGTTATCAGTAGCAATGCTTTCAACGCTCATAAGACCGCTTTCATCGGCAGAAAGAAAATCAGTCATGCATATCCATTCTTTATTTTCAGAGTCATATCTGAATGCACCGCTTTTTTCAGTGCGTGCATACATAAGACCTTTTTCAGTTTTATTGCATACGATACCTGAAACATATCCTCCGCCGTCTATACTGACAGTATCCCATTGATATGATATATCACTGTCTTCAACAACGGCATTTTCAACTTTATTGTTATTCTGGTTATCTGATTTATCCCATATTTTCAGTTTTGAAGCATCAAAGCTGCATGATGAAAATGTACCTGTTATAATAAGTGAAGTGAAAGCAGCAAATACTTTTTCCTTCATATTCATTATGAAAAATTCCTCCTGATATTTTTATTCTACTCTTACAATAATATACGAAAATGACGGAATAGTCAACTGTTTTGAATAAACAAACGCAAATCCGACAGAAAATCTTATTTTTTTGTATGGACAACTATTGGTCGTTCACCTGAATTTCATGCGGAGATTCGTGCTGATATTACAAATATCTGTATTGTGTATATTCAGAAATTATGTTATAATCGGATATGAATTTAATATCACGCCAATTCGATGGATTGTTTATGTAGGGGCGAACTGTGTTCGCCCGTTGGATTTACTGAATTTTGGGCGGGCGAACACAGTTCGCCCCTACAAAATTATAAGGGAAACCCATATTTTCAATTATAAAATTTTGTTGTCGGATTAGTGTTAATATCAAGGAGAACAATATGAAAAAAGCTCTTAAAATAGTCATGATTCCTATGTCAGTACTTATACTGCTTGCAGCATCTATAATATTTATGCTCAGCAACGGAATAATATGGTTCAATAATCCAAGTCAAAGCTCATATCCGGTAAGGGGAGTTGATGTTTCTCATTATCAGAATGAAATAGACTGGAAAACGCTTGCTTCACAGGATATAGACTTTGCATTCATAAAGGCTACCGAGGGCAGCGGAACAGTTGATGAATGTTTTGAATATAACTGGTCTGAAGCAATGAAAACCGGTATTTATACCGGTGCATACCATTTTTTCAGCTATGACAGTTCAGGCGTTACTCAGGCTGAAAATTATATAAATACAGTTCCGGTAACCGAAAATATGCTCCCTCCTGTAATAGATGTTGAGTTCTATGGGGATAAATTTTCAAATCCTCCTTCAAGAGAAGAAGTTGACAATATTCTTAATGATATGATTGAAAAGCTTGAGGAGCATTATGGCATGACTCCAATAATATATGCTACTGAAAAATCATATGCAATGTTTATAAGCGGCGGATATGAGGATAATCCGATATGGATAAGAAATGTTATCCAGCCGCCCTCATTTCCGGAAGACGATGACAGGGAATGGACTTTCTGGCAGTACTCAAACAAGGGCAGACTCAAAGGATACAGCGGTGATGAAAAATTTATTGATATGAACGTATTCAACGGCTCGATGGAGAATTTCAAAACATTTTTTAATCTTGTCTGATTGACAATCATATGTCATTATGATAAAATTATTCTATAAAGAAACGGGGGTGTTTCTTATTTATCCGTTAAAGCTTAAACCTGTATTCAAGGACTATATATGGGGCGGTCAGAAACTGAACCGTGACTTCAGCATGAAAAGCGGATTCAATAAGACTGCTGAAGCATGGCTGCTCTCATGCCACAATGACGGAATGTCGGTAATTCAGAACGGAATATTTAAAAATATGCCTTTACAGGATTTTATCGAAAAATATCCTCAGTATGCAGGAATATGCTGTGCTGAAAAATTTCCTCTGATAATAAAGCTTATAGATGCCTGTGACAATCTTTCTGTTCAGGTTCATCCTTCATCAGCGGAAAACTGTAAGAATGAAATGTGGTATGTAATCGACTGTGAGGAAAATTCCCGTATACTTTACGGCGTTAAGAACCCAATATCAAAACAGCAGCTTGAGGAGAATATCAGAAATAATACCGTTGCCGATATAATGAACAGCATTCCGGTTAAAAAAGGTGATGTTTTCTATATAAAAGCCGGCACTCTCCATGCAATAGGAAAGGGTATCCTTATAGCTGAAATACAACAGAATTCAAATGTAACATACCGTGTCTTTGACTACAACAGAAAAGATTCAGACGGCAATGCAAGACCTCTGCATATCGCTCAGGCTCTTGAATGTGCAGACCTCAATCCTCCGCAGGAACTTTATCATAAAACTTCAGTTCACAAAAATACAGAGATTCTCAACGAATGCAGCTTTTTCAGCGTATATCTGTTAAGCGTTGACGGTACTCATGTCATACATTCAGACAGCTCATCATTTACAAGCATGATTATACTTGAAGGTGATGGTTATGTCAGTGAAATCAATAAAATCAATGCCGAACATTTCAGAAAAGGTGACAGCTTTTTTCTGTCTGCCGGCTGTGATTATAAAATTACAGGGAAATCAAAAATTATTTTAACGAAAGTGTAGGTAATGTATTATGAAATATTATATCGGAATTGACCTTGGCGGTACAAATATCGTTGCAGGAGTTGTGGATGAAAATTACAGAATTATCACAAAGGCTACCACCAAGACAAACTGCCCACGTCCTGAAAAGGAAATAGCTGCTGATATGGCAAAAGTCGCCCTTGAAGCTGCTCAGAAAGCCTGCATTTCAATAGATGATATCGAATGGATAGGCATAGGCACTCCGGGTATCGCAAACAGCGAAACAGGCATAATCGAATATTCTAACAACCTCGGATTTGAAAATACTCCTATGGTTGACTATATCAGAGAATATATCGACAAGCCTGTATTTATTGAAAATGATGCAAATGCTGCTGCATACGGCGAATTTGTTGCAGGTGCTGCAAAAGGTGCAAACAATGCTGTATGCATTACCCTCGGAACAGGTGTAGGCGGCGGAATCGTTATAGACGGCAAAATTTATTCAGGCTCTAATTTCGCAGGTGCTGAAATAGGTCATACTGTTATTGAAGTTGACGGTGCTCAGTGTTCATGCGGCAGAAAAGGCTGCTTTGAGGCTTATTCATCTGCTACCGGTCTTATCAGAATGACAAAGGAAGCTATGTATAAGGACAAGGAAAGCAAAATGTGGCAGATGACTGAGGAAAGAGGCGGAAAGGTTTCTGCAAGAACAGCTTTTGACTGCATGAGAGAAGGCGATAAGTCCGCCAAGGAAGTTACTGATAAGTACATAAAGTATCTTGCTGCCGGAATTACAAATACAATCAATATATTCCAGCCTGATATTCTCTGCATAGGCGGCGGTGTATGCAATGAAGGCGATGCTCTCCTTATCCCTGTAAAGAAAATCGTTCAGGAAGAAGTATATACAAGAAATTCTCCGAAAAATACTGAGATAGTTATCGCAAAACTCGGAAATGATGCCGGTATTATCGGTGCTGCATTCCTCGGAAAGGCAAAATAATCAGAAAATATGTTCATCTTTTGCGAAAGGGGATAGTATTATGGAAATTCAGGAAATGTTCAATGTGATTCTTAGCGAAATCAAAGAAATAAAATCATCTGTCAATAACCTTGAAAAAAGATTTGACAACCTTGAACAGAGAGTTGACAGCATTGAAAACAAAATTGATAACCTTGAACAGAGAGTTGACAGCATTGAAAACAAAATTGATAACCTTGAACAGAGAGTTGACAGCATTGAAAATAAGATTGATATTCTTGATGAACGCACATCACGTCTTGAAAAAGGTCAGGCTGAAATCACAGAAAATATTGTGCATGTTTCAGAAGTTCTTGGTAAAGACATAGACAATCTGAAAAATGAAACTCATGCTGAAAAGCAGATTATTGGTGTACATTCTGTTGATATTCAGCTGCTTAAAAATAAAATAGTATAATTTTTTTATAAAAGAGGTTTTTGAAAATGAACAGTGATAAACTCAAAAACGGCACAAACAATGCTCCTCACCGTGCATTGTATCATGCTCTCGGTCTTACAAATGAGGAAATTTCAAGACCTATGGTCGGAATTGTAAGCTCATACAATGAAATAGTACCGGGTCATATGAATATAGACAAAATCGTTGAAGCTGTAAAGCTCGGCGTTGCAATGGCTGGAGGAACTCCTGTAGTATTCCCTGCAATCGCTGTATGTGACGGCATTGCTATGGGTCACAAGGGTATGAAATATTCTCTTGTAACAAGAGATTTGATTGCTGATTCAACTGAAGCAATGACTCTTGCTCATGGATTTGATGCTCTTGTAATGGTTCCTAACTGTGACAAGAATGTTCCCGGACTCCTTATGGCTGCCGCAAGACTCAATATCCCGACTATATTTGTAAGCGGAGGCCCTATGCTTGCCGGAAAAGTCGATGGTCAGAAAACAAGCTTTTCAAGTATTTCTGAAGCAGTAGGTCAGTTCAATGCCGGAAAAATCACTGTTGAAAAACTTGAAGAATTTGAACGTAAAACCTGTCCTACCTGCGGTTCATGCTCAGGTATGTATACCGCAAATTCAATGAACTGCCTGACAGAAGTTCTCGGAATGGCTCTTAAAGGCAACGGTACTGTTCCGGCTGTATATTCAGAGAGAATTGAACTCGCAAAACACGCAGGCATGAAAATTATGGAGCTGCTTGAAAAGGATATACGTCCACGTGACATAATGACAGAAGCTGCATTTATGAATGCTCTTACAGTTGATATGGCTCTGGGCTGTTCTACAAACAGTATGCTTCATCTTCCGGCAATCGCTCATGAATGCGGAATTGATATAAATCTTGACATTGCCAATGAAATCAGCGGAAAAACTCCTAACCTCTGTCATCTTGCTCCGGCAGGTCATACATATATTGAGGAACTCAATGAAGCCGGCGGAGTTTATGCCGTTATGAATGAACTTGACAAGAAAAATCTTATAAACAAGGATATAATAACTGCTACAGGAAAAACTGTAGGAGAAAATATAGCAGGCTGTATCAATAAAAATCATGACGTTATCAGACCAATTGAAAATCCATACAGCCAGACCGGCGGAATAGCTGTTCTTAAAGGCAATCTTGCTCCTGACAGATGCGTTGTAAAGCGTTCAGCAGTTGCTCCTGAAATGCTTGTTCATTCAGGCCCTGCAAAGGTATTTGACTGCGAGGAGGACGCTCAGGCAGCTATAAACGGCGGAAAAATCGTTCCGGGAGATGTTGTTGTCATCAGATATGAAGGTCCTAAGGGCGGCCCTGGAATGAGAGAAATGCTCAATCCTACATCTGCAATAGTAGGAATGGGTCTTGGAAGCTCAGTTGCCCTCATCACAGACGGACGATTCAGCGGTGCTACAAGAGGTGCGGCTATCGGTCATGTATCCCCTGAAGCTGCTGCCGGCGGCGTTATCGGTATCGTAAAGGACGGGGATATAATAAAGATAGATATTCCTGCAAATAAGATAGAGCTTGATGTTCCTCAGGAGGAAATCGACAGAAGAATGGCTGATTTTGTTCCTAAGAAAAAAGAACTTTCAGGTTATCTTAAAAGATATGCATCACTTGTTACAAGCGGTTCAAACGGAGCTATTCTTTCATAATATAA
>ERZ808240.2575-NODE-2575-length-19434-cov-20.182414_pt1 | contig 19434 bp, 19 predicted proteins | sample MGYA00521084_ERZ808240 | MGnify/ENA primary metagenome ERZ808240 (study PRJEB31516, sample SAMN03275571) | gut metagenome | biome: mammalia-associated habitat; material: feces | host: Papio cynocephalus | place: Kenya | collected 2012-08-06 ...
GGCTAGACCTAGATATATAATTCAAGATAATTTATTAGAAAAGAAAGAAAAATAGTTGTATGGATAATTATAGTAAAAATATCAATGTATTTTTAATTGTTAATTATAATGATTATGAAAATACATTTAAATTATTAAAAAATATTGAAAATTACGATATTATTGATGAAATAGTAGTCGTAGATAATAATTCTAAAAAAGATATTCAAGATAAGTTAAAAAAAATAAAAATTTCAAAATTAACCATATTGTTTTCTAAGGAAAATAACGGATATGGTTGTGCAATAAATATTGGATGTAAATCTATCAAAGGAAAATATACAAATGCGAATGTTTTTATATCTAATTCAGATATTATAATAAATAAAGAAGATGATTTAATAAAATTAATTCAAAATTTGAATAATGATGATAAAATGTGCGCTATTGCGCCTGTTATAAATCAGAATAAAGATTTAGTTTGTGGTTGGCGTTTGCCTTCTATTTTAGATGCTTTAATATTAAATATTCCAAAGTTCAACAAAAAATTAGAAAGAAAAAAATTGCTATATAATTATAACGATTTTGAAAATGGGTTAAACGAGGTAGAAGTAATTTCTGGATGTTTTTTTCTAATTAAATTAGATGCATTAGAAAAAATTAATTATTTTGATGAAAATTTATTTTTGTATTATGAAGAAAATACTATTTTTTATAAATTAAAAAAATTAGGATATAAGGTATATGTTAACAAAAATATTGAGATAATTCATAATCACTCTAAGACAATAGATAAAAATATTAACAAAAAAAAGAAATTAAAAATATTAAAAAATAGCCAAGAATATTATTATAAAAATATTGTTAAAGCTAATAAATTTTTATTTTTTTTACTTAAAATAAGTAATAAGATAGTTTTATTAAAATAAGTCGGTAAAATATTTGACATTTACCGACTTATTATTTTACAATATATTTAGGTGATGATTGTTGATATTGAATAATGATGAATTAAAAGAAAAATATCCTAGTGATATTGAAATAAAAAATTTAGTAAATGAAGAAAAATTATTTAAAATAGATAAATATTTGTATTCTACTGATAAGAATTATGATAATTTAGACTATGTTTTAAAAAAGTATAACAATTTTATATTTACTATGAAAACGGCACTAGCTATTTATGGATTTAAAAATATATTTTTAAAAAAATATGATATTGCTACTAAATCAAAAGCAAGAGTTATAAAAAATAATTTGATAAAGCAGTATTTTATGCCTGATGAGTTATATGATGTAGGTTTAAGCAATATTGAATATAAAGGCTATAAAATTAAAATTTATAATAAAGAAAGATTATTATTAGAAATAATAAAAAATAAAAGTCAAATAGATGATGTAACATACAAAGATATAATTAGTCAATATAAGAAAAATATTACAAATCTTTCAATATCTAAAATATATGAATATATTTCTTATTATAAGAAAAGAGATATAATGCTAAAAAATTTTGAAAAAGAATTTATAAATGATAGTAAATTTAAGGAGGTAAAAATGAAAGGAATTATTTTAGCTGGAGGAAGTGGAACAAGACTTTATCCAATAACGGAAGGGGTTAGTAAACAATTATTACCAATATATGATAAACCAATGATTTATTACCCTATATCAGTCTTAATGCTTGCTGGTATAAGAGACATTTTAATTATAACTACAGAAAAGGATCAAAATTCATTTAAAAGTTTACTTAAAGATGGTTCTCAATTTGGTGTAAATTTTGAATACATAGTTCAACCTTCTCCTGATGGACTTGCACAGGCATTTATTTTAGGAGAGAAATTCATTAATGATAAACCAAGTGCACTTATTTTAGGAGATAATTTATTTTATGGGAATGGATTTGTTAAAATGCTAAATTTAGCGGTAAAAAATGCTGATTTGGGGTATGCTACAAATTTTGGTATTGAAGTTCCTGATCCCCAAAGGTTTGGAATCATGGAGGTTGAAAAGGTTGATAATGAGTTCTATATTAAAAGTGTAGAAGAAAAACCTGAATTTCCTAAATCTAATTATGCAATAACTGGTTTATACTTTTATCCTAAAGGAGTTTGTGAAAAAGCAAAAGAAGTTAAACCATCAAAAAGAGGGGAACTTGAAATAACATCATTAAATGATATGTATTTACAAGAAGGAAAACTTAAGGCAGAAATACTTGGCGGTGGATTTAATTGGTTTGATACTGGAACATTTGATAGTTTATATGATGCGATATCTACTGTTAAAGCTGCTGAACAAAATCGTGGAAAAATAATAGCTTGTTTAGAACAAATTGCTTACGATAATGGATGGATAACTTTAGAACAATTAATGGATAGAGCAGAATCACTTAAGAAAAACTCTTATGGAGAATTTTTGAATAATATAGTTCAAAATGAAACAAAGAAGAAGATGATGAGACGTTAATGAAAAAGACTAAAACTAATTTAAAGGATTGTTATATTTTAGAACCAGATAAATATGGGGATGATAGAGGATATTACTCACCTTTTTTTGCGGAAAAAGATTATATAAATAATGGATTATATTCAATAAAAGGAATAGTTCAAGGAGCTAGAAGTAAAAGTGGTAAAGGGATAGTAAGAGGATTACATTTTCAAAATGATCCATATTGTCAATCTAAAATTGTAGAATGTTTATCTGGAGCTGTTTTGGATGTTGTTGTTGATTTAAGAAAAGATTCTCCAACTTATATGAAGTGGACAAGTGTCCTTCTTACACCGGAAAACGGTAGACAATTATTGATTCCTAGAGGATTTGCTCATGGTTTTGTGAGTCTTAAAGATAATTCTTTATTTCAATACTTGGTTGATAATGATTATAAACCAAGTCATGAAAATGGAATATTATGGTGTGATTCTCAGATTGGAATTGATTGGAACTTTGAAAAATATGGAATAAAAGAACCTTTGCTTTCTGAAAAAGATAAAAATAGATTGCCTTTAAAAGATAATGAGCCTAACTTTTATACTAAAAAAAGATATCTTGTGACTGGTGTAAGTGGACAGCTTGGATATGATGTTGTTCGTGAACTTAATAAAAGAGGTATTTATGATATATTGACTTTAACAAGTAATGATTTAGATATTACGGATAGAAGATTAGTTAAAAAGATAATAGATGAATATGCTCCAGAAGTTATTTTTCATTGCGCGGCTTATACAAATGTTGATAAGGCTGAAGAAGATAAAGAAACGTGTTTTAAAGTTAATGTAGAAGGCACTAAAAACATAGTAGATGCGGCAAGAGATGTTGATGCTAAATTAATTTATATTTCTACTGATTATGTTTTTGATGGTAGAAAAGATGGATTATATGAAACTACAGATGAAGTAAACCCTAAAAATGTGTATGGTATTTCTAAAGCTGTTAGTGAAAAAATTGCTTTAAATTATGAGAAAAGTTTTATTGTAAGAACTTCATGGGTTTTTGGAATAAATGGTAAAAATTTTGTTAAGACTATGCTTAAACTTGCAGAAAACCATTCTGAGTTAAATGTTGTTTGTGATCAAATTGGAAGTCCTACTTATACTGTTGATTTAGCTAAGTTACTAGTTGATATGTCACAAACTGATAATTATGGTATATATCATGCGAACAATGAAGGATATGTATCATGGGCTGAATTTGCTGATTATATTTTTAAATCTAATAATTTAAATGTAAAGGTTAATTATGTTACAACTGATGAATATGGAATGGGTAAAGCATATAGACCTAAAAATTCATGTTTAAGTAAGCAAAATTTAATAGATAATGGATTTGATTTACTTCCAGATTGGCATAATGCGATTGATAGATATAATTTGGAATTAAAAAATTCTTTGAAGAAAGGAAAGGTAAGATAATTAAATGAAAATATTAGTTACAGGTGGAGCAGGATTTATTGGTAGTAATTTTTTACATTATGAAACTACTATGTATCCTGACGATATGTTTGTATGTTTAGATGCTCTATCATATGCAGGAAATTATAATAATATAAAAGAATTAAGTAAAAAAGATAATTTTAAATTTGTTAAGGGAGATATTACAGATAGAGAATTTATTGATAAGTTTTTTAATGAAGAAAATTTTGATGTAATAATTAATTTTGCAGCAGAAAGTCATGTTGATAATTCTATTAAAAATCCTGGTATATTTATTCAAACTAATATAGCTGGTACACAGGTTTTAATGGATGCTGCTAGAAAATATGGTAATATTAGATATCATCAAGTTTCTACTGATGAGGTTTATGGAGATTTACCTTTAGATAGGCCTGATCTTAAGTTTACGGAAAATACTCCAATTCATACTTCGAGTCCTTATTCATCAAGTAAAGCTGGAGCAGATTTATTAGTTATGGCATATTATAGAACTTTTGGCTTACCAATTACTATTTCAAGATGTTCTAATAATTATGGCCCATATCAATTTCCAGAAAAATTAATTCCTGTTGTAATTTCAAAGGCTTTAAATGATGAAAATATTCCAGTATATGGAACTGGAGAAAATGTAAGAGATTGGATTCATGTTCATGACCATAATGTTGGTGTAGATTTAATTATTAGACATGGTAAAATTGGAGAAGTATATAATTTGGGTGGACATTCTGAAAGAACAAATTTGGAACTTGTTAAAATAATTTTAAATCAGTTAGATAAATCTGAGGATTTAATTACTTTTGTTAATGATAGACCAGGACATGATTTAAGATACGCTATTGATTCAAGCAAAGTGGAAAAAGAACTAGGATGGAATAGAACATATACATTTGATGAAGGAATTAAAGAAACTATTGAGTGGTACGTTAACAATCAAACGTGGATAAATGATATAAAATCAGGTGAATATAGAAACTCTTATGAAAAAAGTTTAAGAAAATCACTTTAGTTTGTGATTTTTTTAATTATTTTGTCAAACATTATGATACAATGGATTAGGAGATGAATATGAAGAATAATAATATTTCAATAGATGTTAATCATGTTACTAAAACATTTAAACTATATTCAGATAAACCTCAAACTTTAAAAGAAAGGCTGGTTAGGGGATTTAAAAATAAAACTGAAGTTAGAACTGTTTTGAATGATATAACTTTGCAAATTAAAAAGGGAGAAACTGTTGCTTTAATTGGAGTAAATGGTAGTGGTAAATCAACACTTTTAAAGCTTATGACTAAAATAATTTATCCAAATAAAGGAACATTAAATACATATGGTAAACTAACATCCTTATTAGAGTTAGGAGCTGGTTTTCATCCTGATTTTACGGGTAGAGAAAACATTTATTTTAATGCTTCTATATTTGGATTAACAAAAAAAGAAATTGAAGATAGAATTCAAAATATTATTGATTTTAGTGAATTAGGTGAATTTATTGATAGTCCTGTTCGTACATATTCTTCAGGAATGTATATGCGTTTAGCGTTTAGTGTAGCAATTAATGTTGATGCTGAAATATTGCTTATTGATGAAATATTGGCAGTGGGAGATCAACATTTTCAAGAAAAATGCTTTACTAAATTAGAAGAACTTGCTAAAAGTAATATGACAATAGTTATAGTTAGTCATAGTTTAGATTCTTTAAGAAAATTATGTGACCGTGCTATTTGGATAAATAATGGAGAGGTTGCAATGGATGGAAATGCGAACAAGGTAATTGATGCTTACTTAAAGGAGTGTGCATAATATGAATGTTTTTAAAGAATTACATCAATATAGAGAATTACTTAAGACTAATGTAAAAAAGGATATTAGAGGTAAATATAAAGCATCTTTTTTAGGAGTATTATGGTCTTTTATAAATCCATTATTGCAAGTATTAGTTTATGCAATTGTTTTTCCGTATATTATGAGAGTTCAAACTGAAAATTATTTAATTTTCTTAATATGTGGAATTATACCGTGGACTTGGTTTACAAATGTTATTAGTCAGGGAACTACTTGTGTTACAAATAATGCTAATTTAATAAAAAAAGTATATTTTCCGAGAGAAATTCTTCCTATTTCAATAGTTACTAGTGGTTTAATTAATTTTTTAATTTCATGTGTAATTATTTTAATTTTTGTTTTATTTAGTGGATGTGGTATTTCTTGGCATTTAATTTTTTTACCATTTATTGCTATAATTCAATATGTTATTTCATTAGCAATAATTTTTTTGCTTAGTGCTTTTAATGTATATGTTAAAGATGTCGAATATATGGTTATGTTTATTATAAATTTATTTTTCTATGCTACACCAGTGTTGTACTCAACAGAAATGTTTCAAGGTACTTGGATGATTTGGTTATTTAGATTAAATCCAATGGCACATTTAATAAATGCATATCGTGATATATTTTATATTCATAGAATTCCAGAACTTGGAAATTTAACTTTTTTACTTGGAATTGGAATTGTTATTTTAATTATTTGTTATAAAATATTTAAAAAATTAGAAAAAAGATTTGCTGAGGAAATATAAAATGTTTAGTTTTGTAATTTTACATTATAAAAATATCAATGAAACGTTAGAGTGCTTATCATGTTTAAAAAATTTAAATTTTAAAGATAGTCATATTGTAATAGTTGATAATAATTCGTTTTTAGAAAATGATGAAAAAAAAATAAGTGAATTTACGAATGATATATTAAAATTAGATAAAAATTATGGATTTGCGAAAGCTAATAATATGGGAATAGAATATGCAAGAAATAAATATCATTCTAAATTTTATATTGTTATGAATAATGATGTTTATATAAATGATAAAGAATTTTTAAATAATATTAGATTTGATTATGATAAATATAAATTTGATATGTTGGGTCCTTATATTTCATCGCCTACTGGGGAGTCTATTAATCCTTTTCCGGTTATTAAAGATGAAAAATCATTAAGAGTGGAAATAGAAAGATGTTTAAAATTAATAAAGATATATAGACATTCTTTAACTTATTCTTTATTACAAATTGGAATTAAAGTTAAACATCTGATGCATAAACCAGTATTATCTAAAAATGGCGATAAAATCTTATTGGATTCACCATTACATGGTTGTTGTATAATATTTAGTGAAAAGTATTTAAAAAAATATAAATATCCATTTTATAATGAAACATTTTTATTTCATGAAGAAGAATTTTTATATCAAAGAGTTATGAGAGATAATTTAATTAGTATGTATGATCCAAATTTAAAAGCTTTTCATAAAGAAGGATCAAGTGTAAAGAAAAATAATAAAAATGAGAGAAAGAGTAAATTATTTAGAGAATACAATAGGTTAAGATCATTGTATTTATTAAGAGATATAATGCAGGGGAGATGCAAAGATGAATAAAAAAATTTCGGTAATTGTTGCTGTATATAATACAGAGAAATATATAGACAAATGTTTAGATTCTTTATTTAATCAGACATATAAAAACTTGGAAATAATAGTTATAGAAGACTGCTCAACTGATAAATCTAGAGAAGTACTTCTGAAGTACTCAAATAATAAAAAAATCAAATTAATTTTTAATGAGCAAAATGGTGGACTTTCATATTCAAGAAATATTGGCTTAAAGAATGCGACTGGAGATTATATTGGTTATATAGATTCAGATGATTATGTAGATTTAGACTTTTATGAAAAACTTATGAACTCAATAGAAAAAAATAAGTCTGAGATTGCTATTTGTGATATAAAAGTTGTTTATGAAGATAAAAATGCAGAAATAATATCTAAATGTTGTAATTTTGAAGATTTCAATGTTGTGAATGTAACAAATAATGGACTTGCAGCTAGTGCTTGTAATAAATTATTTAAAAAAGAATTAATTAGTAAATATCCTTTTGCAGAAGGAAAAGTTAATGAAGATATTGCTGTTATTATTCCAGCACTTGTTAACGCTAAAAAAATATCTTATGCTAATACATATTATTATTATGTTCAACGCGGTGAATCAATTCAAAATAGTAGATTTAGTGATAAAAGATTTGATATTTTTTATGGTGTAAAAGTAACATTAGAACGTATTAAAAAAAATAAATATTATGATGAGATAAAAGATGTGCTTGTATATAATCAATTAATTGTATTGCTGTTGTATATTATTCCTAAGGAAACGAACTTTAAACGTCGCCTGAAGATATTAAAAAAATTTAATGAATTGTCATCCGAATATAATATAAGACAAAATCATTGTTATTGGGATTTTTTAGAAGCATGTGGAAAAAAGCACAAGTTTTATTATAGATTGTTATTTAAATTAAATTGTAATAATTTATATTTTTTAAGTAATTTATTGATTAGTTTATATCAATTTGCTTATAAATTTAAGAAGAATAGTGTAATTAAGGATAATATTACATTAAATGATTTAATTGAAAAAGCAAAATTTCAATATAATTTAGCTGAACCTAATGTTAAAATATCAGTTATTGTTCCAAATTATAATTATGAAAGATTTATGGAACAAAGAATTTATAGTATTTTAAATCAAAATTATAAAATATATGAGTTAATAATTTTAGATGATTGTTCTAAAGATAATTCTATAGATAAAATTAATAAAATAGCTAATGTAATTAAGGATTATGTAAATGTTAAAACTATTTACAATGATAAAAATAGTGGCTCTGCTTTTAAACAATGGAAAAAAGGTATGGAAGTTGCTACTGGAGATTATGTTTGGATTGCAGAAGCAGATGACTATTGTGAAAAGAATTTAATTAGCACGTTGGTTAAACCAATCGAACATGATAAAGATATTATGATTAGCTATAGTGATACTGCATTTATTGATGTTTTTGGAACTATTATTTTAAAAAGTATTAAGCCTGAAATTGACATACAAAAAAGCGGACATTGGAATAAATCATATGTTAATAATGGAATTGATGAAATAAAAAATTATAGTTTTCTAAATTGTACAATTGCGAATGTTTCTAGTTGTATAATAAAAAATGGTAATTATGAAGAATATTTAAAGATATCTGGAGAATTTAAACAAGCAGGAGATTGGTTATTTTATGTAAATTTAATAAGTAATGGGGATATCGCGTACACTGATAAAGTTTTAAATTATTATAGAGTACATGGTAATAATGTTTCTTCAACAATGAATCATCAAAAACATATTGATGAAATAAATAAAATACATAAATTTTATATTGAAAAATTTAATTTAGAAGATGTGCATAAGCAAAAAATGAAAGAAAGAATAGAATTTCTAAAAGATGCATGGAAATTGAAGTAGTGGTGATTTATGAAAAAGAATGTAAAATTACAAAATAAAATAAAATTATTGGGAAATGCAATTAAACATCCAATTAATTCATTTAAGTTAAATATAAATGTTAAAAAGTTTAATCCTTTTGTTGAACATTATGTACTTGATAACTTTTATTTGCATTATGGTAAATTAAAATTTCCTAAATTTGATAAACCGCATGTTAGTATTATTATTCCTGTGTATAATGAAATTGTTTATACTATTTATTGTTTACGAGCAATTTATTTAAATACTAAAGGTATTTCATATGAGATTATTATAGCAGATGATGTATCAACAGATGAAACTCAATTTTTGAAAATGTATGTTGATAACATTAAAATAGTTAGAAATAATAAAAATCAAGGATTTTTATTAAATTGTAATAATGCTTCTAAATATGCAAAAGGAAAATATATTTTGTTTTTAAATAATGATACAAGTGTAAAAGAAAATTGGTTAGAGCCATTAATTAATACTTTAGAAAATAATTCAGATATTGGGCTTGTTGGATCTAAATTAGTTTATCCAAATGGTAGACTTCAAGAAGCTGGTGGGATAATATTTAATGATGGTACAGCTGCTAATTATGGTAAGTTTGATGATACATCTAAGCCGGAATATAATTATGTGAGAGATGTTGATTATATTTCAGGAGCTTCTATAATGCTTTCAAAGAAATTATGGGATGAAATAGGCGGCTTTGATTCTAGATATGCACCAGCATATTGTGAAGATTCTGATTTAGCATTTGAAGTGAGAAAAAGAAAATTAAGAGTAGTTTATCAACCCTTGTCTGTTGTGACGCATTACGAAGGTGTATCAAATGGCACAGATGTAAATTTTGGATTAAAAAAATATCAATTAGAAAACTGTGATAAATTGTTAAATAAGTGGTATGATGATATATCTAAATTGCCTAGTAAAGAAACATCTATAAATGATTTTTCATTAAGAGATCGAATTAATAATAAAAGAACTATTCTTGTTATTGATCATTACGTTCCTGAATTTGATAAAGATGCAGGCTCTAAAACGACTTTTCAGTATTTGAAAATGTTTGTTGCAATGGGTTATAATGTTAAGTTTTTAGGAGATAATTTTTATAATAAAGAACCATATACAACTATGGTTGAGCAACTTGGAATTGAGGTTTTATATGGTCCTGAATATGCTAACAATATTTTTGATTGGATTATTGATAATCAAAATAATATAGATATTGTATATTCTAATAGGCCACATATTACAAAAAAATATATTGATTTTATAAGAAATTATACTAATATTAAATTTATATATTATGGTCATGATTTACATTATTTACGTGAATTTCGTGAATATGAATTAACAGGAAATATAAAACACAAATTAGAATCAGATAAGTGGAAAAAAATTGAATATGAAATAATGCATAAATCTGATGTTGTATATTATCCCTCTTATATTGAAAAAGAAGAAATATTAAAAAATGATAAATCTATCAATGTAAAGGCAATTAATGCATATTTTTATGATGATACTATTGATAACTATAAGAATAACATAAAGAATAGGGATGGAATATTATTTGTTGGAGGATTCACACATAGACCTAATGTTGATGCAATGCTGTGGTTTGTTAAGGAAGTATATCCATTAATAATTATGAAACAAAATATTAAATTAATAATTGCAGGATCAAATCCTCCAAAAGAAATCAAGGATTTAGAATGTGATAATATTATTGTAAAGGGATATGTTTCTGATCAAGAATTACTGGAATTATATAAAAATGTAAAAATGACTGTGGCTCCATTAAGATATGGTGCAGGTATAAAAGGAAAGGTAATTGAATCAGCATATCATGGTGTTCCGATGGTAACAACAAGTGTTGGAGCAGAAGGATTAAAAAATTATGATAAGTTCTTGACAGTTTGTGATATTCCTAAAGAAATGGCAAATTCAATTTTAGATATTTACAATAACGAAAAAAAATTAATAGAGTATTCAAAAGAAGCATTAAAATTTATAAATGATAACTATTCGATGAATGCAGCATGGAATATTATAAAAGATGATTTTGATGTTAAAAAGAAAAGTAAAAATTTAACTGATCATGAAAATTTTAGACAAGAAATTTTGAAGTATTTTTATGATTGTAATAATAAAAAAATATTGAAAAAGAAAGTTATAGACTTAATTGATAATGATTTTCAATTTGAGAAAATAGATAAGGATGGAATTTAATTATGATTATACGAGCAACAGCCCCACTTCGACTTGGTTTGGCGGGTGGTGGAACTGATGTTTCACCATTTTGTGATGTATATGGTGGAAGTGTTTTAAATGTTACTATTAACATGTTTGCATATTGCACAATTGAACCACTTAATAATGGAAAAATTATTTTTGATGTGAGAGATAGGAAAGAATATCAAGAGATAGATACTTCTACATTTTTAGATTACACTGATAATGTTGCTATGCTACATAAAGGTGTTTATAATAGAATTATTAAGGATTATAACCATAATAAACCATTATCATTTAGAATAACTACTTATTCTGATGCTCCAGCTGGTAGTGGACTTGGTTCATCAAGTACGATGGTTGTTTGTATAATTAAAGCATTTACGGAATGGTTAAACTTGCCATTAAGTGAGTATGATATTGCTAAACTCGCTTATGAGATTGAACGCAAAGATTTACAACTTACAGGTGGTAAACAAGATCAATATGCCGCTACTTTTGGTGGATTTAATTATATGGAATTTGAAAAAAATGACAGTGTTATTGTTAATTCTTTAAAAATTAAAAATTGGATAAGGAATGAAATAGAAAATGAATTAGTATTGTATTATACTGGTACTTCAAGAGAAAGTGCTAAAATTATTAATGAACAGATAAAGAATACTAAGGAAAATAATAAAAATTCTATTGATAGTATGTTAAAGTTAAAGCAAAGTGCTAAAGATATGAAAAAAGCTATTTTGATGGCTAATTTTGACGAAATGGCACGAATTTTAAACGAAAGTTGGTTAGCAAAACGAGCTGTTGCAAGCACAATATCTAATAAAGAAATTGATGAATTGTATGATTTTGTACTAGCAAATGGAGCAAGAGCGGCTAAAATAAGTGGAGCTGGTGGCGGTGGATTTATGATGATATTATGTGATCCACGTGAAAAGTATTCATTAGTTTCAAAATTGAAAGAAAAACAAGGTATCGTAATGACTCCAACAATTTATGATGATGGTGCGAAAGCGTGGACTTTATATGAAAAATAATAAACCAACAGTAGTAATAATGGCGGGTGGCTTTGGAACTAGGATTTCATCAATAAATAGTGATGTTCCAAAGCCGATGATTGAGATAAATGGTTTTCCGATTCTTTATCATCAAATTGAAAATTTAAAACAATATGGTTTAGATGATATTATTATGGTGGTTGGCTATAAAGCTGATAAAATAACTGATTATTTTAAGGATGGTAAACGTTTTGATGTAAATATAAGATATGTTATTGAAGAAAAACCTCTTGGAACTGCTGGATCATTCTATTATCTTAAAAATATGATTAAATCTGATTATTTCATTTTATTAAATGGAGATATTGTATTCAATATAGATTTTGAGCGCTTTATAAAATATTTTGAAAATTCTCATTCTTTGGCATGTATTTGTACTCATCCTAATTCTCACCCATTTGATTCCTCATTAATAGTAACAGATTCTGATAATTGTGTAATTAATTGGTTGGGTAAGAATGAGAGACCTTTATTTTATCAAAATCAAGTCAATGCTGGAATTCATATTTTATCTAGCAAATTACTAGATTTTGTATCTAGTCCGATTAAAATTAGTTTGGATAATGATATATTAAAGCCATTAGTAAAAGAAAAAAAATTAATAGCATACAAGACACCAGAGTATATAAAAGATATGGGAACACCGGAGAGATATTATCAAGTTTCTAGAGATTTAATGGATGGTATAAATGTTAAAAAAAGTTTAGCTGTTAAACAAAAAGTTGCTTTTTTGGATCGTGATGGTACTATTAATAAATATGTTGGATTTTTACGCAATGTTGATGATTTTGAATTACGTCCTAATGTCTCTGAGGCTATAAAAATTCTTAATGAAAAAGGTTATTTGGTTATTGTTATAACAAATCAGCCAGTTATAGCGCGTGGAGAAATTAATGAACAGGAATTAAAAATTATTCATAATAAAATGGAAACTTTATTGGGACAAGATGGTGCATATGTTGATGCTATATATTATTGTCCACATCATCCTGATTCTGGTTATACTGGTGAAATTAAAGCCTTGAAAATAAAATGTAATTGTCGTAAGCCTAATACGGGGTTAGTAGAAAGGGCAGTTAAAGATTTTAATATTGACTTAAGCAAGTCTTTTATTATAGGAGATACTGATTTAGATGAAAAATTAGCTAGTAATTTGGGCATTCCGTTTTATTTAACTAATGATAATTGTGATTTATTAGATTGTGTAGAAAGTGAGTTAAAAAATGAAAAGTCAAGAAGTCTTAGAAGAATTAATTGAAAGATATCCCATTCTTAAGGAATGTAAGAATGATATTAATGAAGCATTTGAAATTATAGTTGAAACATATAAAAGTAATCATAAAATGTTGGTTGCTGGTAATGGTGGTTCGGCTTCTGATTCCAATCATATTGTAGGTGAATTAATGAAGTCATTTGAATTAAGAAGACCAATCGAAAACGAAGTTTATAATGAGATTATTAAGAATGAGAAGTATGGTATGGTTCTTGTTGATTCGTTGCAAGGTGCTTTGCCTACTATATCATTAAATAATCATGAAAGTCTAAATACAGCCTTTTTAAATGATGTTAATCCATATGTCTTATTTGCTCAACAAGTTTTAGGGTATGGTCAACAAAAAGATGTTTTTTGGGGAATATCTACGTCTGGAAATTCTAAAAATATTGTTATGGCAGCTATAGTAGCAAAGGCTAAGGGAATGAAGGTTATTGGTCTAACTGGAAAAAATGATAGTGATTTGTCATCTATAGCTGATGTAACAATAAAAGTTCCAGAGACTAGAACTTTTAAAATACAAGAATTGCATTTGCCAGTTTATCATTGTTTATGCTTAATGTTAGAAAATTATTTTTTTAATTAGAATTTATAAAAAAATTTGCAGTATTAAAGAATCGATTTATATTATCATTATTTATAATAAAAATAATTATCGATTTAGAAATATTTATTTGTATGATAAGTTTTGTAGTATTTATTTATTGCTTAATAAAAAAGATTTGGTTGAAAGATGTAAATTTATTGCATGCTATTTATGGCTACTAGATGGTATTAAAATGTTATAACTTGGAATAATTGGAAAATATGTTGATTAGATTTATAGTGTTGCTAAAGCAAGACCTAGATATATTATTCTGGATGATTTATTAAAAAAAGAATTATAGAAAATTATTTTATTAAGTTTTATGGTAATTGCATAAAAATATAATAAGTCTATATGGAAGTATAAGGAATGACATTGAATATATGATTTTCAATATTTTTGAAATTATTTGTATATCTTGTCATTTTTTCTTTAATATCTAATATATTAATAAGTTCTAGAATAGCGATTATTTCATTAGATTTATCATTAACCTTAACTTGACAAACAGAAATTCCGATATCACTTAAGAAAGCAGAAACAATATAAGGTGTATTGCCACCATTAATAGCATCACGGGCACTTTTAATCGCTTTGCCATCAATACTCATATGAATTCCATTATATTTAATAATTTCGTTAATCCATTCGATAAATATTTCTAAAAATTTTTGACTATCAACAATTGAGAAGACTCTTGATAAAGTATCATGTGATAGAGTTCCATTTTCTAAATCTAATAATTTTATAAAATAATCTCTATGAACGAATAAAAAGTCAGCCATATTGTCTATCCATTCAATATTCCATAAATAGTCATAATTAATATATTAATTAATTCATGTTTTCTTCCTCTAATATTTCAAAATGATTAAATAACGATTTCATATTATCCCGTTACTTATATTATAAGAATACATGAAAATTTGCATATTTTAAAGATTATTATGTCATTTTTTGTTTTATATTTTTATGCGATTACCATAGTATTATGGTCTTATATTTCATTTGAAAACTACGTTTTCAGGTGTGTTTATTTATTCTTTACTGTAAAAATTTTTTTTGTTATAATTATTTTATTGGAAAGTAGTTGTTTATATGGAAAAGGTAATTAATAAATTAATTCAAATATTTATTTTTTTATTTTTCGTTATACTTTTCATTTTTTCTTTTATTAATGATTCAAGTGTTTATTATCATGATGATATTTTTTTAAGTTTACTATTTTTAGGTTTTACTTTAATTATTTGGACGTTTTTTTATTGGTTGTTTAGCAAGAGAAAAAATATATTTTCAAAAAAACTAGAAATTATATACTTATTAGTTTATTTTGCACTTGTTTCATTTTTACAAATAATTGTATTGAAACAACTATCTGTATCTCCCGGTTGGGATTTTGGAGTTGTATTTTCAAATGCAAGGTCATTTGTTTATACTGGTGTTCGAGATATAAATTCTTATCCAAAATATTTTCAATTTTTTCCTAATAACATATTACTATTTGTTTTGGAGGTTATATTTATTAAAATTGGTTCAATTTTTTCTATTAATGCAATTTATTCTGTTTATATTATGAATATTATATTTATTGATTTGGCGTTACTTTTATTATTTCTGGTCATTAGAAAAATTTATAATTCTAAAAATGCTTTTTTTGGATTAATTTTAACTTTCTTTTTTTTGCCATTATTTCTTTATACACCAATAGTTTATTCTGATACTATATCGTTATTTATTCCTGTTGGGTTCGTATTTTTGTTTAATTTAATAGATGATAAAAACACTTTATCTAAGAGAAATATTATAATATTTGTATTAATTGGTTTTTTACTATTTTTGGGAAAAGAGTTAAAAATTACTACATTAATTATTTTTCTTGCTTTACTAATTGATTATTTTATAATTAAGTTTAAAATGTTTAAAATAGTTAATATAAGCATTAGCTTATTAGTTTTAATTGTTTGTGAATTATTGTTTAATATTACGATTGTAAATAATCATAAATTTCAGTTTCAAGTTAACAATTATGGTTCTATTCCTTTTACTCATTGGATAATGATGGGTGTTGAAGATATTAATCATGATAATTCAGATCGTAATAGTTATGGAGGATATAATGAAAGTGATTACAAATTAACCGAAAGTTTTTCTACTGGTAAAGATGCAGTAAATTTTAATCTAATGGAGACTAAAAATAGAATAAATAAAATGGGGATAGATGGTTATATCAAATATTTGATAAAAAAATCAGAAAATACTTGGACTGATGGATTCTACTTTAGTAATATAAAATTGAGTTTACATTCAAATCATAAAAACAGCTTTTTATATAAATTATTGTTTACTAATTCAAAATATGTTTGTGTTTTTAGAGGATTTACTCAAGGAATACAGTACTCATTTATACTTATATTAATAATGAGCTCTTTATTTAATATTAAAAAAAATAATGGATTTGATTATATAAAATTTTCAATAATTGGATTAAGTATATTTTTTCTGTTTTGGGAAAACCGTAGTAGATATATATTTAATTATATTCCTATATTTATTTTAATAATAGTTGATTTTTATAATAATTTAAAAGAGAAAGTAGATGATAAAAAATTTTTAAATTTAAAAAAAGATAATTGAATTTTGTGAAAAACATTATATGTTATTAGGTGTTATAGTAATAAGTATTTTGGCATTATTAATAAGGCTTAGTTTATTAAGATTTGAGTCTGGCGATTATTTAGTGTTTTTAAAAGTATGGTTTAATTATTTAAAGGATAATGGTGGATTTTGGGCTTTAAAAAATTATCTAGGAGATTATAATTCACCATTTATGATAATAATAAGTTTATTAACTTGTATTCCGGTAAATTCATTATATTCTATAAAAATAGTTTCGGTATCTTTTGATTTTGTACTTGCATTTGCTAGTGCATCTTTAGTAAAAGAAATTATTCCTAAGAATAAGAACTTTTATGCTTTTTTAACTTATTGTGTAGTACTATTTTATCATCAGTAATACTTAATAGAACTTTATGGGATAATGCGATTCAATATATTAAAGTTTTGTGATTTTATCATTATTATATTTAATAAAAAAAATATATGCCTTCATTTTTTTTTAGGAATTGCCTTTGGTTTTAAATTGCAATTCATGTTTATAATGCCATTATATATTGTTTTATATGTTATGAATAATAAATATTCAATTTTGCATTTCTTTTTAATACCAATTACTGATATAGTAATGTGCGTTCCCGCCATTATTGCTGGAAAGCCTTTAATAGAATTATTATTTGTATACTTTAATCAAACTAGTGAATATACTAGTACGGTGTTAAATTTTTCGTCTCTTTTTATTAAGTCTAAGGGATAGTTGCTTGCAAAGGGCAAGCAACAAAAAACCACTAGCTATGCTAGTGGGAGTTAAAATGCTTTCAGCAATAAAACCATCTCTCATGCTACAATATTGGCTATTCAGGCCCAATATTAAGCATGGAATGAGAGATGGTTATGGCTAAGAGTTTATCACATACAAAGTATATGTGCAAGTATCATATAGTTTTTATCCCAAAATTTTTAATTCTCAAAATTTAGAAGAAAGGTAATATATAATAAATTAAGAAAAGATATTCAAGAAATAATAAAACAACTTTGTCAATGGAAAGGCGTAGAAATATTAGAAGGACATATGATGCCAGATCATGTTCATTTGTTGTTGGAAATACCACCAAAGATGAGTGTTTCATATTTTATGGGATATTTAAAAGGAAAAAGTATTCTCATGATATTTGAAAAACATTCAAACTTAAAATATAAATTTGGAAACAGAAATTTTTGGGCAACAGGATATTATGTTAGTACGGTAGGACTAAATGAAGCAACGATAAGAAAATATATAAGAGAACAAGAAAATGAAGATAAAATGGAAGATAAGTTAACAAAGAAAGAATATGAAAACCCTTTTAAGGGTATGCTAAAGTAGTCATTACATGGGCCTTGAACAAAGTGAAAGGAAGCCTTCATTTGTGGGCTTGTAGATATTAGGGCCTTATAGGCCATGTGAAAACCACGTCTTTTAGGCGTGGTTATTTATTATGAATTTAGAAAATTATTTAGAGCAATTAAATCCTAATGATTTAAAAAAGATAATAGAGTTTACTAATAAATTATTTACGCAAAAGATTAATGATAGATTAACTAACCAAGATTGCCAGAAAAGTGAATTAAAAATAAAATGTCCTACTTGTAAATCTATTAGTATAAAAAGAAATGGTCATAAAAATGGAACTCAACGATATTTATGCAAAAATTGTAATAAGTCGTTTTCTATAACAACAAATACTATACTCTATCATAGTAGAATAAAGTATTGGCAACTAAAAGAATTCATAAAATGCCTATTAGATATTAAGCCGATAATAGAGATAAGTAAACAAACAAGGATGTCAAAAACACAAGCATATTATTTAGAAATAAAATTATTTAAAGCCTTAGAAGAAACATATAATATCGTTAAATTAAAAGGTGTAGTTCAAGAGGACGAAAAGTATTTTAGAATTAGTTTTAAAGGTACTAAACATAAAGATATGCCAAGAGATACTAGACAATAGTGGTTCGCAAAATCTAAAAGTTGGCATTAATAATGAATTGACTTGTGTTGTAGTAGCAATAGATGAATCCGATAACATTATAATTAAAGTTGTCGGTAATGACTCTGCATCTAGTAATATGATAGAAAAAGCATTAGGTGGAAAAATATGTGAAAATTCCATTTTAGTAACTGATAGTAAAAATTCATATATTAAATTTGCAAAAGATAACAATTTAATACTTAAACAAGTACCAGATGGAAAATACAGTATTGATGGTAAATATAATTTAAGTGAAGTTAATGAGTTAATTTTAGAAATAGAAAATTATATTACATATTCTAAAAAAGGTATTTCCTCGAAACATTTACAATAATATTGCAATTGTGCGCCCAGATAAGGGTTAATAATCTAGTAGGTGGAAATCCTACCTAGT
>ERZ808240.2577-NODE-2577-length-19392-cov-6.834721_pt1 | contig 19392 bp, 13 predicted proteins | sample MGYA00521084_ERZ808240 | MGnify/ENA primary metagenome ERZ808240 (study PRJEB31516, sample SAMN03275571) | gut metagenome | biome: mammalia-associated habitat; material: feces | host: Papio cynocephalus | place: Kenya | collected 2012-08-06 ...
AAATGTGAAAATAAAAAGATTCATTTATATAAATAATTTTGAACACCTACTTATACATAATGGTGCGGAAAGGTGGCAAATGCCCACTTTTCCGCATTTATGTAGGAAAAAGTGAAAACAAGGCTTTCAAGTTCAAATATTTTTACGATATTTGCCCTATAAAAACAAAAAACAAATATGGAATTTTCTGCAAAGCAAATTGCGGAGTACTTAGGCGGCAGCGTTGAAGGAAACGAAAATGCCACAGTAAAGACATTCGCAAAAATAGAAGAAGGAGTGAAAGGTGCCATCTCTTTTTTGGCTAACCCTCACTACGCTCATTACTTATATACTACACAGTCGAGCATTGTGTTGGTGAACAATAGTTTTGTTCCCGAACAGCCTGTTAGCACCACACTTATCCGCGTGGAGAACGCTTATGAGGCTATTGCTCGCTTGCTCACCCTATACCAAAGCACTATTCAAAAACGCACGGGCATACACCCCCTTGCTTGTGTTGCAGAGAGTGCACACATCGGTGAGAATTGCTATATAGGCCCGTTTGCCTACATTGGTGAAAACGTAACACTCGGAAACAACTGCCAAGTGTATGCCAATGTGGTGATTGAAGAACGCACCACCATAGGAAACAACTGCTTGTTCTATCCCAATGTGACCATCTACCACGATTGTAAAATTGGCAACAACGTTACGCTACATGCTGGCACGGTGATTGGCGCCGATGGATTTGGATTTGCCCCTGCTGCCGACGGCTATGAGAAAATTCCACAAATTGGTATTGTAACTATCGAGGACGATGTTGAAATTGGCGCAAATACTTGTGTAGACCGCTCAACCATGGGGTCTACCTATGTACGCAAGGGCGTAAAACTCGACAATCTTGTGCAAATTGCTCACAACTGTGAGGTGGGCGAAAACACCGTAATGTCGGCACAAGTGGGTGTAGCTGGTTCTACCAAGATAGGTAAATGGTGTATGTTTGGCGGACAAGTGGGCATTGCAGGACACGCTGTAATTGGCGACCGCGTGCTCTCGGGAGCACAAGCAGGCATTGCTGGAAGCATACGCAAGGGAAACGCAACAGTGCAAGGTTCGCCCGCTATTGATGCCAAGAATTTTATGCGCTCAAGCGTAGTATTTAAGTACTTGCCTGAAATGCGCAAAGAACTTGATGCACTGAAAAAAGAAATTGAAGAACTGAAGAAGAATGCATAATAATAAGTAGGTATTCAAAATTAATTTATATAATCATATTCTACATTAAATTTGAACACCTACTTAGTAAGAATAAAGCAAATGCCTACTGCTATTGTAGCTATATGGCATGAAGTTTTTTCCACTATAAAATGAAAGCATTTTTCACATCATACACACATTAGCACTCGTTATGTTTAAACAAAAGACTCTAGCTGGAAGTTTCTCGCTCTATGGTAAAGGACTGCACACAGGCCTTAGCCTTACTATAACCTTTAACCCAGCCCCCGAGAACCATGGCTACAAAATACAACGTATCGACCTTGAGGGAGAACCCATCATTGATGCCATTGCCGAGAATGTAGTAGATACTTCGCGTGGAACAGTTGTAGCAAATGGTGATGCTCGTTGCAGCACCATTGAACATGCTATGGCAGCTCTCTATGCGTTGGGTATTGACAACTGCTTGATACAGGTTAATGGTCCTGAATTTCCTATTCTTGATGGTAGTTCTATCATTTATGTGGAGAATATCAAACGTGTGGGCATAGTAGAACAAAACGCCGCAAAGGACTTTTATGTTATAAAAAAGAAAATTGAATTTCGCGACGAAGAAACAGGTTCATCTATTATCATTTTGCCCGATGAACAGTTCTCTATCACCGCAATGATTTCGTTTGAGTCGCAATTTATCAACAGCCAGTTTGCCACACTTGACAACATGGCGGACTTTACAAAGGACATTGCTAAAGCACGCACCTTTGTATTTGTACGCGAAATTGAACCGTTGCTTAAAGCGGGCCTTATTAAGGGTGGCGACCTTGACAATGCTATTGTTATCTACGAAAAACAGATTTCGCAAGAGTCGCTTGACCGTTTGGCAGACCACCTGCATGTAGAACACCGCGATGCAACGAAGTTGGGCTATCTGCAAGATCGCCCTTTGGATTGGCCCAACGAGCCAGCTCGCCACAAGTTGCTTGACATCATCGGTGATATGGCACTTATCGGCCGCCCCATCCAAGGACGCATTGTAGCTACACGTCCTGGACACACCATTAACAATAAATTCGCACGCCAAATGCGTCGCGAAATCCGCAAGCACGAAATACAAGCCCCCAACTACGATCCCAACGACACTCCACTCATGGATGTAAATCGCATACGTGAGTTGTTGCCTCACCGCTACCCAATGCAATTGGTAGACAAGGTGGTTGAAACAGGATCAAACTACATCGTGGCTGTGAAGAACGTAACATCTAACGAGGGTTTCTTCCAAGGACACTTTCCACAAGAACCCGTAATGCCTGGTGTGTTGCAAATAGAAGCTATGGCACAAGCAGGCGGATTGTTGGTACTCAACTCTATTGAAGAGCCTGAACGCTGGAGCACTTACTTTTTACGTATATCCGACGTAAAATTCCGCAAAAAGGTTGTGCCAGGCGACACCCTCATCTTCCGTGTTGAGCTTGTAGCTCCTATACGTCATGGCATATCAACCATGCACGGCTATGCCTTTGTAGGCGAGACAATTGTAATGGAAGCTACATTTACAGCACAAATTGTAAAGAACAAGTAATTAATCAAACCATATAGAAGGTAGAGACACACCCTTCCTTTCAACATATTGAAATGATAAGTCCATTAGCATACATACATCCCGAAGCCATCATTGACGAAAGTTGCGAGATTGGTCCTTTCTGTTACATTGACAAAAACGTTGTGATTGGTAAAAACAACCACTTAATGAACAGTGTAACCGTATTGTCTGGCTCGCGCATTGGCGACGGAAATACTATTTTCCCTGGCGCTGTAATCGGTGCAATACCCCAAGACTTAAAGTTTAAGGGCGAAGAGACTACAGCAGAAATAGGCAATAACAACACTATCCGCGAAAACGTAACTATTAATCGTGGTACAGCAGCAAAACAAAAAACAGTGGTTGGCTCAAACAACTTACTGATGGAAGGTATGCACATTGCACACGATGTTGTAGTTGGCAATGGATGCATCATTGGTAATACCACCAAGATAGCAGGCGAAGTTGTGGTAGACGACTTTGCTGTTATATCGGCTTGTGTACTTATCCACCAATTTTGCCACATCGGTAGCTATGTAATGATAGGAGGTGGTACACGCACCAGCCAAGATGTTCCACCATACGTAATGGCCGCACGCGAACCCGTGGCATTTTGTGGTCTGAACATCATTGGATTGCGCCGTCGTGGTTTTTCGAACGAAGTGATTGAGAACATACACAACGCTTACCGCTTGCTCTATCAACGTGGAAAGTTGCGCGAAGAATGTTTGAACGAAATTCGCGAAACCGTAACGATGTCGCCCGAAATAGAATATATTCTCAACTTCGTCACCAACTCAAAGCGTGGCATAATCAAATAGAAAAACACCCCCAACTATGGTATTCAGAATAAAGTTAATAAGCGAAGAGGTTGATGGCTTTGTACGCGAAATCAAAATAGATAGCGAGGCCACTTTCCTTGATTTGAACAAGGCTATCCTTGCTTCATGCAACTATCCAGACGACCAAATGACATCGTTTTATCTTTGCGATGAAGAATGGGAAAGACAAGAGCAGATTACACGCGAGGACATGGGAGTTGGCAGTTCTGACGAGGATATATATGTGATGGACCAAACTCGTCTTTCTGAACTAATTGAGGATGAAGAGCAACATCTTGAATTTGTTTTCGACCCCTTTAGCAATCGTAGCTTCTATTTGGATGTAAAGGAATTTATACCTTCTGAACATCTTGATAAAGCTGAAATTACACGCTCTAAAGGCGAAGCGCCTCAACAAATAGAAGTGGACGATGACCCATTGGCTTTGTTGGGCGGAACAAAAAAGAAAGGTGCAGTTGCAACCGACGACTTTGACGCTGACGACACTATCTTTGGTGGTGCGTCATTCAACGACGATGAGATAGACCTTGACGGATTTGAAATATCTGAAGGCAATCCATACGAATAAGCAACAACGACTTTTATCAATTTAAAGATAGGGTTACAACAAAAACAGGGAGCAAATGTTGCTCCCTGTTTTTGTTGTATATTAGCATATTTACACATACCCATTAACGACAAATAAGTAACTCATTTTTTGCGATATTTTGATAAGGGGGGAGTACTTTTGAATTTAGAAACTTCAAAGGGGACTATTTTACAGAACTTCGGGAAGGATATTTGTGCTCTTTTGAGTTTTACCGAATAGCATTATATATTAATAGGAGCGATTAGGCGAACATAACCTATATGGGTTTACCCAGAAATACTGCCAACCTAAAATAAAAGTGCTCATTAACCTAATACCTTATCATAAAAAAGTAGCCCTCTAATTTAGGGTAATATGCTGCCACACAAACGTCTCCATACTGTGTTAATAATAAGCAAAATAATTGCAGAGTAAATAGTGAGTGAACGGGAATGAATACACTTGCTTTTTGGGGGTGTATCCCCTTACCTTTGCAACCGTAATCAGCACACACAACGGCTGATACACACAAACAAACTTTTATTTATTAACACTCTAAAATTTTTAAACAGTTATGAGTAAAGCTTATAAAACAGTTAGTCGCAAAATCACTATGGGTAAAAACACTGGTAAAATCATGTACAACGTACGTCCAGTGAGCTATGGTTTGCTCACAAGCGACGATGTGGCCAAACAAATCTCAGCAGAGTCTACTGCTACACCTGGCGATGTAAAGGCTGTGCTCGACCGCTATGCCTACTATGTGGTAGAGAACCTTAAGAAGGGGTACGACGTGGAATTGCTTGGATTTGGTACCATCAGTTTGCGCTTTAAGACCAAAGCCTGCGTTGAAAACAAAAATGAAGTGAATGCTACGTTGGTCGATACAATTTTACCAAGTTTCCACCCTTCGTTTAGCCTAATTAACGGCAAGCGTATCTATAAACTTTTGCCCGACAAAATTACGTTGGTAAACTACGATAAGGGAGAAGATGAGTAAGTTTTATCACCCTCTGTAGGGAGAACCTTTAACCTTTATTTTGCACAAGGGGCACTATATGCCATGTGGTTCGTTATGAGTGCCTCTTGTGCATTTTTTCTTTAAACAACAACGTTATGAACAACCCTAAGAATGGTAAAATTACTTGGATGCAAATTGTTAATGCTATCATCCAAGCGATTGTGGCAGCACTTACTGCTTTGGGCGTGAGTAGTTGCGTAAAACTTTAATTTTTTTTATAAATATCACTTACACTCAAAAACATTTAATCATGACAACAAATAAGAACAATATAATGGCAGCTAAGGATGTGAAATACTTTATTATACATTGTTCGGCTACACGCTGCAATCACAACTATACAGTAGATCAACTCTTACACGACCACAAGGCAAGGGGGTTCCGCACCATAGGATACCACTTCTACATACGCAAAGATGGCACCATGACACAACACCGCAAGCTACTCGAAGTGGGCGCCCATTGTATACCCTACAACCGCTGTTCAATAGGCATTTGCTACGAGGGCGGACTTGACGAAATGGGTAAACCTCACAACACCCTTACGCCTCAACAACGCGAACGGATTGCTTATTTGCTCAGAGAACTGCACTGCTTATTTCCACAAGCCAAAGTAACGGGACACCGCGACCTACCCTACACCACTCCCAAAGACTGCCCTTGCTTGGATGCCAACAAAGTGTTTGGAAAATATGTGGCATAGATAAAGGCATGACAAAAATTGGTGAGTGTCAGTACGACTATGGCTATTGACGACGCATAACATGCTATAATGGCAGTTTTTCTTAACATTTGTTATTAGGTTGATTGCCTGCAAACATTGGCAATGGCTTTGCATAATAGAAGGCGAAAATTGAAAACAAAAAAACAATATATATATGAATATCGACAACTTCACAATTAAAGCACAGCAAGCCATTCAACAGGCTATAGATCGTGTGCAAAAGAATGGGCAACAAGCCATAATGCCTATACACTTGCTCGCTGGTGTGCTATCGGTGGGTGAAAACGTTACCAAGTTTATCTTTGGCAAACTTGGAGTAAACGAACACGCACTGCAAGCTGCCGTAGAGCAAGAAATTCAACACCAACCTCGTGTAAGCGGAGGCTCAAGTCCTTATCTTGACCAAGATGCCAACCAAGTGACACTTAAGGCCGAAGAGATCGCTCGCAAAAATGGTGATACCTACGTAGGTCTTGAACCTATGCTTCAAGCCTTGCTAGAGGTTAATAGCCGTGCCTCGCAAATGATGAAAGATGCAGGCATTACGGCAGATGGACTGAAAAAGGCCATTGAGGAGTTGCGTGGTGGACAAAAAGCTACCTCACAGAGCAGCGAGGATACTTATCAAGCATTGTCTAAATATGCACGCAACCTCGTTGAAGAAGCTCGCGAGGGCAAGCTCGACCCTGTTATCGGTCGTGACGAGGAGATACGCCGAGTGCTACAGATACTTTCGCGCCGAACTAAAAATAATCCAATCCTTATCGGTGAACCTGGTACGGGTAAAACCGCCATCGTTGAGGGTTTGGCTGAGCGTATTGTTCGTGGCGATGTGCCTGAGAACTTGAAAAACAAGAAACTCTTCTCACTTGACATGGGCGCACTTGTTGCAGGTGCTAAATACAAAGGTGAGTTTGAGGAACGACTCAAGAGCGTTATCAACGAAGTAACGCAAGCACAAGGCGACATCATCCTCTTTATTGATGAAATTCACACCTTGGTAGGTGCGGGTAAAGGCGAGGGCGCTATGGATGCAGCCAACATTTTGAAACCAGCCTTGGCACGTGGCGAATTACGTAGCATTGGTGCTACCACACTTGAGGAATATCAAAAGTATTTTGAAAAGGATAAAGCATTGGAACGCCGTTTCCAAACGGTTATGGTAGACGAACCTTCGCCCGAGGATGCTATTAGCATTTTGCGTGGATTGAAAGAACGCTACGAAAACCACCACAAGGTGCGTATTCAAGACGACGCTATCATTGCAGCCGTGCAACTTTCGCACCGTTACATAACCGACCGTTTCTTGCCCGACAAAGCTATCGACCTTATGGACGAAGCTGCTGCTAAGCTACGCATGGAGCGCGACTCTCAACCTGAGGAACTTGACGAGATTACACGTCGCTTACGTCAGCTCGAAATTGAGCGCGAAGCCATCAAACGCGAGAACGATACTGCAAAACTTGAACAACTGAACAAAGAGATTGCAGAACTCAGCGAACGCGAAAAAGACTTTCGTGCTAAATGGGAAGGCGAAAAGGAAGTGCTCTCTAAAATTCAGCAAGACAAGCAGCAAATGGAGCAACTCCGCTTTGAAGCAGAACGTGCTGAACGCGAAGGCAACTATGGCAAGGTGGCTGAGATACGCTATGGCAAACTCAAACAACTTGAGAACGACATTAATGTTCAGCAAGAACAACTCAAAAATCGCCAAGGTGCCGAGGCTATGGTAAAGGAGGAGGTTACTCCAGACGACATTGCCGACGTGGTGGCTCGTTGGACAGGCATACCTGTTACGCGTATGCTACAGAGCGAACGGGAGAAACTACTACACCTTGAAGACGAACTTCACAAACGTGTTGTTGGACAAGACGAGGCTATACAAGCCGTGGCAGATGCCGTACGTCGTTCGCGTGCTGGATTGCAAGATCCTAAACGACCTATAGGTTCGTTTATCTTCTTAGGTACAACGGGTGTGGGTAAGACCGAACTTGCCAAGGCACTTGCTGACTACCTATTCAACGACGAAAACATGATGACACGTATAGACATGAGCGAATACCAAGAAAAGTTTAGTGTTTCGCGTCTTGTTGGTGCACCTCCGGGATACGTTGGTTACGAAGAGGGCGGACAACTCACCGAGGCAGTACGTCGCAAACCATACAGCGTTGTGCTCTTTGATGAAATTGAAAAGGCACACCCCGATGTGTTTAACATCTTGCTTCAAGTGCTTGACGATGGCCGCTTAACCGACAACAAGGGACGCACGGTGAACTTTAAGAACACCATTATCATCATGACATCTAACATGGGATCGAGCATGATACAGCAGAAGTTTGAGGCTATTGCCAATAAAAATGCTGAAGAACGCACACGCATCATCGACGAAACTAAAGTCCAAGTGCTTGACATGCTAAAGAAGACAATACGTCCTGAGTTTTTGAACCGTATTGACGACATCATCATGTTCCAGCCACTTACGCAACCACAAATAGAACAAATTGTTCGCTTGCAAGTAAATGGCATACAAAAACTCTTGACCGACCAAGATGTGCATCTCGATGTTTCAGATGCAGCTATCAAATTGGTTGCAAAGGCTGGTTTCGACCCCGAATTCGGCGCTCGTCCTGTAAAACGTGCATTACAACGTATGTTGCTTAACGACTTGAGTAAGGCTCTACTTGCAGGCACTGTAGACAAGACAAAGCCTATCCACGTGGATGTTAGTGGCGAAGCACTTACGTTTAAGAACTAAAAAATCTCTTCTGAGATATATCCTATATAAAAAAGACTGCTATAAGCTAAAGAAAATACTTGTAGCAGTCTTTTTTTTGTGTGTTAATTTGTTACCTTTGCTTTTAAGCACAACGAAAACAGCAAAATTAAAACAGAGATTATTTCATTCCTTTGTTTGTAAAACAACTGCTTTCAACTTGTATATAAAACCTTACAGGGAAATAAAGTAAAATATTGAAAAACATATATATGTTATGGCTACACTAAAGGAACTGTATACTACACTTAAATCGTTGAGGGATATGAAACTTCCTGTAGATGATAAGCTATTGGCTGCAGCAGACTCTTTGGAAGAAAAAATAATCAAAGAGGAGGTTCTACCCGCTTTGAGCCAAACCATTGAGCCACAACTCAGCGAAATACAACGTGACCTTATACTAGTTGTTGAATATCATCCAGGCAATCCGTTGCGTGTGGCACTTTCGCGCAAAGCAAGAATTAGCGAGATAACAGGTGCGAAAACTTTAACACCAAAGGTGGGTATACCTTTATCAAGTTCTGTGAAGGTTGAACCTGCAGAAGTTCATGAGCCAACCAAACATATTGAAAGCCCAACAAAAGGAATGCGTGTAACATTTCCCAACGGTACGATAGTATGGAAAAACTATGCTATTGATACATTTGTAGAAACGCTCAAAATAATAGGTTTAGAACGCATTTCAAAACTTAACATCATTCATTGCGGCTATCATCTTGTAGGCAAAAAGAAAAGGCCGTTGACACCGAAGCGAATATGGCAACACGAAGTGGATGGATGGTTTGTTTATTCAAACATAGCCAATTCTACGAAAATAGATGATCTTAAAAAAATATCAAATGAACTTCATCTTTCTTTGAAAATTGATGAAGTGAAGCCGTAAGAAAACAATATTTTACTATATAAGGATAAACATTTTTAGTAAGCACCTACCTAAGTTCATTAATTATAATCAAAACTTTTCCTTATATTTGCCAAGTAAACACTTACATTTCAAGTCTAACACTACCAATATGCATAAAAAAATACCTTTCATTCTCACTTCGGCTTTGCTCATGAGCATTGCTCCGCTTCATGCCGATGAGGTACGCCTCGCCACTGCAACTCCTATTGGCGAGACAATACAAATCGCTTTAAATGCCGATTTGAAAGCTGAAATTATTTGGGAAAACGGCGAAAAACAAACAATTGTATGTAATGGGTCGCTTCAAACCATTGCCGTAAAGAGCCGCAAATTTACATTATCTTCAACCGAAGGCAACATTACTTCTCTATACGTACAAGGCGATAAACTTACCGATTTGAATGTAGATGCTGCCCCCGAAATAAAATCGCTATATGCTGCTGACAACAAGCTAACATCGCTCTACGTGTACAAACTTAAAAAGCTTACCGACCTTGATGTACAAGACAACGAGCTTACATTTCTTGCGCTTACTGACAACATTGCGTTGAAAAACCTTAATGTAGCAAACAACAACCTCACATCTACCAGTTTTAGTGTGGCTTCAACAGCACGCTTTGACAACCTTGTGGTGGCTAACAACCAACTCTCTTCAGCATTGCCTGCCTCGGTGTTACGCAATACTAAAAACTACTGGGCACAGAACAATAATTTCTCTTCTATATCGCTCAGCAATTGCAATAACTTCCACTCATTGGTACTTTCGGGCAACAAACTCTCTGCTATTACACTTATCAAGCAACCACAACTCACCGACTTGTGGATTGACAATAACGAAATCCAAACGCTTAATCTATCGAATGGTGCGCCTTTGCTCCGCACAATTGCTGCAGACCATAACAAACTTACAAGCATACAGTGGGATGTAACTAACAATAAAAAAAGTTTGAAATACGCTTATCTCAACGATAATCAACTATTCCCTGGTTCGCTACCCACTCGCTCGTTGCTCACCGACTTTGTTTATGCGCCACAAACTGACTACGAATTGGATGAGAGCTATGAACTCAACACACCTATAGACCTCAGCGCATTGCTATTAAAAAATGGATTTGAAAGCAACATAAGTACAAACGTAAAGTTTGTAGACAACAAAGGCAATGTTTTGGCTAAAGGAACCGACTATACCGACTCTCGCCGACAATACACATTTAAGACCCCGCATGCGGGCATACGTCTTGAAGCTACTTGTAGCACATTCCCTGGCATTACATTCTGTACTTCGCGCTTCAATGTGGGTAATGTTATTGATGCAATCTACAATGTTGCCGACAACAACGGACAAACTTATGCTATCAACACCACAGATGGAGGTATTACTATCATAACATCTGTTGCCACCCCCATACATATTACAGACATCAAAGGGGCTACTATTGCCAACAAAACATTAAACGGCACACAAACTTGGGATGTGCCAACTGGTATTTACATCGTAAACGGACAAAAGGTGGTTGTAACACGCTAATCCTTGTATCAACAAAAAGTTTATTCAATGAAAAAATCATATATTCTCACTTTGTTAGCTCTTTCGCTCGGCTCGCAAATAAGTGAGGCTCAAAGTCTTCAATTAGACAAAAAGGGCGGTGCGAATGCATACATCATGACCACCCCCGACACCGTTAGTGTGGACTATGCTGCGGGCTTTGGCTCAGTAGCAGTTTTGGCTAACACCGACTACAACATAACCCAAAAAACTGATGCTGATTGGTTGCAATTCCGCAAGGAAAGCAATGGTAACATATCGGTGTTTAGCACCTACTACAACGATGCCACCAATCCAAGGTTTGCCACACTTGCACTTACATCTGCCGATGGCAGCTTTACCCACAATCTTGTAGTAAAACAACAACCTAACACTTCGGTCAATCTGCTGCAAGGTGATACGAAAGTTGCTGTGTCGGCTATGCAAGCATCGAGCGTGCAAAGTGGCTACCCTGTGAGCAATGCCTTCGATGGTGACCCTTCAACTATATGGCACTCAAGCTGGAATGGAGGTAGTTTTCCATTTACGCTCAGACTTGTGCTTAATAGTGCACCACACATTGACTACCTTGACTACACTGCGCGTTCAACGGGAGGAAACAATGGTTCGTGGGGCAAAGTAACTTTCTATTATGCCACCAAAGACAATCCATCTGAACTGATAAAAGCCGGCACACAAGATTTTGGCGAAAAGTCTGGTCGTTTTTACTTTGGCGAAAATGGTATTGACAACGTGTTTATTGTAAAAATTGAAATCAACAGTGCAGCCTCAGACCAGGGTAAAAACTTTGCATCGGCAGCCGAAGTGGGACTTTATCAAAAGAACCAAGAGATTACAAACCTTATCAGCACCTACTTTACTTCGCCACTCTGCAACGAACTTCGCTCTGACATTACAGACGAGCAAATGGCTGCTATACCTGTGCCCTACTTCCGCCAATTGGCCAATCAATTGCGCTCTGGCTCTTACTCTACGCAATTCCGTGTGGGCACGTTTGGATGCTATCTTGACCGCAACACTTTGCGCAATCAACTCAAAACAAGTAGTGCATACGACCCCTACGAAAATCCAACTGGCATCTACTTTAAACAAGGCGACAAAGTGGTTGTTTTTGCCGAAGGCATAGACGGCACACACCCTGTTCAGCTTTGCATTAAAGAGTTTAGTAATGCCAATGACATTGAAACCGAGGGGCAACCCGAAAGTTATTATTCGCTCACCAATGGCATGAACGTTATCACAGCCAACAACCGTGGTAACGGATATATCAACTACTACTCTGACGACTTTAAGAATGCTCCCGAAGTGAAATTGCACTTTGCTATGGCCAACGAGGTAGGCTACTTTGACCAAGCAAAAAAAATGACCAACGACGATTGGAAGCAAATGCTTGTAAAAGCTCAAAAAGTGGGTGCCGACAACATTGACGTGCTGAGCAATCGCCTGCATGTGGTTGTACCTGTGGCTAATGCCTTGAAGGTATGCCCTATTAATGCTGAAAAATTGGCTCTTCTTTATGACTCTATCGTTTATCGCGAACGCGAGATTATGGGACTTCCACAACACAATATTGAGCCTAAGAACCACCAATTTGCCCGTCCTGTTAAAAGTGGCATGTATGCCGATGGCAATGGCGCTGCAGCTGCATTTGGCAGTTTCAACGAGTGGTGCAACCCCGAGAGCATGGGCTTTTGGGGCATTGGTCATGAACTCGGACATATCAACCAAATCACTCCTGGCTTTAAATGGAATGGTTTGGGCGAAACCACTAACAATATTTACTCAGCTTGGGTTGAGCACAAATTAGGGGCTACCTCTGCCTACGGCACAGGCTATCATCGCCTTGAAGATGAGGTTACGGGCGTTAACGACTATAGCGGAATGCGTGGCGGACGTTTCCAAGTTTACCTTGAAGAAGGAGTACGCAAGGGCATCAGTTGGCAACTGCAAGATGGGCCTGACTATTTTGGAAGCGAACCAAGCACCGAAATAGTAGCTGACGTAGACGAAAATGGCAAAGCCACTGGCAAGAACGTGGTATCGAACCGCCGCAACTACGACCACTTTGTAAAAGTTGTACCATTTTGGCAACTTGAACTTTTTGCTCTTGAAGCTGGCAAAGCACCTAACGCATGGAGCGATTTCATACAAACTTATCGTGATGGCTTTGACCAAACAAAGTTCAACACCAATGGCAAACAACAAATGGAGATGATACGTCGCTTCTGCGATGCTGCTAAGCTCAATCTCTGCTCATTCTTCGAGAAAGCAGGTATGTTGCGTCCTATCCATGCTTACATTGAGGACTATAGCCGCGCATGGACTGTTATCACACAAGATATGTGCGACAACTTGAAAGCTGAAATTGCTGCTAAAGGTTATCCTGAAGCTCCAGCAGGACTCAACTTTATAAATGCTTACAACTTTAAACGCTTCCGCGACGAAGTGAAACTTACTACAGGAACACTCAACAAGGGGTGTGTGCTGCAAGCAGCCAACAACCGTGTGCAGGTAGACAACAACGCATGGCCTGGCGCCGTGGGCTATGAAACCTATAATGCCAAGGGAGAGCTCTTACGTGTTACAATGTTTGGTCTCGGTGACAATCAGCGTTCAGATCGCTACACTTACGTGCTATTCCCCTCTTCTGAAAGTGCTAAGTACATTATGGCTGTAGGCTACGATGGAACTCGCGTAAAGATTTATCAGAAGTAAAATAAAATAGCTCTCAAGTAGGTAAGTTTATGTGAAGAATTAGCTCATTTACCCACTTATGCAAACAATTAAGAGGGTGTGTCAAAACGATGCATCCTCTTTTTGTATATCCTCTTTTTGTATAAACAAAGCCTCGACTTTCACAAGCCAGGGCTTTGTCATGTCTAAAAGGCATTTATAGAACCCCTACAAATTTAAATACTGTTTCAGAAAGTCTATTAAATTTGACCTATACGTCTTAAATTTGCATCATAAAATCCTAAAGCAAACTTGACACAGACATACTCTGTGAAACACTACCAAAGTATGAAAATCAAAATAATTTAATAAAAAAAGTGGGCAAAATCTTAATAATACGATTTTACCCACTTTTTTATATTTCAATATAGTTTGAACATTATACTGAGGTATGAAATCTTAAGTACATGTTCTAATTCTATTTTGAATGCTTACTTAAGGTTAATTACCTTTTTACCATTCTTGATGTATACACCCTTAGTATTGGCTGCATTTATGCGACGACCTAAGATGTCGTATATCTTTCCATCAGCCTTTACCGAGCCTTTCACCACATTGTTTATGTCTGTAATGTCTTGGTCATCAATAGACAAATGTATTGACTGCATTGCACCATTCGTTGCCAAATAACTACGGAATGCTTTGATTGGATGATTGCTTGCTACTTGGGCAAACTTCTCAACCATCTTGCCCGTTGCTTCATCTTTATACTGACCAAGCAAGTAAACATTCTTATCTTTGACAACATTGCCTGCTGTGGTTGCATTAAATGTACCATAGAGAGGTTCAACGTCGTCAAATACGAAAGCGCTACGCAAGAAGCCTACATTGTAGCCCACAAAGGTAACCTCTGTTGTTTCGTCTGTACGTTCAGCACAATCAATGTTGATGAAATAAGGAACACCCACAATGAAGTATTTATCTTTTTCATCAGCTGAGGGGTCGGTTTCTTTCTCACGCTGCTTAGCATAGTATGAGCTCAAACTTGTTAATTCAAACTTAATGCCATCAGCACTCAAACCATCACCATCTGATGCATCCATAAAGGCTAGGTCCATTTCGTCATCATCGTGCAACTCATCCTCGTCAAATTCAATTGAAGTGAATACGTAAGGTAAATAAACACTTTCGTGCAAACCATCGCGACGGATGTTGCGTACATATTCTGCACGGCTAGCAGTAATGGTAAACAAACTAGTATCATCATCGTCATCTGGGAAGCATGAGGGATAAGCAAAGCCTGCTGTTTCGTTATCGTTTAGGCGGATAATGTTTGCATAACCATCTTTCGTAATGATATTAGCTGCTAAACGTATGAATTTATCACTTAATTCAGCTTTCGTCATAGGCAAAACGGCAAAGTAACCTGCGGGGATGCCTTCAGACATTGCCCCCAACTTGTCACCATCAACCTTAAATGTGCATTTGCCATCGTAGTTCATCAATACCTCACCACTCTCGGCGCCCGTTGCTTGATTATAAAGTTTCACACGATAGATGCGCTTATTAGCATCGGCTGCAAAACCAAACTTACCAGCAACCTTTTCGTCTTTTCCATCAAGGCGAAGACCAAATGTATCAAGCATGTTGTGCTTGAGCATGTAACCTAAGATGCTTTCGTAAGTGTTGTTCTTTTTTGCGTCTGAGAAGGTAGTTTCAGTAAAAGCATCTCCCTTGCCATTGCTGATGCTCATAGCTGTGCTATCGGCCTTCTTATTCACTACATTCTCAAGAGTTATTGAAGACAAATAGTCTTTTTCACTTTCATCAAGATAGCTAATAAAGGTCTTATCAAGATTGATAGGTACAGTTATGAGATTTCTGTACACGCTCTTAATTCTTTTTGTATTATATTGATCTTTTAATAAAATACCTTTTGATACCGTGTCACCTATAACACACAAATCTCTAACTAAGACAACTGAGTCTACCACCGAATTAGATGGATTGCTCTCCATTAGTGGTTTGGCTATACGAATTGAATGATAGTTACCATCTATCTCGTAGGGTAAGTATTTTAGGGTATATTCATTATCGCCAGTCAAATTAAGATCTGTCGTAATCTTCGCTTTTCCAATTCCAAAAATCCATCCTATTAGCTTGACAAGACTTTCGTTCCTTATTTCATTGCATGAAGATTTATTAAATACTCCTAAAACCATTTCATAACGATACCAAGGCTTATCATACAAGAAATCGATACTTTGACTTGTTTCTGTAGGTTTATCCGTATTATTGTCATTTGCCCAACCTCTTACTTTAAAATTCCATTTTAGAAGATCGCCATAATTAATAGACCCTGACAACTTTGGATCTCGTTTATTAATAATGGTATCTCCAATGTTATATTCCTTGCCAAAAGTAGAATAATTAGGATCTATAGCTGAAACGGCAATCATATTTATCTTACATAGTGAAGGAACTGAAGTGTCGTCTACGATCACTGGATAACTGCCCTTTTGTCCCCAAAGGAACTTGCCATCTGTTAATGATTTCACCATTAAGTCGTAAGCCAAACGGCCACCACTAATGTAGCTGCGTACTACACGACGCGAACTGCTATTGTCTCGGTCGAAAGCTTCGGCTTGGTCGCCTACCATATAGCAATCAACAAATCTATTTTCATTTAGACTGCCCTTAACTGTGCCTACGTAATTCAAATCTGCAACAGTTGAAGACGTACCACCAAAGTAGCAATACTTAAAGGTTGGTTTATCATTAATGCCATATTTCTTAATGTATTGATCTGGATTATAAGATCCCGCAAATGCGCCCAATATCTTTTGAGCATTTGCTTTATAGCCTTGATTGCGTTGCTGCAATAAAACATTGCTATAGCAATTGGTCACTACGATGCGAAGAGCATTGTCTACATAAGGATTAACCTCACCAAACAAGCCACCACCATAAGAGTTCTCATTAGCTGAAACTGCTGTTACAACTACCGAGCTATCTGCACCTGAGTTATTTACAACAATATTTTCATTTGACCCATAGTACATATTGCCCTTAGTATCCAATCTGCCTGCTATGCTACCAGCTATATTGCCACTAAATGAACAATCACTCAACTTTACATTACTGATGCCTGAACCTTTATATACATCACCAAACAAACCTGCATAGTTTACATGTTCATCGGTACGCAGACCACGAATGGTGTGGCCTTGTCCGTCAAAGAATCCTCTAAATGGATGCCACTTATCTGAGGTTTTACCTGTTCCATAGCTATTATACGAGCCTATAGGACTCCACATTACATAGTCTTCGAGTGTGATATCGTTGAGCAACTTGAAGGTGGCACCAGCATAGGCTTCATAAGCTGCTGCAGAGCCTTCAACGTCTTCACCATTAAACACACTTGCAAGATACCTAAGTTGCGAAGCACTCCTGATGGTGTAGTAATCTACTACTACTTTGCCATCTACTTGTTTGGTTACAACATCAAGCGGCTCTAACTTCATACCACAAACTGTGCAACTACCATCAGCAGCATAGGTATGTGGCAATGGTGCGGACAACAAATCACGTTCGTTGCTAATTCGCGGCATACGATTACAGCCTTTATAGCCATAGTAAAGTATGTTGTCAGATTGCGACGCATTGGCTGCGATAATGCTTGGCAAACTATCATTCTGCGTTGTGTCGTTCACATTAACATGTTGTACAAAGAGAATAGATTTGTCATCATTCTTTTCGCCACCTACAGAGTCAGACTGCATCATGAGGTTGCAGTCGTAAGCAAAATAAGCTGTGCGCACATCATTCTGGCCATACATCAAAGTGGCATCAGACATGGTTTTAGAAGCATCATTGTTACTACGAAGACTATCATAAATAGCTCCAATATCGCCACTATTAAACGCATCTGACATTAAATAGCCCGTTTCTGCATACATAGCTGCTGCAAGTATTCCACCATAAACGGCCATAATAGGCGCACCAAATACGGCAAAAATCACAGATATAGCAGTAAGACCTAAGGCAGCAACAAGGGTTAAACTCGACATTCCAATATTTTTCATATTGTTACTCCACCATGTTGCCCACGACTCGTCTTTTTCAATCGAAGAAAATAACTTTTCTGATTTTATTACTTTTAGTCCCGACATCACAGGTGCTTTGCTCTTGGCATTCCATGTCAGAGAGTCAAGCACTGCACCCGTATCACTCTTACGTGCATTACCGCAACCCAATATTTTAGGTTCTGATTTGTCATTGGTGTGAATATAGTTACCAATCAAACCACTACCTGCAAGTTTGTTCTTATCATGGTCAAGTTTGGTTACTTCGCCAAAGTTGAAACAGAAACGCCACTCGCGCACACCATTGTTGTTGTCCCATACGCGACCTACAATACCACCTACATTTGCTCCTGGGGTAACGTTGCATATATTACCATAATTTACGCAACGATTAAAGTTTGTATTAGCCTTTGCAAAAGCTGCATGTGTAACATCCAAATATCCCACAATACCACCTGCTGCAGCATAAATATCGCTATCGTAATAGCTACCTGCTTGCACTGTACCATAGTTGATGCAACGATAAATCTCTGCATCTTGTCCATCTGTACGGTAATGACCTACAAAGCCACCTGCATATTGGTCACCTATGACTAAACCACTAAAAGTGCAATTCGTTAAATAAGCAGTGCTTGTACTTGTGGCATGCTTTGACTTTTGCCCCATAAAGCCACCTGCTACCTTACCTCTAAAATAAGAGTCGGCTATGTTCAAATTCTTAATGGTAATGGTGGGCTTTGAGTAAGACACAAAGCCTACCCAATCGTATGCTTCGTAAGAGCCTAATTTGCCCTCAACACCATAACCATTTTCTTGATACAAACCGCTAATTGTGTGGTTGTTACCATCAATCGTTGGGCATGCGCTATTGTAGTAGACAAAAGGCCATACCACTACTTGATAAGGCAAAAGTTTAAGTGCTTGACCATCAGTGGACAGCAACTGCTTGCCGCCTTGCAAGTTAATGTCGGCAGTGAGACACAAGTTCTCGTCTTGATCGTTCACGGCCCACCACAAGAGTTCCTCACGACTACCTACTTGATAGGCATTGTTCTTAAACGTTGGCTTTTTTAGGGTTACACCCTGGTAAGTACGAACATCACCGGCACTTAACATTTGCAGCGGAATGGCTGCAAATAGCAACAGCACCATTAACAATTTTGGGCTATACTACGAGTTAGCCCCCTAAACGTGTTTTTGCTCATAATATTATATGTTTTAAAATGAATAATCGCTTTTATTCCATATATAACGTATAGAATAAACGCAAAACTCTTTTTTGTTGAAGAAGAAATTCTACAGGATAATAGCATAACGACAAGTTTTTTTACACATTATGCCTTGCTACATCTTCTGACCACAAAATTAAAGTATAAAAGATTAAAGTCAAAGTAAAAAAATAAAAAAAATAAACATCAAAGTTGTACCTTAGTATTTTTACGTATTCACCCTCTCACCTTGCACTATCTTTTCATAAAATAGG
>ERZ808240.2578-NODE-2578-length-19388-cov-4.001966_pt1 | contig 19388 bp, 16 predicted proteins | sample MGYA00521084_ERZ808240 | MGnify/ENA primary metagenome ERZ808240 (study PRJEB31516, sample SAMN03275571) | gut metagenome | biome: mammalia-associated habitat; material: feces | host: Papio cynocephalus | place: Kenya | collected 2012-08-06 ...
CATGTCTCCCTGTCACGGAGAAGATCACGAGTTCGAATCTCGTATGGTCCGCCAACTTCGAGAATTAGCGCAGTGCCGTGCTCTTGCTGAGCCGAGCCTCGCTATGCTTGGCCCGGTAGCTCAGCTGGTAGAGCACGGCACTGAAAATGCCGGTGTCGGCGGTTCGACCCCGCCCTGGGCCACCAACTCGGAAAAGAAGCGCCTTCGGGCGCTTTTTTTCGTTGTTGGCCTGGTCGGGACGCAGGCAAGCCTGCTTTCGAATCCCCTCCACCGTCATTTCAGTTGCCGTGGTTAGCGGCTCCCTTGGGTTGTTTACGCATTTCGCTTTTATAAAGAAGTGGAGGAAACCCCAATGGAATACAAAAGAATAAGAAAACCCGGGCAAGCCGGCCTTGACCTCGAAAGCGCCTTCGTCAGTGCGCTCAACGGAAAACGACCATCCGAATTAAGCCCAAACCTTGAAAAGCTTGTGCGAAGCGTTTTTCCGGCGTTATCGCCCGACTCCCTTCTCCTCGCTCAGAAATCCGATCCGCGCGGGAAGCCTGATGTCACCCTCTTTTCCGAATGCGGCAAAGCCGAAATCTCCCTGAAGAGTTGTTCTGGAGACCTGATCCACTCTTCCCCCAATGCGAAATTCGCCGATTACCTGAAAAGTTGGAGCATCAGCCAAGCCTCAATCGACACCTTGCTTTTGTTCCTATATCGCGATGGGACGCGGGACGGAAGCGGACCAAACAAATGGGCCTATGAGGAAACCATGTACCGCCTCAGTACGAGGATCCGAGACCTGAATCTTGAACTCAATTCATCGAAAGCCTTCGTCCAGGATTGCCTGGATCTTTGCCTTTTCCGCGGCAACCACCCCGAATTGCCATCCGCCCGTTACTTCTATCACGGGAATTTGGAATCGGGGGTCCTCGTCTCCCGCTATCAAGTCTCCGTTTGGGCAAGAAGAATCTTGGATATGGATTTCATCCGCAATCCCCACATCGGCCCTCTCCATTTCAGGCCTTACCTGCAAACAACCAGTTCAGAAGGCGAAAAACCCGATAAATTGCGTTGGCTCCGTCTGAAATGGGTGGGAATGGACGCAAATCTGAATTTCATTTCTAGGAAAATCAATTTCGAAAAGAAAAAATCAAGTTAAAAAGACAAGCAAACAAACAAAGAAAGAACTAGGCAATTTGAAGAGGGCGATGAAAATCCGTATAATTAGGCGCCCTATGAAAATCGTCTTTGTCCTAGAATGCGCGAATCAGTTGAACAATGGAACGACCGCGACTTGCAATCGCTTCGCGGACGAACTTCGGAAAAAAGGCCATGAAGTCACGATTTTGGGCTGTCAATTCGAGGACGGAAAACCCCATCCCAATTACATCGGGACCCCTCATTATGCCTTCCCCGTTTTCGAGTCGCTGATTCGCAAAGAAGGCTTCATGTTCGCGCGTTGCGACGTCAAGACGATGTATCAGGCCATCCAAGGCGCCGATCTGGTTCACGTTTTCCTGCCCATGAAATTCGGGAAAACCGCGCAGGCCATCGCCGACGGATTGGGAATTGCCGTTACGACGGCATTCCATTTGCAGCCTCAGAACATTTCCTCCGCCATTCATTTAGGTCATTTTTTCTTTTTGAACGATTGCCTCTACGCCGGATTCAAATCCTACCTTTATCGTTCCGTCCGTCACGTCCATTGCCCTTCCTCGATGATCGAGCGGGAGCTTAAACGCCACCATTTCAAAGAGAATGCGACCCATGTGATTTCCAATGGTGTCATCCCTTTTTTTCATAAGACAGGGGAGGAGAAGCCGAAAGACATGCAGGGCAAAATCGTCGTGACGATGTCAGGGCGGCTCGCCTCGGAAAAAAGGCAGGATGTGATCATCAAAGCCGTGGCCGGTAGCTCTTATAACGATAAGATCCAAATCATTTTTTGCGGCCAGGGGCCGAATAAGGCCCTCTATGAGCGCATGGCCCTGAAAAAAGGACTCGCAAACCCCCTTGATATCCGCTTCTGCAAGCCCGAGGAGCTGCGCAGCGTTTTGAATTACACCGACATTTATGTGCATGCCTCCGACTTCGAAATCGAAGGCATCTCCGCCATCGAAGCCATCACCTGCGGTGCCCTTCCTTTGATTTCCGATTCGCGCCTATCCGCTACGAACGCTTTCTCTTTGAACGATCAAATCTGCCTCTTCAAACATGGATCCGCCCGCGATCTAAGGAAGAAAATCGAATGGATCATCGAACACCCGGAGACGGTCGAGGAACTCAAGCAGGCCTATGCTTTGTCGGCTCCGAAATTCGCCCTGTCCCGCCAAGTGCAGGCTATGGAGGAGATGTTCGAAGCGGCGGTGGAGGATAAGAAAGAAGGCAAAGACCTTCCGACCATCAGACCCTTGAAAAAAGACATCCGTCGCGAAAGGCGGATTTTCAAAAAACTCAAGAAAGAAGGCCTTATCTCAGAAATCCCGGAAAGACTCCGCTGAGACCTTAGCCTTCGACGGTCTTCGCCTTCTTAATCGTAGCCAAAACGATTAGGCACACCTTTCGGATGCCCAAATAAAGCGGATAGGCCGTTACCAGAACCGCCAAGAAAAGCCATAGGATCCAGCTTTGTTCCTCCAAAGAATCGAAAACAGGGCAATTCCAAGGCTGGAAGAATTCGTTCCAGAACGCAAGGGCGTTCTCACTGTCCCCACCGAAGATCATCCGGAGGGAAGTCGGCTTACCGCCTAGATAGGAAGTGGGGGCTCCGAAAGCCAAAACCGCAGCGGCGAGGAGGGAAACGGCGAAAACAACGATCCGGTATTTGGTAAAAGGGAAAGAGAGAGCGAACAAAATGGTGGCTCCTCCGATGAAGGTGAGCACCGAAACGGCGGTCCGGACATTTTCCAGGCTGAGCAACCCCGTTTGGTAAAGGGTCATCGGCATCAAAGAGAAAAGCAGAAGCAGCACGCCTCCGCTGAACGCCGGCGGGAAAACTTTGTCCGCGAACTTGCCTTCAATGGGCTTTTTCGACGGCTCCAAAGAAAGCAGGAAGCCACCGATGCCGATGATCGGTTGCTCGAAAAGGTAAAGATTCTCGATCGTGAAGAGCATCTGCCCAGCCTTGAAAGGGATGGAGAAAAGGCTCAGCAAGAAGATGAAAGCCGTTTTGGAGAGGAAAAGGATCGCCGAACGGTGGATGTTGTTGACCACCTTCCGGCCTTGCAAAACGACATCCACAAGATGGGAGAAATCATTGTCCATTAGGACCACGTTGCTGCATGCTTTCGCCGCATCGGTAGCCCGGGCGAAAGTGATGGAGGAGTTGGCCTTCCGCAAAGCCAGGATATCGTTCACCCCATCGCCGGTCATCGCCACTTTATGCCCCTGCTCCTGAAGAGAGGCGACCAAAGCCTCCTTCTGCTCCGGGGAAACGCGGGCGAACACGACGTAGTCTTTGGCCAAAGCTTTGGTCTCCTCGATGGATTTCCCCTCCAAACTGATTGCCCTGTCCGCGTTTTTGACCCCGCAGAGGGAGGCGATTTTCGAAACCGTCAAAGCCGAGTCCCCCGAGATTATCCGCACATCGACCCCATTCTGGAAGAAATAGGTGATCGTCTGCTTTGCTGAGGGCCGGATCCGGTCTTCCAGAAAGTAAAGCGCCTGCGGTACCCCACCATAAGAAAGCGCCAAAGCGCGGAAGCCTTCCTTTTCTTTTTCTTCGGCCTTCCGGAGCAAATCCGGGAACGCCTTCAAAAGATATTCGGGTGCCCCCAAAAGGACCTCTTTGCCGGATTTCAGGACGATCCCGGAGTATTTTCTTGCGCTGGAGAAGGGGATTTCCTCCTGCACGCTCATCGGAACCGGCGGGAAAGCGGCCTTCAGAGCCTGAGAGGTCGCGTTAAAAGCCCTGGCGTTGGCGAGGATGGCGCCCAAATAAGCGTCCGCGTCTTCCTTAGGCGCGCAGTAATAGGTTCCCGATAGGAGCATCGTCCCATCCGTCAACGTCCCGGTTTTGTCCAAGCAAATCACGTCCACCCGGGCCAGATTCTCCAAAGAGAAAAGCTCTTGGATCAGCGTTTTTTTCTTCGCCAGCTCGATGATGGAGACCGCCAAGGTCATGGAAGTCACCAAAACGAGGCCCGTTGGGATCACCCCGATCGCGAAAGCGGAAGCGGTGGAGATGATCTGCGCCCAAGCGATCGGGTCGGACAGTGAGGTTATGCCTTGAGGAAAGACGGAGGAAGCCTCATCGCCATGGACGGCGATTTTGATCGCAAGGGTGGCGACGACGGTCAAGACGACGACGACCAAAAAGAAAGAAAGGATGTTGAGCAATCCGTAGATGTTGCGCATCAATTCGGACTTCTGCCCCTGAATCTGCTTCACCTTTTGGGAAAGGGTGTTGGCGTAGGTATTGTCCCCAACCTCGGTCAGTATGGCTTTGCAGGATCCCGAAGAGATGAACGATCCCGAGAAAAGCTTCGCCCCTTTCTCGTTTTTCCGGACCGGCGCGGATTCGCCCGAAAGCAAGGACTCATCAACCTCGATATCCCCCTCCAGCAGCTCCGCATCGGCTAAGATTTGCTCCCCGACGGAGAAGAAGACGATATCCCCTAAAACGAGCTCCTCCGAGCGCAGACGGACTTTGTTCCCATCCCGGAGCGCGTTGACTCTAGAGGCATTGACGATCCTCATCTTATTCAAGACCCGCTGCGAGCGGATCTCGGTCGCGCTCCCGATGACGATGTTGAGGATCAAGGGAATCAAATACCCGTATTTGGAAAGCCCGAAGTAACGCTCCGCCTCTTCCGGGTAACCCGTGTGTTTGAGGATTTGCGAATAGACAAAGAAAAGAAGCGCAATCAAAAACAGAACCAAAGTGAAGAAGTCACAGACATTGTCTTTGATGATCCCCCCGACGGTTTTGCCGGCCTTTTTTCTGGAGACATTGGCAAAGCCGTCTTGCCTCCTAACCTCGGCCTCTTTCGAAGAGAGGCCCGTGAAGGGGGAAGTGGAGAGGAGGTCCTTATCCTTGAGATCCTTGCCCATCTTCTTTTTCCTGGCTTGCGGCGATGTTGCGGGAGATTTCCTTCCATCCTGGCCGGGTCAGAACCCCGATCGTGATGGCCACGTCGTACAAAATCATGTAAGGCGCAGAGAGGAAGATCCCCGCGGCCCATCCTTTTTCGTCGCTTTCCCTTAACGCTTGCCGGGACAAACGGATGGAAAGGTAGGACTGGAAGGAATACACCGCATACATCGACCCCAAAACGTAGCCGATCATGGGGAACAACGAGGAGAAAAGAGCTTCTTTGGAAGCTTCTGGAGTGAATAAAGTCCCTTCCAAATCGTGGATCCCATCCAAAACGGGGAAGGAGAAAGCGTTCACCAAATGCAGGACGCAGTAGAAAATGTAATAAAGCGGGAACCAAAGGCAGGCAATCACCCCGATGGGGATGAAGAAGAGCTGATAGAACATATCCAAATCCGACAAAGAGAAATGGGTAAGGCCGTGCCAAAGCAGCTTCCATCCCTTTTTCCAGAAAAGGGCATGGAGGGAATTCCCCATGCGCGTGATGCGGCGGTAATTGTCCTTCCATGTGGAAGGCTGATCCTCATAGACAACGGCCTCGGCCACGTAATGGACCTTGGTGCCGTCTAAAAGGCGATTGACGGTGACCTCAGCGTCTTCGCTCCCCCCCACCGCACCCCAACCGCCGATCGATTCGATCAAAGCGGTGGTAGCCATGAGCCCAGCGCCGGTCAGCATCGAGCTTCCGCCGACCTTTTCGCGGAAATTGCAGGCCAAGCGGGAATCGCGGATATAGTAAGAAGAGGAGACCTGGGCCCAGCGGTTTTGCTTGGGGTTGATCGACGCTTCGTATCCGCGCGCCACCTCTACGCCCTCTTCAACCGCGTCGTTCATCTTGCTCAGATAACGCGGGTCGGGACGGTTGTCCGCATCGAAGCGGACGAACAGATCGTATTCGCCTGGATGCTCTTTTAGGACCGTGTCCATCAAAAGCTTGGTGGGGTAGGAGGCCATTTTCTTCTTTGGATCGTCAGTGAAGCGGGAAATCACGTGGGCCCCGGCTTTTTCCGCCTTCTCAAAGGTATCATCCGTGCAATTGTCGGCGCAGACGAAAACATCGAAGCGATCCTTGGGGTAATCTTGATTCTGCAGGATGCTCCGGACCGTTCCGCCGATCACGTCCCCTTCGTTGTGGGCGGGGATGATCACCGCGATTTTCCTTTTTTCCTTCGCCGGGGCGAAAACCTTGGGCTTCATGCCTCCGAAAAACACGAAAATCAACTGGGGGAGAAGCCCCAGGGAAGCCAGGATGATCGCAACGTAATTCAGGCCTTCCAAAAACTGGTAGAAAATTTCCATTTGAATCAGTCCAACAAGGCCATTCTACGCCCGATCCAGGCGAAAACCCACCAAAAGATATTTCCCTTATTTAAGGGAAAGGCCCGCGCGGAAAGCATCCGCGACTTTGGGCCCGACTTCGTGATAGGCGTGGTTGGATTCGTCCAAGCAGATCAAACGGGCTTTCGCCATGTCGATATTCCCCTTCTGGTCTAGGACGTCTTCGCGGACCAAGGCCTTGAGGATCCTTCCGATCAGGATGCCCCCTTCTTCCTTGTTCCCGTCAAAGCGCTCGACTTCGCACTCGATCGTGATGGGCAAATCCGGGAAAAGCGGGGCATCCACGTCCGGGGCCTTTTCGATCCTCAGCCCGCTTTTCTTCATCTTTTCCGGCTCTTGGCGCAAAGAGACCAGCCCCACGTAATCGGCGGATGCGGCATGGGGGACGTCGGCAAAAGCGACGGTGAATTGCTTTTTGGAGAGGATGTTGTCCGTGCTCGCGTGGCTGGCCAAACAAACGAAAATCTCGTTCGTGTCGTACCTCCCGCCCCAAGCCGCGTTCATCGCGTCGGGGTTCCCAGAATCATCGTAGCTGCCCAAAATCAGCACGGGCTCCGGGTAAAAGAGATTTTTGGTTTTGTATTCTTTCATAACGCTTACCTCGCCTTTAGTTTAGGCCAAGAAAGGATAAAATAAAGCCATGATAACCCAAATCTATTCCATCCACGACGTCCAAGAAGCCAAATATTGCCTCGACGCCGGCGCTGAGCATATCGGCGTCGCCCTCGCCAACGGGTACAACTGCCCCCGCGAAGTGGGCGAAGAAGGGATCCAAGAGATTTTCTCTTTCATCGGCAGCAAGGCGAAAAAGGTCCTCATCGTTGTTTCGCAAGGCGAAGAGGAGGTCCTGAAGGAAGCGAAGCTCCTCCGCCCCGACATCGTCCATATCTGCGGCAACTACTACGAGGCGACGCCCTCGCTCAAAAAGCATCTCAAGGAAATCGACCCGAAGATCGAGCTCATGCAGGCGGTCGGGCTCCCAAGCCCCGACTACATGGAGAAAGTCGCCCATTTCGCCTCTTTCTGCGATTATCTGATCCTCGACTCCATTCTCCCCGGCCTCACCTCGATCGGGGTCGCCGGAGTCCCCCATGATTGGTCCATGGACAAGAAGATCGTCGATTCCTTCCCGAATCTGAAGGTCATCCTCGCCGGGGGCCTTGGCCCCGACAATGTGGGCAAGGCGATCGAGGAAGTCCGCCCCTATGGCGTCGACAGTTTCACCAAAACCTCGTTCAAAGACGAAAAAGGATTGCGGGGGAAAGATCCGGAGAAGATTCGGCTTTTCGTCCAACGGGCTCAGGAAGCCTTTCGTAAAAACGCTATCAACGAATAACTAAAAAGACTAGGTGCAAATGCGCAAAAGAAAACGGGCCCGCAAGAGCCCGTTTTGTTCAATCCTCGATTTCCAATTCGATGGGGCAGTGGTCCGACCCCATGATCTCGGTGTGGATCTTGCTGTCCTTCACTTGTGGCATGAAGTCGCTGCTCACCAAGAAATAGTCGATTCGCCAGCCGGCGTTCCTTTCCCGGGAACGGAAGCGGTAACTCCACCAGGAATAAGTGGGATCCTGCGGGTGCAAAGCGCGGAATGTGTCGACGAACCCCGAGGAAAGAAGCGAAGTCATCGCCCCCCTTTCCTCGTCGGTGAAACCCGCGTTGTGGTGGTTGCTTGAGGGGTTTTTGAGGTCGATTTCCTCGTGGGCGACGTTCATGTCCCCCGTGTAGATCACGGCCTTTTTCTCCTTCAAAGCGTTTAGATACTCCCGAATTCGCCTCTCATATTCGAGCCGGAAGGGGAGGCGCTTCAAATCCTCGCCCGAATTCGGCACGTAGGCACCGACCAAGTAGAAGGAAGGGTATTCCAAGGTGATGACCCGCCCTTCTTCGTCATAGGCCCCGTCTTCCAGTCCGTAATGGACAGAAAGGGGCTTTTGCTTGCAGAAGAAAGCGACACCCGAATAGCCTTTTTTCACTTTCGAGATGGTGGAATAGCACTCCATCCCATCCAAAGCCAACGGAAAGGAAGAAGAGTCGCTGAGCTTTGTTTCCTGCAGGAAGACCACGTCCGGATCCAAGGAAAGGATGCTCTGCTTCAGCCCATGGCCCAAGCAGGCCCGGATCCCGTTCACGTTCCAAGAGACGATTTTCATAAGAACCTCATTCGAAGGCGAATTGGGAATTGTACAAAGAGGCGTAGAATCCGTTCTGCTTCATCAACTCCTCATGGTTGCCTTGCTCAATGATGTTGCCATCCTTCATCACCAAAATCAAATCCGCGTTCTTGATCGTGGAAAGGCGGTGGGCGATGACGAAGCTGGTTCGGCCCTTCGTCAAGGCGTCCATGGCTTTTTGGATCCTCTCCTCGGTGCGGGTATCGACGTTGGATGTCGCCTCATCGAGGATCAGAAGTGGGCAGGAGCGGAGCATGGCCCGGGTGATCGTCAGCAACTGCTTTTCGCCGGAGGAGAGGGAACTTCCGTCCTTGATTTCGTAATCGAGCCCCCCAGGGAGGGTTTTGACGTAGTGGAGCAGGTGGGTCGCCTTCAAAGCGGCCTGGATCTGCCCCTCAGTGATCCCCTTCGTGTTGAAGACCAGATTCTCCCGCAGAGTCCCTTGGAATACCCAGGTGTCCTGCAAGACCATCCCGAAGATCTCGTGGAGCTCTTCCCGAGTGATGTCCTTCGTGTCGACCCCATCGATCAAAATCGAGCCCGAGCTGGTCTCGTAGAAGCGCATCAGGAGGTTGACCATCGTCGTCTTCCCCGCCCCGGTCGGGCCGACGATCGCCACCTTGCTCCCCGCCTTCACCTTCGCGGAGAAGTCGTGGATGATCTCGCGGCTGGGGTCGTAAGAGAAGCAGACGTGGCGGAACTCGACTTCGCCGCGGATGGAATCCTTCCCGTTTTGCAGCAGCCTAAGCCGCTTTCCTGATTCGGAAGGCAAAGAAGCCTCGGCGAGGAACTCATAGACGCGGGCGGACGCGGCGGAAGCGCTGGAAAGGGAGTTCATTGACTGAGACAAAGAAGATAGCGGGCTTTGGAAGAGGTTGACGTAGACCAAGAACTCCGCCAAACGGCCGTAATCGACCCCGGAACCGCCTTGGATCAGCAACAACCCGCCGACTAAGAGCACCCCGGCGTAAGACAAATAGGAGACGAAGTTCATCGCCGGTTGAAGCATGCCCATGTAGGCCTCGCCCAGGAACATCGATTTGGCCAGGCGCTTATTCGGGCCGTTGAACTGCTCCCGCTCCAAACGCTCGTTCCCGAAAGCCTTGATGACCATCTGGCCCGAATAGTTCTCCTCGATCACGCCATTGAGCTCGCCCAAAACCTTCTGCCGGGCCCGAAATTGGGGGAAGGCGAGTTTACCCATCAAGAGGATGAGCAGCAAAAGAATCGGCAGGGAAGCGATGCAGGTCAAAGCCAACTGCCAGCTTTTGACGAACATCATCGCAAGCACCCCCAAAAGCATCGCCACGGACTGCAGGATCGTGGAAATCGAAGCCGCCAGGTTCTGGGCGATGTTGTCGACGTCATTGGTGATGCGGGAGAGGATGTCCCCGAATTGGTGCGAGTCGAAGTAAGCCAAAGGAAGCGAATTGATCTTATCCTCGATCGAAGTCCGCAGATCCCGGGCGTAGAGGTTGGAGATCGTGTTCATGATGAAGCCCGAGGCGAACGTGCAGCAGAAAGAAGCGGCGTAGAAGCAAATCAAAACGATCGCGTAATGTGCGACTTCGCTCATTGGGATTTCGACGTGCAGTTTCACCGCGACGGTGATGACGTTGACCAGATTGCTGAGTTCGGTCGGGGCGAAAATCGCCAAGGCGACCCCACACAAAACAAAGACCAAAGAAACGATGAATCCGACTAAATAAGAAGCCTTGGATCGAAACAATCCCCCAAAGGCGGATTTGGCCGCCTTGGCGGAGAACTTCCGCGCCTCCATGTCTTTTCCGCGCCTCATAAACCAAGTTCCTCCTTGCTAAGCTGGGAAAGGGCGATCTCAAGGTACTCCGGGCAGCTCCGGAGCAGCTCCTCGTGCTTCCCTTTTCCAACGATTTTGCCTTCGCTCAAAACCAAAATCTGATCGGCGTCCATGATCGTCCCGATGCGCTGCGCGACGATGATCTTCGTCGTATCCGACAGACTCTCCTTCAGGTTCTTCCGCACCTGAAGGTCGGTTTTGAAATCCAAAGCCGAGAAAGAATCGTCGAAGGTGCAGATCTCCGGCCGCGGGGCGATGGCCCGGGCGATGCAAAGCCTCTGCCTTTGGCCGCCGGAGACGTTGCTGCCCCCGCGGGCGATGCGGGCGGAATAGCCGCCTTCCATCTTTTCGATGAACTCATCGGCCATCGCGGTTTTGGCGGCCGCGACGACGTCTTCGTGGGTGAGGGAGGGATCGGCGAATTTGATGTTGCTCTCCACGCTCCCGGAGAAAAGGATCCCCTTCTGCGGGACGAGGGAGAGCTTTTTGCGGATGGTCGCGTTTTTGAGCTTCCTCACGTCCACCCCATCGATCTTGACCGCCCCGGAAGTGGGGTCGTAGAAGCGGGCCAAAAGGCGGATGATCGTCGACTTGCCGCTGCCGGTCGCGCCGATGATGGCGAGCGTCTGCCCCTTTTCGACGCGGAAGCTGATATCGGAGACGACATCCTCGCTCCCACCCCCATACCGGAAGAAGACGTGGTCGAATTCCACCGTCCCGACTTCGTTTGGGACCTCCTCCGTCTCCGGGTCCCTGATCTCCGGCTCGCAGGCTAAGACCTCGTTGACGCGGTTGGCGCAGATTTGGGCGCGCGGGATCATGATGAACATGAACATCAGCATCATGAACGACATCACGATCATCGAGGAAAGGGTGGAGAAGGAGACCAAAGTCGGATAATCCGTGATCTGCCGGTTGATCAAGGAAGCCCCAAGCCAATAGATCCCCAGGGAAATGCCGTTCATGATGATCGTGAGGAAGGGGTTCATCAAAGCGGTCAGGCGGCTGGTGAATATCTGGATTTTGGTCAAGGAATCATTGGCCGAATCGAATTTTTTCTCTTGATAATCCTCCGCGTTGAACGCGCGGATGACACGGATGCCCGAGAGGTTCTCCTGGGCGATGAGATTGACCCTGTCCACCAGCTTCTGAATCCTTTTGAAGCGCGGGAGCAGGAAGACGCACATCAAAATGAGGAAGATGACCAACAGGGAAATCCCCGCGGCCGTGACGAGGGTCAGCTCCCCGGAGACGGCCTGAATTTTGCAGATCGCCCAGATGGCCGTGACCGGGGCGGAGAAGAACATGCGGAAAGCCAAAACCAAGGTGAATCCGACGGTTTGGATGTCGTTGGTCGCCCGGGTGATCAAAGAAGCGGTGGAGAATCTCTCAATTTGGGCCATCGACATCGCGGACACTTTGTCGTTGAGCATCGTCCTCAATTTGGTCGACAAAGAAGCGGAGATGATGGAAGCACAGAAAGCGGTGAAGCCCTGGCAGGCCATCGCCCCGGTCGCGTAGCCGACCATCACCCCGGCCCCGACCCAAATGTCGCCCGACGTCGCCTGGCCGTACTGAGCCATCATGATCGTGTTGGTCAGATCGCGGATCGCGTCGGTCAAGGTCATCGTGCAGAAAACTTGGAGGATCGTGATTCCCAGGATCAGCGCCAGCAGCACCCAGTCCCAAGCGCGCAAATTCTTCAAAATCTTCAGCATGCCCATCCCTCCGAAAACGCGCTATATAGTATAGAAAAAAAGGGGTATTTCAACCCCTCTGCGACCAAAGCGGAATAAAAGTTCTAAACCTCGTTCGGAAAACGGAAAAATACCGATGAATGGTGCGCTTTTCCGAACTACTTCCGATGCTTCAAACGATAGAGGAGCGGTTCTTTCTCCCTTTGTTCCACCGCGTAGGACATCAGGCGGTACCCCGAACCCTCCAACGCCTTGAGGAACTCTTCCTCGGGGATGCTCCTGGGGGAGAGGATCTCCGCGCTTTTTCTGTAATGGGACGGCTTGATGATCAAGGCGTCTTTGACCGTCTGCAGCTTCTCCTTCACGTGGGCTTCGCATTGCCCGCACATCATCCCGTCGATCCCTAAGTGAATCACGTACATAACAATCCCTCGATTCGATTGAAGTTTAATATTTATTAACTAATCAAGCAAACGAAAAATCGCCAAAGAACCGTTCCTTTTTTGGCATTCCGGTGCTTTAATGGATTCGCTTTTGGGGGAAAACCATGAAAACTGCAAACGCTTCGACGCCGAACAATGCTCCTTTTAAGCTCAATTACAAAAGGACGCTTCTGATCGGATTCGCCTTCTTCGGCATCCTGCTTCTTTGGCAGGTCTATGACTCCTGGTGCCCGACTTTCCTCACCGAGCTTTTCCAGGAAGCCTTGCGGGCCGAGAGCCAGACCGAGGTGCAGTACCTCGTCGGCATCATGATGGCCTTGGACAACCTAGCCGCCCTCATCCTCCTGCCCGTCTTCGGCCACCTCTCCGACAAAACCCATACCCGCATCGGCAAACGCATGCCCTACATCCTGGTGGGCACCTTCGTCTGCGCGGTCGCCTTCCCCTTCATCCCCGTCCTGTTCCATTTCCACAACCTGGCCGGGGTCATCGCTTTGATGGCGATTGTGGTGGTGTTCTCCATGATGTACCGCAACCCCGCGGTTTCCCTCATGCCCGACATGACCCCCAAGCCGCTCCGCTCCAAAGCAAACGGGCTCATCAACATCATGGGATACGTCGGCGGCGCCTGCGGCACCCTGGTCGGCGTCTTCTTCGTCCTCTCCGACTACCTCGGCACCAAGGACGACCCCCATTGGTCGCTCGGCCCCTCCCACAGCAACATCTGGATCATCGAAGTGCCTTTCTTGCTCGCCTCCGTTTTGATGCTCATCAGCGCCCTCGTCCTCTTCTTCACCATCAAGGAAAACAAAATCGAGAAGGAGATGGAGCCGGAGATGAAGCGCGGGGAGGAGGAAGCCGCCACCGCGGACAAAGTCAGCGACGAAGCCCCCCTCACCAGAGCCAACCGCACCATGCTCTTCCTCATCCTCGGCGCCGAGTTCTTCTGGTTCATGGCCGATAACGGCATCGGCACCTTCATGGGCAACTACTCCCTTTATTATCTTCATTGCAAAACCAGTTCGAACCTCATCAACACCATCGTCGGCGGCCTCGGATCGGTCATCGGCTTTGCCGTCGGCGGCCTGATCGCCTCCAAAATCGGGCGCAAATGGACTGTTTTCTCCGGCCTCGCCCTGACCGGGACCTGCCTCGCCGTCTGGGCGATTCTGACCTTCGCGATCCCCGTCCAAGTGCCCGCCCCCGGGACCTATAACGCCTTCCCGTGGTACCTCTTCCTCATTTGGGGACTCAAAGGGTTCGGGATGTCCTTGGTCCACGTCAATTCCTACCCCATGGTCGTCGAGCTCTGCACCGGCAAGAAGATCGGCGCCTACACCGGCTATTATTACGCCTCCTCCATGGCCGCTCAGACCATCACCCCGATCGCCTTGGGCTCCCTGCTGTTCGTCTTGGGCGAGCAGGATTCCTGGAAGTTCCTCCCCGTCTACGCCGTCTCCTGCCTCGCCATCAGCTTGGCCATCTTCCTCTTCGTCAAGAACGTGAAAACGAAGAAGACCGAATTCAAAGTCGGCTTGGAGGGCATCGGGGAAAGCGAGGATTGACATGCCCGCCTGCTTAGCCCATCTTTGCTTTGCCCAAAAGCTCGAAAGCCCCTTGAGCGAAGCCTTCCGCCTCGGCACCCAAGGGCCCGACCCCTTCTTCTTCTACGGCATGATCCCATGGAAGAAGAAAAAGGACGCCGAAAAGATAGAGGCCCTCGCCCAGAGGATCCACCATACCGATTTCGCATCCGAATACGCAGCGATGATCGCCTTCGCCCAGAAGGAAGGGGATCCGGAGACCAAATCCCTTTACCGGGAATACCTCCTCGGATTGTTGGCCCATTATTCCCTCGACCGCACCTGCCATCCCTATATCTTTTACCGCTCCGGCTTCGATGAGAACGGCGAGCTCACCGGACATTTTTCCTTCGCCCACAAAGAATTCGAGGCCCTGCTCGACCTCTCCCTTTCGGAGGAGCTCTCCTTCTCGCGCAACCCCGTCAAAGCCATGAAGATCGATGAGGGCGCCGCCAAGAGAATCTCATTCCTTTGGGCGCAATCGGGCTATCCCGAATTGAGCGAAGAGACCTTTTTCCTCGCCTACGAAGACTATCTGGGCATCCAATCCTTCCTGCAGAGCCGAACCGGCTGGAAAAGGCCCCTTTGGAAGGTCTTTGGGAAAGAAAGCGCGATGGTCGGCTTCACCTATCCCCATAGCGCCAAAGGCTCTTCTTCCAAAGACGTCCTCAACCAAAAAAGGAGCCTTTGGAGGGATCCTTGCTCCGGGGAGAGGAAAAGCCAAACCTTCTTCCAGCTCATGGAGGAAGCGGAACGGCATTACCGGCGGGGCCAAGCTCTTCTGTCTGCCTCCGCCTCCCCGGAGAAGCTCACCCAAGAACTCGCCGCCTGGGAAGGGGGAATCGACCACGACGGGGCCCCTTTCGGAAGGAAAAAGGAATTCCTCGATCCCGACAGCCCCTTCTAAGAAGGGGAGAGTTCCCCTTTTCATGCGCCCGCCTTATAATGGGGGCGCTTTTTTGTGGGGAGAGGAAGATGGGGAAAGAACGCATCGAGCATTATTCCTGCGCCGTGGTGGTTCAGGGCAAGCACCTTTTATTGCTGCGCGAACTGGGGAAAGACGACTTCCCCCTCAGCGGGTTCCATTTCCCCGGCGGCAAGGCCAGAAGCGAGGATCGGTTGGAGGAGGCCTTGCAGAGCGCCCTCGCCGAAAAATACGGCGCCAGCGTGAAGATCATCGCCCCCATCTCGCCTTTGGCCAAGGTGGACGGCAAGCGGAAAATCGTCCTCCACGCCTTCCTCTGCGAGCCGCTTTCCCCTTTCCATTTCCCGCGCGCCCACTTCGAATACGTTTACAGCGATTTCGCCTCCCTCCAAGACCTATACCTGGACCCCCTTGACCGCGTCTTGGCCCAGAAAGTCCGCCTTTTCTACCCCGTCTATGGCTATAAAAGGCGCCTCGTCCCCCTCAGCGAAAAGCAGAAAGGGGAGGCCAGGCTCTATTTGGATTCCCTTTTCTATTTCCGCTCCGCCCTCCCCGGGAGGGAGATCAGTGACTTCTCCCTCCTCATCCGCGCCGACTCCACCATCCAGCAGATCCGCGACGCCTATTATTGGCTTCTGAACCTCTACGGGCTCGACCTCAACGAATACCTCGACGTGCTGGAGTACCGCAAGAAACGCTTGGGAAAATGAAAAAGCTTTTCACCCCCGGATTCCTGCCGAAACTTTTATGCGGCCTTTTGCTGCTGGCCCAGATGGTTTTGGTCCTGTTCGGGCTTTTCTGCCTTCTGGGCTTCGTCACCGACGTCGGGAAAAGCTCCAGCTTCGTCCTTTTCTTCGTCGCGCTGATCTATTCCTGCGACGTCGTGGTCAGCATCTCCATCATCAACGGGGACTCCGCCCCCAGCTACAAAGTGGCCTGGATGTTCTTCGTCTTCGCCCTCCCCATCGGGGGGCTGCTCCTCTACCTTTTCTTCGCCAACAAAGCCAATTCCAAGCGGAATCGGAAAAAAATCGCTCACGACTCCTACCCCCTCCTCTCCCACCCCAGCAAAGAGAGCACCCACGCCGCGCTGCGCAAGCAAGCCCCCTCGGCCGTCAGCATTTCCGATTACCTCGCCCACATCGGCAGAATGGGCGTCCACGACCGGACTTCGGTGGAATACTTCCCCCTGGTCGACTTCGCCTTCGAGCCGCTTCTTAGGGAGCTAAGGAACGCCAAGCATTACATCTTCCTCGAATTCTTCATCGTCGCCCCCGGCCTTTTCTGGGATTCGATCCTCGCGATCCTGGAGGAGAAAGCCAAGGAAGGGGTTGACGTGCGTCTGATCTACGACGACGTCGGCTCCCTTTCCACCCTCCCCAGCGGCTACGCCTCAAAGCTCGGGAAGATGGGCATAAAAGCGGTGTGCTACAACCCCTTCCGCCCCTTCTTGGACGTAAGGCAGAACAACCGCGACCACCGGAAGATCCTCGTCATCGACGGCCATACCGCCTGGAGCGGGGGCTTCAACCTCGCCGACGAATACATCAATAAGCTCGAGCGTTTTGGCCATTGGAAGGACAACGCGATCCTGGTCAAAGGGGAGGCCGTCTATTCCTTCACCCTCCTTTTTCTGGCCACTTGGGAAAGCGTGCGGAAAGAAGAGAGCGTCAACAAAGAAGACTACCGGCCCGAGCGTTACATCGATGAGATCGGCGGCTTCCCGGAAAGCCAAGGGTTCGTCCAGCCCTACGGCGATCTGCCCTTCGACCGGGAAGAAGTGGGGGAGTCGGTCTACCTGTCCCTGCTGGAGAGGGCCGAACGCTACTGCTACGTCACCACCCCCTACCTGATCCTGGATTCGGAGATGGAGAACGCCTTCTGCCGGGCCGCCAAAAGCGGCATCGACGTGCGCCTCGTCACTCCGCACATCCCCGACAAAAAAGCCGTGTTCAACCTCACCCGGTCCTATTACGGCAATCTGCTGAGGGCCGGGGTGAGGATCTATGAATACACCCCCGGCTTCGTCCACGAGAAAACCTTCTGCGTCGACGATTCGATGGCCACCTGCGGGACCATCAACCTCGATTACCGTTCCCTCTACCTCCACCTCGAATGCGGGACCCTGCTGGTGGGCTGCCCCTGCATCAAGAACATCCGGCGGGACTTCGACGACACCTTCGCCCTCTGCCACGAGGTGAGCTATGGGGAATGGAGCCGCTGGAGGATCCGCAACCAAGGCTATTGGAGCCTCCTCCGCGTCATCGACCCCCTGCTATGAAAGGAGCGAAAGCATGAATCCCTTTTCCATCTTCGCCTGCCGCGTTTACCAAAAAACCCTCTTCATCGCCCAAACCCTGATGAATTTCCCAATCCCCGAAACGAGGGAGGGGGAGGGGGCTCTGAAGAAGATCCCGGACTACCTGAAAAAGAAAAACAAGCGCAAACCGCTGCTCGTCGCCGACCCCTTCTTGGTCAAATCCGGGGCGATTTCCTTGCTCACCAAGCCCCTGGAGGAGGCAGCCGTTTCCTTCGCTCTTTTCGACGAAGTCGTGCCCAACCCCCCCTTCCCGAGCGTGGAGAAGGCCTATTCCCTCTACGAAAGCGAAGGCTGTGACTGCCTGATCGCCATCGGGGGAGGATCGAGCCTCGACACCGCCAAAGCCGTCGGGGCCAAAGCCACCGACCCCAAGAAAACCCTCGACCATTTCAAAGGGATCCTCAAAGTGAGGAGGAAGATCCCCCTCCTCATCGCCATCCCGACCACCGCCGGAACCGGCTCGGAAGCCACTTTGGCCGCCGTGGTCGTCAACCCGAAGACCAAAGACAAATTCTCCATCAACGACCCCCATCTGATCCCGAGCCTCGCCGTCCTCGACCCCGGCTTGCTCTGCTCCCTCCCGCAGAAGCTCGTCGCCTCCACTGGGATGGACGCCTTGACCCACGCCATCGAAAGCTACATCGGCTGCTCGCGGACCAAACTCACCAAATCCTCCGCCTTGGAGGCCATCTCCCTGATCCGCGACCACCTCTACGCCTTCTATCGCGACCCGACCGACGCCAAAGAGGCCTCCTCGATGCAGAAAGCCGCGTTCTTGGCCGGGGTCAGCTTCACCCGGGGATACGTGGGCTACGTCCATGCCCTCGCCCACGCTTTGGGGGGCTATTACAACCTCCCCCATGGCTACGCCAACGCCGTCTTGCTTCCGCACGTCCTCTCCGCCTATGGCAAAAAAGCGGAGAGGAAGCTCGCCGACATCGCCGCAACGCTCAACTTGACCCAAGCCAAGGGAAGAAGCCAGCAAGCCCAGGACCTCATCGCCTGGATCATGTCCCTCAATGCCTCGATGGGCATCCCGGAAGGGTTTTCCGGCGTCATCCAAGAAAAGGATCTGCCCCTCCTCTCCGCCCACGCCTGCAAGGAAGGCAACCCCCTTTATCCGGTCCCAAAGGAAATGGGCCGGAAGCAGCTGATGAAAATCCTGGAGGAAGTGCGGCGATGAAGATAGAAACCCAAAGGCAAAGCGATGGCTTCGATTTGCTGACCCTCACGTCGAGGAAAGGCAGCTGCCTGCGCCTTTCCCAGCTCGGCGCCGGGATGTTCTCTTTCCTCATCGAAGGAAGGGAGATGCTCGCCCGCCCCGCCCGATATGAGGACTACGCGCAAAGCCGGAGCTACTACGGCAAATTCGTCGGCCCCGTCGCCGGAAGGGTCAAGGGAGGCATCTTGGAGGGGGAGGGCAGGACCTTTCGCCTCCCCACTAACGAGCGTGGGAACTCCCTTCACAGCGGATCCCTTTGCTATGCCTTCGCCCCCTTTTCCTACGCGATTGAGGAGAAAGCTGACAGCGCCGTCGTGAAATTCTCCTCCGCCTTCCCCGCCTGCGAGGATTTCCCCGCCCGGGTCGAGGCTTCCATCGAATACCGTTTGTTCGAGGATGAGGATCGGATCGAGATCGAAATGGCCCTCATCCCCGATTCCCCCTGCCCCCTCAACCCGACCCTGCACGCCTATTATTGCCTGGGGCAGGATTCCGTCTATCCGATGAAGCTCACCCTCGGGCCCAGGAAGGTCGGGGTCTACGACGAAGACCTCCTCCCTTTGGGGTTCGGGGAGAACCGCGCGCTGGATTTCTCCTTGGGGAAAGCGGTGGGGGAAGAGGCCTTCTCCCCGGATACCCTCCCCGTCGGAGGCATCGACCACGCCTTCTTGGCGGAAAGAAAGGACAACAAAGCCGTCTTGGAAGGAAAAGAGCGCCTTCTTGAGGTTTCTGCCTCCGCCCCGGCTTTCCAGATTTACGCGACCAACTTCCCGGTCCATAATCT
>ERZ808240.2579-NODE-2579-length-19378-cov-6.214666_pt1 | contig 19378 bp, 14 predicted proteins | sample MGYA00521084_ERZ808240 | MGnify/ENA primary metagenome ERZ808240 (study PRJEB31516, sample SAMN03275571) | gut metagenome | biome: mammalia-associated habitat; material: feces | host: Papio cynocephalus | place: Kenya | collected 2012-08-06 ...
GATGAAATAACGCTCTCCAAATACGACTCTACCGAGAGTTCGTTGATTACCACAAGCTTTTCTTCATCTACAATCAGTCTTAATTTACCTCTAAAGGTTTGGGGCTCTTTCCTTTCCCAATGAAAACCAATACCGATAGTTACATCCTGCAGTGTAAACGAACAAGCCTCTGCATCGTCGGGAGTAAAGCATAGCTCATTGTAAATGTTACCATTCCATGCAATGCCGCCTTCAACGCATTCTACTTCTTGCTCATCAATTACACTCTCACCCTTGGCTGTAAAAGTGCCGTTCAGTCTGAATTTAACTTTTGCTGCATGCAAGATGCCCACCATTATGTTGCGATGCGATAGCGTTTTAAGCAACTCTGTTTCTTTTTGTGCAGAAGTAGCAGCAGTTACACTACCACCTAATTTTCCTTTATGGAGTTTATGCGCAATAGTGTTCATTTCGCCTTCGCTTATCGTTACTTCGCGCAGTATGCTCTTAGCCATTTTGGGTGTAAGTTTTTCAAAGTCTTCAGGGCGTGGTGTGATGAGTAAGCCTCCCATGTCAATAGATCCTGGACTAACCAAACATTGCGCCTTGCCTTCTGCTGCATAGCAATTAGGTCGATGCTTCTTCCTTACAAAGACAACTGTAACGATGTAATCAGCTTGCGAGGGGCCACCATCTTGTCGCCAACTCAAGATATTTACATCTGGTTCTTGTCTTTGATTTTCAATAGGCAACACATTCCATAGTTTATTTAATAGCAAGGGTTGGTTTTCGCTGGCAGGTCCCTGTATCACAAAAGCAGGACATGCATATCCCTTAAGCATAAATATGCCTCCCTTTTGCGGATTATAACCCTGTTCTTCAAGTTCAGCCTCCTCTTCCTTGTTTGATGGATAAATGCGTTCAAGACTATTTTCGTAGAGTTTCCAATCCTTTTCGATAGGCACATAGCCACGGCACCCTGCTTGCAAGTGTGCATGATCTGGCGCTGAGGCCCCACAACGAGCACCATTGTAAAAGACAAACATACCAGGAAGGCCCCAAGCAATTTTATCTATTAAAGGTGCAAAGAGCGCGAATTGTTGCGGCAAGTGCCTACGGGTTGGGATAGTGAGATGAAAGGGCAGAATAGGATAGGGGTTCACCAATATTTGCAAGCTACCCAACACTGGTAGAGCGTTTTGCTCCTTAGGACGATTAGTGTCGCACAAGAAGCAAGCTCGTTTACGCAGCGTTTCCTTATCTATTTTAGCTCCTGTACTTACAATACGCGAAGGGTTAAATTGCACTCTCAGTTCACCATTGTCAAGAGGCAATGCTTTTGTTTTCACCTGTTCTGTAAGCGCATCATATCGTTGTTGAGCTTCGTGCCATTGGTTAAGTTGCTTACGAAAAAAGTCATCCACCTCGCCCTTTTCCAATGGGTGGTTCCATTTGCTTATAAGAGCCTTACGAGCTCGCAGTTCAATCGTTCTGATTGTATCTTTATAAAGGTTATTTCGGTTTTGACGGTCAATGCTAAGCGCTGCATCAGAGTTTCCCTCCCAACGTCGGCAAAGATACACCTCGGTAAATATACGAGCAATACGATAGTGCCGTGAAAAGGCCAAACCCAATGCATAGTCCTCGCCATAACTTGTGTTAGGGAAACCTATGCGACGCAATATGTCGGTGCGAAAGGCGCGTGGTGCACCTAATCCGTTAATGCGTAGCGCATTGTTGCGTCCGTTTTCAGCGGTCCATTCTTTGTGTGCAATCAGTCCTGGAGGTAAAGTTTCCAAGTCAAAATTTACCATTCGGTAACTACCTATCACCATTGCCGCATGTTGGTTCTTAAAGGCACTAACAATTTGCGAAAGCGTAGCATCCGACGAGTAAAGGTCGTCAGAGTCAAGCTGCACAGCATATCGTCCACAATGAGCAGAACGAATGGCCATGTCCCAACATCCACCAATGCCCAAGTCAGTACGCTGAGGTTGAATAAGTATCACCCGTTTATCGTTGAGAAATAGCTTTACCCTTTCGGCCGTAGCATCGGTAGAATGATTGTCTACGATGATTACGTTAAAGCTAAAATCAGCCTTTTGGTTCAGCACGCTTTCAATAGCATCACTTATGGTGCGCTCTCTGTTCCTGACGGGGATAATTACGCTGGCTTCTACCTCATAATCGTTGTTATCTGCGGGCAACTCGCTATATTCGCCTGGTGCGAGCCAAGCACCAATAGCTTTAAGATGTTCAGTGCAAGCCCGTTCCATCTCGATTTGTACCTCACGATTAGAGGGATTAACATAGTCAAATTGCTTTTGCCCAGATGCTCTAAGGTCGGTTTCAACCTCTGTATAGAGTGGTTCGTTAAGGTGTACAATCTTACCCGTTCGGCTTATATAAAGGCGTAGAGCATAGAGTGTAGCATGCTGAAAACGCAGGTTCTTTACATCTTTAAAAAAGCCCTTTATACCTTGTGTTTTGTAGAGAATAAGCGAGCCAAAGTCAAAGTCATCACGTAGTGAACCCTCTTGATAATCGATGGTTGGGTGTAGTCCTTGCTCGTCGTAGCGGTCGGTATAAAGCATCAGCGAAGGAGCATCTTCGTTGCTATCTACTGCCACTTGATACATACGCTCAAGTGTCCGATAGCCAAGCGAAAGCGCATGCTGACTAAAGTAGGTTGCGGTGTAAGGAGCCGAAAGTTTTTGCGCAATCATGCGTTGCGTTTTTGATGAGAACAGCGCTTCGCACTTCATTGTGATGCATTTAGACGTAACAAATGCTTGTGCCTGTTCAAAGGTTTGCTCCGTGCAAACAACATATATATGATTGATAATAGAAGCTGCTTCCAAATCGTCAATCAACTGCTTAAAGCCTACGCTATCCGATGAATATGGAAGGATAAAATCTATTTGTTTTTCCATGTTTTTTATATGCAAAGTTTATTCTTGCTTGTTGTTTATCATATCTAAAAATTCAGCTTCGCTAACTATCTTTACGCCCAGTTTCTCAGCCTTTTCTCTTTTAGAAGGCCCCATGCCTTCGCCAGCCAAGACAAAAGAAGTTTTCTTTGAGATGCTGCTGGTGTTTTTGCCGCCATGGTCCTCTATCAGCTTTTTATATTCCTCGCGCGAATGTTGCTCAAACGTGCCGCTGATAACCACGCTCATGCCCGAAAGCACGGTTGATGTAAGCGTTTTTTCTTCAACTTGCATCTTTACGCCAGCTTGTGCCAAACGCCTGATTAGCTGTACATTCCTCTCTTCGAGCAAAAAGGTTCTGACGCTCGAAGCTATCACATCACCCACACCATCGCAGGTCAAAAGGTCGTCGATTGTAGCATTGAATAGCGCATCCATCGACTTGAAGTGTTGTGCAATGCCCTTAGCCACCACCTTGCCCACAAACCGTATGCCGAGGGCAAATAGCACGCGTTCAAAGGGTACCTCCTTGCTCTTTTCTATGCCATCAATAATTTTGTGAGCAGAGCGCATTTTGTTTCCTGCAAAGCCCCACAAGTCCTCCACTTTGAGTTTGTATAGGTCGGCAACGTCGTGAATGAGTCCTTTCTCAAAGTATTCATCCACGGTTTCGGGTCCCAATGATTCAATATTCATAGCATTGCGACTAATGTAGTGCTCTATGCGGCCTTTGAGTTGAGGCGGACAAGCCGTGTCGTTAGGACAATAATGGGCAGCCTCTCCAGGATAGCGCACGAGTGGTGTGCCACATTCGGGACACGTTTTGATAAACTCTACACGCTCACCCAATTGTTCGCCCATTTGCTTTCGGGCCTCTAAGTCCACTCCTACAATTTGTGGAATGATTTCGCCCGCCTTCTCCACATACACTTTGTCGCCAATATGTAGGTCGAGTTGCTTGATAATATCTTCGTTGTGTAGCGACGCGCGCTTAACGATTGTGCCAGCAAGCAATACCGGTTCCATGTTGGCCACGGGCGTAATGGCTCCCGTGCGTCCCACTTGATAAGTTACCTTAAGAAGAGGTGTACAGGCACGTTCTGCCTTAAATTTATAAGCAATGGCCCAACGCGGACTTTTGGCAGTAAAACCCAAACGCTGTTGCTGAGCCAAAGAGTTTACTTTGAGCACAATGCCATCGGTAGCAACAGGTAGTTCCTTGCGTTGCTCGTTCCAATAGTCGATGTAGTCAAAAATATCGTCTACGCTATGTGCCAACTTCATGTGTTCCGACACTTGAAAGCCCCATTTGCGTGCATCTTGCAAGCGTGCATAGTGGGTATCTGCAGTAATCTCGTCACCCATTAAATAGTATAAATAGGCATCAAGGTGCCTGTGAGCTACTACTGCCGAGTTTTTGCTTTTGAGTGTGCCCGACGCAGCATTACGCGGATTGGCAAATAGAGGTTCCTCGTTAGCTTCGCGCTCAATATTTAGTTTTTCAAAACTGCTCCACGGCATAAGCACCTCGCCTCTTATCTCGAAATTAGGTGGACAGCCGCAGTCGGGCGATAGTTCGAGCGGAATAGTGCGTATGGTTTTAACATTGGCTGTTACATCGTCTCCTTGCACACCATCACCACGTGTTACGGCACGTACAAGTCGGTAATTCTCGTAGAGAAGCGAAATACTAAGCCCATCAAACTTCTGCTCGCAACATATTTCAAAAGGCTCACCATCGAGTCCTTCTTTTACACGATTGTAGAAAGCTTCTACGTCTTGACGCGAGTAAGTATTGCCTAACGATAGCATTGGTACAGCGTGAACCACCTGCACAAAGTCGTTTGTTAGGTCGCTACCCACTCTTACCGATGGCGAGTTTGCGTCGGCAAGTTCGGGATGTCGGCTCTCTAAATCCATCAGTTCGTGCATCAAAAAGTCAAACTCTTGGTCGGTAATGGTAGGAGCATTTTTGATGTAGTAGTTATAATTGTGTTGATGCAACTCTTTGCGTAGTTGCAATATGCGTTCTTGTTCGTTGTTCATCTTTAAAGGCAAGAATGTATGATTTGATTACAAATTTACTGACTTTTAAACAATTAATTTGTACTTTTGCTTTCAATTTTGCAGCCCTATATATCATTTAGGATTTATCTTAAACAAGATATAGGTTGTAACATCAACGTTTTTCCCTTATTATACATATTATTATATGCGTATTGACATCATAACTGTATTGCCCGAAATGCTCGATGGTTTTGTAAACACCTCTATCCTTGCACGAGCACAAAAGAAAGGATTGGTTGAAATCCATGTACACAATCTTCGCGACTATACCACCGACAAGCATCGACGCGTAGACGATTATCCCTTTGGTGGATTTGCAGGTATGGTAATGCAATGCCAGCCCATCGATGCGTGTATAAGCAAACTTACATCCGAACGTCATTACGACGAAATTATCTTTACTACCCCCGATGGTGAGCAGTTTGACCAGCCAATGGCCAACGAGTTGTCGTTGAAAGAAAATATCATTATTCTTTGCGGACACTACAAGGGTATAGACTATCGCATACGCGAGCACCTCATTACTAAAGAGATTAGTGTGGGCGACTATGTGCTCACGGGGGGCGAACTGCCTGCGGCGGTGATTTGCGATGCTCTCGTCAGACTTGTGCCTGGTGTACTCTCTGATGAACAAAGTGCTTTGAGCGATTCGTTTCAAGACAATTTGTTAGCAGCTCCCGTTTACACTCGTCCCGCCGACTATAAAGGTTGGAAAGTACCCGATGTACTACTTTCGGGTCATGATGCTAAGATTAAGGAATGGGAGTTGCAGCAAAGCATGGAACGCACCAAAAGACTGCGCCCCGATTTATTAAAATAAAGTGCATAAAGAAGAAGTGGTATTGGCTATGGAATATGTTTTTAGGAAAGCTACTATTGCCGATTTTAATGATATAATGACAATCATTGAGGATGCTAAAAAGCAGATGCTTCAAGAGGGCAAGGATCAATGGAATGACGCTTACCCCAATCGTGAACATATTGAAGCAGACATCAAAGAAACTTATGCTTATGTATTGCAGCATAATGGCAAACTATTGGCTTATGGAGCTGTGATGTTTACTGAAGAACCTGCATACAACCATATTCATGATGGTCAATGGCTTAGTAGCTTACCCTATGTGGTGCTTCATCGCTTTGCGGTATCTAAACAAGCAAGGGGACAAGGTATAGGAGCACTTTTTATGCAAAACGTAGAGCAACTGAGTAGGGATAAGAATATTTATAGCTTTAAGGCAGATACAAATTACGACAATGAACGCATGCTGCACATGTTTGATAAAATGGGCTTCACCTATTGTGGCAAAATTTCATATCCACAAGGCGAACGCAGGGCATTTGAAAAATTGCTGAACAAGTAGCAAGGATATTATATGGTAGTGTGTCTAATGAATCATTCAAAAAATTTTTATTATTGTTTAGCAAACATATCATAGCCCTCATTCCATATGGATTTTACCAGTCCCCTTTTGGCAAGCAGAGTTTGCTGTCCGGTAAACAGAACGGCTGGAAATGCATTGAAAAGTTTTACCAGACACCAATATTAGAAAATAAAGAAGCAAAACTATGAAAAAGTTATTATTTGCACTTATGCTATTGTTTCCTATCGCAGCAGGTGCACAAGAGGAAAAAAATCGCCCCTTTGAGGAGATTTATCAAAGTCTTGATACGATGTCTTTAGATAATAGGGCTCAAGTTGAAACGAATCTTAAACTCCAAGAAGAGAAATTTCGAAAAGAGCAGGTCAAAAGTATTTGTGGTGTTCCTTTTGGATCAATAAGGAAAAAGCGCTTTCAATTCTAAAGAATAAATATGGAGAACCTTTTGGCTCTTCTGGGTTGAATTTTCTGTTTGAAAGCATTTCTTATGCAGGTCAAAACTTTAGCACGGCTCTTTTTTCTTTTCAATCTGATGGTGCGAATACTTATCTTAATAGTTGTATTTTTGTTAAGTACGCAAAAACATTCAGCGAGGCCCTTGATTATGAAAAAGAGTTAGCTGATATATTATCAGAAAAATATACTAATATGTATAGAATACCAGACGAAAATGGTAACCCAATGCATGTATGTGGCATTTCTCCCTTTTGGAATGGAAATATGAGAGATTTGACTACAAGTGATAATGCGGCAATTCATACAAGTATTATTGCTACTGATTATGATTCGGAACTTAGAACAGGGGCAAAATATTATGTTAGAATAATATATGGTCCTTATAATTATGTCAAAGAAGAGTTTTAGCATCAAAATGCCCTTGCAAACTTTGTAATTTGCAAGGGCATTTTGTATCTAAGCAATTACAACTTTTTTCAAATAATCACCCATTACTTCGTAAATTCAACATTTGCCTTCTCGCAAACGTCAAAGCACTCATTCATGAGGGGCATTGTACGTTGCAGCCTCTTCTAGTGAGAAAGTAGGCTCTTTCGTTTCGTAGTTCATGTAAGACAAGAAATCATCGTCTGGGTGAAAGTTGAGATAAATTGCTAAGTATTGGGCAAATGCCTTAACATCTTTGATGAAGGTTATTTCATTGAATTATTTGAGAGGATACCCTTCCTCTTTGATAATTTGTTTCAACACATTTGTTTTAACGGAAGATGCGTCTTCTTTATCATAAATAAACAGAAGCACTATTTCCCCATTCATTTCATGAGCAACAAAATTATAGGTAATAATCCTTGCTCCTCCTGATTTACCTTTACCTTTTGATTTGATGGTCATTCGAATTTTGCGAATGCCAGGAGATAGTTCATCACCCTGAAGAGGATCTTTCAGTAGGCTATCACGGAATTTTGTTATGTCATCCTTGAAACTCGGATATTTCTTTGCTAATCTTTTGGCTGCTACATCAAAATAGCTTGATGTGTAAATTTTATAATTCATCAATCAAACTATCTAATGTATTTAGCTGTTTTTTTCCTGCAATAACATCTTTCAATTCACGAAGAGCCCCCCTTAAATCGGCTGCAACCTTCTCTGTTCCATCAAAAATAGAATCGGAGGATGTCACAGGAACCAAGCGAAAGTTTCCTTCACGTGATTTCAAAATCACATGTTCACCAGAATTTACCATTGAGAAGTATTTGCCTTGATTGGCTCTAAATTCTCTTGCGCTAACAATCGTCATAACTATAAGTGTTTTTGGTTATGTCGCAAAGTTAGGAATTAAATTTTAATTTGGCAACCATAATGGTACCAAACGTTCGCATACATCACATAAACACCTCCATCCCATTTATTTCAAACACGCAAACATCGCGAAGTTGCCAGATCCATTAGAGTTCAGCAACCTTACGCGTCGGGGGCCTTTGTAAAAGTCGCAGCGGGGGGGGAGATGCAGTGGTGTCAAAATTGGATTTCACCGCTACGGGTCTAGAGATTGATGCCTACTGGGTCGGGAGATTGGAGAAGGAGGGGACGAGATTGCACGACATTGGCGGTGAGAAAATGCGATTGCAGAAACTGCTTGCAGTATGAGTTCGGATTTATTGCTGTCCGGTAGAACTTACTTACATACACAAAAAAAACAATTAAGACCAATTAGTAGCAAATACTGAATTGGTCTTAATTGTTATTGTACTTAAATTTTAAAATTCAAGTTATGAAACGGGCAACCTTGTAAGATTAAAGGTTGTTCTTTTCAATATCCTTGAAGTACTTGTAAGTGCCGTGAGTGATGTTCTCGCACGCAGCTTCGTCGCATACGATGATGCCGTGTTGGTGCATTTGAAGAACAGAGATAGTCCACATCTGAGTAACAGGACCTTCGATAGCAGCTTGCAAAGCGCGAGCCTTGTTGTGGCCGTTGCAAAGGATGAGCACTTCTTTTGCCGACATTACAGTGCCAACACCTACTGTGAGTGCTGTAGCAGGAACGTCCTCGGGCTTACCACCAAAGAAACGAGAGTTTGCTACACGAGTGTCGGTAGTAAGAGTCTTTTGGCGAGTACGGCTTGTAAGTGCACTACCTGGTTCGTTGAATGCAATGTGGCCATCAGGACCGATACCACCGATAAACAAATCAATGCCACCAGCATCCTTAATCATTTGTTCGTAGTGTGCGCATTCAGCTTCAAGGTCCTCAGCGTTACCATTGAGGATGTGAATATTCTCTTTAGGGCAGTCAATGTGGTTGAAGAGGTTGGTTGCCATGAAAGAGTGGTAGCTTTCGGGGTGTGATTCGGGCAGGCCTACGTATTCGTCCATATTGAATGTCAAAACGTGCTTAAAGCTTACGCGACCTTCTTTGTTAGCCTTTACCAAAGCCTTATACATACCGATAGGTGAAGAACCAGTAGGCAGACCCAATACGAATGGTTTTTCAGCAGTTGGGTTTGCAGCATTGATTTTGCTGATTACATACTCTGCTGCCCAGTTCGACAACTTTTCATAGTCGGGTTCGATAATAACTCTCATGATTGTTTTTTGTTATAGTTGGTTAGTGAGAATTGCAAGACAAATCATTACGTAAAGTCATCTTTACATAAAGAAAGGTTCTTGCATTTCAACTCTTGTTGAATTTCAGTTTCACGCAAAGTTAAGTAAACTTTGTGGAGTTTGCAAGTATTTATTCTTTTTCTTTTCTATATTCTAATTATATATAATGCGTTAGCCTTAATCAATGTTTTTTTTGTAGCTTTGTCATAAATATGGCTTCAACAAGCAGATGCTATTGTGAGCATGTTGTTCTACTATTCACATGCAGATAGTGCCAACATGGGATGCAAATTGTCCTATAAACGCATTAAAGTTAGCTCACAAACGTGCTATAGTTGTCTCATTACGACCGAAACGAGTGCTCATTACGACCGTAATGAGCAAACTATCATACGTTTATAAGGCAACATCAACCCGCTTCTTACGCAACAATCATGTGCGATATACAGAATTGAGCAGGTGCTTACAACTACTTTTTATTCAAGCCACTATCTTTAGAACAAATGGGCTGAAAGCCCAATAAAAACATAGCCTAAGGCAACATCCTTGGGAATAATCTAACGATAACTGAACGCCTTGAAAAGGCAAAAAAAACATAGCATGTGCGATAGGCACTTGCCCAATTAGGGCATGACATCAACCCCTCAATACAATCTACTCAAGCATGACTATAAAAAATCCTTTTGTATAGTGCAGAGGATAATAGTTATGCTATTCAGACACAATATACTCTCTTATGCAAGATTTTGTTCATTTACATGTTCACACGCAGTATTCTGTACTCGACGGACAGGCAGCAGTACCAAAGTTAGTTGATAAGGCTATAAAAGATGGTATGCGCGGCATGGCCATGACAGACCATGGCAACATGATGGGTATAAAGGAATTTTACAACTATTCGAACAAGGTGATAGGCAAAGCTAAAGGAGCGCTGAAAGATTTGGAAGCAAAGCTTGCATCACTCAACGATGGCACCTATCAACCCAAATTGGATAAAGATGGTAAAAACCCCGACGAAGGCAAAACGCATGAACAGCTTGTTGAAGAGTGCCAAAAGGCTATTGAAAAACAGCAACGCATAGCCAATTTTAAACCCATATTTGGTTGTGAAATGTATGTGGCACGTAGGGGCGATAAGTCGGTAAAACAAGAAAAGATAGACCAATCTGGTTGGCACTTAATCGTGTTGGCTAAAAACGAGCATGGCTATCACAATTTGATTAAATTGGTGTCGCGCTCGTGGGTAGACGGCTTCTATATGCGTCCGCGTACCGACCACAAAGACCTTGAGCTCTTTCATGAAGACTTAATTGTATGTTCTGCCTGTTTGGGTGGCGAAGTGCCACAAAAGATTTTGCAAGGCCGAATTGAAGATGCCGAGGAAACTGTTAAATGGTTTAAGAGCGTTTTTGGCGATGATTATTACCTCGAGCTGCAACGCCACGAAGTGAAAGACCCCTCGATTATGGCTAACAGAGATACTTTCCCCTTACAGGTTAAGGTAAACGAGGAGTTGCTGCGCATTGCAAAGAAATATGATGTAAAATACATTTGCACCAACGATAGCCACTTTGTTGATGAAGAGAATGCTGAGGCTCACGACCGCTTGATATGTTTGGCTACAGGACGCGACCTTAGCGACCCCAATCGTATGCTCTACACCAAACAAGAATGGTTTAAAACGCGTGCTGAGATGAATAGCGTGTTTGCCGACTTGCCCGAAGCATTGGCTACTACTTGCGAAATATGCGACAAGGTAGAGACTTACTCTATCGACCATGCACCTATCATGCCTAACTTTGCCATCCCCGAGGACTTTGGCACAGAAGATGAATATAGGCAGAAATACTCCGAAAAAGACCTCTTTGATGAGTTTACACGCGACGAGAACGGCAATGTGGTGATGAGCGAAGAAGACGGCCTTAAAAAGATAAAGAAACTGGGCGGATACGACAAACTCTACCGCATCAAGCTTGAGGCTGACTATCTTGCTAAATTGGCATACGAAGGTGCAAAGAAGCGATATGGCGACCCTCTTGACGACGAAACGGCCGAACGCATAAAGTTTGAATTGCACATCATGAAAACGATGGGTTTTCCTGGCTACTTCTTGATTGTGCAAGACTATATCCGCGCCGCTCGCGAGGAATTGGGCGTAAGCGTGGGGCCCGGACGTGGTTCGGCTGCGGGTAGCGCAGTGGCTTATTGCTTAGGCATCACACAAATAGACCCTATCAAGTACGACTTGCTTTTTGAACGTTTCCTCAATCCTGACCGTATTTCATTGCCCGATATTGATGTGGATTTTGACGATGATGGACGCGGACGCGTGCTTAATTGGGTAACGCAAAAGTATGGAGCTGACAATGTGGCACACATTATTACATATGGTACAATGGCCACAAAACTTGCCATTAAGGACGTGGCGCGTGTGCAGAAACTGCCGCTTTCTATCTCTAACAACTTGTGTAAACTCATTCCGGATAAACTGCCCGAAGGTCCCGATGGGAAGGTGCCTAAAATGAACCTGCCCAATGCTATTGCGGCTATACCTGAGTTGCGCGAGGCTGAAACCTCAAGCGATCCTTTATTGCGCGATACCATTCGGTACGCCAAAATGCTCGAAGGGAACATTCGCAACACAGGGGTGCATGCCTGCGGCTTTATCATTTGCAGGGACAACATCTCCGACTGGGTTCCCGTATCTACCGCCAAGGATAAAGAGACGGGCGAGGAGCTGCACTGCACGCAATATGAAGGACGCGTGATTGAAGAAACGGGGCTCATTAAGATGGACTTCTTGGGGCTTAAAACGCTATCAATCATCAAGGAGGCACTTGAAAACATACGTATGTCGCTTGGCATAGAACTTGACATTGACGAGATACCTATTGACGACCCTGCCACCTATCAACTATATTGCGACGGACGCACAATAGGTACATTCCAATTTGAGTCTACTGGTATGCAAAAGTATCTGCGCGAGTTGCAACCTTCAACCTTTGAGGACTTGATAGCCATGAATGCGCTCTACCGCCCGGGACCTATGCAGTATATTCCTTCATTTATTGCTCGTAAGCATGGCGATGAACCGATTACTTACGACCTTCCTTGCATGGAAAAATACTTGAAGGATACGTATGGTATCACCGTATACCAAGAGCAAGTGATGCTCCTCTCGCGCGAGATTGCCAACTTTACACGCGGCGAAAGCGATGCCCTACGTAAGGCCATGGGTAAGAAGCTTATTGAAAAGCTTAACCACATGTATCCTAAGTTTATTGAAGGTGGTAAGAAAAACGGCTACGACCCCAAAACGCTCGAAAAAATATGGAACGACTGGCGTGCATTTGCCTCATACGCTTTTAACAAAAGTCACGCCACGTGCTACTCCTGGGTGGCTTATCAAACAGCTTATCTCAAAGCCAACTATCCATCGCAATATATGGCGGGTGTGATGAGCCGAAGTTTGGCGGACATTAGCACCGTGTCAAAACTCATGGACGAGTGTAAATCAATGGGCATAAAGACCTTAGGACCAGACATTAACGAGAGTTTCTTAAAGTTTAGCGTTAACCATAGTGGCGACATCCGCTTTGGCATGGGAGCCGTTAAGGGTGTGGGCGAGGCCGCAGTAATGGAGGTGCTAAGAGAGCGCGAAGCCAATGGCCCATTTACTTCGGTGTACGATTTGGTTGAGCGTGTTAATCTTTCGTCGTGCAACAAAAAGTCGTTAGAGAGTTTGGCTCTTTCGGGGGCATTCGATGGTTTCGGCACCATCACTCGTGAGCAGTTCATTACTCCTAAAGAAAACCACGAGACTTTTTTGGATGCGCTCGTGCGGTATGGCAACCAGTACCAAATGGATAAAGCACAAAACACAATGTCGCTCTTTGGCCCTACAGAGTCTATAGAGATTGCTAAACCCGAACCTCCTAAAGATGTACAGCGATGGAGCGACCTTGAACGCCTAAACCGCGAACGCGATTTGATTGGTATCTACATATCTGGTCACCCGCTCGACTCTTATAAAATTATTGTAAACAACGTTTGCAATATGCACATGGACCAGTTGGAAGATATAAATGCCTTTGCCAATCAAGACGTGACAATTGGTGGCATTGTGACCGACTTACGCATGGGACAAACTCGAACGGGTAAACCTTATGGCATTGTAAAAATGGAGGATTATAGTGGGGTAGGTGAGATAGCTCTCTTTGGCGACGATTGGGCAAAACATAGTGGCTACTTCCAAATTGGCAATAGCTTGTTTATCACTGCAAGAGTTGAAGAAAAACAATGGCGGCAAAACGAATATGAACTTAAGATAGGCAGGGTTGAGTTTTTGGCTGATGTTAAGGATAAAAAGATAAAGTCTTTAACCATCACCGTTCCATTAGACAAGTTGTCGCAATCTGCTATCATAGAACTGAGTTCTATCATGAAACAAACAAGCGGACCAACTGAGGTTTATTTTAACATCTTTGATAAGGAAAAGCAAATGCAAGTTATGTTGCAAAGCAAGAGTGTTCATCTCTCTGTTGATAGCGTACTTGTAGACTTTTTAGAAAGTAATGAATTTGATTATCAGATTAATTAAGCTGATTATATCATTCATTTCTTAAAGTCTAAATATCAGCTCCGCATCTTATGCTATTTGCTATATTCATGAACAAACACTATCTTTGCATAGAGATAGGTGGGTAGGTGCAACCTATTTGGGACTATGCGCTTATCAAAAATTTGATTTCTTACTTACATAAAAAATACAATTAATAATGGAAAAAGTTATAACTGATTCAAACTACGACGAAATTATTGCAGAAGGACTTCCCGTAGTGCTCGACTTCTCAGCTACATGGTGTGGCCCCTGCAAGAAGATTGCACCTTACATCTCAGAACTTGCTGAAGAGTATGCTGGCCGTGTAAATGTGGGCAAGTGTGATGTAGATGATAATGACGAACTCACTGCAAAGTTTGGTATTCGCAACGTACCAACTGTACTCTTTATTAAGAATGGTGAGGTGGTAGATAAACACGTTGGCGCTGGCAAAAAGTCTGAATTTACAGAGAAAGTAGAAGCGTTATTAAAGTAATACTTTAAGCAAAAATATCCTATAGTATGAACTTAGATGACGAACTCTTGCAAGATGCTCAAGAGGATGCTGCTGCCGTGGCATACATCAAGACGCATCTTCCACAAGAACTGCAAGACAAGTTTGATGACGACTTGTTATACTACTTTTTAGACCTCATCGTTGAGTATTATGCCGAAAGCGGAGTGCTTGATGCAACTCCCGACAAAGACGGCTTTATCGAACTCGACGAAGAGGAAATAGCAAACTATCTTGCTAAAAAAGCAAAGAAAGAAAAAATGGGTGAGTTCTTGCCCGAAGACCTGCTGTTTGTGGTTCAAGCACAAATGGACTTTGAAGACGAGAACAATCTTTAATTGTCAAAAAACTAAAAGAGAGGCTAAGGCATATAAATGTTTTGGCCTCTCTTTGCATTCATAACCTTTTGCTCTCATAAATTATATTTTTTGAACGTATAAGTAGGTGTTCAAAATTATTTGTATAAATGGATTTTTTATTTTTACATTTGAAGCACTTTCTGTGGCGCATCTTAAATGTTTGCTTTCAGTCACATAGCCCGCTATGCTCCTTCAAACAAACCTTTAAGCTACATCCCCATAAAGCACTTCAAATATAAAAATAATTATGAACACCTACTTAAGAGCAAACCACGTAATATCCAGCATCTTTCAAATCAAACATAGCAAAATGCAAATTAAATATGCAAAAAACGTAACAAATTTTTAGTATTATGTTTGGGCATTCCAAATCTTTTCGGCAAATTTGCAAGGTAAAAAAAGCATTTAGCAACATTAATCGTTTATTATCATGGAAAATACAGCAAAGCCACTATGTGGAATTAAAAGAGAAGATTTCCAAAAGGTAGTGCAGGGTAAAGAGGTAGATCTCTTCTACCTTCGCAATTCTAACGGAATGGAAGTGGCAATAACTAATTACGGCGGATCGCTTATAGCTATTATGGTTCCCGATAAAGACGGAAACTATGCCAATGTTATTCAAGGCCACGACAACATCGATGATTGTATCAGCTCGCCAGAGCCTTTCTTAAGCACTTTGGTGGGTCGCTACGGCAACCGTATATGCCACGGTAAATTTACACTCAACGGCAAGCAATATAGCCTTGCTATCAACAACGGCCCCAACCACTTGCATGGCGGACCAACAGGTTTCCACGCACGCGTGTGGGATGCTGAACAAATCAATGACCACACACTTGTTCTTCGTTATGTTTCAGCTTATTACGAAGAAGGTTTCCCTGGCGAATTGTCAATGACCGTTATGTATTCGCTCTCAGAGGACAACGAACTAAAAATTGACTACAAGGGAACCACTAACAAGAAGACCATTGTAAACATGACAAGTCATGGCTTCTTTTCTTTAGCTGGCATTGGTAATCCAACTCCTACGTGCGAGGATGTTATTTGTCAAATCAATGCCGATTTCTATATTCCAATCGACGAAAATAGTATTCCTACAGGCGAAATACGTAGCGTTAAGGGCACTCCTTTCGACTTTACAACGCCCCATGCAGTTGGCGACCATTTGACTGATTTCTCAGACGAACAAATCAAAAATGGTGCAGGTTACGACCATTGCTTTGTACTCAACAAACACGAACCTGGTGAACTTACTTTCGCTGCCAAAATTGTTGAACCTAAGAGTAAACGCTCAATGGAGGTATATACTACCGAACCAGGCGTACAGTTCTATTCAGATAATTGGGCTGATGGTTACAAAGGTCAACATGGTGCAACCTTCGGCAAGCACTCGGCTCTCTGCTTCGAAGCACAACACTTCCCCGATAGTCCTAATCGCGCATACTTCCCACCTGTAGTACTGAAACCAGGACAGGTTTATACGCAAAAAACTATTTATAAGTTTGGTGTAGAAGATTAACTTGAAAGTGATAGGTAGGTGCTCATACGTGTAAATAAAAACTTTGATACAATTCAATATATTTAATTATGAGCACCTGCTTATAGAAAGCAGTAAAAAACAATTCATCTAACAATAATTAATTTATCTTTCAAAACGAACAAATGAGTAATCAAAAAAAACAATGGGGTGCTATCATCGTTATGATTGCCCTCTTTGCTATGATCGCCTTTGTGACTAACCTATGTTCACCAATGGCTATCATTGTTAAAAATGACTTTGGTGCGAGCAACGTACTTGCGCAAATTGGTAACTATGGTAACTTTATTGCATATCTTGTAATGGGCATACCCGCAGGTATGATTATCGCTAAGATTGGTTACAAGAAAACTGCATTGTTAGGCTTGTTCATTGGTATCATTGGTATCCTTGTACAATGGGCTTCTGGTCATGTAGGCAAAGATTATGCATTCTTAGTATATCTTATTGGTGCTTTCATTAGCGGTTTTACAATGTGTATTCTTAACTGCGTTGTAAACCCAATGCTTAACCTCCTTGGTGGCGGTGGCAATAAGGGTAATCAACTTATCCAAATTGGTGGTGTGTTCAACTCATCTGCTGCTGTATGTGTTTACATCTTGATGGGTGCACTTATTGGCGATGCTGCTAAAGCTCACATCTCTGACGCAACTCCAGCCTTGATGATTGCATTAGCAATCTTTGTAATTGCATTTATCGTTATTTCATTTACTAAGATTGAAGAACCCGAACAAGCTCCTGTTGATACTTCGCTTATTAAGGGTGCATTGAGCTATCGTCACTTTGTGTTAGGTATTCTCGGTATTTTCCTTTATATGGGTATTGAGGTAGGTGTACCTACATACATCCTTCAGTTCCTTACTTCAGACCAAGGTGGCAACATGGCAGCTTCTACAGTAGGTCTTATCGTAGCTGTATATTGGCTGATGATGTTGGTAGGCCGCTTTATTGGTGGTGCTATTGGTGGTTCTGTAAGTAGCCGTACACAGATTACAGTTGTTAGCATTGCTACATTGGTATTGGTTCTCTTTGGTATGTATGCCCCTGAGGATATGCAAGTAAGTGTTCCTGCAATTGATTGGGCAACACTCACAGTATCAACAGAAAGCGTTCCTGTTGGCATCTTTGCATTCTTACTCGTTGGTCTTTGCACTTCAGTTATGTGGGGTGGTATCTTTAACATGGCTGTTGAGGGCCTTGGTAAGTACACAGCTATTGCATCGGGTATCTTTATGACAATGGTATTTGGTTGCGCTGTTATGGTTGCAATACAAGGTTGGGTGGCAGACCTTACAGACTATATGACCTCATATTGGGTAATTGTAGTTTGTGCTGCATACCTCCTCTTCTATGCTTTGATTGGTAGCCGCGTTACAAAACGTGAAGAATAATAATTAACTTTCATATAGTGAAGGGTTCATCCTTCAGAGGATTGAACCTTTCACTGCTTTTATCATCTAACAATAATAAAATCCTTACTCCCATGAAATTAACTGTTGAAGACGTAAGAAGTCGTTTCGTTGAACATTTCGATGGTACAACTGGTTCAGTATATGCCTCTCCAGGTCGTATTAACTTAATTGGCGAACACACCGACTATAATGGTGGTTTTGTATTCCCAGGCGCAGTAACTCAAGGTGTTATTGCAGAGATTAAGCCCAACGGCACTCGCAAGGTGCGTGCATACTCTATCGATTTGAAAGACTATGTTGAATTTAGTCTTGACGACGAAAAGGGGCCTTCGGCTACTCACTTCCGTTTCATCTTCGGTGTATGCCGCGAAATGATGAAGCTTGGTGTGCCAGTTGAAGGTTTCAACACTGCATTTGCAGGTGATGTACCCCTTGGTGCTGGTATGTCATCTTCTGCAGCGCTCGAAAGCACATACGCCTTTGCTTTGAACGATTTATTTGCAGACAACAAGATTGACAAGTTTACACTTGCTAAGGTAGGTCAAGCTACAGAGCACAACTACATTGGTTGCAACTGTGGTATTATGGACCAATTTGCATCTGTATTCGGTAAGGCTGGTAGCTTGATGCGCTTGGATTGCCGTTCATTAGAGTTCAAGTATTTCCCATTCGATCCTAAGGGTTACAAACTCGTGCTACTCAACTCGCAAGTTAAGCATAGCTTGGCTTCTTCTGCTTACAACGACCGTCGCAAGAGTTGCGAGAACGTTGTTGCTGCTATGAAGAAACATTGGCCAGAGGTTGAAACACTCCGTGATGCTACATACGATATGCTTGATGTGGTTCGTCCTGAGGTTAGCGAAGAAGACGCACTCCGCGCTAAGTATGTAATCGGTGAGAAATATCGTGTGCTCGAAGTATGTGTGGCACTCGAAGAAGGCGACTATGAGGAAGTAGGTAAGAAGATGTACGAAACTCACTATGGTTTGAGCAAGGAGTACGAAGTATCTTGCCCCGAACTCGATTTCTTGAACGATGTAGCTCGTAGTTGCGGTGTTACTGGTTCGCGTATCATGGGTGGTGGCTTTGGCGGCTGCACCATCAACTTGGTAACAGACGAACTCTACGACAACTTTATCGAAACTGCAAAGAAAGCTTACAAAGAGAAGTTTGGTAAAGAACCTATCGTTATCGATGTAGTTATCGGTGATGGTTCGCGCAAGCTTTGCTAATATAGGCATCGTTTTTAAAGACATATAACCCAAAGGTAGGATGTACTGAAAAGTATATTCTACCTTTTTTGTAATCTACACTCTACTTATGTAACAGCAAAATGTAATTGAAAATACAACAAAGCATAAAATTATTGGTTATGAATAGCTTTGTTAGTAAAAAAGTTATAATTTTGCATCGTATATAGAACTATCCATTAGCAAAACTAAATGGTTAAGAGGGGCTGATATAAGATGATGAAAAGCCAAGTTTGTTTAGCTAAATTTGAAATATATTTTAGTAATAGAATAGGATAATTTTAGTTC
>ERZ808240.2580-NODE-2580-length-19377-cov-5.548649_pt1 | contig 19377 bp, 24 predicted proteins | sample MGYA00521084_ERZ808240 | MGnify/ENA primary metagenome ERZ808240 (study PRJEB31516, sample SAMN03275571) | gut metagenome | biome: mammalia-associated habitat; material: feces | host: Papio cynocephalus | place: Kenya | collected 2012-08-06 ...
TGCTCTGGGCAGCGTCCGCAGTGCTCTGGGCAGCGTCCGCAGTGCTCTGGGCAGCATTGGCGGTGCTCTGGGCGAAACTGGCGGCAGTCAAAGCATTGTGGGCCGTGTTGGCAGCAGCGCTGAGCGCCGACAGCAGACGGTCCGGCAGCAGCTCATACGCCAGCTTCTTCACGGACCACCTCTGCGTCGTCACCGTCTCATCGTAGTACACGGAGATTGTAGCGCCGACATAAGTCCCATCCGCATCGGGATGTAATGTGGCACCCCCCACATACGTGGAAACAGACCAGTAGTTATTGTTGTCCCCGTAACTGACAATTACCTCGCCATCCTTGCTGCCCGCAACTGCAATGATATGGGTTTCATCTCCGTTAACGACCGCTCGATAAGTTTTCCCGGCAACAAATCCGGTAAATGTTGGATCGGCCGAAGGAAGAGTTTCCCCGTCCTCCGTCAAAACCACATCCTCCAGGATTTTCGTGGTTTTTGTCTCAGTCACCTCGCCCAGAAAATCCCGGTATGCAGGCCGGGACTTAAGGATCAGCGCCCGCAGATCCGTGAGCAATGCCGTTAAAGTGTTTTTTCCCATGGGCTCTTACTCCATTAAACCAAGCTGTTGGATCGACCCAGCAGCAGGACTTACAACGATCAAGACTGCGGTCGGACTAGTCCCGCCACCTTCCGTTTGCGTCGAGACCGTCGAATGCAAGATAGAGACTACCGTCATCATTATCTCGTTGCTGCCGGAAACAGCCGAAATCCGAACGCTACCAGCGGAAAACGCATCGATTACCTGCTGCGCAGTCGCCGCCTGAGTGCATGCCGCGTCGGTATACAGCGTAATGCTGCTGGAAGAACCACCACCACTTGACATTACTTACCCTCCTCTGCTGCAAGATAAAAAGTCGTTACTGCGCCTCCGCCAAACTTGGCGTCGGCCTTGCTGATCCGTTTTGCCACACCGTCCCGGACTACCACCAGGTAGTCCCCGTCCTCCAGCGCCTCCAGAGGCTCCAACTGGGTCACATCCCGAAACTCAATTGCCATCGTCTGCTCCTTTCACCACAAAATAATTTTTCCGTTCTCGTCCGTCAGAATGCCGCCGCTGTCATGTACCGCTGCCAGGGTATCGGTGTCGATCATCGCCTGCAGCAGCTCATCGTCCGTCAGCTGGTCCGGCTGCCATTGTGCCCCGTCCGCCGTGCGGACCACGATGTCCCCCGGGTCGCCCCCGGGCGGCAGGCTGCCGTCAATGGCGATGGGCAGGCCCGTGTCCCGGTACGCCCCGTCCTCCCAGATGAGCCAGGTCTGGGTCTCCTCGTTGATGCGGGGCGGGTGCTCCGTGGCATCCTGGGCGGCCCTGGCCGCGTCCGCTGCCGCATCCGCCGAGCTCTTCGCCGCCTTGGCGGCATCCTCGGCTGCCTGCTGCGCGTCCTGGGCGTCCTTGGCGCCCTGCTGGGCCGCTGCGGCGTCCTTGCCCGCCTGGTCCAGCCAGCCCTGCTGCACCTCGCCGGGGTCCCCGCAGGCGCAGAGGGACGGCGCCACCAGCGTCCGCCAGGTCTGAGACTTGGCCAGCGTGTCCCCCACGTAGTAGGAGAGCTGCACGTCGCCCCAGCCGGGCTTGTCCACGTCGGCGGCCCGCAGCACCCAGACCGCCGTGTCCTCGTCCTGCGTCACGCCGCAGGGATAGGGCTCCGCGTCCCCCGCCCGCCTGGCGCAGAGGCTCACCGCACCGTCGCCGTAAGCCGACCGCCAGGCCCGGAGGTCGAAGACCACCTGCCGCGCCAGCGTCTCGCCCTTGCGCCCCAGCGCCAGGTGGACGCCGGGATGGGCATAGATACTCTGCATACCCGCCTCCTCTCACATCCCGCCGCTCAACAGCCAGGCGGCGAAGGCCCCCGCCAGAGCCGCCAGAAGCGTGCTCACGATGCTGTCCCAGCGCTTGCCGGGCCGGGCCGCCAGGCCCTTGACATCCTCCTTGATCTCCTCCAGGTCCTTCTTCACGTGCCCCTGCTCGTTGGCCAGCTCCCGCACGGAGGAGGTCAGCTCCAGCAATGCCTTCTGGTCCGCCTCCAGCTTCTTGATCCGCCCCTCGTTGCGCTGGGACCGGTCATCCACCTCCTGCAGCCACCGCACATTCTCCGTCTCGTTATCCATGGGTCACCTCCTCAAAATTATCGGATGCGCTCGATGCGCACGCAGCCCGCGCCGCCCTGTCCGCCGTTGCCGACGGCGTAGTGATCACCGGCGTAAGAGCGATCACGCTCGATGGCTCCGCCGCCGCCCCCGTAGCCTGCGCCACCTCCGGCGCCGCCGTAGGGGTACGTGGTACTGGAATAGATCGGGGCGCCTCCGGCGTCCGCCGCGCCCGCGCCGCGCTCCGGCGACCTGGCGGGCTCCACGCCGACGTAGGAGTTGACGTTGTAGCAGCACATGCCGCCGTCCGGGCCGTCGCCGCCGAAGAGGCCGTCCCCGCCGTCCTTCTCCCCCATCTCGATGTCGCCCGTCTCCATGACGGCGCCGCTGTAGCCGCCGGAGGACTTGTACATCGGGGAGTTGTAGGCGTCCGGCGGCGTGATGTCCGCCGTCTCGGTGCCGTTGGAGGGCGCTGCCACCACCCCGTCGCCGGTCACGGCGCCCGCCCGGCACTTGGTGTCCGTCCTGCTGGCGATGGAGCTGGCCCCCGCCGTGGCGGAGATCAGGTCCGTGCCGCTCAGGGTCACCGTGGTGACGGCATTGGTGATGGTGACCGTCAGCACCGCACCGGCGGAGAGGTACTTGTCCACATACCCCATCCCTCCGGCGCCTCCCGGGGAGTGATACTCCTGGAGTGTCCCACGATACAGATAGGCCCCGTTGCCGCCATGCCCCACGGCGGCGATGCGATACCATCCGGCATAGGGGACGGTATAGCTGCCGCTCTCCGTCAGGAGCGCCAGGACCGGCCGGAACTGGGCGGACACACCGCCCACACTGAGCTGTCCCATCCTCTCACCTCCCGATGGTCACCTGCAGCCGGATGGCCGCAGTGGGCTTGTTGACGACCCTGCAGTAGAGATAGCCGTTCTGGCGGCACCCCACGTAGGCCCCCGGCTCCTGGAGGCACGCGAAGGCCTCGTCGTTGGCCTGGGACCCGCTCTCGCTGCGCACCGGGTCTACCCGTGTCCGGGTGTCGTCCGTGGTGAGGAGGCCCGCCACCGCCACGCTCTGGGTGTACCCGCCGGTGACAGCTGTCCATCCGGAGACCGTCAGCGTCGCCTGGATGGGCTTGCGCAGGATCCCCGCCAGGGCCTGATTGACGGTCGGGTCCCCCGTCAGCCCCAGCTTGCTGGCCGTGGTGTCATCCAGCAGGTTGGCCTTGGTCAGGGGCGTACCGGACTGCAGGATGCCGTCCGGGTTGATGCCGCTCATATCGATTGGCAGCGTACCCGCCACCAGCGCCGCCGCAAAGTCGGCGTAGCTGGGATAAAGCGTCAGAAAATTGGATACGGACTTGAGATACCGGCTGTTGCCGGTGCCCTTGGCTGTAAAGTCTTTCATCGTCTCATCACACCTCTCCGCAGTTGATCTCCGCGCATCTCCATGCGCTGGCCGCCAGGTCCGCGTTGGCCTTGCACTGGGCAAAGAGCACCTCCACCGTGTCCCGCACCGCCAGCAGCGTCGCCTCGATGGCGTTGGCCCCGGCGTAGTCGAGATACCGCATGCTCTCCGGCAGCTCCGCGAGATCCGCCGGCATCGTCATGAGCCCCCGCAGCGTCCGGATGTCCTGGAGGTAGCTCGCCATCTGCTCCTGGGTGGGGATGGCGCCCACAGCCCAGTCCGTCTTAGGAGACACGTCCACATCATCCGCCGTGTATGGCAGGGAGTAGAGCGGATCCGGAGCGATGGATCTGGCAGCTAGGTATGCCGCGAGATAGCGGAGATCCGCCAAGAGGAGATCCCGCACCAGCCCAACGGCCTCGCCTACCCGGTTAAGGTCGCTGGCGTTGTAAGCTCCCTTGACCGGGTCGTCTGCCTTACCCTGACCATTTGCCTGCAGCCAGGCCAGCAGTGCGCCGGAAGGGGCCGTGTCGAAAACAAAGGTCCTGCCCGGCGAGGCATCCGCCCAATACAATGTCTCGGCCTCTGTGCCGTCCGGGGAGCTTGGATCGTTGGATGCCAGCACCGTCACGCCGCCGCTGGCGTCTACCGCGTAGGCATATGGCGTTGAAGTATACGCGGCCTCATCAATGTCCTGGCAGCCGTAGAGTCGGGTATACTGCTTGCCCATGTGGGTAAACTGGATCGTCACATCAGGCGGCAGAGAGGTGGTGGTATTTACCGTCCAGGTCTTTGCGACCCCGGTGCCGTAAAACCATGCCTTATCTGCTGCTGCCCAAGTGCTGTAGGGCTTGCCCAGCAGCGCCCGCACTCGATCAACGTCTGCCTCTGTCCGGTCTGTGATCAAATCATCCAGGGTCACGTGCTCGCCTCCTCCCACCAGATCACGATGCAGCCGGCGGCGCCGCTCTTGCCCTCGGTGCCGCTGCCAGGCTCGATATCAACAACAGTCTGAGTCCATGGAATAAAGTTGTCCTTGTTGTCGTCCGTCTCCGGGTCCCCGTCCCCGATGTAGAGTTTGGTGCGCACCGTGTGCCGCTTGCCGGCGTTGCCGCCGAGGCCCTGGGCGCCGCCGTCGCCGCTGCCCGCCAGGGGAAGCTGCACCCCGTCCCGGCCGTAGACATCGCCGCTGCGGATGTCCGTGTATCCGTTATACCGGGTGCCGTTGGCGGAGGAGAGCGTGTGGAAGGTGGTGACGCCGCCCTGTCCGCCCGAGGCAGCGCCTCCGGCTCCGCAGGAGTAGGAGAGCGCCGCCCCGGCATTGACCGCCAGGGACTGCGCCAGCACCTTGCCGCCAAGACCGGTGCTCCCGTCCGCGCCGGCGCCGTCAAAGCTGCCGTCCGTGCCGTCGGTCCCGGCGTCGCCGCCGGAGACCAGAATGGCCAGCACCGTGGTGACGCCCGCGGGAACTGTCCACTGCCCGGCCCCGGTGAGCACCGCCCGCCGGTTGTAGAGCAGGGTGCCGTCTGCCTGCAGCAGCGTGCTGGGCAGGTCCGCCAGCACCCCGCTCCGGAAGGTAAATTTTTGCGTGATACGCCTCGCGCTGGTGGCAGCGCTCTCGCTGAGCTGCACGCTGTCCACGTCGCCGCACTCGCTGGCGGGGTCTCCCCGGCCGCTGAGCTGGATGCGGTTGCCGCCGTAGGTAGAGATGATAGCCCGGGCCGCCGCCAGCGCCTGGGCCTGGGTGTGGAGAAAGGGGTTATCCACGGACACGGTGTTGTTGGAGGCCGCCGAGGTGCCGGAGAACTTGGCCACGGTGGTCTCGCTCTCGCCGTAGATGCGGATCTGCACATAGGCGATGTCCTCGTTGGCCCGCATCACCGGGTACTCGCTGAGGTTGTCCAGCGTCACCCGGTTGCCGGAGGCCCACATGGGCTCCGCCGCCAGGTAGCCGGTGGCCGCATCCGCGAATGGGTAGCACCCGGCCGCCATGCAGGCCATCCGGAGGATCTCTCCGCAGCTCCGCCCCTGGATGCTGGCCCGGGCCGCCGCCACGGCCTTGCTGCCGTATCCCTCGTGGATGCGGTAGCGGCTGGCAAAGTTGGTCCCCAGTTGGCCGACGCACGCAGAGATCCAGCCCTCCAGGGTGTTGGGCAGCGTGCCCGAATCGGGCACAAGGAAGGGCCGCCGGCTGAGAAGGCCCAGGATGTCCACCAGCGTCCACTCGATGGTGAGGCCGTTGTCCCCGGTCCGCCATCCCCCGGAGTACTGGTAGAATACGCCCAGCTGCTTGTACTCCACGCTGCCGTCCGCCAGCACCGGCCCGATGCGGATGGGGATGCCCTGCCGCTCCTCGATGCTCTCGAAAAGGCCGTCCTTGTTGCGGGGCTCAAAGCGGCGGCTGGCGTTGTCGATGGTGAGGATGGCCGTGCCGTAAGGCAGGGAGCAGCAGCTCACATCCACCTGCTGCGTGAGGTCCAGCCCGGCGATCTCGTCGTCGCCCCACTCCTCCAGGACGCCGGGCACCAGCTCCACCGCCCTGGCCCGGCGCCCGGGCAGGCTCCAGCGGCTGACGCTGATCCGCAGGGCCGCGGGGTCCGCCACAGTGAAGCCGTCCACCGCCACGGTAAGCTCCGTGTTGCCGGTGATCCGCTTGCTGTAGAGGATCTCGTCGGAGGCGCCGCGCAGGGAGATCGTGAAGTCCGACGCCGTGCCGTCCTCCGCGTGCTCCGAGAAATGCACCGCCGCCGCCTGCAGCATGCTGACGCCGGAAAACGTCAGCGCGTACTCCTGCGGCGTGGAGAAAGCCCCGTCCGCGCCGGAGATCAGGGTGCCGATGGCACCGATCTCCGTATCCTCCGGCAGATCGTCCGCAGATGCCGGAAAGAGGTCCCACGTCCCGTCCAGGGTCCACCGCCCCGTCTCCAGCGTCGCCAGCTTGCGGGGACCGAAGTAATCCTTGTCGTAGAGCTGCGCCGGCCGGTCGTAGATCTCTCCGTCCGGCGTAGTGGCGCCGCCATACGTGATATCCGGGTCCACCAGGTCCAGCGTCGCCTGCAGGCGCATCCGCCGCCGCTCCGCCGTGATGGCTGCCCGGTAGGCGTCCGTCACCTTAAGCATGGGGCGACACCTCCCGCAGGGCGAAGCCCAGCCCGTGCCAGACCGGCGTCCCGTCAACGTCCGAGAAGAGGAAGGAGGGAGGCGTGATGCTCTCCACCAGGAAGGTCCCGGCCGCCATCTCGCCGCTGTCCGGAAGATAGGTGACGGAGAGGGCCTTGCCGCCCCGCAGCGCCGCCAGGATGGCGTCCTTGGTCTCCGTCTCCAGGTAGTCGCTGCTCCAGGTGATCCGCTGCACAGTCCCCCGGACCTCCTCTACCATCCGCCCGGAGATCATGGTCCTCTGCTCCTTGAGCTCCTCCGCCCAGCAGCTGTACCGGTCGTTGGAAACGTGGGGCAGCGTCAGGCTGCCGATGATAAGCTGTGTTGCCCTCAAAAATCACTCACCACCTCGGGATTAGACTTGTTAAGCTGCCGGATATCGTCGATGAGCCACTCCGCCATGGCCCGGCCGTCCCGGGTCACCAGGGTGATCCGCAGCTCCTGCCCGGCGCCGATGTCCCGGCCGGAGTTGATGGCGTTGACGGCGGCCGCCAGGCCACCCCGGTACTCCTGGGCGGTCAGGGCTCCCTGCTGGGTCTGGCTGCCCCGCCGCTGCAGCTCCCGCCAGACGGCGGCCTCGCTGGCGGTGAGCACCGTCTCGTCCTTGTGGAGCTCCGCGACGAAGCCGTCCCAGGGCACCCGGTCCAGGCCCATGGCGTAGGTGCCGTTGATGCCCCGGTGCTTGCGCTGCCAGATATCATTGGCGCCCCTCGCGCTCTGCAGCTCCGCGATGGAGGGGAGATCGGTGGTGCTCCCGCCCCAAGTGCCGCCGGTGATCTGCGCCGGGTCCTGGGTGTTGGCAGGGTCCCTCATCTCCTCCACAAACGCCGTCCACTTGTCCATCACCGTCTGGATGGCATCCGCCAGCCAGAGGATGGCGTCCGCCCCGAAGGTCTTGATGGCCGTGGCCGCCGGGGTCAGGGTCTCGCCCAGCTGCGCCATGGCGCTGTCCCAGCGCTCCGTGGCCTCGTTGAGCGCCACCACGTCCTCGTTGGTGTCCTGCCAGGCCTTGCCCGCCTGGTCCAGCCCCTGGGACTTGAGCTCCTGCAGCACGATGTTGGCCCGCTCCGTGGTGCTGTTGGCGGCCTCCAGCTTTGCGTTAAAATCATCCTCGCTGGTGCCCGCCCAGTTGAGGACGTCCGCGAAGGTGCCCGTCACCTGGCCCGCCTGGATGGTCTCATTGATGCTCTCGCTGAGGCCGTCGATGGGGATGGAGTCACCGTAGGTGGCCCAGGCGCCGATGGCGGCGTTGGTCACCGTGATGAGGTCCTCCTGGGCGAGGCCGATGGCCTGCAGGTTGGCGGTGGTGGTGGCGGCCGTCTGGGTGTCCCCCAGTACGCTCTGCAGCGTCCGGTAGATGTCCGCCGTCTGCTGGGCGCTGTATCCGGCCCGCTCAGAGCTGATCTCCAGCGTGCCCATGATCTTGCGGTACTCCGCCGTGTCCTCCACCACGCCGAGGATGGCGTCCCCCAGCTCCTTGATGCCGCCCACGATGGCACCGCCTGCCAGCATCCCCTTGAGGTTGCTCAATCCTCCCAGGATATTGCCCAGCGGGTCCTTGCTGTTGTCGGCATCCCGGACGGCCTTGCCGTACCCGTCAATGGACTCGGCGCAACCGTCGGCGCTCTTGCCGGCCTCGTCCAGGTACCGCTCATTGTCCTCCAGCTCCCGGTTGAGGTTGATGAGCTCCGCCAGGGCCCGGCTGAGGCTCTGCCGGTATCCGTCCGTCCGCTTGTCGTTGTCACCGTAGGCCTGGGTGGCGTCCTCCACGGCCTGCGTCAGCGCCCGCACCTTCTCCCTCTGCTGCTCCACGCTGCCCTGCAGCACCTTGTGCTTGGCAGTCAGAGCCTCGGTGGTGTTGGCCTGGCCCTTGAAGGTGGCGTCCACCAGGGTCATCTCGCTCTTGAGGTTGCGCAGCTCCCCGTTGACCTGGGCCATCTGTGCCCTAAAGTCCCGCTCTCCGTCCAGCGCTATCCGGGTCGTGATCGTCCTGGTGGCCATTACGCATCCTCCTCCTGATCTCTCCAGCCCCGGCGCTTACGCTCCAGGGTCAGCAGGTCCAGCAGCGTCCCCGGCGTCAGCAGCAGCGCCTCCCGCGGAGAGAGACCAAGGACCTGAGTCCCCACCTGCAGCCACACCGGCCGCCGCGTCCCGTTTTTTTTTGCAGCTCCTCCAGCCCCAGGTCCCGGCGCTTGGGCTTGTCGCCCGGTACCTCCCGCCGGAAGCCCGCCGCCACGGCCCTGGCCATGGCCTCCCGTACCGCCGGAAGGTCCGAGGGCATCATGGTGGTGGCAAGGTACCGCTCCGTTGGCACCTCCTGGGGCTCCTGCCCCAGATACCGCTCCACCAGCTCCCCCTGCTCGCAGAGGATGTGGAGGATGCGGCACGTCCGCTGGAAGTCCTCGCTGTCCTTGGACTTGGCAATTAGGTCAAAGATGGGGGTCTCGTTGCCATACTCATCCCGGATGGCAAAGAGCGCCGCCCCGTTAAGGCACAGGTGCAGCACCTGGCCGCGATACTCAAAATCAACAGTCCGCATAAAATCACCTCAAGGGGCGGGATGCCCCGCCCCTTATCGTCCTTAAGTCGTCGCCTTGATCTTGTCGTTGACCCAGCTGGCGGCCTCCGCCTCGGTGTCAAACTCCGGCGAAAGGATCTTCCAGTCGCCCGTCTTGCATGCCTGGATGGCGAAGGTCAGCTTGGCGTTGTTGAGCACGATGCTGTCGCCCTTGGTGTTGTAGTCCTTGGCGTCCAGACTCGCCTTGACCTTGGGATACCAGATGCCCTGGTAGTACTTGGCGCCCCCGTCCGTCATGGCGGAGACGTAGAAGGCCACGCCGCCATAGGGCGGGGCATCCTCGCTGCCCAGGTGCAGGTTGGCCTCGTCGCCGCTCTCCACCGTGCCGCCCACGAGTTTGGCCATGGTGGCAATGGGGACGTACAGGGTCTCCACGGTCAGCTGCCCGTCTCGGAACTCCTTGATGTACACCTTGCGGGCGTTGTCGCCGTAGGCGCTGGCCTCGGCCCAGTTGACGGTCTCCGTGGCCCTGTTGAGGGCCCCCAGGTTGCTCGGGGCCCCATAGTGGGGCACGCTGTCGGCCGGCTCCGGGTTGCTGCTGGCAAACGGCGCCCACTGGATCATCTTAGCTCCATAGTCCATGGATGGTTACCTCCTCATAATCCGCGGCTGTCCTGCCAGCGGTAGTAGATGTCGGCCGCCGCCTGGGTGGCCGCCTCGGCGCTCCGCTCGTTGGCGTCCCGCATAAATGGCCTCGCCATCTGCTTGCGGGTCCCGTACTCGTTAAGGAACGCGATCTCAGCGTTGGTGGTCTTCTTCCCGCCCCGCGCCCGGCTCCCCACCGGGGTGACGTAAAGGACCCGGTTGCCGTGCTTATCGAGCTTGACCTTGCCCACCTTGATGGAGCGGATTAGGGTCCCCGTCCGCTGGATGCCGTAGCGCTGGGCGGACTCCCGCTGCGCCCGGGCCACGATGTCGCCCTGGGCCCGCAGCATCTCGTCCTGGACGTCCTCGGGGATCTCCGCGATCTCCTGCAGGGAGAGGCTCAGCTCATCCAGGCCCACAGCCTTGAACTCAGCCATCCGCCAGCCCTCCCACGTCCTCAAACTCGTAGACGTAGTGTTGGGCGAGCTCGTCCGTGGCGTTGGTGATGCTGGGTGGGGTAAAATCCGCCGCCAGCAGCGCCGCCCGGAGCTGCCGCCGGATGGCTGCGCTCTCCGCCTTGAGGGGGAGAAAGAGATGCACCTGCACCAGGTATCGCACGGCGCGCATCCCGTTGTCCCCCAGCCCCTCCGGCAGCTCGGTGAAGTTGAAGGTGCAGTAGGTCTCCTGCTCCCCCAGGTAGAGGTCCGGCACGCAGACCCCCGCCACCGGCCCCACGGCCTCAATGATCCGCTGGTTAAGGTCTGCCATCGGCATCCCTCCGGGTGGGCACCCAGTCGCCCCGCTCCGTCCTGCGGGCCAGCTCCAGGGGCACCTCCCGCTGCAGCGGGTTGACGAGGCGGACGGCGTAGAGCAGCAGGTCCTCGTTGATCTGCAGCACGCCCCGCTCCCGGTCGTAGTGGTACATGGGGGTAATGCTGCCCATGTCAAAGAGGTCCGCCAGGAGGGTGCCCTCCGCTCGCCGGACGCACTTGCGGCACTGCACCACATCCACGCCCATCTTGCTGTTGTCCATTACGGCCTCCCATCCCGGCTCAGCCACTTGCACCAGAGCTCGATGTACTGGTGGCCGTCGCCGTAGTCGTTGATATACTCGATCTCGTAGCGGCTCCCGCCGTAGCGGACGACCATCTTGCGGTCAAGGGCCTTGTCCGTCCAGCGGATCAAAAAACGGGCCTTCTCCTCCCCGAAGTCGGCGTTGGCCTTGATGAGCTCCGTCCCCGAAGTCTGGGTGAATTTGGCCCAGCAGCGGTGTACCGCCGTCTCCGTGATCTCGGCGTAGCCGTTGGGCGTCTCCGTCCGGTCCTCCCGCACGATCTCGATGCGCTTGTTGAGCTCTCCGGCGTCTACGTGCATCCCTCAGCCCTCCCCGGAGGATGTGCCCAAATTGGGCACATCCTCCGTCATCTTGAGCTGGTTGAGAAGCCCCCGGAACGCCGGGTTGTCCGTGGCGCTCCCCTCCAGGGTCCGGTCCCGCCGGTCATAGAGGTCCAGCGTCAGGTACTTGATGCACTGGAGGTACTGCTCCGCCCGCAGCGTCCCAGCCTCCGGCTCGCTGACGCCCGCTCCCTGCATGGTGCCGGCGGCCGTCAGGATAAAACCGGGAAGCTGCGCGTCGTCCGCCTCCACCTTGCAGTAGTCGGCGATCTCCGCCATCCGGTCGGTCGTCAGCGCCGTCATCGTCAGGCCTCCACGCGCCAGGCGTTGTCCGCAGGCTGATACCGTGCCCGGCGGATAGCCTCCACGCCGAAGATCACGGCGTCAGCGCTGTCGTGCTGGAACTTAACGGCCAGATACCGGTAGCCGTCGCCCCGCACCTTGTAGCTGATGGGGACGACCACCTTGGTCATGGCAGCGGATGCCTTGAAGCTGATCTCCTCGCTCACGGCCTTGGCGCCGGTACCAGCCTCCACGTTGCTGCCCATCAGGGTCGCCTTGATGGTCTTGCCGTTGGCAAGGCTCGCCGCGGAGAGGAGGAAGCAGACCTCCTCCGTCTCAGAGGCGTCGATGTAACCGGTGGTGGTGGCCGTGGAGGCCGCCACGCTGACGGGCGCCAGGGCGCCCAGGAACTCCAGCTCCTCGCTCAGTCTCTTGCTCATGTCATGTCCTCCTCTCAGGTCCGGGCCGCCAGGGTGACGAAGGGGCTCCGGGTCTTAGTGCTGTTCTTGATGGTCAAAGGCTTGTTGACCTTGGGGGCGCCGTTGCAGCGGTACACCATCCGGAAGCAGTTCTGGTCGGTCAGGAACTCCACGTGGACGGACCAGTCCTGCTTGGCGGTGCCCTTGGTCAGCAGGATGTACTGCAGGGGATCCACCAGCAGCACGTCGCCGGCGCTGCCCAGGGTGCTGCAGCAGTCCTCAAAAAGGACGGGCTTGTTGAGCACCCGCTGGGTGTCGAAGTTGCCGAGACCCCCCTCGGGATTCCACAGGAACTTGGCGGCGCCGCCGCTCTGCAGAGCCAGGTAGGGGAGCTGCTCCTCCAGGTCGGGGTGCATCAGCCACACCAGGCGCTCACGGCCCCGGGGCATGGCCCGGGCCTGCATCTTGACCACGTTGTCGCCGGTGAGGGTGCCGGCGGTCTGGCCGCTCTCCTTGGCCACGGTGATGAGAGCGTCGGACTTGAGGACGCCCAGGGGCTTGCCCACGCCGTCGCCGGAAATGGCGCCGTCAGTCAGCAGCCGGTCAGCGGCCAGGGAGAAGGCGTTGGAGAAGAATCCGGTCATGAAAGTGGTGTCCTGCAGCATCTCGTCGGTGCAGTAGGCAAAGCCCATCATCTTCTCCAGGTCCATCTTAACCTCCCGCAGCTTGGGATGGCTGGCGGCCACGGTGGCGCCCTCGCTGGCCCAGTACATCTGCACGCCGCCGAAGACGCTGGCGGAGACGTCGGTCTCATCGGCGCTCAGGAAGCGGATGGCGTTGGCGGGGTTGGAGCAGGTGTAGCGGTCCAGGCGGTTGAGCAGGGCGCTCTGCTGCACGGCGCTCTCCAGGATCATCCCGGCGAAGTCCGTCTGCAGGGCAAAGCCGCCGTCGGCGCCCACGCCCTCGTTGACGCCCAGCACAGCATTGTTCACCTTCTGCAGCCGCTCGTCCTGCACGCCATTCTTCCGGAAGTTGTAGATGCTCTTGAGCTGCTCGCCCAGGCTGGCGAAGGGCTTGCAGTCCTCGCCCTGCTTGGCGGCCTTGGTGCCGTTGCCGTCGTCGGCGTGCAGGGCGCCGTCGTAGCCGGCGGGCTCCGCGTGCTTGCGGCTCTCGTCCAGGATGCGCTCCATGGCGGCGATGCTGTCGTTGATCTTGGTCATGTTGTCCGCGATCTTGGTCATGTCCTCGATCCGGCCCTCCGCCGCCGCCGTCTCGGCATCCGCCATCAGCTTGGCCTTCTGCGCCCGGAACTCCGTGATCTTCTGCGTGTAATCCATCTTGTCTTGTCTCCTCTCATCAGGTTAAAATTTTGCAAGCGCACTGATCCGTGCCAGGGCGCGTCTTGCCTCGTCCTCCCGGGCCTCCTTGGCCCGCTCCTTGGCCACGTGGTCCCGGTACTGCTCCCGCATGGCGGCCGTCAGCCGCATCCGGTGACCGGTGGCCGCCACAAAGGCGGCAGGGTCATCCAGGAGGTCCTGGGCCTCCTCCAGTCCTACCACCTCGTCCACCAGGCCGTACTCCTTGGCCTGGCCGGGGCTGATCCACTCATTCTTGTTCATCAGGGCCATCAGCTCCTCCCGGCTCTTGGCCCCCTTGCGGGCGGTGTACATCTCCAGGATGCAGTCCCGGGCATTCCGCAGGGACTCCGCGCTCCGCCGCATGTCCCGGTAGTCGCCCTCTGCGGTGGAACTGGGGTTGTGGTAGCACAGCAGCGCCCCAGCCTCGCTCTGGATAATCCGGCAGGCCGAGATGGCCAGCGTCGCCGCGCTGGCGGCGTAGCCCTGGATGAGGGCCGTGGTCTTGCCCTGGTACCGCCGCAGCATGGAGCGGATCTCCGCTCCCACCGTCATGTCCCCGCCCGGGGAGTTGACGAGGATCGTCACGTCCTCGCCGCCGGCAGCCTCCAGCGCCGCCTGGATGTCCATGGGGGCCGTCAGATCCCGCCAGCCCCAGTACCGCAGGATGTCGGCGCTGTCGTTGTCCCACAGCTCCCCGCGGATCGAGATGTCCGCCATCTCACCACTCCTCTCTCAGAAAACAAAAATAGGCAGCACCCGCACACCGTGCGGATACTGCCAGCAAGCCAACAAGGGCATTGAGCAAAAAGGTTGTCAGATCGTCTCTCCGGAGGCCACCTGCTCCAGCGGCCCCAGATTCTTCGTCGCCAAAAACCGCTCTCCCAGCCCGCCGGGGATGGGGTTGCGCTCCTCCAGCGCCCGGCACTCATCCGGATTCATAATGCTGTACGAGATCATCTTCTCGTAGAATGCCGCCCTTGCGGCGTCGTCGCCTCGCATCAGGGCCGCCGGGTTGCCCTTGAAGTAGATGCCCCGGTCCCGCTGCTCCTTCAGGAGGCACTTCCACGTATTCTCCTGCTCCCACTGGGTGATGTACGGGATCAGGGTGTCCGTCACAAATACCAGCCGCTGCTGCTGGTTGGAGTTGAAAGCCTCCTTGCCGCTCTGCAGCATGGGCTGCGGCACGCCGGTGAAGCGGGCCACCTCCTCCACGGAGAAGCTCCGGCTCTCCACATACTGGGCATTCTGCTGGGTGAGCCCCAGCGGGGTGTACTTGTAGCCCCGATCCAGAACAGCCACCTTGAAGGCGTCGTCCGACGCCGGGTTGAAACTTGCGAACTGCTTGCGGATGCGGTCCCGTCCCTCTGGCTTGAGGTCCGTGTCCACCTCCACGATGCCGCTCATCACCGCGCCATTCTGGTAAAACTTGCGCCCGTAGCTCTGGGCGGCGCTCTCCGTGGCGATGGTGTCCCTCGCCAGGTCCAGGATGCCCCGGCCCCGGATGCCGTCGTAGCTCTCGAAGAAGAGGAAGCTCAGCTCGTAGCCGGCGAAGCTCCGGAAGACGCCGTCCACGCTGTAGTCGTACCAGTAGATGCCGGTCTCCTTGTCCTGCCGGAGGGAGCAGCAGTCCGAGGGGAGCGGGATGCGCTCCACGATCCGCCCCCCCACCCGGCGATTCCACACCGCCCCGAAGCCCCACCAGAAAGCGTTGCTCATCACGGTCCGCCCCAGCATGTAGGGCGTCATGTCGTCGTTGGGCCTGGTCTTGAATACCTCGCTGATGCCCGGCACGTCCGCCGGGTATCGGGCGTCGCCCTCCTTGCGGTAGGTGGAGAAGGGGATCACGCCGAAATCGTTGCAGAGGATGCGGTGGGCCGCCGCAATGGGCGACACCCGCTCCGCCCCGCTGATCCCGGCACTGGTCTCGCCGCCGGTGAGAAAGATATCCCGGAAGCGCTGCTGCACGTCCTGCCAGCTGAGGGTGTTATACTCCACGGCCTTGGGCGGCCGCATGGCATCCCGTAGAAACATAGCTTACCTCCTGCCCCTGGCTACCACCAGGGAGAATACCAGCGCCGCCGTCCCGGCCACCGCCAGGGCCGCCGCCGTGCCGAAGCGGAGCTCTGCCGCCGCCGTCAGGCAGCCGGCGCCCACCAGCGCCAGAAGATCGTCCAGATATCGGCCAAAGGCCGCCATGGCCCGCTGGTGCCGCTCCCGCCGCCGCTGCCGTCTCTCATCCTTGCTCAAAGGCTCCACTCCTCCTCCAGGTTGCGGGTATCGTAGTCTCTCTGCCCCCGGACCACCATCCACGTCGCCATGGCGATGATCCAGCTTACCGTGATGTCGATGCGCCCCGTGCTCCGATTCTTCATCGGCTTGATATTCTCATTCCCGTCCACAGCGCAGCGGACGTTGCCAAAGCACCACCGGGCGCAGGTGTTGTGGATGTGCAGCATCTCGTGGGCCCGGATCATCCGCTCCAGTTCCTTCATCGGCGGCGAGAGGCTCAGCATCGTCTGGGGGATCTCCACCACATGGAGGCCCCGGGCGGTCAGCCGCTGGGTCAGGGTCCGGCTGAGATAGGGGTCCACCCCCAGCATCCGGAGGTCAAAGAGCTCCGCCGCCTCCGCCGCCTTGTCCTCCACCTGGGAGAAATCCACGATATCTCCCTCACAGAGGGAGAGGAAGCCCGCCCGCTCCCAGTCCCGGTACGGCACGTGGTCCCGCTGCTCCGCCTCCAGCACCCCGTCCCGGGGCCGCCATGCGGCGAAGATCGCCACCGCCGTCCCCAGCCCCTCCTGGGGCGGGAAGAGCAGCGTCATGGCGGTAAGGTCCGTGGTGGTGGAGAGGTCCAGCCCGCCGTAGCAGGTCTTGCCCCGAAGGGAGGCCACCGCCTCCTCCCGCTCCGCCTTGGTGCCGGTGCCGCCCCACTGCGTCTTGTCGTAGAGGGTCAGCGGCAGCCAGCCGATGTCCTTGGTGGCGATCCACTGGTTGAGCCGCAGCCAGCGGAAGCTCCGCTCCGCCGCCTCGCTCTGCCGGGCCGCTCGGGCCTCCGCCCGGAACTGCCGGGGCATCAGCGTCACCCCGTAGCTGGGGTTGCAGGTTTTCCACAGCGCCTCGTCGTAGATGTCCAGCTTGGCGATCCGCTCCGGGTCGTCCCCGGTGAGAACGCTGATGCCGTACATGGTGGGGAGCCACTGGGGGTCGTCCCCGTCCAGGGGCTCCTCCGGCTCTCCCCGGCGCCAGGCCAGAAGCTTCCGGCACTTCTCGTGCAGCTCCCAGCCGATGGAGGTCCGGTCCGGGTCGTCGCCGGCGGTGGTCATCACCAGCACCGCCTGCTGCCGCCGGGCGGCGTCGGTGCCCTGGGTGAGCACCGTCCAGAGCCGATGCCCGGCGACGCCGCGCCAGGCGTGGATCTCGTCGCAGAGAATTGCCGAGAAGGAGTAGCCGTGCTTGCCCTCGGCGTCGCTGCTGTAGACCTTCATCAGGCCCCCGAACCGTGTCCGGATCTCCCGCACGCTGTCCCGGCAGTATACCATGGGCCGGTGCTTGGGCTCGCTCATGGCCGTGTGCTCCACCATGTACTTGGCGCACTGGTACAGGATGTCGGCGTTGATCTTGTCCACGGCAAAGATGGCCACGTGGGGCCGGCTCTCGCCGTCTCCCAGGAGAAAGTAGAGCCCCATCCCGGCGTTGAACTCCGTCTTCCCGTTCTTCTTGGGGATCTCGTCATAGCCGAAGCGCCGGTACCGTACCCACTCGCCGTGGTCGTCCAGCACCTGGATGCCGAAAAACTCCCGGATGAACTGCTCCTCCCAGGGAAGCAGCTCAAATGGTTTCCCTGCCCACTCGTTTTGGCCGAAGACCAGCAGCCGGAAGAAGGAGAGCACCCGCTCCACCTCCTCGGCGTTGTACCGGAGCTGGGCCCCGTCGTCCGGCTTGGGGGCGGAGATGCCGGGCGCCAGCCACAGGATATCAGGCATTGCGTACCTCGCCGCAGCGGATCACGGAGAGGAATGGGTTGACGTCCTCCGGCCGCTGCTCCGGGGCCGTGGGCACCACCAGGCGACAGCGGGAGGTCACCGTAAGGCCCATGTCGTTGGCGCAATTGCGAGCCTGCTTGAAGTAGCGCTCCTGGATGCGCCCCCAGTCCTCCGCCGCCTCGCTGTCCCGCTTGCGGAGGGCCGCCTCCGTCTCCTGGGTGGCGATGAGCCACTGGTGGTGGGCCAGGAGGTAGCGCCCCAGGGTGTCGGCGTCCAGGTCCGTGTAGAGCCCGGCGGCGATGAGCCGCTTGCCCAGCGCCCGGAAGTCCTTGCGGAGGCCCTCCGGCAGCCACTTGGGCACCTTGGCCGTCTTGGGCGGCTCCACCCGCACCTCACCGGCCCGGCGCTCCGCCTCCTCGCTCCGGGAGAGGTGCTTGCGCCCGTTGGCCACCACCACATCCGTCGGCTGTCTCTTGCCAGGCATCCGCGCCCCTCCTCTCTCAGAAATCGTCCTCACTCTCAGGGAGCTGGACCTCGCCGAACTCCCGCTTGATCTGTGCCGGATTGCCCTTGTAGAAGACCAGCACGTGCTGGTGTACCCGCACCACCTTGCGATTGCCAAAGAGCCTCCTGGCTCTGGCTCCCGCCGTGCCAAATGGGTCCAGCTTGATGATCTCGTTGTAGAGCAAGCACCCGCAGTCTGCAAAGGCTTGCTTGGTCTCGCCGATCAGGTCCCGGTAGAATCCGCGCTTGTCGCGCACATCCCCCACAACAAACACGGCAAAGCGATTGTCTCTTAGCAGCTTGCAGGACTCTGCAATGATCTCCCGGTATGCCGTGCGGAAGTCCTCCCAGGTCATATTACTGAGGTCTGCCGGATCGTCGCTGTAGATCTCCAGGTCGTAATAGGGGGGGCAGGAGAATACCATGTCATAGCTCTGCCCATCAACCAGCGCTGCGAGGTCTCTGCTGTCTCCGCAGCTCCACCTGGGAGGCTCCAGCACAGGTACCTCCCGTGCGTTGTCCTCATTGGCGGCCACCTGCTCCGGTCGGATGTCATTGCCGAAGTATCGGTATCCTAGGCGGCCAGCGACGATCCCCCGGACGCTGCCGCCGGCGAAGGGGTCCAGGATGCTGCCGCCGTCCGGGCAGAACCAGCGATACATTAACTCGCACAGGGCCGGGTCGAAAATGCTGGTGCCGGGTGCCATCTTGTCACATGTCCCCTCGATGTAATCCGGGGAATCGCAGGCGTCTGTCAGATTGTCGTCTCTGCCAGCCTCGCTCCGGATACCCAGGTCCAGCCAGGCTCTCTTGCGCCCCTGCCACTCTGCCGTCTTGCAGTCGAGCACGGAAAAGGGGTTGCAGAGGAAAGGCTCCTTGAGCTTGTATCCGGCAGCCTCCGCCTCCGGGGGCTCCTCGCCCTCTCCGGCGGCCGCCCGGTCGTGCTCCCGGACGTGGATGGGCTTGCCCGGCTCCACGTCAAAGCCCGTGAGGGAGACATCGAAGTCCAGGGCGGCGATCTCGTCCAGCTCAAATCGCAGGGCCTCCTCGTCCCACCCGGCGTCCTCCGCCAGGCGGTTGTCGGCCAGGATGTACGCTCGGCGCTGGGCCTCGGTGAGACTGCCCACCCGCACGCAGGGCACGCTCTCCATGCCCTCGGCCTGAGCGGCCAGCAGCCGCCCGTGCCCTGCGATCACCCGCCGCTCCTCGTCGATGAGGATGGGGGCCACGAAGCCAAACTCCCGCAGGCTCCGGCGCAGCCGCTCCACCTGCTCGTCGCTGTGCGTCCTGGCGTTGTGCTCGTAGGGCACCAGCTCCGCCACCGGCACGGTAATGAGCTCCTCGGCGCTGATCCGCACGGCCCCGGCCGCCTCCGTTTTCTTCCGTCTCACCATGTCAAACCTCCTGTGCCCAAATTGGGCACGCTGTCCAAAATCCCCGTGGGGAAAAAATCTCACACGGAGGAGGGCCCGCGGTATTTCGGCGGCCCGTGAAAACTTTTTCGGCCGGGGGAGGGTCTGCAAGGAAGCCCCGCAGGCGCGGCAGCGCCGCGCAAGCGCGCCCAAGCGTCCCGC